>Ga0315284_10009539_pt1 | contig 13833 bp, 8 predicted proteins | sample YL17G09_16_MG_FD_203696 | JGI IMG/M metagenome (GOLD analysis project Ga0315284, IMG submission 203696) | Sediment microbial communities from Yellowstone Lake, YNP, Wyoming, USA - YL17G09_16 | ecosystem: Environmental > Aquatic > Freshwater > Lake > Sediment | place: USA: Wyoming | collected... | reverse complement strand
CTTGGTTTTCTCCTTCTCTGTTGTCGATGCGGTTTCGCCTTCCTTCTTCTCCTCCGGGGGCTTTTCTTCGTCACTCTCGGGCACAATAGGCGAAGGCAGATCTTTGCGCAGCACTACCACATAGACGCTGCGGGTGACGGGATGGGCGGTGCTGGTCATGTCGAGCCAACCCGTGGTGAGGCCCATGTCCGTACTGGCGGCGAAATACAGTTGTTTGCCGTTCTTATCGAAGCCGGGATAGACCGCATCACTCATCCCGTCGGTGATCTGAGTAGTCTTGCGCTCCTCGAGCGAATAGATGAACACGGCGCGCAGGTGATTCTTGAGCTGCTTCACATAACCCAGCCAGCGGCTGTCCGGCGACCAAACGGTGTCGAACTCATGTAGCGGCGAATCGAAAAGGTCGGTATCGACCTTAACGGGCCTGGGGTGGTCCAGGTCCACGTACCAGAGGTTTAGCCGCTTGTCAGCGTAGGCGATCTTCTTGCTGTCCGGCGACCAGGTTGGGGTATAGAAGAACGACGGAGGTTGGCCCAGGTCGATCTTGCGTACTGGTCCCAGGCCGTTCTGGGCGCGAAGGTGCAAGGCATACTCCCCGGACTCGTCCGAGAAGTAGGCGATTGACTTACCGTCAGGTGACCAGGCCGGATCACGATCCGCGAGGGCGGGGCTGTTGGACAAGTTCCGGATGTCGCCTTTCTCGGCGGGCACCGTCAGAATCTCGCCGTAAGCTTCGAACACGGCCCGCGCCCCTGTCGGAGAGATTTGGGCGTTGACGATCTGCTTGTTGGTGATCTTTTCGAAATGCGGACGCACCTGAGGCATATCGGCTGCCAGCGTGATACGGACAGGCTTCGATTTGCCGGAACGAAGGTCGAACAGGTGCAGGGAACCGAACTGTTCGTATACGATGGCTCCCGGCCCCGCCGAGGCCGACTTCAGATCAAAGCCCTCATTCTTGAGGACCTCCTTCACTTCCTTGGTCCTCAAGTCATACACGAATAACGTGACCGGGCCGCTACGGTCGGAGAGGAAGTATATCTTGTCGCCTACCCACATGGGGCTGAAGTCATTCGAGTTATCGCGCGGGATGCGCTCGATGCTGGAATCGGCCAGGTTGGCAATCCAGATAGGCGAGGTGAGACCACCGCGGTAATGCCTTATGGCAATGTAGGAGTCCACCGCGCCTAGGCGCCGGTTCCACCGGGGCACATAGGCGAGGTGCGCACCGTCGGCGGAATACGAACCCTCCACGCCCATGGGCAGCGGAAGTTCCGCCGGGAACCCGCCGCCGACTGGAACGGTAAACAGCCGCTCGAAGCGCGAATAGCTGTTACGGGTAGACCTGAATAGTATCTGCGTGCCGTCGGGCGTCCAGCCCAGGGCTACGTCAGAAGCCGGATGGTACGTGAGGCGGCGTGGCTCACCTCCGGCCGCCGGGACCACATAAACATCCGTGTTGCCATCGTAGTTCCCCGTGTAGACGATCATGGTTCCAGCAGGGGAGAAGATGGGGCGGCTCAGCATTCCTGTGCCGCTTGCCAGGCGCCGGGCTTCGCCGCCCTCGCGGCTCGCGATCCATATCTCTCCACCGTAGGCGAAGGCCATTTGCGTTTTGCTCAAAGTGGGCGCTTGCAGGAGCAAGGGCTTCTCACCTTGGGCCAGAACAACACCTGCCGCGATCACCGCGAAGACAATCGTGAGAAGGGTGCGTGTAATGCGCATAGTCACCTTTCCGGATTCAATCTAGCCGCTGTTTGTATATGACGCGAGAATTATACGACGCTGAAATCATCCTGGCGATGAGAATTGCCCCGGCTTCCAGGGGAACGCGAATCCCCAGTGTGCCAGGTCACGCTTGAGCGCCGAAGACATTCCTGAGGGCCTTCGCTTGGACTCCATCCAGAAGGTCGTTGCCACGATGCGGAGATCTGATGGGCCGGCTTCTCCCGTCGCGCCCTGGCCGCGGTGGCCAAGAGTCAAGAAACCACCGCCGCCCGTCAAGGCCGATTCGGAGTACCGGAGATTTGTAGTGTGTCAGTGAGGCGGGTGGCCCGCCGGCTGGCGCAGACGTTAAAAAGCGACCGTCTGCGCCAGCCCGCCAAAACCGCAACGACATAAGCTGTTGCCAGACTACTCCTTTGTGTCATTGAAGGCGGCGTTGACGGCCTCGACGAAGTCGATGACCACCTGATCGGATACGTCGGGGCCGATGTCGGCCATCCAAATGTCACGAATTCGGTCCTTCGGCGCCCCCTGCCTCACAATGTCCGTGATAACGTCTCGCATCGTAGAGGCGGACATTTCGCAAACGTCGTAGACGTGTATCATCAGATCGAGAATCGTCGTCGGGAACGTCTGGCGGACCGCCGCGACGGTAGAGCCCCAGCCCACTTCAATGAATTCCAAGGGCAGAAGGGCTGTATATGCCTTTAAGTAGCCGTCCATTTTCCCGCAGTGGTGAAGCCCGAGTCTGCGCACATTGCGCCGCAAGCGCATATCGCTCGGCAGGATCTGGTCGAGGTACATCTTGGGGCTCACCAGGGCAACCGGACAGTTTCCGATGAACATCTCCCTTCCCGAACCAATCTCGGGGTTGAGTGGCAACGTCAGCTTGTCAAAACACTCAATGCACAGATCCGCCACCATGTCGAGAAACCGCTGTGCTCCAGGCGCTGAATCAGCCAGGTAAGAGAAGAACTCCGTACCGACGACCGAGGTAGCTGCATTGAGTGGGCCGCCGAAGTTGATGGTTGCATCCACGCGGCCGTAACGCTCCAGGAGAAGCTTGCCCTGCCGGCTGAACTCCTGGGCCCAGTGATTCGAGTGCAGATCTGGCTTCGGTATGGTCGCGAGGTCTTCAGGGGAGTCGAAAGACAGACCACGGGCCGCAGGCGCTTCGCCCTCCTGAAACACGATTTCGCATCCAAAAAGAGCGGGTGCGAATCGATGGCCGCAAATGTCCAGATGAGGGTGCGGTTCGGGGTGCTCAGAACCGAGTCCGACTCCTTTGAATCGCTCAGCGAGGACCCTGCGCGCTGCCCGATCCTGTTCCGTCCGGAAGATCGGGTCGGAAAAGTACTTCTCGTCAAAAGTGAAGCCGCCATTCAGGTGGAGCCAACTCTCCGAGAAGGTGGGTCTGGCATGGGTCCTGGGCAGGTTTTCTCCGGAGTACCATCGCATTTCGTTAATACCTCCCTTATGGCATTATCCTTCGCTTCGGAGAATATGATCAGCGATCAAGCGCAGACCTCGTTTCTCAGAGGTCTGCGCTTCTTGTGCGTCCGGTCGTGAAAAGCTGCGACCTTGGACAACAGGTCCGCGCTTGCTACAGTATGCTATATTAGCGCTGGTCATGCCCAGCCGGTAGCGCAGAGTTTCGCTCTCCAGAAACTCTGCGGCTTGTAAGAGAAAGAACCGCAGAGTAGTGCGCTGCCGCGCACAACTCTGCGCTTGCTGCTACATCGCATTGGCCGGCATTCTTCCGCCGCTGCGCGGCTTCCAGTGCCTCAGGCCCGCCAGGGCCGGTAGATTGTGGCCCACGGCGACAGCCGTGGGGAAGCGGCAGTTATTAACGCTTCAGCCCGCGTCAGCGGGCGACAGAAATCTTACATCCAACCGTCAGCGGGGAGCGCGGACCGGCGGTGGAAGTCCGCGGCTTTTTCTTGATTCATCGTGGACAAGCCGCAGACCTCAAAAACGGAGGTCTGCGCTACCTGGCTTTGCTGCGACAGCACCTGACAGCACCTTGACAACCCTTTTTGTCAGGCGCACAGTATTGGCCAGATTAGTTCGAGTCACAATTCCCGGCGAGTAGGCCCGTTGGCTTAACCCGCAGCTGGAGTGGGGAATGGCGCTCCGCCGACGGCAGGATTTTTCGACTCTGGGGACTCTATTTTTCTCCACCCTCCGGCCTTGCCCTCCTGCGGCCTTGTTCAAAGAGAGACTCCCTGCTGAGGGTGTTCCCCCGGCATTGGGGAACCCATGGGACCGATCACACAAACAGCTTGAAGAGGCCGAGTTGCACGAATCGCCAACCCAGGCGCCGCTTACTCAGTCGGAGAATGCCCGTCAATCCGCCAGATTCCGGAGGACTCGATGGCCGCAGAGGAATCTCAGATTGAAGATTCCGGCTCAACCGCTAACCCAGTAAACCCGCATGTGTCTTGGTTTGCGTGTGCATTCCAAGCGGCGGCCAAAGCTCAGGGAGATCACAAAATGAAACACATATATTTCTTGATTGTCTCGCTTCTGGCTCTTCCCCTCCTGATCGCTGGGCAAGAACAGCGCTCCCGCGATCTCTATTTACACTACGAGTCGGGTAGTACATCGGTGGGGCAGCCGGGAGCCAAGTTAACTGTTGAACTGAACCGTAACGGGAAGATCCGGATGGTTTCCCCCGACACGGTTTTCCGCAGCGGTGATCGGATCCGATTTCACCTGGCGCTAAATTTCGAGGGCTACCTGGCGGTGTTCAACAGCGGCACGTCAGGAAAACTCAACTGCCTTTATCCCTACCTCGGCGCACCCAACCCCGTGCGCGCCTCTGCGGAATTGATGGTCCCGGGCAATGAGGCCTGGTTCGCGTTTGATCAGACCCCGGGAACGGAAGAGGTCACGTTCCTGATGTCCAAGGATCCCATCCAGGAGTTGGGAGGATTGCCGGGCAGCAGCGCCGGAGATATGGGAAGAGGAATCCAGGCTGGAGGCGTTCCCGGCCATGCTGAGCAGGCCACCTTGGGCAAGCTCCGCGCCCGGGCTGCGCAAGGAAGCCGGGACCTCCAGTTGGAATTCGCCAGTGACGGTGCTTACGGCACGGCTTCGGAGAATGACCTTTCCGGGCTCGTGAAGTTCAGTGTCCGCCTGAATCATAAGAAGTAGGGCATGAACTGGTGACGCGGGATGGGTCACCGAAAGGCCCTCGAGAAACGCCTCGCGATGACCTAGAAAGATCTGACGCGGGGATCGCCTGTCCCTGCGTTGGGGAGGTGCACTATGGAATCATTTCTCCGGTCTAATCTGAGAAGGCCACGCGACGCACGCAGGCTGTTGGGCTGGTGTTTTCCCAGTATTCTGATTTTGCTTCTTGCTGGGAGACTGGCTGCGGGCGCTGCCCAGGCTCCTGCTGCCACTCCGGGGATCCCCCAACCTGAGACCACCCGGCCCGAACTCGTCATGCAGGCGGGCCATTCCTTGCCAGTCAACGCCGTTGCCTTCAGCCCGGACGGCCGCTTGTTAGCGACAGCGAGTCAAGATAGGACCGTCAAGCTTTGGGATACCGCCACGGGAATAGAGGTGCGCACGCTTGCTGGGCATGCCAAAGCAAAGAGAACAACAGGACATGGGGGAGCTCGCGACATCGCGTTCAGTCCGGACGGACGTTTGCTGGCTACCGCGGGCAACGACGGGATGATCAAGCTCTGGGAGGTTGCGACGGGGTCGGAGGTTCGCACCTTCACGGGGCACCCGAGGGGTGTGACGGACGTAAAATTCAGCCCCGATGGTCGTTGGTTGGCATCTCACGGCGGCGAGCCCGAAGTTGGCTTCGGGCCATACTCCGCAAGGCTCTGGGCGGTGGGTACGGGACAGATGATACGCAGGCTGGAAAATGTCAATTCGCAGGACGACGTTGTTTTCAGTTCTGACGGGCGATGGGTGGCTTGGCGTCCGGATGCCCGCGACCCCGAGCGGTCAGTTCGTCTTTGGGAGGTTGCCTCGGCTAATGCCCCCCGACTCCTAACCGTCCACCGCAAAGAGGGTGTCGACCATGTGCAGAAGCTTATCTTCAGCCCCAATGGGATCTGGCTGGTGACAGGACACGATGACAACACATGCAGGATTTGGGATGTTGCCCACGGAACCGAAGTGCACACCTTGTCTTCAGCGTTTTTCGGTACGATAGCCTTCTGCCCTGACAGCCGTTCTGTAGCCACTGGAAATGATGATGGGACAATCACCATCCGGGATGTCGCTTCGGGAACGACTTTACAGACCTTGACCGGCCACCGTGCGTATTATGCCCCGACCGTGGTCTTCAGTCCCGACGGGCACTGGCTCGCCTCTGCCTCTGCCGGAACTTCGATAGAAAGGGACATCAGATTGTGGGACCTTGCCACCGGAAACGCAATTCACATCCCTAATGCTCACAAATTCTCCATCTCCGATGTTGGCTTCAGTCCCGGCGGACGTTCACTGGTCACTGTGGCCAGGAGTACGCGAGCGGAACTCAAGCTCTGGGATGTCGCGAGTGGTCACGAACTTAACACTCTGGAGGAAAATTACTTCCCAGACGATTTATGGGAAAAGGCTTTGAGTCGAGACGGAAAGCTCTTGGCCTTGACGAATATCAGGTCGGAAACTGGGGGAGAGGAAGTAAGCAAAATTGTGGAGGTTGCGACGGGCCGCGTGTTGAAAATGTTGTCCGGTCATGCCGCCCAAGCGGAGCATCTGGCTTTCAGTCGCGATGGCCGCTGGCTGGCTTCCAGCAGCAAGGGGTACCTCGATTTCGGGGCTCAGTTAGGCGACGACGCGGCAAGAATTTGGGAAGTCGCAACGGGACAACTGCTGCATCGTATCGCGGTAAAGGGAGGGGGGGAACTAACCTTCAGCCCGGATGGGCGGTTACTGGTAACCGGCTGCAGTCGCTGGTGGGGTGGGGGGGGGCAAACCGCATTCTGGGAAGTTGCAGCTGAACGCAAATTGGAGATGCCCATTGACAAATCATTCTGTCGGGCCTTCGCTTTCAGCCCGGATGGGCATCTGCTGGCCATCTCGTCGAAGGCGAGCGCAAAGGTGGAGATCTGGGAAGTTGACGCTGGCCGTCTTCTTTATGAACTCCCGGAGGAAAAACACGGCACGAACGCAGTAGCCTTCACTCGTGATGCAGGCATACTCGTCACGGTAGGCGACCACACAATCAACTTGTGGGACGCAGCCACAGGTAAGAATCTGAGAACGACTGTGATTGCTCCGCCTGCGGCGTTTGTCGTGGTAAGTCCGGATGGTCGCTGGGTCGCCCGCGAGGAATCGCAGCTTGATGAGAAAAGTCAGCGAGTGATACCCATTGGAGTTAACGTCTTTGAAGCTTCAACAGGACGCCTGCTCCACACTCTTCCACATGCCAGTATCGCAAGTGCAGCAGCCTTCAGCCCCGACAGCCACTGGATCGCCACGGGGGATGAGGAAGGCTTGGTAAGACTCTGGGAACTCGCCACGGGGCGACTCGTGAGCACCTTGCGGGGTCACACAAGCACAATTTTAGCTACCGTCTTCAGCTCGGACGGTCGCTGGCTGGCAACTTCGAGTGAAGATAAGAGTATCCGCTTATGGGAGACGGCTACAAGTGCCGAAGTTGCTCTGCTCGCTTTCATGAGAGACAGCCGCGATTGGGTCGCCGTCACGCCGGACGGACTCTTCGATGGCTCGCCCGAGGGTGTGCGCAAGATGGTAGCTTGGCGATTCGCTGGGAACCAGGCTGGTCCCCTTGAAATGTTCTTCAACGAGTTCTACTATCCGGGCTTGCTCGCCGATATCATGGCGAGCAAGAAGCCCCGAGCCGCGCGGGCGATCGCACAGCTTGACCGTCGCCAGGTGGAGATTAAGCTCGCGCTGGCTGGAAGTCTCAATCCTGCCAGTAGCATTTCCACTCGCATCGTGAGTCTGCAACTTGATGTGGCGGAAGCACCGGCAGATCAGACCCACCGGGTGGGCAGCGGCGCGCGCGACGTGCGCCTTTTTCGTAACGGCTCGCTGGTGAAGGTATGGCGTGGTGATGTCCTCCAGGGTAAAGGTGGCAAAGTCAACCTGGAAGCAAACGTGCCTATCATCGCCGGAGAGAATCGATTTACCGCCTACGCCTTTAACCGCGACAACGTGAAGAGCCGCGACGCCGAACTGGTGGTCACTGGGGCCGACAGCCTCAAGCGCCCCGGCACCGCTTACATTCTGGTTGTGGGCATCAACGAATATGCCAACCAGGATTACAACCTGAGTTACGCGCAAGCGGACGCGCAGGCATTTGGCGAGGAACTGCAACGGCAACAAACCAAGCTAAAGAACTTTGCTAACGTGCAAGTGATAGCCCTGCTCAATCGCGACGCGACCAAGGCCAACATTCTGCGCGCGCTGGCGCGGCTGGCGGGCACCGACGCGGGATCTTTGCCGGCGGGTGCTCCGGCGGATTTGCAGAAGCTCAAACCCGCCGAGCCGGAAGACGCGGTTTTTGTTTACTACGCCGGCCACGGGACCGCCGCAGGGCTGAGGTTTTACCTTATTCCGCACGATTTGGGATACGCGGGTTCGCGCACGGCACTTGACGAAACGGGATTGAAGGCAATCCTCGCCCACAGCATTTCAGATTTAGATTTGGAGCAGGCATTTGAAAAGGTTGATGCCGGGCGGCTGTTGCTGGTCATTGACGCTTGTAACTCCGGCCAAGCGCTGGAAGCCGAGGAAAAGCGCCGCGGCCCGATGAACTCGAAGGGTTTGGCGCAACTGGCCTATGAAAAGGGCATGTACATCCTGACGGCCGCGCAAGGTTACCAAGCGGCGTTGGAGGCGGCGCAACTGGGGCATGGGTTCTTGACCTATGCGCTCGTGGAAGAAGGGCTGAAGACCGCGGCGGCGGATACGGCGCCAAAAGACGGCCAGGTGGTGTCACGCGAATGGCTCGATTATGCCACCGTGCGAGTGCCGCAGATCCAAGAAGCGCAGATGCAAAATGCTCGAAAGGCTGGTCGGGACCTGGTCTTTGTGGATGGCGAACAAACCATCCGGGAAGTTGCCAAGCGAAGCTTGCAGCGCCCCCGCGTCTTCTACCGTCGTGAGCCCGAGACGGAGCCCCTGGTCATCGCCAAACCCGAGGCGAAACTCTGAGGCATTGCCGCGGCTCAGCCAAAACAGGACAGCCTGGCGAGATGAAGTACGCTGCATTTCGCTTTTGGGTCACCCTTCGACCTGCGATGCAGGTGTCCGTCCGGTGAACCCGGTATGGGTTCACCGGACGCTTACGAAAGTCGGAAATCGCAAGTTCAAAATGGTCGGCGGGCGGGGGAGCCATCCACGCCTGGTAACGGGCAATGTGTCCGAAAACAGGGGCGCGGAAATTGGCCGAAAACGGGTGATTTTCGGGGGGTTCTGGGCGGGAAAAGGGGGGTCAGAAGGGCGTATTTGGGGCTCCGGAAGCCGGAAAAAAGGCGTTTTTTGCGTGCGGGAGGGATGATTGGCGGGCGCAGAGGGGTTTTCGGGCCAGAATCGGACATTATGGCATAGCATACCCCGGTCCGGAATCACCCCCCTGGGGCCGGGCGAAGGGTGAGACAGATGCGAAAAGAGGGCGCTCAACCCTTCTTCAGTTCGTAGCCACCGTGGGTGCCCTCCCAACTGTGGGTTCTTCCCGGTTCACGAACCCACGGTCAATTCGAAGGCGCGAATTAACCGTGGCGACCACTACCCACGCGATGGCGCGACGGGGCCAGCTGTTCCCGCCAAGTGATCTCCCTCTTGAGCCCGTGCCTCGTTGTCCCTCAATCGGGCAGCGACAAGGGAATACCCAGCAGAGCTTTCACGGCAACAGGATTACCATCGAGTTCACCCGGTCGGAATACCCATTTGCTTAGGGCCTCGAGCAGGGGTTTATTCAACTGAGGACTAGGACTCTGCTTCACCAACATTTGCGCGAACTTCCCCTCCGGGTCGATGATCGCGTAAACCACGATCAGTCTGTGCAGGTACTTCTGGACCAGCTCCGCAGGCCACTGCGGCAACTCCTTGGTGACTGGGAAGGGAGGCACCGGCCCTTGTGGGTTTGCGCCTGGACTCTTCGCCGCGCCCGCTGGCGGTGCTGCTCCCCGCAGCACGGCATATTGGAGAGTCCAAAAAGGCGCGGGGTCTTCCACCGTCCGCCGCACGTCGACGTAAACGGTGTAGGTTTGTTCATAGTGAAAGACGCCGAAGTCCGGCAGCCCCCCGCCGCTGTTCGCGGTCGCGACAATGGTTAGACCATACGTGCGCTGCGGAGGCACCGGAGTTCTGGTACGGGGAGCAGGCTTCGCGGCTGCTCCGGTTTCCAACCTCCCTCCCTGGATCGTGATACCCGGGAAACCGCCTCCACCGGGGCCGACCCCGGCGCCGGGCCCGTGACCTGCACCGACACCCGTTCCGGGGCCCGAGCCCATGCCCGGCCCGTGACCCTCACCGGCCCCAGGTCCGTGGCCGACCCCGACACCTTCACCAGTGCCGTGGCCTTCACCGTGCCCGGGGCCCGCGCCTGCACCCAAGCCGTTACCGGTGCCTTCCTGCCCCAAGCCTTCGGCGCCCGGGATCCCCGTCTGGTTCCCGACGGCTGCTGGCGCGGCAGCTTGATTCCCGATTCCGACGCCCGCCGTCGGAGGAATCTCGACTTGCGAGCCGGGTCCCGCTTTGTCAACATTCGGATTAGGTTCCGGAGAAATTGCAAAACGTCCGCGGGTCTCGCCGGAGGGCACCTTGATGGACGACTCGGGTGGTGTGGGCACGGGACTCAGCGAAAGAAGGTTGCGCAGGTCTTGGCCACTGGTGGGCAGAGGGGAAAACCGCGGTGGGGGGCGAGACTCTGGCGGCTTCTCGACTGGCTGGGCCACGGGTTCCGGAGGCTTGGCCTCCGCCTGCAGAGATGGATTCTGGGGAACATTGGTTGGCAGCTCCAGCTTCGGAACTTCCACCGGCGGCACGCTTTCAGCCTTGAAGGCAGGCAGGTCCGGCATCGTAACCTTTGGTTCGGGCTCTACCGGGGGCGGCGGTGCAGGCGACGGTTCCGGTGCAGCCGCGGCAGGTAGCGGCTCTACCTGCTCAACCGGCGGAACTGGAGCAGGCCCGGCGTCCGTCATTTGGACCATGTTTGGAAGAGGTATGAGCGGTTTCAAAGGGGGCGGATTCACGAGCCCAGGCTGCAGGATCGTCTGGATAGCGTTGGTCGGCTTGCGAGGATCGGAAAGCATGGGCTGCGGACCCGGGTAGCTGAAGCCCTTGGTCCCGCGAGCCGGGGTTCCCGGCGATCCTTGGCGGGCAGCGCCCGATCTTCCCCCCGCCTGGCCACCCCCTTTACTGCCGCCTCCGAGCTGCGGAAGATAGAGCACCTGCTTGGCCGCCCTCAGGTCGAGCATCTGGAACTCTTCCTGGGGGCGTGGCGGCTCAATGGGACCGCGAACCACGGGCGCCAGGATAAGCGCGAAGACTGCAATCTCATGAAGCAGGGAAGAATAGAGAAGACCCCGGCCGGGCCAGGAACCAGGGCTAATGCTCTGGAAGGTGAACACGAAGGAGACGGCGCTCGGCTTCTCTTTGTGTGGGAGAGTTGCCGGCCGTTTATCGAGATCTAATGAGAGTAAAGGCATCCTTCAGTACCTTGGACCCTTCGAGATCTGAACGGAATTCGGCTTAATGGATAGCAAGACAGCGGCACCTCTGCTCGGACCAACTCTGATTTGGACCAGCCTGCCCATCACCGGAGGAGCGCAGCCTTGGGTGTGCCGAACATGGCATTGGGATTGAGGTCCATCGTGATGCCGGAGGTACCTCCCATGCTCAACCGGTCTACAACCATGCCTCCCAGGTTGTACGTCCCCGAGCCCGCATTGCCACCAAGCGAGAGTGTAGTGTTGTAGGCACTAGGTGAGCAGTTTGTACCTCTGTCGGGGCCAGACGTGACGCACTGGTGGAAATACATGGTGCCTGCCAACAAGAACTGACCGCCGCCCCCCCATTGAGGGTTGGCACTCTGGGATCGGTTCTGGAAAAAGAGTATGCCTCGTTGTTCGCCAATCGGGTTGCTCGTGCCCAGTGGGTCCCCATACGTGCCAGAGCAAGGGGCGAGAAGTATATTGCCGTTCAGCGTCGCTGGCAGGTTGTCGGGCAGGATCGAACTGGGAGTACACTTTGTCGTACTCGTGGTGAAGGCATCTACGGATTCGCTGCCGGAGTTTGCCCCGACAGATACCGAATTGGTATCCGCAAAGTAGAATATTGTTCCACCGCTACCATCCCCGACCGCCGTGCTGGGGCGGACGGTGGAATTCGACTGCAAGGCAAGGCCATTGAGAACGTAGTAAACTCCCGGGTCAAATACGGCCGTTTTCTTCTTTATGGTGATGCCGCTCGGGTAGTACCCCGCCGTGTACCAGGCGCACCCATCAGGGTCGGGGCACCCGTTTTCATGGTAGTTCACATGGACACCGTCTGCTGGGGGCGTGTTCGGTGGCTGGGCGGGAGCGGGCAACAGCGCGAACGGATCAAAGACAGGAGAGGCAGGGGAGACCCAATTCCCGGTGGTGCCCCCGTTGAAGTTGCCCGGGTTTGCGGATGGCCCGCCGAAAACGCCGAGATCGCTACCCGTGTGATTGGGGCCACCTTGGTGAAGGTCAATGGTTCCCCCCGAGCCCACGGCGCTGCCGCTGCTCGAATTCACCTGAACCCCCCTGGACGGACCTCCATAGACGGTGAAACTGGCGTTTCCGCCTAGGCTGAGGGCACCCGACCGAGTCGGATCGAGCACGAGGATGGGCAGCACAGACGGTGAGAGCTCCAAACCGCATACGGCAAAGGCGCGTACGTCCTGGGTTCTCGTGCCCGTGAGCACGGCCATAAGAAACACTCTGGCACGGTCCACGACGTCCACCCGGATGAAAGGCACCGGAGCGAGAGCAGCGGGCGGGGGCGTGACCCCCGGAGCCGGATTCGAACCAGCCGTGGGAAAGCTGACGGACACGTCGTTCGAAGCCGAACCGGATACGAGACCTGTTCCGTTGTAGCCATTCAGGGCGGCGTACCGGCAAGGGGCAGCGCTGGATGTGCCGGAGCAATTGAAGGCCGTTCCTGGGGTGAACCCCATCAAGGGCAAGGTAGTACCTTGCGAGTTCACGTACAGGTCCATGGCGCCAGCGGTACAGGCGGCGTCGGCGGCATTTTGCGCGACTTGGCGATGGAACCACAGGTTGGCGATATCCACCGCAAATCCGACGGCGGCCAGAAGAAACAGACCGAGGGCCAGCACGATGAATACCATGGCCTGGCCGGACTCATCAAACCGCGTGTGACGCTGGTTTTTCAAGCTTCCGCCTTTCGTGCCACGCCCCGCCTTAACAGGTTATTTAAAAAGGCCCAGTGGGTGTCATCCTGAGGAGCCGAAGGCGACGAAGGATCTCGCAAGTCATTGATTCGCTTGATGGCGAGATTCTTCGCTTCGCTCAGAATGACACCGCGGACACTTTTTCAGCAACCTGCTAAGAGAAGTCCCGGTCAGTTCATGATTCGACCCTGCGCGGCGGCGTGCACCGTCAAAGTTGTCCATCCGAAGGAGAAAAATGCCCGATACGGATAACTCACCACCACCCGGACCATGGTGGGAGGGTCGACGTTGGTCGCCGGGTTGCCGGCATCGTCCAGATAGTTTACGGTAACGGTCATCGTGGAAGTATCGTGAAGAGACCACTTGGCCGTAGTCTTTACCACCCCCGTGCCGGGAGGGCCGTCGATAGCCGGGCAGGGGCAGGTCGGACCGCTGCGTAACGAGTTATTGGATCCATGGACGATCGCATACCGGACCCCTTCTTTGGCCGCCTCCGCCAGGACCACGTAGGTGTATATCATCATGATGAGTTCAATAGCCCCGAAGACCACGATGATGACGAATAGAATCGTCAAGACGAACTCAACTATCGCCTGGCCTTTAGCCGGCGGCAGCATGCTCTTCTTGCCTCTTCGCATTCGTTGCGATCCCCCCTTACATTCTGATCAATCCATCGCCCGCATGGATATCTGGCGGTGAAACGTACAGGAAATGGTGCCCCCACCCGAGGA
>Ga0315284_10009538_pt1 | contig 13834 bp, 9 predicted proteins | sample YL17G09_16_MG_FD_203696 | JGI IMG/M metagenome (GOLD analysis project Ga0315284, IMG submission 203696) | Sediment microbial communities from Yellowstone Lake, YNP, Wyoming, USA - YL17G09_16 | ecosystem: Environmental > Aquatic > Freshwater > Lake > Sediment | place: USA: Wyoming | collected... | reverse complement strand
ATAAAACATATGTTTTCTAAATAGCGTTCCCAGGATTATGCTTCCCAATGTATATTGCCCAACCGAGGTAATAAAACGAATGTTTTGATTGCCTGCTAAAGTAAACAGTATTGATGGTGTCCCCGAAATTCTCGACGTCCTGTCGGCGCACGGTGATTTGGCAGGTTTCTCTCCCCAGGATCGCCCCTATGATGATAGTCCCATGTACGGTGGTTGAGTAGGCAAGTAAGCCTCTTCGCATCTTTCCATAACCTTTATGCCGTATCGAAACCACCGCGTCAATAGTAAAACCTTGTATGAACGGGCTTTATTTGAGCGGTGGTTTCGATACGGCTTGAGAACGGTAGGGGAATTCGAAAAGGCTTCCCTGCCTACTCAACCACCGGGCCGGGCGCTATGATCGGACTTCATAACGATAGTTATTTGTCAAAGAGCATCCATGCGGAATAGAGGATCAAGTCTCCGATGGAACCGGATTCCAAGCAACTCAAAATTCAAAACTCAAAACTGAACCTGATCCCCTCCGGCTTCCCCGACGCCAGCGAGCGGTGGATGGCGTCCAGAATCGCCGTGCTCTTTAGCCCTTCCCTTGCGTTGACGATGGTGTCCGTATCGTTGAGGCAGGCGTTGACGAAGGAGCGCATGGAGGAGGGCATGGCGCCGACCCACTGGTCGAAGACTTTGTAGTTGAGGAAGGTGCGCGGGCAGGTGAATTTTTCCTCCAGAATGGCGTCGATGGCTTCGGCCTGGCGGTCGATATGCGTGGCGCCCTGCGTGCCGATGACTTCCATGAAGGAGTCGGGCATGTAGGGGCTGGTGTTGGGGTAGATCCAGGCGGCTTCGAAGGTGGCGAACTGGCCGCCGTCGAAGGTGACCAGCGACTGGATGCCGTCGTAGGTGTCCATGCCGCGGGACTTGAGCACGCGCTTGATGCCGCGGGCGTAAACCTCCACCGGCCTGGCGCCGAACCACCAGAGCATCAGGTCGATGTCGTGGGAGGACATGAACCAGGCGGGGCTGCTGTCCTTCGCCCAGGAGGCGAGCATGCTGGTGGGCACCAGGATGGGGTTGTTCTTGCGCGCGTAGCCGATCACCGGCTCGCCGAGCTGGCCGGCGTCGATCATCGCCTTGATCTTGTGGTAGGGGGAGAGCCAGCGGTGGTTGAAATCGACCTGGAACTTCTTCCCGGTCCGCTCGACCACCGTGCAGATCGCCTCGGCGTCTTCCTGCCTGGTGGTCATCGGCTTCTCCACCACCACGTGGCAGCCGGCCTCCAGTGAATCGATGACCGGATCGCGGTGGTATTGGTCGGGCGTGGCCACGTAGACCGCGTCCAGCTCTTCCTTATCCAGCATGTCCCGGTAGCGGGCGTATTTCGCAGCAACACCCAGCTCCGCCGCCGCCTCGTTCAGGTTCTTCTCCGACGGGTCCGCCAGCGCGGCGACCTCCACGCCCTCCAGCAACCGCAGGATCTTGCCCCCCGCCTTGCCCATAATCCCGGTGCCGATGATGCCGCACTTGAATGCCATGGTACGCCTCCCAGAAAAAGATTGCCGCTTATCAAGTTATGGACGGATGACGAATTTCCTTCTCACCAGCGCCTGAACGAAGTAGATGCATAGTTCAGTAATAAGATAGTAATAATTAGATATATAGATAATCCTCCCCGAAAACCGGACATCTGGGGACATCTGCGGTCATTTGAGTTCGGGCTCCACCGGATTAGGAGTAAGAGCACGAGCACGAGCATGAACATGAACCGGAGTCGGGGGAGACGCGGTAGGCCCCCCGCGAGTGCTTTCTGGAACCAGGGAATATACACGGCGGCTGTTATGTGAATCGTGCTTACCGAAAAGCGGGTCTTTTGCATAAAGTTGCCGCGGCAACTGCCGATACTGAGAATAACTCCCGGGAAGCGTGGGCGTGAAGCACATGCTGTCCGGGCATGGCGTCGGGGGGCATGTGGGGGTAGACGCGTGACAGTCCGCACGAGGACCCTGCTCACTATCGGAGCAGCGCTGCTGGGCCTGATCATTATTCTCTTCATCGGGGCGTATGCCATCCTGGTGCGCAGTTTTGCGCAATTCGAGGAGCAGTATACCCGCCTCGAGTTGCTGCACGCCGAAGGCGCGCTGCGCACCGAAGTGCATGAGCTGGGCAGCTTGGCCGATGCCTGGGCGCTTCGCGGCCCATCGGCGAGCGCCGGCAGATTCAACCTGGCGGCCTGGCCCTGGATCGACGACACCATCCTGGCACGTCAACAGTTGGACATGGCGTGCTGTTACGACGGCACGCGCCGTCTGCGTTTCGCCCGCGTTTACGATCGGCGAAAACAATCCGGCGACCTGCTGACTCCGTCGGTCAGGGAGAGCATCGGCAGTCGGCGCGAGCTGTTCGACGCCACGCAGAACCTCAGGGGGCGCGAAGGCATCCTGCGGCTGCCCGGCAGACTCCTCCTCATCGCCGCGCGCCCGATCGTTCCGGCTGACGGCCGGGGCGCGAGTCAGGGCACCCTCATCCTGGGACGCTACCTCGACGAGCAGGAAATCCAGGAGATGGGCCGCATCACCCGTCAATTAGTGGACGTATACAGCCTGGAGAATCCGCTGCCCGAGGACGTTCAGCACGCCGTCGATATGCTGAAACGCAGCAAACCGTATTATGTCGCGCCCCTGACCTCCAGCAATATCGCCGGATATTCGCTGGTGAAGGATTTCAACAACGCGCCGGTGGCGGTACTGCGCCTCCTCCTCCCGCGCGGATTATACAGCCGCAGCCAGCACGGAGTGCGCTATTTCAGCCTCTCATTGCTGCTGATCGGCCTGGTGCTCGGCGGTCTGGTCATGCTGATATTGGAAAAGCAGGTGCTGAGACCGCTGGGCAAACTCAGCGCCAACGTCACGGATATCGGCGAGGCGGGCGACCTGTCCGCCCGGCTGCCGGTCCGCGGCAAAGATGAGCTGGCCCGCCTTTCACTGGCCGTCAACGACATGCTGGGTGCATTGGAAAGCTCGCAGGAGGAGCTGCTCAAGAAGGAAGCGCTGCGCGAAAGCGAGGAGCGCTATCGCTCGCTGGTCGAGCTGTCGCCGGAAGCGGTCTACATTGTCCGCGACCAGCAGTTCATCTTCGCCAATGCGGCCGGCGTAAGCCTGCTCGGCGCCGAGACGCCGGAGGGTCTGATCGGGCAGTCGCTGCACGACGCGCTCTATCCCGAACACCGAGAGACGATCGAGGTGCGAATGCGGCGCCTGACCGTCGGGCAGGAATGGGTGCCAACCGAAGAGCGATTCGTGCGCCTGGACGGCTCCGTCGTCGATGTGGAGATGACCGTCGTATCCTTCCTCTACCAGGAGCAGCCCGCGATACAAATCGTCGCGCGCGACATCACCGAGCGCAAGCGCGACCGGGAACGCTTGAATTACCTGGCCTATTTCGATCCGCTGACCAGTCTGCCCAACCGGCAGCTCTTCAACGACCGGCTGTCGCAGGCACTGACGCTGGCCCACCGTCGCCGGGAACAGATCGCCGTCGTCGTGCTGGATATCGACCGCTTCAAGGAGATCAACGACACGCTGGGGCATCATATCGGCGACTGCCTGCTGCAGGTGGTGGCGCTGCGCTTGAAAGGATGCCTGCGCGACAGCGATACTATCGCCCGCATCGGCGGCGACGAATTCTTCCTGATTCTGCCGAATATCGGCGGCGCGAAGGACGCGGAAGCGGTGGCGCAAAAGATCCTGGACGCGTTCAGCGAGCCGTTCACCATCGACACACAGGAAATTTACATTTCCGCCAGCCTGGGCCTGAGCCTCTACCCCACGGACGGCTCGAACGTCGAGGTGCTGGTGAAGAATGCCGACACGGCCATGTATCGGGCGAAGTCCTGCGGTCGCAACGCCTTCATGCTGTATTCAAAGGAGATGGGCGCCACCGTCACGGAACGCCATACGCTGGAAAGCAAACTGCGCAAGGCTCTCGACCGCGGCGAGCTGTCCGTGCACTATCAGCCCAAGGTGGACCTGCGCACCGGACAAGTGACCGGGATGGAAGCGTTGGCGCGCTGGCAAAGCCCGGAGCTGGGCATGGTGCCGCCCATGTTGTTCATACCGCTGGCGGAAGAAACCGGGTTGATCGAGCCGATCGGCGAATTCGTGCTGCGCACGGCATGCGCGCAAAACCGCGTCTTCCAGCTTTCGAGCTGTCCACGCCTGCAGGTGGCGGTGAATCTCTCCGTGGTGCAGTTTCAGCAGTCGACGCTGATCGAGACCGTCACCCGCATCCTGCGGGAAACCGCGCTCCCCCCGCACCTGCTGGAACTGGAGATCACCGAGAGCGTGGCGATGCAGAATATCGAGCATACCATCTCGGCGCTGCGCGCGCTTGACAATCTCGGCGTCAGCATCGCCATCGACGATTTCGGCACGGGCTATTCGTCGTTCAGCTACCTGACGAAACTGCCGATCCACACGCTGAAGATCGACCGCACCTTCATCCAGGATATCCTGCATGATCAGGACGACGCCGCCATCGTCGCCGCCATCATCGCCATGACGCACAGCCTGCGCCGCCATGTGGTGGCCGAGGCGGTGGAAACCTCCGCCCAGGTGGAATTCCTGCGCGAGCACCATTGCGATGAGGGGCAGGGGTATTTCTTCGGCCGCCCGGTGCCCCCGGAGGAGCTGCTGGCGCTGGTTGAGCGGATCAATACGACGGTGTGTGTGTAGCGAACGGCTAATTATTACAGTGGCGAGTGGCTATTTATACCGGTACATCACATCGTAATTAGAAAAACCATCATAGTGCCTGGTCCGGTGGTTGAGTAGGCAGGAGAGCCTCCCCGCCTCTTTCCACAGCCCTCGCGCCGTATCGAAACGGTACTCCGTTCGTTAAACCACCGCGTGGACGGGAAAGCTTTTCGTGAACGGGCGCTATGATCAACAAACATGATACGATGTGACGTGCCACTACAACTAGCCACTACTTCGAGATCCGCACCCGCCGCGCCGGTTCGGTGCCGATGCTCTCGCTGGAGAGGTGGAACTGGTTGGCCAGTTTATGCTGCAGGCGGCGCAGGTAAGCAGTGCGGGGGGTGAGCTCTACCGGTCGGGAGGTGGCCAGCACCTCGTGGATGGCGGTGCGCGCCTCGTGGATCGCCTCCGCCTCCACATTCAGCCGGTCCAACCGGTATAACTCGTGCAGCGCGCCCAGGATCTGCTGGTAGGTGTTGCTGCGGATGACGTGCACCGGGATGCCGTTGCGAATTGCCTCCTCCAGGCGCGCCGCATCGCGCCGCTCCTGCTGTTTGACGGTGATGATTACGTCGGCGTCGTCCAGGTGCCGCGCCATCACCGCGTTTAAACCCAGCTCGCTGATCGCCCGCTCCAGCTTGTTGCGCGCCACGCCGTAGGGGTAGATGTAAATCTGCCTGTCGTGCGGCAGTCGCGTTGACGGCAACTCCTCGACATAGCCCCGGTATTCTCCCCACTCCGATTCGTATTGCTCCTCTATCTGCGGGACGGCGGCCGAGGAGATGCGCTCGATGGCGCCCTCGGGCGTGGTGAAGCGGATTTCCGGGGTGGCGGGGATGCCGCGCAGCAGGTTGTCCACCACGTCGGCGATGTCGTGGTAGATGGCGAGCTTGTCCTGCTCGATCATCTCGACGACCACGTCGAAGGTGGGTGGGGCTTTGCGCTCGGGTACCGTCTTCTGCGTGCCGCGCCGGCGCGCCTCCTCGTCGGAGAGGGTCACCACGTGGACGCCGCCGATCAGGTCGTTGAGCGAGGGATTCTGCAGCAGGTTGTCCAGCGTATTGCCGTGCGCGGTGCCGATGAGCTGTACGCCGCGCTCGGCGATGGTGCGCGCCGCCAGCGTTTCCGCCTCATTGCCGATCTCGTCGATGACCACCACCTCCGGCATGTGGTTTTCCACCGCCTCGATCATCACCGCATGCTGCTGATTGACGCGCGGCACCTGCATGCGCCGCGCGCGCCCGATGGCGGGGTGGGGGATGTCGCCGTCGCCGGCGATCTCGTTGGAGGTATCCACCACCACCACGCGCTTCTGCAAGTCGTCGGCCAGCACGCGCGCCACCTCGCGCAGCTTGGTGGTTTTGCCCACGCCGGGCCGGCCCAGGATCAGCATGGACTTGCCGGATTCCACCACGTCGCGAATGATGTCCACCGTGCCGTAAATCGCCCGTCCCACGCGGCAGGTGAGGCCGACGATGGTGCCCTGACGGTTGCGCAGCGCGGAGATGCGGTGCAGCGTGCGCGGAATGCCGGCGCGGTTGTCGTCGCCGAAGGCGCCCACGTGCGCGACGACGTATTCCAGGTCCTCATAGGTGACGGGAATGTCTGCAATCGTCTCGAAGGCGCCGGGGAAGCGCGCTTCCGGCTCGCGCCCCAGGTCGAGGATGATCTCCAGCAGATTCTCCCCGCTCACCCGCTCTTCCAGGGGCTCCCGGATGTGCGGCGGCAGCACCGCCAGCAACAACTCCAGATCATCGGTCATCGATTGGTCAGCCATCGTCACCGTACCATCTCTACTGTGAATATTCCCATCCGTCTTTGCTGCAACGCGAATGGAATCGTCACCGACCGGCATCGTGTCCCCGCGGAACATCGCATCCGACAGATCAGCGCAATTATTCGACATCAGTGACATAAATTCCTGTTGCTCCGAGGAACAAAGGCAGGTATTGACTGAATATAACTGACATACCAATAAATAGCAGACGCCGCAGATGGCGAACCGCGGCACCGAAGGCGAGTTCCTGTTCATCCCCAGCGGCAAAGTGAAAACAGCCCCCATACGCCGCGGCGACGCCGGCCCACTGGAGGCGCGGCAACCGGTAGCCGCCGCCGTGTCCTACCGCATACAGCACGGCGCCGATCTGCCGGAGCCCCTGTCGTATACCACCTGCTCCGACGTGGTGAACGGGAAGATTTACGTCTTCGGCGGCCGCACCGCGCCGGACGTGCTCAGCGACGGCATCTGGGTCTACGAGATCGCGCGGAACCGCTGGCGGAAAGCGGCGGGCCGCATGCCGTATGCCTATGACGGCAGGGGAGCCCGCACCGTCACCCACGGCGGCATCGTCTACCTCAGCCCGGGCCTCGGTCCGACCGACAACAACGGCTGGGGCATCCATCAGCGCATTATCGCCTTCGATATCGCCGGGGAAATCGCGCGGGAGACGGCCTCCTTTGGAGCGCCCGTCTGGTCGGTCAGCCCGGTGATGCTCGGCAACGACATTTACTGGTTTGGCGCGTGCGGACTCGGCCAGGAGCGGAATATCTGGCGTTTCAACCCGAAAACCGGCGCACTTTCCATTATTGCATCGCTCGACGGCGCGGGAAAAGGGACGACAGGCGCAGTGCATCAACAACCAGCGGCAACTGGCGGTGACCATGCTGATGTATGTCGAAGATAACGAGGAAATGTTACCGCCGGCCGAGGGGTGGTGCGCCACGGTGTCGGAACGCGGCGGATTGATCCCCAATATTTGGGATTGCCCGAGCAACGCTCTGCGCGGCAGTGCGACGCGTCCCGACTATCTCTATATGGCAACCGTGGCCGATACGCCGTATGGGGAAATCGCGCAGCCCGATACGACCATCCTCACCCTGGACGGCGAGAGCGCGGACGGCATGGCACGGCGATGGTCGGACGTGCGTTACCGGCATATCGGGAAATGTCTCGCCGCCTTCGCAGATGGGCATGTGGCCTTCGCGACTCCCAGCGGGTTGCTGACGGAAAAAATCGTTTACGAGAGTAACGAGAGCGGCAACTTCGATATCTGGATCATGAATACGGACGGATCGGACAAACGGCAATTGACCACCACCCCGGATGACGACAGATCGCCGCAGCTCTCGCCGGACGGCACAAAAATCGCCTTCAGTACGACTCGCTCTGGCAACGAAGAGCTCTGGGTAATGGACGTGGACAGCGAAAATCTTCGCCAGCTTACCCACACCGGCGTGGGCGGCTGGTTCAAGGAATCGGACTGGTCCCCGGACGGCTCAAAGCTCGTATACGGCTATGTCACCACCGGCAGTTATGTCACCTACATCGGCATCGTGAATGCCGACGGCACCGGCGAGCGGATTATTTATTCCGATCCGGGGCGAGGCGGCGGCTTCTCGTGGGCGCCGAAGACCGACATGATTGTTTTCAACAATGAAACGGTGCCCAATTCCGCCTCATCGGACGAAATCTGGAAGATCAAGCTCGACGGCACAGGATGTGTGCGCCTGACGAATAATGCGGTCGCCGATACCCGTCCCTCGGTCTCTCCCGACGGCTCGAAGATTCTCTTTTGTCGCGCGACAGGTGGCGGGGAGCGACTGTTTGTGATGAATATGGACGGCAGCAACGTAACCCAAGTGGTTGTCGCTGTGTCTGGAAACAATAATCAATACCGTAACGAATGGTCACCGGATGGGACGCGTCTCTGTTTCGAGTTGCAGGTCGGCGGCAATATCGACATCGCGGTCGCCAACGCGGACGGCAGCGGCATGATCGCCATAGCCAATACCGCCTTCACCGAAAGCCTGCCCGATTGGGGGGTTGCGCGGGAATAGGAATACTGGATCAGGAAGTTATTTGACATCCGTGAAGGTGCCTTCTATACTTGATTCTGACAGGCCGCCGGAGCCGGCGGCCTGCGGGATCGGGTATGGCACATCGTTTCGCGTTAGAGAGCCTTACCGCCGAGAGTGAGGTGCGCATTCTGCTGGTGCGCCTGAGCGCTATCGGCGACGTGCTGATAACCTCACCGGTGCCGCAGGCACTGCGCGAAGCGTTTCCCCGCGCTCATATCGCCTGGCTGGTCGAGCCGTTGTCCGCCCCCTTCATCTGCATCAACCCGTATGTCGATGAGGTGATCGTCCTCGAACAGATCGGCCGGTGGCAGCGCCTGCTGAGCGAGTGGAAGATCATCCCCCTCCTGCGCGAGATCCGCGCATTCGGACGGGAGCTGCGCGCGCGGCAGTTCGACATCACCATCGACTGCCAGGGATTATTGAAGAGCGGCATTCTCACCAGATTGTCCGGCGCGTCGCGGCGGATCGGCTTCATCCCCCCGCGCGAATATAACCACCTCTTCCTCACCGACCGCGTCGAGCGCCCGCCGCATCCCACGCGCATTACCCAGCCGTATTTGACGTTGCTGACCGCGCTGGGATTGCCGGTAACGCCGCGCAAGCCGGTGCTGCCCATCCCGGAGAGGGAACGCGCGGAGGCGCAGGCCTTTTTGGCGGGGCACGGACTGGTCGGGGAGCCGTATGCCGCCTGCTGCATCTCCACGTCGCGCCCGCAAAAGGATTGGATCTGGCCGCGCTGGCGGCAACTGGCGGAGCTGCTGCGCGACCGCGCCGGGCTGCGCACGGTCTTCATCGGCGGGCCGGAGCAGCGAGTGGATACGCTGCAGCTGATCGAGGATTGTCCCGCGGAACCGGTTTCCGCCGTCGGTTGCACCTCGCTGCTGCAATCAGCCGCCCTCGTGCAGGACGCGGCGCTGGTGGTGGGCGGGGACACCGGACTGACCTACGCGGGACTCGCCACCGATACGCCCACCGTGGCGCTCTACGGCTCCACCGATCCGTCGTGGCTGGCGGAGGAATCCTGCGTGGCGGTTTGCTACCACCCCCAGCCGTGCTCGCCCTGCCATCGCCGCCCGAAATGCGCGAATTACGACTGCATGCAGGCCATCACCCCAGATGAAGTGCTCGATGCGGCGATAAGGCTGACGCCACTGAGCCAGGTGAAAGTGTAGCAACATGGTAAACAGCGTGATGCTTTCAAATGAGAGTTCCAGGTATGATGGTTGAGTAGGCAAGTGAGCCTCTCGCCTCTTTCCATCACTTCCAAGCTGTATCGAAACCATCGCGTCAATAGGTGAACCTTGCGTGAACGGGCTTATAGGTGAGGTGGTTTCGATACGGCTTGAAAGCAGGGAGGAATTGTAAAAAGGCTTACCTGCCTACTCAACCACCGTAGCGGGCGCTATGATCAGGCAGGCTTAATGTTGAATTGAAGTAATCGATATCCGGCATTGGTGTTACGCTGCCCGCCGTTCCGCGAACGATACCACCGCGTGTGCCGGCGGTTCGCCGCGCAGGACCTGGATGATCTGCTCCGTCGCGGCGCGCACCATGCGCGCCATCGCGCGCCGGGTATTGTTGCCGATGTGCGGAGTCATGATCACGTTCGGCAGCTCCAGCAGTGGATCGTCCGGCGGAATGGGTTCCCGTATATATACGTCGAGGGCGGCGCCGGCGATCCATCCCTCCCGCAGCGCTCGCACCAGCGCGTCGTGATCCACCACCGCCCCGCGCGCCATGTTGATGAGAAAGGCCGACGGCCGCATCAGCCGCAGGCGGCGCTCGTCGATCAAACCCCGCGTGGCGGGCAGCAGCGGCACGTGCAGGGTGACGAAATCCGCTTCCCGCAGCACGTTGTCCAGGCTGCCGAACTGCAGGCCCAGGCTCTGCTCCGCGTCCTCATTGCGCCGGTTTGCCGCGTAAAGCACGCGCATGCCGAATCCCAGCGCGCGGTGCGCCACCTGCAGGCCGATATGCCCCAGGCCGATGATGCCAAGCGTGCTGTTTTGCATCTCCATGCCTTCAAACAGGTAGGGCGCCCAGTATTCCCACCTGCAGTCATGCACGAAACGGTTGGCGGCGATCACCGAGCGCGCGCAGGCCAGCATCAACGCCAATGTCAGATCGGCCACGGCCGTGTCGGCGACGTCAGGCACGTGGCAGACGGTGATGCGCCGCTCCTTCGCCGTTTCCAGGTCGATGTGGTCGTAGCCGGCGGTGACCGTGCTGATCACCTTCAGCCGTTGTCCGGCGTTGATGACTTCGGAGTCGATGACGTCGTCGCCCATGCATATCAGCCCATCCACGTCGCGGACGGCGTACAGCAGCACGTCGCGCGGGACGGGACGATTCTCATCCCACTGGGTAACGGCGGAGATTGCCTCCAGCGCACGGCGGAATCCGTTGCGAATTTTGCGTGTCACGTAGACCGAGTACAGTACCATGATGGTTCTCCGTGTCTATCACAGAGGATACCCGGCAGCGGAATTCGCTATATCTGGAGGTTGTCGCGGTCACCGACGCCGGGCGCGGATGATGCCGGCGGCAGTCAGCGCCAGCGCGAGGAGGAAGCAGGCGGGCCCGAACAGCCATCCGCCGGCCGTGTCGAGGGTGCCGGGGACGCCGGCGCGCAGGTCGCGCGTCAGCACGCCTTCCCGGTACGTGGGGATCTCGCCGAGAATGCGGCCATCCGGGGCGATGAATCCGGAGATGCCGGTGCTCGCGGTGCGCGCGACGGGCAGTCCGGTCTCCAGCGCACGGAAGCGCGCGTGGTTGAAGTGCTGGCGGACGGCGGAGGTGCGCTTGAACCAGGCGTCATTGGTGATGAACACCAGCATCCCCGCTCCCAGACGGGCATACTGCCGGGAGATGGCGGGAAAGGTGGTTTCGAAACAGATGGCCACTCCCAGCGGCACACCCACTTCGCGCAGCGTGGCGCGCGCCTTGCCGCGCAGAATATCATCGGGACGCACGGTGTAATACCGCGTAACCAGGCCGCGCATGGGGACGAACTCGCCGAAGGGCACGAGATGGATTTTCTCGTACCGTTCCACCGGGATGCCCAGCGGGTTGAGCAGATACGCGGTGTTGAACTGGCCGTGCACCCGGTAATCCCGCGGAAACGCCGGCGCGCCGACCAGCAGGTAACTGCCGGTGGTGCCGCAGACACCGCGGATTTGCTCGCTGATCCGTGATAAATACGGGGGAGGGGGGTCCCAGAGCGCGCTTTCCGGCCAGATCAGCAACCGGCGATATCCGGAAGGCAGCGGACGCGGATCGGCCATCCCGCGCTCGGAGAGCTCAATCAGTTTTTGGATGCGGCGCTGGTATTCCTCCTCGCGCTGGAGACCTTCCTCCCTCGAGGAGGGGGGCTTCAATATCGACGGTTTCAGGTTGTGCGGCAGATCCGGCTGCACCACGGCGGCGTGCACGCCGGCCGACTGCCGTTCCCATCGCACGAACGCCGCGGACGATTGCCAGTACCCCGCCAGCAGGCAGACCGTCAGCGCGGCCGCGCTCGCCGGCAACTGCCAGCGCGGTGCCGCATCCCGCTCCCGGACAACCTGCACGGCGGCGCCGACGACCCAGAGCAGCAGAAAGGTGATCAGCGGGATGCCGCCCACGGCGGCGATGCGGGCGGTGACACCCTCCACCTGACTGCTGCCCAGCTCTGCCCATGGGAAGCCGAACATCCCCTGCCCGCGCGCCCATTCCAGCCCGGTAAAGGCCAGCGCGAAACCGAGCGGCAGCAGGCGCGACGGAACGAGCCGATCGGCAAGGTACAGCGCGAGCGGATAAAAGATGGCGATATAGGCTAACGCGAGCAAAAACCAGGGTATATATCCGAACAGGCGTACCCAGGAGACGGTGCTGAGCGCAAATCCGGCGCCATACAGCAATGCGGCCTTATACCGCGCCCGCGGTAATGCCTGGATCGCCCACAGCAATGGCGCCAACGCGACCCACGCCACCAGGAAGGACGGCCGGTCGCCGAGGGCGCCCGGCAGCAGCTCGTTCGGGAAGGCCAGTGACAGCGCGGCGCCTCCCAGCGGCATGAGCCAGAGGGCGACGGGCGGGTGGGACGGTGTTGCGGTCTGCTGATCGGGCGTTGGCGTCTTTTTCGGCATGTGCCTATAATACAGGGGGAAATGAAAAATGAAAAATGCAAAGTGTAAAATGCAAAATGTGATGCTGTATGGTGATTCTGGATCGTATAACGGTATTAGCCACGCTCGATACGACAAGCATTTTGCAATTTGCATTTTTCATTTTTCATTTTGTATTTACCCCGCAATCCTTGTTCCCACGGACAGAACGGAGTAATCATGCGCTGGATGCTATGGGGAATTTGCTGTATTGTTCTCGCCCTCCTCATCATGGGGTGCGCCCGTTTTCCGGAGAACGGAGGGCCGGGCGACATCCCGCCCGTGACGATCTACACCGAAATTACGCTTAATGGCGATTTCAACCCGGCGTATTACTACTTCTTCGCCGTGGACACCGACGCGGACGACGCGAATGGCCCGGTGCCGGTGGTGACCGGTCCCGAGCTGGGCAATGGTTGGGGCACCATCTCCGGCCTGGGGCCGAACGACCCCATTCAGGAACCGCCGTTTTACGTCATTTTCAACGGCGGCTCTTTTCAGGAATACCGCGACGGCGTGCCCATCGGCCGGCCTTTCCGCGGGGAGGTGCAGAACAACAATACAATCATCCTGGAGATCGACGCCCGCGACCTGGTGCCGACGGGCAATCCGCTGCCGAGCACCATCCAGGTGAACTGGATCACCATGAAGGACCTGACCATCCCGCCGCAGGACGCCGGCTACATCAAGGAATACGACGGGTTCGGCTACACCGGCTACGAATACCTGGCCTACGTGCCGCTGGATCAAAACCGCACCTTCTACAGCGGCGACCCCGGCATCCCGGACGAGCTGCCCGACGACACCACGAACACCCCCGCCATCGACATGATCGGGTGGGAGGTGAGCGTGCGGATAAGGCAGTTGCCGTGAATAGAGAGTGAGTAGTAAGTCGTGAGGAGTAAGTAGTGAGGAGTAAGCCCGGATTATTCACGAAGCGCTCGCACACCCATAAAGGGATGCGGCTACAGGCGCTTCATGAATAATCCGGGTAAGTGGTAAGTGGTGAGTTGTTGATAGTGCCCGGTTCGGTGGTTGAGTAGGCAGGGAAGCCTTCTCGCATCTTTTCATAGCTCCCGAGCC
>Ga0315284_10009537_pt1 | contig 13835 bp, 10 predicted proteins | sample YL17G09_16_MG_FD_203696 | JGI IMG/M metagenome (GOLD analysis project Ga0315284, IMG submission 203696) | Sediment microbial communities from Yellowstone Lake, YNP, Wyoming, USA - YL17G09_16 | ecosystem: Environmental > Aquatic > Freshwater > Lake > Sediment | place: USA: Wyoming | collected... | reverse complement strand
TAATGACTGGTGATGCTGAGAGTGGTGATTTGGGGTGCGGAAAAGAAAGAAGCGAGAGAAGAAGGAAAGGAAGAAGAAGATAAGGGAGGGGAGGAAAGCGGGGAGGGGAGAGAAGAGAATTTTTTACTCTCTTCCACCGCCGCCGCTCTCCTCCTCCTCCTCTTCTCTCTCCCCATCTTCCTTCCTTCTTCAGATACGGTCCACCTTCGAGGCCTGCACCAGCGGATTCGCCTTGGTCAGCGCCTCGCGCCCCATCCCCTTCCAGTCGAAAGAGCACTCGTGGTCCTCGGCCAGGCGGTGCGACGCGCAAAACTCGTAGCCGCAGCGGCAGGAGAAGCGCGCCGCGATGGAGACCTTCCTGCGGCAGCACATGCAGCGCCCGGGGGGCTGCGGGGCACGGGCCGGGGGCTGGTCGTCGGAGGCCGTGGCGGGGGCGGGGGCGGCGGCAGCTTCGTCGGCGGCGGCAGAAGGAGGGACAGCAGCAGTGGCGGCGGCGGCGGCAGTGTCGCTGCTGGCGTCCGGCATCGATGCCTCATCGTTCGCGGCCTCGGACGCCGTCGCCGCGGCCGCCTCCGCCATCTCCACCTCCGGGGTCGCCGTCGCAGCCTCGACGGCAGCGCCCGCCGCCGCGGCCTCCTCCTGCTCAGGCTGCGAGGAGGAGGTCGCGGCAGCGACGGCGGCGACCGCCGCGGCGGTCTCGGCGCCCTGCGGCGGAGCCTGCGGCCCCGAAGACGCGTTGGCCTTTTGGTGCTCGCGGAAGCACGCCGAGCACATCCCGAGGGTCGCGTCGGAGCCTGTGAGATGGTGGGAAACGGGAGGGTAGAGAGGGAGAGGGAGAGCAGAGAGAGGGGAAAGCGGTGAGCCTCAAGGCACAAAGGGAATGGAGGCGCTCGCTGTTTTCTTTTTTCGTCCCGGTCGTCGTCGTCGCGACACGACAGATTCGAGGGTATCGCCTCGCCGACTTTCTTAGAGACCCAACGCTCACGCTGACCCCCCAAGCTGGTCGCACACGTCGCATTCCGTCATCATCGAGGAGGGCGAGGGAAAACGAAGGAGGACAAGAGAGAGAGGGAGAAGCGAGCGAGAGGGGGCAAAACGAGAATGGCCTTCCGCTGCGCTGGCAGAGGGGCGAAACAAAAACCCTCCGAGTTTGTTCTCCTGCCCGAAACCGCGCGGTTCCCCTCCCTCCCTCCCCTTATCCTGGCCCCCTTCTCGCGCGAGGGGGGGGGGGCAAGATAAGGAGTCGAGCTGCCGTACCGTAAAAGTTCTGACATCTGCTGCACAGCGTGCTCACAGACGACGAACCGCCGTCCATTTTTTTTCTTTGCTTAGATTCGCAGCGAGGTTTCAACAAAGGAAGAGAAGAAGGAGAAATGAATCTCTGACAGTTTTAGACTTTTTTTTTTTTTTTTTTCGACCTTGACCTCCTCCCTCTGCCTCTCTCTCTCTATTTACAAAGAAACAAAAAAAGAGGGAAAATCTTTTTCCCTCTCTCTCTCTCTCTCTACCCCTCAAACCCTTTCAGCTGGTGCTCCTGCCTCGAGTAAGGGGCGTCGACGTCTAGGATGACGTCCTGAAGGACCACTTTGCTCCCCTTCGCGTCGAGCCACTTGCCGGAGCTCGAGGCCAGAGAGGCCCACGACTCGACGACGCCGCCGGAGGAGCGCAGCGAGGGAGACGTCGTCCCTCGCTCTCCCCCGGTCGCCTTCGCGGTTGCGGGATCGATCTGCTCGGCGCGGAAAACGGCCGTCGACGCCGAGGGGCGATACTGGACGTCGGAGAGCCTTAGGGCGAGCTCGGCTCCCGTGCGGGAGGAGTCGGTGCCCATCAGCAGGGCGGTCGGGGAGTTGAGCCAGGTCCCTGGACGATGGTTGGGTTTTGGGTTTTGAGTAGAAAGTGAGAAAATTGGGGGGAGCTTTTTCCGCTTGAGTCTCTCTCTCTCGCGCGCGCGCCCGCTCGCTCTCTCCCGAGCCCCGCCCTCCAGCCGCCAGAACCCCAAAAAAACAAACTCGAACAAACTCTCTCACCGTTGCGCTTGAACGAGTCCCCGAAGAACCTCGTCGCGGAGGACCGCCTCGCCGTCTTCGCCACCAGCGCCGAGCACTCGCGGTCCTTCCCTTCGCCCTTGAGGCTCGTGGGGCCCCGTCCGTCGCCCTTGCCGATCTTCACTGCCGCGACGATCGGGAAGACCCCCTCGAGGGTCAGCTTCTTCGAGCGCGGGTCGAAGGTGGCCCTGCGGGCGAGCAGCGTGTAGAGCAGGTCCGCGTAGGGGAGCGGGGAGGGGCCTTCCGTGCCCGCCGCGGCGGGCTTGGGCTGCTGCCCTCCCTTGTCTTTGGGGGCGGCGGCGGCGGCAGCAGCCGGGGCCGGGGCTGCGGCGGCCTTTCTGGCAGCTGCTGCCGGCGCGGGCGCGGGCGCCTTCCCTTCGTCCCCGCCCTCGTCCTCGACGGCGGGGGCCAGGGGCGCCAGCGGCTCCCCGGCGATGTCGGGCTCAAAGTCCCCCGCGGCGGCGGCGAAGCCGCCCTGCTGGGCGGAGACAGAGACGGAGGCGAGCGAGGAGGAGAGCGCGAGGAGCGCGAGAAGCAGCGCGAGGAAGCGGAGCGAGGCGATTCGGCGTGCCTTCATCTTCTGCTCCGTGAGAAGTGGGGGGGTGGTTGTTTTGGAAGGGGGGTTGGAAATCGATGAGGAAATGGGGTCTGAGAAGGGAAAGGTGCTAAAAGGTTGACAGCCAGGTCGTCACCACGCTTGAGGTCGGCGTCAGCCATCAACTCTCGCTCCGCTCCATTTCTGGAAGATCGACACGCTTCTCTGCCACTCCAAGGTGCCCTCTCATCGCCTCACGTCTCGAGCACAAGCATCTTCTCATCGCGCTGTTCCCATTGACCGCACCGTGGCTGTTGTTTGTGCAGAGAAGAATGAGGGGAAAACTCGAAGAGAGGTATCGCGAATTGGCTTGACAATTGGAAAGAAAAAAAGGGGAAAAAAGGAAAAGCACTTTCTGTTGTTGATGCTCAGCTTCCGTCGTCGCCGCCGTCGTTCTCCTCCATCTCCGCGAGGGCGACGCACTCCCCGGCACTCGCGGAGGACGGGAGGGCTCTTCTTCTTCTTTTTCCTTTCAAACCCCCGCTGCCCTCCTCGCCGCGGCCACCACCTCCGCGGCCCCGCCGCGCAGCTCCTCGACGATCGAGGCCAACGCTTCGTTCTCGATCTCCAGTCCGGCGACGCTTCGCTCGATCTTGCGGGACCGCTGCCTGGCAGACTCGAGCGCGCTGGCGTCTCTCCGTTTAGTCTCTTCCAAAAGCCTCTGAGCTTCCGCAAGCGCCTCGCGAGCCTTGGCAGCGGCGGACAGCGCGGCGTCGCGGTCTCTGACGGCGGAGGCAGCGGCCGCCGCCTCTGCCGCCGCCCTCGCAGACGCCGCGGCGAGCTCCGCCTTCAGAGAATCGATCTCGCCCCGCAGCGACGCCTCCTTGGCGCCCGCAGCCTCCTCCGCGGCCTCGACGAGCTCGATCGCGTGCCTCCTCCCGAGCTCGCTTATCGCATCGGACATGGACAGGCGCACGGCAGCCTCTGCCGCCCCCGCGGCGTTCGCCGAAGAGTCCAGGGCAGCGGCGAGAGCGGCGTCGGCGGCCAGGGCCGCCTCCGCCGCGGCGGCCCCGAGCCTCGCCCGCAGCTCGTGAGCCTCGCCCGCCGCCCTCGAGAGCTCCTCGGCGCGCGCCCTCCTCTCCGCCGCGAGCGCAGCGGCGGCGGCGACGGACTCGGCGAGCCTCTTTGCTTCGCTCTCGAAGACCCTCGCGTCCGCCCTGGCCCTCTCTCCCGCGGCGGCGGCGAGGCCCCGCTCCCTCTCCCTCGAGACCGTCTCGGCCCTCCGAGCCAGCGAGTCCCGGAGCTTCTGCCTCCAGGTCGCCTCGAGGCCGCGGGACCGCTCCTCTGCCCTGGCCCTGGCGTCGGCGACGGGGCCTTCGAGCTCGGCCCTTGCGGCGTCGAGGGCCGCCTGCGTCGCTCTCCAGGCGGCGGCGACCCTCGAGAGCTCGGCCTCTGCCTTGCCTCTCGCCGCGAGGGCGGCGTCTCTCTCTGTCGTGAGCGTGACGATGGCGAGGCTCAGGGACGACGAGGAGGAGGACGACGACGAAGAAGAAGAAGGAGAGGCGTCTTCTCCTCCTTTGTTGTTGTAACTGTCGTCGCTACTGTGCTGCGCTGGGATGAGGGCGTCCGGGGGAGGAGAGGGCGGAGAAGCGGAAGCGCCGCCGTTTTTTGCTTTCGAAGCAGAGGCGGAGCCGACGGCGGGCGAAGGAGACGAAGGAGAAGCAACGGCGGCGGCTGCTTTCTTCTTGAGCATGCCCGCGGCAGTCTCCCGTCTCTTTGGGGGAGACGCTGTCGCCGCTGACGCGGTTACTGCTGCTGCTGCTGCTGCGCGCTCCATGCTTGCGGCTAGTGGTGGCCCGTGGAGGTGAGTGACGGGGGGAGGTGGAGTTTTCTTTCCCCTCTCGAAAAAAGAGAGTGGGAGTTGTTTCTATTTGAGGAGCGAGCGAGCGAGCGAGCGAGAGCCAAGAAATTTGGGAGAGGGTCGAGCCTCCTCTTTTAGCTCCCCACTTTTTTTTTCCCTTTCCACTCTCCCCCTCTTTCTTCCCCCTCCTGCTCTCTCTCTCTTTCTCTCTCTCTCTCTCCCCTGATTTCCGCATCATGCCCTGCCTGACGGCCGCAGCACGCGCCCCCGCCATGGCTGCGCAGCAGCAGCCCTCGCTGTGCGCCCGCGGGAGCTCGGGCGCGGCCGCATCGTCTTCATCGCTCAGAGCGTCGACGATTTCGCCGATTTCTCCTCCTCGGCGATTCCACCAGCGCCGCTCCTCTGCGTCCCTCTCCGTCGTCGCTGCCTCCACGGCCGACCGCACCTTCTTCGTCGGAGGCAACTGGAAGTCCAACTGCACCAAGTCCTCGGTCAAAACGCTCGTGAAGGAGCTCAACGACGCCGCCAAGGGCCAGCTCGGGGGCTTGCCCCAGGCCGACCAGGTCGAGATCGTCGTCGGGCCCGAGCACATCCATCTGTCCATGGTCCTGGACGCGATCGACTCGCGCTACGGCGTCTCGGCGCAGAACTGCTGGACCACGAGCGGAGGGGCCTACACGGGAGAGGTAAGAGCGTAGAGAAAGAGAGAGAGAGAACGAGAGAGAGAGAGGGAAAAAAAGGTCGCGAAGAATTCTTCGTCCTCTCCTACGACTGCGGGGCGACGTTGTTTTCTTTTTTTCGTCTTCTTTTTTGTGGGAATCGGCCTGCGCATTCGCCCTTAAGACCAGCGCAACTTCGCCATCGCGTCTAGATCAGGAGACACGACGCGAAAGGGGGATTCAAAAACCAGCGCGCAGCGTGTTTCTTTGAGTGCGCGAGCAGCGAAGAGGAGGAAGAAAAAAAAAGGCAAACCAGAGAGGGCGCTTCCAGATCGAGCAGCAAAGAGGCGAGCGTGACGCGGAGGCCGCTCTTCTCTTTTTTCTCTCTCTCTCTCGTTTCGCGACGCTGTGTCCTTGGTCCACGCACCCTCTGCTTCTTTTCCTGCTCTTTGGTAGTGCATGCGCAGGTGGCGGCGCTGGTTAGCTGGTCGCAGGAAACGGGAGCGAGTTCGAAATAAGGCTTAGGGCATGCGTCTTTCCTTTTCAATTTCTTCGCTAGAGCTTATTTCTCCGCGCTCGAGCTCGTCAACCTCGACCTCGACCGGAAAAACCGAGACCTCACTTTCTTCTCCTCCCTTCTCCTTCTCCTCCCTTCCCCAACTCCATCAACCCCACTCCGAACCAAACCACCAACCAGATCGCGGCCGAGGCCCTGGTCGACCTGGGAGTCACCTGGTGCATCCTCGGCCACTCGGAGCGCCGCTCGCTCCTCGGCGAGTCGAACGAGTTTGTCGGGAAGAAAGTCGAGCACGCGATCGAGGCCGGCATGAGCGTGATCGCGTGCGTCGGAGAGACCCTGGCCGAGCGCGAGTCCGGGTCCATGTTCAAGGTGCTCGACTCACAGATGGCGGGCATCGCCGACGAGCTCAAGAAGTCCAAGCAACAGCGCGCCGCGGGCAGCGCGGGCGTGGAGGGCCTGTGGGACAGGATCGTCGTCGCGTACGAGCCCGTCTGGGCGATCGGCACGGGCGTCGTCGCCACGCCCGAGCAGGCCCAGGAGGCGCACGCATACCTGCGCAAGTGGCTGGCCGAGAACGTGAGCGCGGCCGTCGCGAGCAAGTGCAGGATCCTCTACGGCGGGTCGGTCAACGACGGCAACGCCGCGACGCTGGCGACAAAGCCGGACATTGACGGGTTCCTTGTCGGCGGGGCCAGCTTGAAAGGGGACGCGTTCGCCGCTATCTGCAGGGCCAAGGCGCAGGTTGCTGCGTAAGAGAGAAGGCCTCCAACCTCTCTCTTCTCTCGTTTGCCTCGAAGCGGAGAGGGAGGAAAGAGAAAGAGAAAGAAACGGGAGAGTTTTAGACGCAAAAACAATTATGTTGTGTCTTTTTTGGAGAGGAACACCTTGTTTTCTTCTCCATATTATTCTTCCGCGGTTTTAAATTGAGAGCGAGTGAGTGAGAGTGTGTGCGTGGGTGTGAGAGTGTGTGTGGGTGGGTGTGTGCGAGTGTGTGAGAGAGAGGGAGGAGAGTGAGTGAGAGCGAGAGAGAATCAGAGAGAGAGCAAGAAAAACCCGAGAAAGAAAAAAAAGTGAAGTTTTTTCGCGTTTTCCATTTTTGTCAAATAAACCCTTTTCCTTCTTCTTCGACGTCTATTGAAATGTTGCCGAGAACCTCTCGTCGTCGGTTGCGAGGAGCGTTGTCCTCTCTCGTTCTGGTATTTTGAGCCCGAAGAGTTGTGGTGTGGTTTCGATCAAGAGAGAAGTCTTCTTCAAGAAGAAAAAGAGGACGAAGAAGACGCGAGCGAGCGAGCGAGGAGGTCGATTTTTTTGTTTCCGTCTTCAGGCTGTGCTGCACCTCTCACAATTCTCTTTTTCTTCAGCCGCCTTTCCCCCGCCTCTCGCAACATCTCCGCCATGGCTTCCTTCGCCCAGGTACGAACCTCATGCTCCTGACCTCCGGGGACTACTGCGCTGGACAAAACGGGCGCGGAAGGGCTGTCGGAACCCCCAGGGGGGAGCGTGTTTCGTTGTTTGCAGAGACAGAGCAAAGAAAAACCAAGAGAAAAGTTTTTTCCTTTTTGTTTGCTTTCTTTTTGACGCGCCGGGATCGGCCCCCGCGCAGGCACCTGCACCCATTCTTGCTCTCCCGCTTACCGGCTAGCGTCTCGGTGTTGTCGATAGCGACGCCTCCTTGAAAGGAATAGCAGCGAAGAGGCCCGCGACGCCCCGGACGAAGCGCACTTTTCTTTGTTTCTTTGTTTGGCTTGAGACGCCGGCACGCTCAAGGCGCTGCCAGAGCAGAGAAAATCGTCAACTCACCTTCCTCTTCTCTCTCCCTCTCCGACACGCTTCCCTCCCTCTGCAGTCCCGTCTCCCCACCAAGGTGGAGACGTCCTTCAAGACCGCCGTCAACCGTGCCGTCGCCCGCCCGGTGAGTTGGCTGGAAGAGGTTTTTTTTTGTGTCGCGGATTCCCGAAAGTTTTCAAAGCGGCGGCGAGCAAAGAAGACGTTTTTTTTCCGCTGATCGTTGTTCGGGCTCCCTGTTTCTCGGCCACGAAAAGGCGAGGAAAAATATATCGCGCTCTCGCACTGCCCTCAATCGACGCGCATTGTCCCGATCTACCCGTGGGAGCTGTTCAGAACCGTCAATTGTGGGCCCCGCTGCGGTGGAGCGGATCGCAGTGCGGAGGGATCGCGGCGAGAAAAGGCCGGAAAAGACGGAGGGGGAGAGAAACGAAGCGAGAGGGGGAGCGAGCGAGCAGCGAGACGGCAAGAAGCAAGCGACCACCACCGCGCGAGCTCTCGAGCTCGCTCGACTCGTTTCTTATCTCTTCCTCTTTGATTGCAACCTCTGGTTCTCTTTTTTTTCTTTCTCCCTCCCCCCTCTCTCTCTCTCACCCCCTCTTCTTCCCCTCCTTCTGCCTCTTCCTCTCTCCTACTCTCTCAACCAGGCCACCTTCGGCAACCGCACCGACGTCGTCGCCAAGAAGAAGATCAACGTCGCTATCAACGGCTTCGGCCGCATCGGCCGCAACTTCCTCCGCTGCGTCGAGGGCCGTGGCCCCGAGTCGCTGCTCAACGTGACCGTCATCAACGACTCTGGAGGCGTCAAGCAGGCGAGCCACCTGCTCAAGTACGACTCGACGCTCGGCACCTTCAACGCCGACGTGCGCATCGTCGACGACTCGACCATCTCGGTCAACGGCAAGCCGATCAAGATCGTCTCGTCGCGCGACCCGACGCAGCTGCCGTGGGCGGCCGAGAACATCGACCTCGTCATCGAGGGCACGGGCGTGTTTATCTCGAGCGAGGGCGCCGGCAAGCACCTGCAGGCCGGGGCCAAGAAGGTCCTGATCACTGCCCCGGCAAAGGGGGTAAGTCTGCTTTTGTTTTTTGTTTTCGTTTTCGAAGGAGAATGGAGGGGGAAGAAGGAAGATGGAAGAAAAAAAAGAACCAAAAACTCACACGACTTTTTTCCTTTCCTCCCTTCTTTTCTTCCACCTCCCAAAACCCAAACCGCCTGACCCCCAGGACGACATCCCCACCTACGTCATCGGCGTCAACGCCCACGACTACAAGCACTCGGACAAGATCATCTCCAACGCGTCCTGCACCACCAACTGCCTGGCGCCGTTCGTCAAGGTCCTCGACGAGAAGTTCGGCATCGTCAAGGGCACGATGACGACGACGCACTCGTACACGGGCGACCAGCGCCTGCTCGACGCCTCGCACCGCGACCTGCGCCGCGCGCGCGCCGCGGCGCTCAACATCGTGCCCACGACCACGGGCGCGGCCAAGGCCGTCGCGCTCGTGCTCCCCAGGCTCAAGGGCAAGCTTAACGGCATCGCGCTGCGCGTGCCGACGCCCAACGTGTCGGTCGTCGACCTCGTCATCCAGGTCGAGAAGAAGACGTTCGCCGAGGAGGTCAACGCCGCCTTCCGCGAGGCCGCGGCGGGCCCGATGAAGGGCGTGCTCCACGTCTCCGACGAGCCGCTGGTCTCCAAGGACTTCGCGTGCACCGACCAGTCGACGTCGATCGACTCGAGCCTGACGATGGTGATGGGCGACGACATGGTCAAGGTCGTGGCCTGGTACGACAACGAGTGGGGTTACTCGCAGCGCGTGGTCGACCTCGCCCAGCTGACCGCGGAGAAGTGGGAGTAGAGTGTTTTTCTTCTTGGAGGGAAAGAAAAAATCTATTCGCAAAAAACATCAACCAAAACCAGAAAAACGGGTTTTTTGGGGGGGGGGCAAGTCGCGCGCGGGCTCTTTTTTCTTTTCTGCTCTTTCTCTTTTTCTTCTTTCCTCCAGTGAGAAAAATGATATGAGTGAAAGAAAAGGGCTTGCGTCGCTTGCGCGTGAGAGAGATGGTGATTTGGAGAGAGAGTAAGATCTCGCGGCTGGAACCAAAGTGGAGCAGAAGCGACGGAGCCCGAGAGGAACCAAAAATTTTACCCCAAATTTCTAAAAAAAAGAAATCGCATTCCTTTCGTTCTTTTTTGACTACTTTTCGTGATTGCGCGTGTGCCCTCACGTGTCGTGTAATTACGAGATGGAAGATGGGACGATGAACGATGCGGTTTTAAAGTAATGACGAGGATGAAAGGAAGGGAGGGAGAGAGAGAGAAGAAGAGAAGAAAAAAAGGTTGCATGAAATTTTTCACTTTTCGCGTCTCGCTCTTCTTTCGGCAACGCCGAACCTCTCCTCTTTCCTTGCGCCCTCCGAGTGGAGCCGAGGGCGTTGCTGCTGGTTCTCTCTCTCTCTCTCTCTCTCTCTCTCTTTCTCTCACGCGCTTTCTTGCTCCTCCGGAGACAGGAGAAAGAGAGACTAGAGGGCAATTCGTTGGGGCCCGATCTCTTCTCTGACGTTCGTCATCGATCGAATGGACCTCGCGGCCTTTGTCGAGGCCCTGCCGCGCCCCTCGCTCGACCGCGTGTACGACGCCCCCGAGGCGTGCTTCGCGGTCCTGCGGGGGCTGCCTCCGCTGGCGCGGGCGTACGTGCTGAGGCTGCTGGCGGTTGGCGGAGATAGCGACGATGGCGTCGGCGGCGGTCGACCGTCGACCTCGACGGCAACGACCTTTGTCCCGCTCGACGTCGTCGCCTCCTGGCCCCTCGCGGGCGACGCCACGGCGCAGGCCAAGCACAGGGCCGCGCTATCCAAGCTCGAGAGGCTCGCCGTCGTGGTGAAGCGGGACGGGATGGCCCTGACGCCGGCGTTCCGGCGGCACGTCGCGTCGGCCGTCGCCCTCGGCGGCGCCGGCGTCGTTTCTTCCTCCTCTCTTTCGGTTGCAGCCCCCTCTGCTTTCGCGACGACGGTAACAACAACGACGGCCGCCGCCGTCGCCTCGTCGACGCCCTCGCACGAGCAGAGGGACGCCTTCGCCGACGACGCCTGGGATGGCCTGCTGCTCTTCATCGGGGGCCACGAGCCGAGGGCGCCGTCGAGGCCCTCGGCGATTCTTGGAGGAAGGGGGTTGAGCGGCACGACGGCACCTGCGACTGCTCATTCCTCCTCTGCTGCCGCCATAGACTTTGGCGCGCTGCTGCTGGCCGAGGGCTTTGTGGCCCCGAGAAGAAGGAGGAAGAGGAGGAGTCGGGGGGCTCAGCGGGGAACTGGAGCAGCAGGAGGCGACGAGGTGGAAGAAGTCGCCGTCCGAGGAGACGGAAGCGGCGACGAGTCTGACGACGACGACGACGACGACGACGACGACGGCGACGACGACGACGACGTTTCGGCGGTCAAGCCCACGCCCAAGGGCCTCTCGTTCCTGCTCTCCCCGACAGTCGCGCAGCTCTGGGAGCTTCTTCGGTGCGTGGCCGCGGCCTCCTCCGCGGCGGCGGAGAGCGGCAGCAGCGGAAAGAGAGGGGGCGGAAGCGGCGGAGGCGGCTCTTCTCCCTCTCCTCGAGAAGACGCCCTGGCCGCCGTCGTCGCCCTACTGCTGAAGCTCGCGGCCGGCGGCGGGCGCGGCCCGCCGCTGGCCGCGGCCTCGCTGCCCCCCGCCGCTCTGGAGGCCGCGCTGGACGCGTCTGCCCTGGGACTGCTGATGCCCTTTTTCGTCAGCAGCGAGGGCGGAGCAGGAGCGGCAGCGGCGGCGGCAGTCAAGGGAGGTCGAGCGGCGAAAAGGGCAAAGACGGGAAAGGGAGGACAGGAAGCGAAAGCGCCCCAGCAGCTCTGGTTTGCTCCCACGAGGCTGGCGGACGCCCTGCGAGGCAGCGGAGGGAGCATCAACAAGGCGCTCTCGAGCTCGAGTTCGAGTTCTTCTTCCGCTCCTCTCCCTCCTCCCGCTGCTGCAGCTGCTCCTTCTCTCCTCGTCTCCCTGCCCCCGACGGCGACCTCGGCCACATCCGCGGACGGCCACGTCGTCGTCGAGACCAACTTCCGCGTCTACGCCTACACGACGAGCCCCTCCCGCCGAGCCGCGCTCTCGCTCTTCGCCTCAATCGAGCGCGTGCTCCCGAATCTGGTCGTCGCTGCCGTCACGCGCTCGTCGTGCCTCTCGGCCCTCGACGCGGGCGTCTCCGCGGAGCAGATCGTCGCGCACCTCAGGGAGCACGCCTCGCCCCGCGTGGCGCACAGGGTGCCCGTGGTGCCCGAAAACGTCGCCGACCAGATCCGGCTCTGGGAGGCGTCCCGGAGGAGGGTGCGGTCCGCGAGGGCGGCGACGCTCTACTCGGACTTCTCGAGCGGGCGCGAGTTCGAGGCCGCGGTGGGCGCCGCGGTGGCCGCGGGGGCGCTGCTGTGGGTGGAGCGAGGAGGCGGCGTTGGAGGGAGCGGCGTCGCTGCTGCTGCTGCTGCCGGCGGGCTCGATGGGGCCGGCGGGGAAAACCGCCACGGCCGCCTCGCCGCGGCCGTCGAGGCCCACGAGAGGATCAAGGAGGCCATCCGCGCTGCGCGCGGGATGTAAGAAAAAGAACTGAAAAAAAAGAATGAAAATGAAAATGAAAATGAAATGAAGCTTTGAAAAATACAAGAGGCAAAAACAACACACTCCCCCCCCCCCACCCACCCACCCACCCACACTCAACACGCACACGCACACACACACAAAACTCTCTCGCCCACCCAAAACACTCCATTTTCTCCTCTCCTTCCTTCTCACTTCTTCTTCCCCTGCCCCTCCTCCCACTCCTCCTACCAGAACGGGCACCAGCCGATGTAGCTCTGGCACAGGTTCTCGTGCGACGTCGCCTGCGAGATCAGCCTGTCGACTTGTGCGGCAACGGAGTCGGGATCGCCCTGCTGCTGCTGCTGCTGCTGCGCCGCGGCCGAGGCCGGCAACGCCGAGCTCGAGGCGACGCCGGCGGCGGCGGCGCCCGCGGCGCCGCTGCTGCCGCTGCCGCCGCCGTCCCAGTCGCGGCCCGTCAGCTTGTCGCTCGTGCGCTTCATGACGGCGACGGCGCGCTCGTTCAGGGCCTCGTTGGCGTCCCCGGCGGCGGCGGCGGCAGCGGCGGCGGCGGCAGCGGCGGCAGACGCGGCGTCTTGCTGTTGCTCTCCGGAAGCCGTCGAGGGATCTCCTCCTGCCGCCGCGCTCTGCTGCTCGGCAAAGCTGATGCCATGCTGAGACTGCTGCTGCTGCAGGAGCAGCTGCTGCTGCTCCGCGGTCGCGTTCCCGACAACGTCGGCCGCCGCCGCCGTCGCTCCGCCGGCCGCCGCGGCGTTCGCCTGCCCCGTCGCGCCGCCGCCTCCCGCTCCGACACCGCCGCCGCCTTCGGCCGTGTTCAGCAGCCTCCAGTTGATCAGGGGGTCGTGCACGAACGCCTCCAGCATCGCCAGCACGCTGTCCTTGTGCGAACGCAGCACGCGGGCCGTCGTCTCGGCCGCGAACCGGAAGTTGCCCTCGATGCCGGCGGCTTCCATCGCGCGGACCATCATGCGTGTCAGCCTGAAGGGCACGCGCTCGGGGAACTTCTCGCGGTGCATCGACGCCTCGAAGCAGTCGCCGAAGTCGATGTGCAGCAGCTTGCCCGAGTAGCGGTCGAGCATCAGGTTGGACGGGTGGCGGTCGCCCAGCCCGAGCAGGTACCCGACGATCGACATGACCGCGCACGAGCGCGTGTAGGCCGTCCGCCGCTCGAGCCAGACCTCCGAGTTACGCGACTTGAGCCACATCACGCGCTTGACGTCGTCGCCGCTCGTCGAGTCCAGCGCGTGCTCGAAGACCTCGACCTTCTGGATCACGCAGAGCGCGTCGTAGTCGGGCGCCATCCCCAGCATCAGCCGGTGCTCGGCGTTGAGCGGTGTGCGCCGCGCGTCGCGGAACTCGCGGATCAGCGCGTGCAGCGTGTCGCAGTTGGGCACCCAGCCGATCAGGCCCGAGTTGGGCGACAGCGGGATGACCGCGTACCTCGCGATCGAGAGCCCGCGCGCGGCGGAGGCCGCGTCGCCCGCCAGGAGCGAGTTGACGAGGCCGAACAGCTGCATGACGCGCTCGTCCTGCCTGAGGTCCTCGTGCCCCTTCAGCAGGAACACGTACTCCGCGCCGTCGGAGCCGTGGATCGTCAGCTTGCGCGGCCGCTGCTTCGACGTGATGACGGTCAGCGTGGGCGCGAAGGCCGCGATGGTCACGACGGGCTCGCCCGCGGCGTAGGTGCCCGGGACCGCGAGCTCGAGCCCCTGCGCGCGGACGAGCGCCGGCGCGACGTACTGCAGGTCGAGCGACGTCAGCGAGGGGAGCTGCTTGTTGATCCGCTTGAAGACGTGGTAGTAGAGGTCCCAGGCCTGGTTTCGTTA
>Ga0315284_10009536_pt1 | contig 13835 bp, 12 predicted proteins | sample YL17G09_16_MG_FD_203696 | JGI IMG/M metagenome (GOLD analysis project Ga0315284, IMG submission 203696) | Sediment microbial communities from Yellowstone Lake, YNP, Wyoming, USA - YL17G09_16 | ecosystem: Environmental > Aquatic > Freshwater > Lake > Sediment | place: USA: Wyoming | collected... | reverse complement strand
TATTCGAGCGATTCGGTGATCCAGAAGCGTCCACGCTCGTCAATCGCCATGGCCACAGGATTGACGATATCCGGCTCTGCAGCCACAACCTCGACAGTAAATCCCTCGGGAACAGTCATCATCCGTGCCGCCGTGATCGGATCGCGGGGATCATTCGGCGGCCTGTCTTGCGCGTGAGGAATCGGCGGCTTGCTTGGCTCCGCAGCCAATGACGTTCGGTCACAATGCAGAAGAAGAATCATGGCAAGCGTCATACGAACCGCACGATAGACCCGCATGTCAAGATTTCCTTATTCGATCTGATGGATGAAAATCGGCATTTCCATCCTATCGTACAGCCACTTTCAAGGGCACTGAATTCGACAGGGACTGGTGGCCGCGTAATGACGCGTTCTGGCCAACGTGTTGACGGCTCTGTGAATCGTCGAGATCCGCCCCGCAACCACTGCGAAAGATTCGAAACCGACCGGAGGATGATACGGAGGGAGGCGAGTTCTACCACAAGAGCCGGCGTCTGCTATCCGATTGGGGGGGGACGCGACTCTCGATTTGTGGCAAGGCGAGTGAATCCGCTATCCCAGAAGAGCTCTTCATCATGCCAGCGTGAATTCTGGCAACTTGACGATTTCCCCTCCTTGGAGAGCGGACTGATGAGCACAGAGGCCGACGCACGTCCAGTTGGCCGACTGCACCGCGTTGGGCCATGGGTCGCGATTGTTCTGAAGGGCGCTGAGCATTTCATGGACGAGATGGGGATGCGAACCACCGTGACCTCCACCCTGAATAAAAGACAGGTGTTCTGAGTCGTGGATCTCCGAGGGAAGTGTAAATTTGCGAATTGGCTCGGGCAGCAGTTGGGCATAGTCCGGAACAGTCACTTTCGATGGAATTTCCGACTCCGTTTTTTTTGCGGTATGGATCACATGCGGTTCGTGTTCGATCAGCGTCCACTCGAAGCTCTTCTTAGTGCCGTAGACATCGAAACTTTCACGGTACTGTCGCGCCGTGTCGTACAGAAACCGCCAAATATGAGCGGCCACGTCGCTGTTCTTAATCTTGATGTGACACGATTCGACAGCGAATGTGTTGCCCGATTTCAGAGCAATGTCGTCACGAACCGTCCCTGATCCGAAGCAACTGACATACTCGGCAACTCCGTTGATGAGCCCCAGACAGGGGCTGACAACGTGTGTCGCGTAGTGCATCGGAATCATCTTCTGCCAGTAGTCTGGCCAACCATCCATGTCTTGCGGGTGCGACGCCGCAAGATGTTGAATTTTGCCGAGTTCACCGGTCTCGTACATCTCTTTAATGAAGAGGAATTCACGCGAATAAACAACCGTTTCCGCCATCATGTACTTCAGTCCTGTTTGACTGACAAGCTCGCAAATTTGGCGACATTCATCAATCGTCGTGGCCATCGGCACGGTACACATGACGTGTTTTCCTGCCTTCAGTGCTTGAATGGACATCCAGGCATGGTCAGGAATTGGACTATTGATGTGCACGAAATCGACGCGGGGATCCTGCAATACCGCGGCGTAATCGGTGTAACGCTGCTCGATACCAAACCGCTCACCCACCGCGTCCAGATTTTCCCGATTCCGCTGACAGATCGCATAGACATTCGCGGCGGGGTGAGCTTGATAGATTGGAATGAACTCCGAACCGAATCCGAGACCGATCATCGCGACATTGACGGGTTGGCTCATGGTGCATTCCTTGCTCTCAGTACATTTCGTTGATGCGAAGCGTGTATTTCTTCCAAATCGTGGATCGTGGAACGTCTTGTCAGTCGGTATATCAGGCCCATGCCGGCGAGCGTTGTCATGCACAACAACGCGGGTTGGTATCGTAATACCCCAGCTTCGTGCCGGAACAGCCAACCATAAAGACCCGCGTCTGGAATCTGGCCGCCCAAGCGACCGTGGAGGATGGCGAGAGCATTGTAAAGGAAGTGGAAACCGATGCCTAGAAACAGACTGCCTGAGCGGACGCAGATAGTCCCCAAGACGACTCCCAACAGCGCCGCGTTGAAGACCTGCTGGGGGATCATGTGGATCATTCCGAAAGACAGACTCGACAAGGCAATGGCCACCCCGATCTTGCCCGAGCGACGGAAGCCGCTGAGCAGGAAACCACGAAATGTCAGTTCTTCGCAAATCGCGGGGACTCCGGCAAATGCGAGTAATACCAGCCAGAGTGGTTGATCGTTGCTCGACATCAACGCCAAGGTTTCAGCCAAACCCGGCGGAGGTTTTGGAAAAAACCATTGGAGACTGATCTGCAATTCGAGGGTCATTGGATGAATCGCAAACGGCAACAGTCCGGCCCACATCAATTGGCCGTAACCCGGCCATCTCAAGGAAAATGTCCGACGCAGGCTCGTGGTCAGCATCAATCCCATGATCAGCGCGGGAGTCGCGATCAAGGCAATCTGCTGAATCATCAGGAGTTGCATGGTCAGCAACGCACGATTGTCATCGTTCGCACCAAGCATGGCGGTTTGCATCGCCTTCATGGACACGAATTGGAGCAATAGGATCACCAGAAAACAGAAACTTGCTTCTGTAAAAGAGGGGGTAGGCTCTTTGTCTCGTAACAGATGTCGCCACCACAACCGCACATCAAATCGCTCCGCCTCGCGAAACAGGACTTCCTCGCTTCCAAACTGTTCGATGGCCCACCACAGTGCGAGTAGACTGTAACCAATGGACGTGATCAGAACGGGAATCACGTAGAAGTAAATCTCTGTGGAAGCAGCGGTCGCTTTCAGCAGTCCCTTGAGCAGCAAAGCGGGCCCCACAACAGGCATGACGCTGTAGAACGGCTCAATCTCCGTGACCGACGATGAGCAAAAGACCGTCATTCCCATCGTCACCATTAACAATGGCGTCAGATAGTACTGCCCTTCCTTGCTACTCTTGGCAAAGGTGGCGAGAGCGAGGCAGAGTGCGCTGAACAGACTTGCGAGCGGAAGCAGCATGATCACAACCCACACCAAAGACAAAAGGGGGGGAAGTGCCAGATCACCCAGTTTGGCGGCCGCTGCCCCGCCTGCAGAAAGCGAAGCCATGTACTTCCCGGTGAATCCAAGGCTGCTGAGGTTGAGGAGCGCGGTGGAACAACTAAACAGCATGACGGTCAGAAATTTTCCAAGAACGATTTCGGTGCGTGTGGCAGGGCAGATGAGAAGCGTCTCCATCGTCCCGCGTTCCTTCTCGCCGGCCCCGAGATCCACAGCCGGATAGAACGCACCGGTCAATGCCATGATGATCAGCAAGGCGGGAAACAACTTGGCCCAGACATTGGCCGCAACCTGACCACGCTGTGCCAGATCGAGATTGGTCGGATTCACGGGATTCGGAAGATTTTCGGGTAGGCCCCCGTCTTTGAGATAGGCCTTCAACAGGGCACGTTCCCATTCCTCAACGACGGCAGCCACCCGATTGTGAGCTATGACCGACTTCTCGTCCGCACTGTTTCGAACGATCACCGGCCTCGGAAACTCGAAGTCCCAAGAATCCGTCTGATCCCGCCGCGACAGGGCACTGTGCAGCCGCTCCAAATTGTCCTTGAATTCAGGCGGGATGATCATCAAAACTTGAATTTCACTCAGGGAAAATAGCGCATTGATCCGTTCGTTGAGGTTCATCAGTTGCTCAGTCAACCGCTGGCCCGCCGGCGAATTTTCCGTCTGACGTGCTTCCGACACCTGGCTTTGGAGTTGCAGACTTTTTGCCAGCAGGTCACGTAGTCTGTTGGCTCGCTGTAGCAATTTCGCGCTTTCGACACCGTCTGTGGCCGACCGTTTGTCATCTTTTGCCGTCGCGTCGGTGATGACGCGCAACGTGTTGGCATCGGCCGAGGCCCGAAACCATGTTCGGGAAAAACGGTCATCAATCACCAACGGCAACAGGGGAAGTTGATCCGCGCCGAGAATCACCACCGTCCGTGACTGTTCCGAGAACAGGACTGTCATCTGCACCATCCCGATTCCCATGACCGGATACAGCAGCAGTGGAAGGACGGCGACCATGAAGAGCGTCCGCCGGTCTCGCAGCTGGTCGAGGACTTCACGACGGAATATCAGGAATGCATTGCGCCACTTCATCGAGTCGGTCTTTCGGAGTCACTGACGACATTTCCCCGGGGATCGATAATCGATCCAACGACACAGGTCAATGTTGAAGACTCAGGTCATCTGTTCCCCAAGACACAGGCTGTCTTCACGATCAATCAATTGAAAGAACAGTTCTTCCATATCTGGCTGCTCGTAACGATCGGCCAGTTCTTCGACGGAACCCATCGCGAGAATTCGGCCCTTGTAGATGATTGCAATCCGGTGACAAAGCTTCTCGACCTCACGCATGATGTGGGTCGAATAAATGATGCACTTTCCCTGCTCACGCAGTGACTTGATTTCATCGACAACGTTGCGGGCAACGAGCACATCCAGTCCGGAGGTCGGCTCGTCGAAAATGAGCACGGGAGGATCGTGGACGATCGTGCGGGCAATCGACACCTTCTGCTTCATACCGGTCGACATTTTTGAACCGAGCACATCGCGGATATTGTTCATCGAAAGCCGATCAAACAACTGACCGATTCGTGTCTGGAGTGTTGCTTCAGGGATGCCGTACAAGCGGCCGAAATATTCGACCATCTCCCAAGCCGTCATACGGTCGTAGATCCCCGTATTGTTCGACATAAAACCGATGCGAGACCGGACCTCTGTCGGATGAATCGCGACATCATAGCCGGCAACAAACGCTGTCCCACTGCTGGGCCTCAGCACCGTACTAAGGATGCGCAGGCAAGTCGTCTTCCCTGCGCCGTTGGGTCCGAGCAAGCCGAGGATTTCACCAGGCCGGACCTCAAAACTGACATCCTCCAACGCCGTGAATCCCCCCGTTTGAAGGTCAGAAAAACGCTTCGTCAGTCGATCAACAGTTATCACGCAGCATACTTCCCGTTGTCAGTTGATGGGAGATTGCACCAATGACGGCCCTCCACCTAGAAAACCAATCGACTCCCGAGCGGAGCAGCCTCTCACCGAACCGCAAGCCTAGCCCACAATCAGCCGGCATGTCGTGATTTGTGGCCTGGGAAACACGAGAAACCTCAATTCAAAACCTGCAGGGCCACGTGATCGATTTTCAAAGCGGGTTTTCGCTCTTCACCCGCATCAGCGGAATCGATGTAATCATAAAAGACGTTCCGTTGACGCGGGATGTAGCCGGCCTCACGGATCAGTCTTTTGATCGTATCAAGCGTGAGGTGATGAACCGTCCCCGCTTCGGCAACGACATTTTCTTCAATCATCAACGAGCCCATGTCATTGGCCCCAAAATAGAGCGCCAAACCACCAATCTTTTCTCCCTGTGTCACCCATGATGACTGAATGTTCGAAAAATTATCGAGATACAGTCGAGCCACCGCTTGCGTCTTGAGGTACTCGAACGATCCGGTGGGTGCGATGTGTGCCATATCGGTATTATTGGGCTGAAATGTCCAAGCGATGAAGGCCGTAAAGCCGTGCGTCTCATCTTGCAGTTGCCGCAGGCGTTCGAGGTGCTCAATCCGTTCAGCCAGCGTTTCGATGTGGCCGAACATCATCGTCGCCGACCCTTTGCCTCCGAGTTGGTGCCACTCGCGGCAGACGTTCAGCCACTCCTCCGACAGGCATTTGCCTCGCGTCATTTCTTTCCTGACGCGATCGACCAGAATTTCACCGCCACCGCCCGGCAGGCTCCCCAGCCCCGCCACCTTCAACCGTTCCAAGACCGTTCGCACCGGCAACTTGGCCAGCTTGTGAAGCGCATGAATTTCGGGAGGGGAAAAGCAGTGCAGGTTCACCCGTGGAAAACGATCCTTAATGGAACGAAGCAAGTCTTCATACCACTCGAGCGGCAAGTCAGGGTTCATCCCGCCCTGCATCAGAATCTGATCTCCCCCGAGGGCGACCGTCTCTTCGATCTTCCTGTAGATCGTTTCCTTGTCCAGCGTGTAGCCCTCGAGACTTTTTGGCTTGCGATAGAACGCGCAGAAGTCACACACGGCGGAACAGACGTTCGTGTAGTTGATGTTCCGGTCGATATTGAACGTGCGATACGACTCGGGATGCAGCCGTTTAGTCACCGCATCCGCAGCCGCCCCGATGGCGACGAGATCCGAAGACTCTAATATTCGCAGACCCTCATCCGGCGAAAGACGTTTTCCCGAGATGGCTTTGTCCAGCAGTCGATTCAATTCAGCACACACGGTTACCTCAATCTGTTCACGTTGCCCGGTGGAGGATTCTTCAAGCATCTTATGTCCGAAAGACCAACTCGACACCGGCGGGGGCCAACCCTAAACCAGTCGCCAGTTGGTAAAATAATTTCAAGCCGTTTCGTTCCGCGGGGCCGAGGTGGTATTGGAGATTTTGCGAAAGGTAGCGAACCGTAATGGGAAGAGACAATCCCAGCAACGGAGCCTCACGCCTGGCAATTTCGTCCGTATGGGCAACGCCCATATCACGAGCGACAGACAATGATTTTGCCACCCCGTTCAGAAGCTCCTCCATCCCCTCTTCGGACGTCTGAAGGCGAATGCCCTTTCTTCGGACCCACATGGCAAAGACAAACGGCAAGCCGGTCCACTCGAACCACTCTTGGCCGAGGTCCCAGGTCCCTCGAAAATGTTCTTCCGGTGGCAAGATGGCACGGTCACCGATTAGCAGGACCGCATCGGCGGAGGTCTCTTGCATGCGGTGGTCTAGGGGCAGTGATTGCAGTTGCGGGAAGACGCCGTGTCGTTCGGCAAGCAAGATCCGTGCGAGGGTTGCGCTGGTTCGGGATCCTTCGTCCAAGGCGAGCGACTTGACTTCGCCCCACGGCACACGGCTGTAGAGTTTGACGCTGAGAACCGGGCCATGCGCGGCGACACACGCATCGGAAATGACCTCATAGGCCTCACCTCGAAAGTATTCGATGCTCGGGATGAGGGCGATGTCCAGATCGCCTGAAGCCAGATCATCGGCCAAGCAACTAGGATAGTCGAGGCCCAGTGAGGCACGCCCCGCCAACAGCTGATTGAGCCCTTCGATCAGCGGCTTGGAATTGAGGTAGTTGACAGCCCCAATTTTCGCGAGGCGGGGGCCTGGTGATCGAAACAGAAGTGCCTGCGAAAGTGAATTGTTTATGAAAGGAGCGGACATGGTGAAACGACGTCTATTTCAAGCGTTGCGACTCGTGATCCTTGCAAGAAATCTGAGACCGGTGATTGTTCGGCGAACGGAGGTGACTTGTCAACGGGCGTTCGAGCCGGTCAATCGGCCGTCAAAACAGATTTCACGGCCCACGATGCTCCGCATCATGCCCCATGCGAGTTGGCAATCTTAATCAATGCCGATTAGGATGCGTCGTCAATTGACCGTTTGCAAGGATGAGGCCGGATTTGCAGGCTACTTTTATGACGACAAACCGGACTTGCCAAAAGGAATACACGTGCCTGCGCTATCACTTGCAATCATCGGTTTAGGAAACGTCGGGACCGGCGTGGTGAGAATTCTCCAAGAACAGCGTCAGAGGATTTCACAACGAGCCGGTTGTCCGATTGACATCCGACGCGTTGTTGTGCGTGAGTTGAACAAATCGCGTGAACTCGATCTGCCGGCTGGAATTCTCACAACCGACCTAGAATCCGTGATTCACGACCCCAACATCCGGGTGGCCGTCGAATTGATCGGAGGCATCCATCCTGCTCGAGAGATGGTTTTGCGGCTGCTCGAAGCAGGAAAGGATGTAGTCACCGCGAACAAGGCCTTGATTTGTGAGCACGGTGAGGAAATCTTCCGATGTGCCCGCCGTCTCGGACGGACAGTCTGTTTTGAGGCGGCTGTGGCGGGAGGGATTCCGATCATCGCATCCATCGGGCAGTCGATGGCCGCGAATCAAATCGTCGGCATTCAAGGGATTCTTAATGGGACCACAAATTACATTTTGTCCGAGATGTTGCTGCATGGACAATCCTATGCCGAAGCGTTGAAACAAGCTCAGGATCTGGGATATGCCGAAGCCGATCCGACGCTCGACGTCGACGGTACGGATGCCAGTCAGAAGCTGCGAATCTTGGCTCAACTCGCATTTGGTGTCACGATAAACTCAACCGAGTTCCACGTTTCTGGGATCGACAAGCTGGAGCGTAGCGACATTCAGAACGCGCAGGATTTAGGCTATACCATCAAACTTCTGGCGTGTATCCGCCTGACTGATGGCCGGCTGGAAATGAGTGTTCAGCCGACGTTGATCCACGCCGATCGGCCTCTCGCGCAGATTCATGGCCCGTTCAATGCGATTTTACTCGAAGGCGACGTCGTCGGTAGCGTGTGGTACTCCGGTCGTGGAGCGGGCCAACTTCCGACCGCAAGTGCCGTGATCGCTGACATCATTGACATCGCCATTGGCCGCGCTCAACTCACGTTCGCGCATCTCGATCTCTGGCGCGCAACTCCGCCGTTTTCTCTGGCCCCACAGCACGAATCCTCCAGTCGTTACTATCTGCGATTATCTGTTGAAGATCGCCCGAATGTCCTCGCCGAAGTCACCGGAATCCTCGGCCGAAACGGCATTAGCCTGTCAACGATCTTCCAACCCGAAGCTCCCGAGCTAGATGCCGTCGCAGACGCGGCCCCCACGGTACCTCTGATCATCATGACTCACCGAACGAATGCCGGCCGCCTAGCAGCCGCCGAACGAGACCTCGACCGACTCGCCTCAGTCCGCTCACCCAGAATGGTGCTGGCGGTGGCGGACTGAATCCCCTGCGGAGAAGGCTGCCCGTTCCCGACCCAGAAAACTGCCGGGCCACGAATTCTGAGAGGACGCCAAACCGGCAGACTACGGACCCTGTTTATTCGGCGTGCCATCGAAGGGTACGACCCTCAATCGTTGCCATGCGGACTCTTGCGCGTCCCGCGAGTCGCAGTTCACAATAGTCTTCCCGATCGATGACCCACTCGAACGTTCCCGCATCCCACTGCGAGACTGTTCCACGATCACCGGTCAGAGGCCCCTCATAGTCGAGGTACACCAGGCGATGATTGCTGATCGGCTCGACAGAAATGTCGCCCTCTGTGTCCGGCGAATTCATCAGCCTCCAGGTTCGACAGGAATCGCCCTGCTCCAAAAGTAGGTCCCAATGAAGAACCGGACGGTCATGAACAAGGAGGGCGAATCGAGGCATGTTTTTATTGGAGTGAGACAGCCTGCAGCGGGAGAGACACAGGATGTCTTGCCAGTGCCGAACAGCGGATGGTGGAGTGGCGTCATTCGCTGTTCGGCACTGACGTCTCACGGATCAATTTCGAAATCTGTTTCAACGCCGATCTTTTCAACGGCATTCTGCCACAAATCCTGCACGACGACGAGTCCCAGAGTCTGGGGGCGAGGATTGTGGCCGACTCTTGATTCGTTATCGTCCGTCGCTCGACTCAGGGTCTGTCGCACACGTCCGGCGGCGGCTTAGACGGAGGCGGGAGTGAACAAATAGTCGCGTATTGATTTTGGATCAGCGGGCGTTGGAGCATCCCTCGATACCCGTTTCATACCGGCTGCGAAGGCAACATCGGAAACAATGTTTTCTTGTGTGCGTCATTCCACGGTGAGCCATACTCGCAGGCCTCGAAAGCTTCGATGTACTGTATTTTTCGTCCACGTTCCTCACCATAGGTTTGAACCACAAGGTCTCGATAACGATCCGCCAGTGGTCCGTTGAAACTGTCATAAAAGTGTTTCACGAAATCACGTTGCTCGGCAGGTTGCATCGGAAACGAGGCCTCTTGACACAGGGTCCACGGCAACCATTCGAAGAACTGGGAACGGTGGCAGACCATCTGGTCGATAATTTTTTCCAAGACCGGTCCCACGTCGACAACCACTGTCGGTGCGAACGATGTTGGTCGATGAAAGTTGTCTGAAAGATACGCAATCACGGGGTTGACCCGGAGTGCCGGCACTTCAGGGACGATATGCGGGACGATCACCAGATACGCAGCGTCACAGACAAGAATTGACGTTGCGCGATGATCCGGGTGATAGTCGTTCGGCCGATGAGTCAACACCAAGTCCGGCCGGAACCTTCGAATCAAACCGATCAATTCAAATCGAGCCTCGAGCGTGGGCTGCAATCGACCATCGCGGTTGTTCAAGACTTCGTACTCAATCCCCATTAATTTAGCCACCGCTTCTGTCTCTGTCCGTCGCAGGGCAGCCAACTCCGGCGGATTCCGCAAATGATGTCCTGCGTCACCGTTGGTGACACTGACAAATTTCACGTGATGGCCAGCCTCACGATACATCGCCGTGAGACCGCCAGCTTTCATTTCACAATCGTCGGGATGAGCGCCGATAACCAAGATGCGGAGGGGTGCAGATGTCGTCATGATTTTGCTTTGGAGTCTCACAAGGTGACTGTGCGTCTGGTGACTGTGCGTCTGGTGCGGAAGAGTCTGCCTTGAATTATGCAGGCGGAAAGGGAATCTGTCCAAGGCAGACGGATCGCATTCGCCGCACGAGCCGTGCTACAATCAGAGAACTCTCCGCGAAAACAAAAACACCGATTGCCCCTCTCTTCTTCGGAAAGGATGACTATGGACTTGCCCGTCCTCAGCTGCGTTTCATCTGCTGACGCTCACGAGGATCCACTCGATCTGATGGACGAAATTGAGGCGTTGAAAAGGACAGAAGATGCCGCGATACTGGCGCACTTCTACGTTGACGGCGACCTTCAAGACATCGCCGACTTGAGCGGCGATAGCCTAAAACTGGCGCGCGATGCCACGAATGTCACAAACTCAACAATCGTGTTTTGCGGTGTCCATTTCATGGGGGAATCGGCCAAGATCCTCAGCCCTTCGAAGCGGGTTTTGATGCCCGATCTTAGGGCAGGATGTTCGCTTGCAGAAAGCTGTCCGGCCGAATCGCTGGCAGCATACCAAGCGGAACTGAGAGCCCACGGCCGTCACTTTCAGACCGTTGCCTATATCAATACGACGGCCGCCGTAAAGTCCTTGTGCGACTGGATCGTCACCAGTGGAAACGCTCGCGAAATTATCGATCGTGTCCCCGCCGACAAGGAAATCCTGTTTGTTCCCGATCAACACCTAGGTCGTTATCTCAGTTCCGTGACCGGTCGCCGGATGATCCTTTGGCCGGGTTCATGCATGGTGCATGAAGTGTTCAGCATTCAGGATTTAATCAGAGCCAAACGCAACAATCCGGGATGCCTCGTCTTGGCACACCCCGAATGTCCAACAAACATCCTCGAACATGCGGACATCATCGGCGGAACGGAAAAAATGCGTCAGACGGTGGCATCTTTTACTGAAAAGCAAACATTTCTCGTTGCCACCGAAGCGAACATGATCCATCCATTGCAGAAACTGGCACCACAACATGAGTACATCCCGGTGCCCGGCATCATGGCATCAACGGGCACGACGTGTGCCTGCAATCAATGTCCGCACATGGCCCTGAACACGTTACAAAAAGTCCGGAACTGCCTGCGCGACGGCACACCTGAAATTGTTTGGCAGGACTACTTCGCCCAAGCTCAAGACGTGCTCCAACGCAGTCTGCTGCAGTAATCCCCCACACACAATTCCACCAGCGTGATCATCGTCTCAGAACAGAGAGCCTCACTGCGTGGGGTTGATCGTCCCCGTGGCACAGACAACATCTGGTCCCGTGCTTGGTCAGCCTTCCGATTCGCCGTGGCCTCCGGGCTCCAAAATGTTAGATGGACGAAGGACTAGGCCGCTTCCGTTTCAAAAATCACACGCTGAGTCAAAGACTCCTTGCGAAATCGTTCGCCGCGGGCGTCATAAAAATAGAGTTGATTTTTTTCAGAGGCCCAAACTGCACCTAACCTGACGCTTCTCGGCCCACGAAGTAGGAATTGCAAACCGCATCTCTCTCCCAACTGAGTCAGCGTCACAACCTGCAACGCAAATTGCTCGCCGACGAGATTTTCGTGGCCACAAAGGATTTCATGAACGTAGCAACGAAGATCGTCCGACGTCCGGATGTGCGCTAACTCGTCCACCATCACTGTGCCTCGAAAATTTTCAAGGGTGTCGTTCTCAGGGGGGATCACTCTCCGCAGAAGAGTTGATCGGCAACCGGATGCGGAGGCTTTGTGACAGAACAGCGACGCTGTTCGACTGACAAAACTCGCTCTGTCGATGAAACCCGCGTAGATGGTCGAAAAGAACTTCGACTGAAGTCAAAAAAACTACTTCCTGCTGATTTTTCGTTTTGAATCGTTGTGGCACAGGACTGCAATTTTCTTCAAGTTTTCCCCGCCGACACCGATTGATTTACCACTGGAAATTGGCAGACACCCTCTGCACACACAAAACGACGATTTCGCGAACGAGCTGTAGTGGATACAATCCCCTCGTCGTGAGTGCCGTCTCATTGTTTTGACAACGCGAGCTCCAGTCGCTGATACCCCATGGGAAGCCCCGTCATGAAAGCCGCATTTATCCGCGAAACCGGTTCACCCGCTGTGATCCAATATGGCGAACTCCCCAAGCCGACCCCACGTCCCAACGAAGTCCTTGTCAAAGTGGGGGCTGTTTCTGTCAATCCGATTGATACTTATATTCGTGCGGGTGCCGTGGCAATGATCAACCGGTTCCCGTACATCTTGGGCTGCGACTTGGCGGGAACAGTCGAAGAAATCGGAACCGAAGCAAAACGATTCCAATCGGGCGACCGCGTTTGGGGCAGCAACCAGGGTCTGTTCGGACGCCAAGGAACATTTGCCGAATACGCCTGCGTGGACGAGCGATGGCTCTATCCCACGCCCGCTCGGATGACCGATGCGGATGCAGCAGCGGGAGCACTCGTGGGCCTTACCGCACATATGGGGCTCTTTTTGCACGCCGATTTGAAGCCTGGTGAAGTCGTTTTTGTGAACGGTGGAGCCGGCGGAGTCGGTTCTGCGGTATTGCAACTTGCCAAGGCGGCGGGGGCCTTGGTGGCCACCACCGGTGGCAGCGACGAAAGTTTGGAAATTTGTAAAAGGCTCGGAGCCGATTTGGCGGTCAATTACCGGGACACAAAGCTCGATGATCAGCTAAGAGCGTTTAGCATTCCGCATGGAGGTATCCATTTGTGGTTTGAAACGGTCCGCGAACCGATGTTTGATCGGACCTTCAGCCTGATGGCACCGCGCGGGCGTGTAGTTCTGATGGCGGGTCGCGGGGCCCGTCCTGAATTTCCCGTTGGTCCCTTCTATGTCAAAGATTTGCGGATGATGGGATTCGCGATGTTTAACGGGAGTCCTGATGAACAACGGGTCGCCGCACTGAAGCTGAACACCTTGTATGAATTGGGGAGATGGAGTCCCTTAATCGGCAAGACGATGCCATTGAGTGAGGCAACCGATGCCCATCAACTGCAAGAGAACAACACGATCAACAAACACGGGACGCTTCGCGGCAAGATTGTCCTTCAACCATAAAAACATGTTCGAGACTTCACCGTGACAATGCGACTCTGGATTGCCCGACTGTTATGGAACGCCGTGGGATCGCTGGGAATCAGTCTGATCGCTGGGCTACTTGCCCTCGTATTACATGCGGCCGGCGACGAAACAGGAGCAACGGCTGTCCGCGGTGTCCTAATTGTTGCCGTGAGTGTGTTTGGGATTTGCATTTTATCTCTGGTCGTTTTGCTGGCTGCCATGGAATTAATGCGGCCCGTCAAATCGGATCACGAATCGACGGATCCGACGATCTGAAAGGCGGCATGGTCCCCGATTTCAGCCGCCGTCCCGGAACGTGT
>Ga0315284_10009533_pt1 | contig 13840 bp, 7 predicted proteins | sample YL17G09_16_MG_FD_203696 | JGI IMG/M metagenome (GOLD analysis project Ga0315284, IMG submission 203696) | Sediment microbial communities from Yellowstone Lake, YNP, Wyoming, USA - YL17G09_16 | ecosystem: Environmental > Aquatic > Freshwater > Lake > Sediment | place: USA: Wyoming | collected... | reverse complement strand
CTCGAGCTGCAGCCGGCGATCCGGCCGGCGACGATCGGTACGCGTATGCTATGTCGTCGCCCGCAGGAGTGTCACCACCCGGCGGCCCCGCGGCGCGAAGGACAAGCAGGTCCATCCTCCCGAACCTACCGGGTAAGTGCGAGTCCGTGGGAGCTTTAGTAAAGTTATCGCCTGGAAATGCCGATTCACTGAAGTAGAGTCATGGACAGCGTCGGAGAGAGAACAGACACCACCTGGTTGCACGTCGCCGACGTGGCGCGCCTGCTCGGCGTCAGCGCCAACACGGTGCGGCGCTGGACCGACGCGGGGCGCATCGCCGCCTACCGCAGCCCGGGAGGCCATCGCCGCTTCCTCGCCGAAGACGTCCTTGCGATCCTGTCTGAAGAAGAGGTCGCGGGAGCCGCGGCGCACCCCGGCGACTTCGCCGAACTGCGCCGTCAGACCCAGGACCTGCGCGCCGTCGTGCAGGCCGGCCTCGACCTGACGGCCCTCCTCGCAGAGGCGCCGCGCGACGTGCCCGAGCACGTCGCGCGGCGCCTCTGCGAGCTGACCGACGCGCCTCGCTGCGACATCTTCGTGCGTGAAGGCGAAAGGCTGCGGCTCGCCGTCTCCATCGACGGCGGCGAGCTCGACGAAAGCCGCAGCGGCGATTCGTGGGCGCTGGACGACTGGCTGCCGGAGAGCGGCGCACCCGACACCCTGTCGGCGGTCGCCTACGCCGCTGACGGTGGCCGCCAGAGCCAGCGCGCGCGCCGCGCCCTGCAGCGCCGCGGCTGCCGGTCGCTCGTGTGGGCGCCGCTGACGGTGCGCGGCGACTTCATCGGCGCCGTGGAGGTGAGCGACGCGCGCGCGCGCGACCTCGGGCCGCAGGTCCCGGTGGTCGCCGGCCTCGCGCGCATCTGCGCTCACGCCCTCGACCTCGACGCGACCTACCGCACTCTGGAACAGCGTGACAAGGCCATCCGCGAGCTCGTCGACCTCTCGCAGGAGGTCGCCCAGACCCACGAGCTCAGCAGGTTCGTCGAGCGCTTCGCGCTCCGCCTCATGGCTGCCGTCGACGCCGACGGCGTCGATGTGTACAGGGTCGGCGGCGGCGGCGTCCGCTCCCTCATCAGCCTGAGCCGGGAGGGCGTCGACGACGCCCAGTACGACACCATCCTCGACACCGCCAAGTACCCGTGCCTGGAGAAGACGCTGGTCGACCAGACTCCACTGGTGATCGACAGCCTCAGCGACCCGCGGCTCACTCCCGCCGAGGTCGCGATGTTCCGCGAGTGGGGCTACGCCAGCTCGCTCACCATGCCCCTCGTCGCCGGCGGCGCCATCGTCGGGCTCGTGGACCTCTACGACGACGCCGAGCGCGACTGGGGCCTCGAGGTGGAGTTTCTCACCGGCGTGATGCAACTCGTCGCCGGCCTCTTCGACAATGCCGTGCTGCTCAGCGAGGTCGAGGAGCGCAGCCGCCTGCAGCACGAGCTCGTCGAGCTCGCCGCCCGCCTGGCGAACGCCGGCTCGCCGCAGGAGATCGCCGGCGCGGCCTCGAGCCGGCTTCGCGAGGTCGCCGACGCGGACGACTGCGACGTGTGGTGGCTGGAAGAAGGCTACCTGCGCTGCCTCGCCAGCATCGACAGCAAGGGCGCCGACGAGGCCGTGCGCGGCAAGACTCTTGATCTCACCCTGTTCCCTTCGACCGCGCGCTCCCTCGAGGACCGTGAGGTGCTCGTCTTCGCCACCCTGGCCGACCCTCGAGTCACCGACTACGAGCGTGAGGACTGGGGCGCCTACGGCTTCCGCAGCATGATCTCGCTGCCGCTCATCGCCGGGGACGAGGTCGTCGGCATGATCGACATCTTCGACACCGTGGAGCGCGACTTCAACGACGTGCGCGGCTTCCTCACGAGCGCCGCGCGCACTATCGCCGACGCCCTCCAGAACGCGCAGCTGATGGGCAGCCTGCAGCAGAGCAACGCGGCCCTGCGGGAGCTCGTGGAGCTCGGCGACCTGTTCAACGAGGCGGAGAACCTGCAGGAGCTGGCGCGCATCGTCGCCGGCCGCCTGCGGACCATCCTGAAGGCTGAGGACTGCGACATCTGGGGGATAGAGGACGGACGCCTGAAGTGCCTCGCGAGCATCGACAGCCGCGGATGGGACGCGGAGGAGGTGGGCAGCGAGCGCGACCTCTCGGCCTACGAGGCGGCCATCGCGGCGCTGGCGGCCAACGAGCCGCTGGTGATCGGCGACCTCGAGGCCGCCGGCCTGACGAAAGTGGAGATGGCGGCCTACGGCCGCTGGAGCTACCGCAGCATGGTGTCGCTGCCGCTCGTCGTCGAGGGTCGCCCCATCGGGCTGATCGACGTCTTCGACACCAAGGTGCGCGACTACACCGGCATGCTCGACCTCATCCGCAACGTCGGGCGGCTGCTGGTTGGCGCCTTCGAAAAGGCCATGCTCGTGGAGCGTCTGGAGAGCGGCAACCGCGATCTGCGCCTGCTCGTCGACTCGGGTCTCGAGTTCGGCGCCACGCTCGATGTCGAGGCGGTGCTCAGCGCCGTGGCGGAGCGCATCGTCACCGTTTCCGCAGCCGATCTCTGCGACGTGTACGGCTTGGCCGGCGACGACGTCGAGATCCTCGTCTCGCTGGGGAGCGGCGTCGGCGATGCAGCCGTGGGCAAACGCTACGCGCGAGATGAGTTCGGCACCTTCATCGAAGCCGCGGCCACGCGGCGGCCTGTGGTGCGGCTGGACGTCCTGAACGACCCGGACGTGCTCGAAGGCGACCGCGAGGACGCGCGCCGCTGGGGCTACCAGGCGATCATGACGATCCCCCTCCTGGCCGGCGGCGAGCTGATCGGCTTCGTCGAGATCTGCAACCGGGAAAAGCGGCCGTTCGCGCGCCCCGACGTCATCGTCGGCCTGGCGCAGGTGGCCGGCCAGGCTGTGGCCAACGCGCGCCTCTACCGCGAGCTCGACGAGAGCGCGCGCCGGATGACGCTGATGAGCGAGTCGGCCCTCGAGCTGGCCGGCAGCCTCGACCTGCGCGACACACTCGTGGCCACGGCCAAGCGCCTCTGCGATAGCGTCGGCGTGCCCGAGTGCGAGATCACCGTGATCGAGGGCGATGGGCTGCGCACCCTGATGAGGATCACCAGCGGCCACGTGGACGAGAGCTGGATCGGCCAGTACCTGCCGCTGGCGGACGGCGCCGTGACGCGCGAGGTCATCGAGACCAAACGGCCGACGGCCGTGGGCTCGCTGCACGACCCGCGCCTCACGGCGAAGGTGCGCGAGATCAACCAGGACGTCGCGCAGAAGAGCTGGGTCACCCTGCCGCTGATCGTCAAGGACCGCGTGATCGGCACGGTGGAGCTTGTGGAGAGCGGCGCCGAGCGCTCGTTCACGCAGGGCGAGCTCGACACTGCGGCGGCCATCTGCCAGGCGGCCGCGATGGCAATCAAGAACGCGCAGCTTCACGATGAGATCAAGCAGATGCACCTGGGCAACCTCAAGGCGCTCAGCTCGGCGCTCAACGCCAAGGACTACTACACCCTGGGCCACGCCTCCCGCGTAGCCGCCTACACGGTGATGCTCGGCCGCCGGCTGGGCTGGGAGGAAGACCTCCTGACCTCGCTCGAGGAAGCGGCCTACCTCCACGACATCGGCAAGATCAGCATCTCCGACCGGGTGCTGCTGAAGCCCGGGCGCCTGAACCCGCAGGAGTGGCAGCAGATGCGCCTGCACCCCGTGGTCAGCGCCGACATCATACGGCCGCTCTTCCCCGAGGCGCTGGTGGAGGGCGTGCGCCATCACCACGAGCACTACGACGGCAACGGGTACCCCAATGGCCTTGCCGGGGATGACATCCCGTTGCTGGCGCGGGCCATGGCCGTCGTGGACGCTTACGACGCGATGTCGTGCCGGCGCTCCTACAAGGCGGCACTCACGTACCCCGAGTCCCTGGCCGAGCTGCAGCGCTGCCGCGGCACGCAGTTCGAGCCGGTCATGGTCGACGCGTTTCTGGAGGTGCTGGAGGAGCTGGCGCGCAGGCGCGCCCGGGCGGAGGACATCGCCGCCCAGGCGGCGTCCCGGATCCCGGGCGACAAGCACCTTGCGCTGCGCAGCCGCGAGGACGAGGACACGCCCGAGTACCGTGAGATCCGCGAGGTGCTGCGTGAGGTGCGCGACGCCAACCCACCCACGCGGTTCCTCACCACCCATGCGGAGATCGACAAGAAGTTCGTCATCGGCGTGGACCCGGAGGAGCAGGAGAGCGGGCGCTCGCACGTCGGCGACGAGATCTTCGCCGACGACGAGCTGCCGGAGGTGCTCGCGGGCCGGAGGCCTCAGGTGAACACCCTCTTCGCCGACGAGTTCGGCGTTTGGGTGACCGGCCTCGCGCCGGTCCGCGACGCCAAGGGCCGTATCGTCGCCGCTGTGGCCGCGGACCTGCCCGCCCTCAGCCGCGCAGAGAGCGAGGCCCTGCGCGGCGATGGCCGCCAGACCTTCGCCGCGATGTTGCAGACGGCCGCGGTGCGCCTTAGCCGCGCCGAGATCGACGCCATCACCGACGCCCTCACCGGCCTCTACAACCACCGTTACCTGCACGAGCGGCTGAGCGAAGAGCTCCACCGCGCCCGCGAGCTCGGGCGGCCGCTGACCGCGCTGTTCTGCGACCTCGACCACTTCAAGGGCTACAACGACGCCAACGGACACAGCGCCGGCGACGCCGTGCTTCGCGAGGTCGCGCACCTCATCGAACAGTCGGTGCGCAACGTCGACATCGCCGCGCGCTACGGCGGCGAGCAGTTCGTGGTGCTGCTCGTGGAGACCGGCCGCGAGGCCGCGCTCGCCGTGGCGGAGCGCATCCGCGAGCGCGTCCGCGCGGCCGGCTTTAGCGCCCACGGCACGCCGCTGACCCTCAGCATCGGCATCGCCGGCTACCCAGAAGACGCCGAGCGCAAGGAAGCGCTCCTCGACAAGGCCGATTGGGCGATGTCCCTGGCCAAGCGGCGCGGCCGCGACCAGGTGGCGACGTTCGCCGAAGGTTGACGCGCGCCGGGGGCGGTGGGGGCGCGAGCCGGGGACCCCGCGTCAGGAGCGGCGGCCGCGCGGGACGCGTTCGTCGCCGCGCCGCAGGGTCAGGCCCTCCCGGTCGAAGAACTCGAGGAGGGCCTGCGCGTTGCGGCGCCCGCAGTCCAGGCGGTCGCGGAAGCCGGCCAGGGCCACCCGGCCGTCGGCGGCGAGCATGGCCAGGAGCTGCGTTCGTGCGGCGTCGATGGCGGCGGCCGCGAACCACAGGTCCTTGTCGACGCGCACCACGTCGCCGCGACGCGCGAGCACCTCGAGCACCTGGCTCACTTCGCGCGGCGGACGGCGCAGCGCCTCCGCGAGGCTGGCCAGCGTCGGCGGCCTGAAGAGCTCCCCGCCGAGACGCTCGAGAAGGACTTCGGCCAGCGCCGCCTGAGCACCGCCGAGCACGCCGGCGCCGGCGGGGGCGTAGCCGCCTTCGCCGGCGACCAGCCGGTCGTCGCCCACGAGGCCCTGGAGTAGCGCGTCCACGTCTTGTACAGGTAGGGAGGGCGTCAAGGCCGCAAGCTCGGCGGCGCTGGAGAAGGGGCGCTCGGGGCGGCTGGCAGCCCGCTCCGAGGCGCCGGCCACAAGGGCCGCGCGCAGCGCGGCCAGAGTGCCGGCGCCGAACCAGCGGACCGGCACGGCGTGCCCCCCGGAGGCCGCGGCCGGTGGCCGCAGGGCCTCGAGCAGGCCGGCCTGTGCGGCCGCCGACAGAGCGGCGCCGGCCTCGCCGGCGCCGAACCCCGCGGCGGCCAGATCCGCCGCTACGACCCCGCCCTGAGCGCTGTCGGCCGCCAGCGCGAGCGCCGCGGCGCGCACGTCGGCGGCGCGCAGCGCGGCGAGAAAGGCGGCGTGCCGCGCGCGGTCGTGCCAGCGGCGCGCGCCCGTGACGAGCACCTCGCCGCCGCCGACCGTCGCCACCGGCGAGAGGGCCCGCAGGATGAAGCGGTCGTGCGGCTCGACCACGGCGTCGCCATCGAGCCGCACGACCGCCGCCGCCTGCGCGCCGGCGGCGATCTCGCGCCCCTCGAGCGGAGTCACGCGAACGAGGTACTGCGCCGTGCCGTGATGCAGGCGCACCTGGTCCCCGGAGCGCAGCGGCCGGCCGCCGGGCACCACCTGCACCCAGGCGTCGAAGCGCCTGCATACGCGGCCGGCCGCTTCCGACGCGACCAGCCAGCTGCCGCGCTCCACGGCGCCGCGGTCGAGGCCGCGCAGATTCACGCCCACGCGGCTGCCGGCGCGCACCACCTCGGCCTCGTGGTCGTGCACCTGCACGCTGCGCACGGCGGTGCGCGTGCCGCCGGGCTCTACCACCAGCGCGTCACCGGCGCGGATCTCGCCACGCCACAGCGTGCCCGTGACCACCGTGCCGATGCCTTTGAGCGGGAACACCCTGTCGACCGGCAGACGGGCGGGGCCGCCGCGCCGGCGCGCCGTGACCTGCTCGGCGGCGCGCTGCAAAGCGGCGAGAAGCTCGGCCGTGCCGCGCCCGTCGCGAGCGCTCACGGTGACGACCTCGCAGCCGGCGTAGGGCGTCTGCGCGAGGAACTCGCGCACGTCCTCCGCCGCCATCTCCAGCAGCTCCTCGTCCACGAGGTCGGCCTTGGTCAGCGCCACCACGCCGCGCTCCACGCCGAGCAGCTCGATGATGGCCACGTGCTCCAGGGTCTGTGGCATCACGCCGTCGTCGGCGGCGATCACCAGCAGAAAGAGGTCGATGCCGGTGGCGCCGGCCACCATGGTGCGCACGAAGCGCTCGTGGCCGGGGACGTCCACGACGCTCAGGCTGCCGCCCCCGGGCAGCTCCAGCTCGGCGTAGCCGAGCTCGATGGAGATGCCGCGCTCCTGCTCCTCGCGCAGGCGGTCGGTGTTCTTACCCGTGAGGAGCGTGATGAGCGCGGTCTTGCCGTGATCGATGTGGCCGGCCGTGCCGAGGGTCAGCGGGACCGCGGCATCGCCGGACGGGCCGGTCGTGTCGGGGGCGCCCGGCACCGGCGACCCGTCAGGCGAGCGCCGCCAGCACGGCGCCGGCCAGCTCGTCCAGCTCGGCGTCGCGCACGGCGCGCAGGTCGAAGAGCAAGCGGCCGTCGTGCAGGCGGCAGACGACGGCGGGCGCGCCGAGCCGCAGCGAGGCGGCGAGCCCGTCGGCGTCGCCGTCCACGCTCACGGCCACGGCGACGCTGGGCACCTCGGTGACCGGCAGGGCGCCGGCCCCGGCGCGCGCGACGGTGTCGACGAGCTCGAGCCGGGCCTCGGGGATGCCGGCTCCGATGAGCAGCTCGCGCAGGCGCCCGGCGCGGCCGCGCACTTCGTCGAGCGGCGCCGCCAGCGCGGCCAGCGTCGGGATCTCGGCGATCGCCCGCCGCGGGTCGAGATACAGCCGCAGCACAGCGTCGAGCGCGGCCAGGTCGAGCTTGTCGATGCGCAGGGCGCGCGCCAGCGGATGGCGGCGCATCGCCTCGATGGCCGCGGCCCGGCCTACGGCTACGCCGGCCTGCGGGCCGCCCAGCAGCTTGTCGCCGCTGAAGGTCACGATGTCGGCGCCGGCGGCGATGCTGTCGGTCAGCGCCGGCTCCTCGGCGAACAGCGGCAGGCCGGCCAGGGCGCCGCTGCCGAGGTCGTCGACCAGCACGGCGTCGTGCTCGTGGGCCAGGCCGGCGAGCTCCTCGAGCGCCGGCTCCGCGGTGAAACCGACGATGCGGTAGTTGCTGGTGTGCACGCGCATGACGGCGCGCGTGCGCGGCGTCCAGGCCTTCTCGAAGTCCTTGAGGTAGGTGCGATTGGTGGTGCCGACCTCGACCAGCTCGGCCCCGCTCTCGCGCAGGATGTCGGGGATGCGAAAGCCGTCGCCGATCTCCACGAGCTGGCCGCGGGCGACGAGCACCTCGCCGCCACGGGCCGTGGCGGCCAAAGCGAGCAGCACCGCGGCGGCGTTGTTGTTCACGGCCAGCGCATCCTCGGCGCCCGTGACCGTGCAGAGCACGTCGTGCACGTGGTCCTGACGCGACGCGCGGGCGCCGCGCGCCAGGCTGTACTCGAGGTCGGTGTAGCCGGAGGCGGCGGTGACGACTGCGTCGACCGCCTCCTGCGGCAGCAGCGCCCGGCCGAGATTCGTGTGCACGACCACGCCGGTGGCGTTGATGACGCGGCGCAGGGACGGCGTCACCGCCGCCTCCAGAAGCCGCGCTGCCCAGGGCACGAGGGCGGCCGGCGTGAGGTCCGCCGCTTGCGCGGCGGACGCCTCGCCGGCCGCCCCCGCCGCGAGGATCTCGGCCCTCAGCCGCTCGATGACCGCGCGCACGGCGTCCACGACCAGCTCGCGCGGGTACCGCTCGAGCAGCTCGAGCGCCGCCGGCTCGCGCAGCACTTCGTCGACGGCGGCCAACGAGCGCAGCTGCGCCCGCCCTCCCGCACCGGCCTTCTCGCTCTTCTCAGCCATCGTCGTCCTCCACGGCGAGCGTCCTCCGATCGCGCCGCACGCGCAAGTGCGCCATGGTCATCGCATACGCCACCACGACGAAGGCGAACCACCACTCCGTGCCCTTCAGGGCGATGCTCTGCATGAGCTCCGGCCACCGCGCGCGCCCCAACACCAGAGCGAACGCGGCGGCGGCGAAGACGATCTCGGTGAACAGCCAGAAGTGAAGCGCCGGGCTCTCGCCGAACCCGCGCAAGGTCGCCCAGATGGAGAGGACCGCCACGCCCACCGGGACCAGCCCGATGACGATCGCCAGCGCCAGCTGCGTCACGACCTCCCACGCGCTGCGCCCGGCGGCCCACTGCCACACGGCCCCCCGATCGGTGCCGACGCCGAAGATGACGACGGCGAGCCACGCGACGAAGGCGATCACCGAGAAGGCCCCGAACAGGATGAACGGGAGGACCGAGAGCACGCGAAGGGCGAACCGCGGGCGCGGAGCTTGCGCGGCCAGGATATCTTCTTCGCTGGGCTTCCAGCCGGGGTCGCCGGGCTTGCGCTCGGGGCTCACGCGGCACCGCCGGGCAGGTGTGCGGGCAGCACTGCGGCTCAGCCTTCGAGCACGAGGGTCCCGGGCGGCGCGGCAGTGACCTCGCCGACCGTCCAGCCGTCGACGCCGCTCTCCCGAAGCCCGGAGAGGAGCGCCGCGAGCTTGTCCGCGGCCACGGCGATCAGCAGGCCGCCGGACGTCTGCGGGTCGAACAGCGCCAGCACGCGCGGGTCCCGCTGGTCGACCTCGTCCGGGGTGCCGCCGGCGCCGCGCAGACGGGGCAGCAGGAAGTCGCGGTTGCTGCGCAGGCCGCCCGCGGACACCGCCCGCGCGATGAGCTCGAGGACGCCGTCGTGCAGGGGCACGTCGGCGACCCGCACGACGGCGCCGGCGGAGCTTGCGTCGAGCATCTCGCCGAGGTGCCCGAGCAGGCCGAAGCCGCTCACGTCGGTGCAGGCGTGCGCGCCCACGGCCGACATGACGGCCGCCGCCGCCGCGTTGAGGGCGGCGGCCTCCTCGATGGCCGGCATCATGTCGTCCTCGCTCAGCAATCCCTGCTTGAGGGCGCTGGCCAGTACGCCGATGCCGAGGCGCTTGGTCAGCACCAGCCTGTCGCCGGGCCGCGCGCCGGCGTTGTGGACGATCTCGTCGGGCCGGGCCACTCCGGTGACGGCCAGCCCGTACTTGGGCTCCTTGTCGTCGATGGAGTGCCCGCCGGCCAGCTCGGCGCCGGCCTCCATCACCTTCTCGGCGCCGCCCTGGAGGATCTCCGAAAGGTGCGTCATACCGAGGTCGGCCGGCCACGCCACGAGGTTCATGGCAGTAAGAGGGCGGGCGCCCATGGCGTACACGTCGCTGAGCGCGTTGGCGGCGGCGAGCTGCCCGAACCAGTAGGGCGAGTCGACGATGGGCGTGACGAAGTCGACCGTCTGCACCAGGCAGAGGTCATCGGAGACGCGCGTCACGGCGGCGTCGTCGCGCGTCTCGAGCAGCCGCGCGAACTCCGGGGAGCTGCGCGGGAGAGCATCAAGCACGGCCTGCAGGTCGCACGGACCCAGCTTGGCCGCTCAACCGCTCTTGGCTGCGAACTGTGTGAGGCGGATCTTGTCGGTCATGCGCCAAGCTTACCGCACGTGCGCGGCCGCGAGTGGGGCGCGGCGGCGCTCAGACGCGCGGCGGCGGGCGGAGGCCCTTCGGCCGCCGCCCGCCGCCGTCATGCGCGGTCCGCCGGTCCCGCAGGACCGGCGTCCCGCCTCACTTCACCGTGAGCGTCGCCCTGGCGACGTTGTCCTGGGTGTTGCCGGCCAGGTCGGTGGCGTACACGTACCATTTGTACGTCCCCTTGGCCAGGTTGCACCTGAAGCTGCAAGTGCGCTTCGAGTTCGTCGGCGCGCTCCTGATGGTGATGGTCTTCGCCGTGGTGCCGTTACCGCGCTTGATCTTGATGACCACCTTGGCGCTGGGGCTGAGGCCGGCCGGCTCGGTGACGCGGTACTTGAGCCGGGCGGTGTTGCCCTTCTTCACGCTGACGTTGCCGAGGGCCGCGGTCTCGGGCTTCGTGGTGTCGATCTTCACAACTTCCGACGTCACGGCTGTGATATTGCACCAGTCGGTAGCCCGGGCGTAGACGGTGATCCCCCCTTGCGTCGTTACCGGCACTGTGTAGCTCGTGCCGTCGGTCCAGGACGCCACCGAGGGCGGCGAGTAATACTGCACCTTCTGCACGCCGGACTGGCTGCCCGTGGCGCTGAAGGTGAGGGCCACCGGGGTGTTATGCCAGGCGCTGTCGGCGCCGCCGATCGTGACCGCCGGTTCGGTGGTCTCGGCCACGACGGGGAGTAGCAGCGCCCCGGCGCTCGAGACGCCCGGTGGGAACGGCGGGTTCTTGACGCTGACGGTGAGCGTCGTGGGCGTGGAGATGTCCGCCGCCAGCAGGGGCACGGTCAGCTGCGAGGCGCTGACGAAGGTCGTGCCCGTCTTCTCGCCGCCGCTGAGCAGGATACGAGCGCCGGCCAGGAAGTTGGAGCCGTTGACGGTGAGCACGACGTCGTCCTTCACATAGCCCGCCCAGACCGAAGTGGGGCTCAGGGAGGTGACCACCGGCACCTGAGCCCCGATCGTGAAGATCGCGGGAGCGCTGGTCGTGCCCGCGCTCACATTCATCACCGTCACTTCGGCGGTCCCGGCCGTGGTCAGCTTGGTGGCGGGAATCACCGCAGTCAGTTGCGTCGGGGAGTTGTAGGTGGTGTCGACAGCCGCTCCGTTCCAGCGCACGCTCGAGCCTGTGAAGAAGATACTCGAATCCTCGAAATTGCTCCCGTGCACGGTCAGCGCCAGTTCACCGTGGCCCGCCACGACACTGGACGGGTCGAGTGAGGAGATCGCCGGCGGCGACACCTGGAAGGCACGGGGGAGCGTGACCCCCGCGCCGGGGATGAACAGCCATTGGTCGACGTTGAGGTCATAGACCCCCTCGAAGTCGAACCCCGCAGGGAGCGCGAAACTCACGTCGATTGTGGAGGCGGTGACAACGACGCCGGTTCCCGCGATCTCGAAGACGCTCGGAGGGGGCAACTTGAGCTTCACGGTAGTCGTGAGGAACAGCGTTGTAGCATCGAAGCTGCCGTGTACGTGACAGGCGACCGTCGAACCCCCCTGCCCATAGGTCGGCACGATGTCCGTCACCGCTAACGCTGCCATCGCGCCCGGCACAATGAGTAGCATCGCACCCGCGAGGCACGCTATGAACGCCGAGATCTTCTTTCCCATGACCCCACCTCCTGATACCGGTTTGGTCGTGACTGCGCCGGTAGCGCGGATGCGCGGCTCGAACGCCGGCGACTTTCGCACGACATCGCGTTCACTGTACTACCAATGAGCCAGCGCGAGACTCGCTGGCCGCGAAAAGCGGGGCGGGCGGAGGCCCTTCGGCCGCCGCCCGCGTTCAGCGCACGGTCAGCCTGGCCGAGGCCGGCTTCTTCTGCGTGTTGCCGGCCGGGTCGGTGGCGGAGACGTAGTAGCGGTAGGCGCCCGGATGAAGCTTGCACACGAAGCGATGCCTGAGGTCCGTGTTCGTGGCCCGCAGCCCGAGGGCGAGCGTCTTCACGGTCTTGCCGCGCGCGTTCCTCACGACGATCGTGACGCTCGCCTCAGGCGCAAGGTCGCCGACCCGGTACCGCAGGTTCACGCTGCGGCCGCTGGTCACGCTGGCGGCCCGCGCGGCCGTCTTCGGACCGGCGGTGTCGATGCGTACCATGCAGCTGCGCTCGGGCTCCACGTTGCCGGCCTTGTCGCGCGAGCGGAACAGGACCGTGTGGACGCCCGGCTCCTCGACCAGCAGAGTCGTACCCTCCCGCCACACGAGCCCACCGTCGAGCGACGCTTCGGTGCGGGCGACGCCGGAGCCGGCGTCGGTGGCCGCGAAGGTCAGCGAGACGGGTCCGCCGTGCCAGGCGTCGTCCGCGCCGAGCACGACCGTAATCGGGGGCGTGGTGTCTGCCGGCGGCGTCGGTTCGGGCGTCGGCGTGGGTTCGGGCGTCGGCGTCGGTGCGGGCGTCGGCGTGGGATCAGGGGTGGGCGTCGGTGTCGGTGTCGGGTCGGGCGTTGGTGTGGGATCCGGCGTGGGGGTGGGATCCGGAGGGGGAGGTGGTGGCGGAGGTGGATCGGGTGGTGTCCAGCCGCTCAGGCTCGGCGTCGCGATGCTCCAGATGCCCCAGGCATCGCCGGACGTCGGAGGGTGGTAGCGCGCCCAGTGGATGCTCGTGTCCCACGTGTTGAGGTAGGCGTACTCGAGGAGGCCGTCGATCTCGCGGTAGCCGATGCCCGTGATGGCGTGGTCCACCTGGCCGTCGCCGGTGCAGTCCACGATCAGGACCATCGGCCGGCCGACGTCGACCTCGCCCTTGAGGACGGCCCAGGTGGTCATCGAGACAGGATTCCCGACGTAGTAGCTGGCGGAGCTGGGCGCATAGGCCGGCTGCCGGGAGTTCACGTAGCCGATGAAGGCGGGGCCGACCATGCTCGTCCAGCTCGAGCCGTATGTCAGGCCCTCGACGCTCCACGAGGTGTGCATGAAGTCGGCGACGCTGTTGCTCGCGTGCTCGTCGCCGGCCGGCAGCTCGCTCCTGTCGTCGATGTGAGGCCCGCCGCTGTCCATGGGCTCGGAATAGTCTTGATAGTGGCCCAGGCCGCCGCCGTCTCTCTGATCGGAGGCGATGGCCTGCAGGACGTCCGTGGTCTGCGCGCCGGCGTCGCCGGGGATGAGCTCGTCGAAGCCGTGCGTGTCGTAGTAGCCGATGACCATGCCGGTCGCCGTCGGTCCGCATCCGTGCCGCCAGGTGAAGGCGGGCACGCCGGCGATGAGGTGGTCCTCGCCGGTGGCTCTGGCCACCGTGCGCGCGTAACCCTTGACGACGCTTTGTGGGGGCGTCGGCCCGGTCGTGGTGTGGTACCGCAGGGCGGAAGTTGCGGCCGGGCCGGCGACGCGCCAGGCGCCGGCCGCCGGCGCAAGGATGCCGCACGCTCCGGCGAGAAGAACCAGCGTCGCGGCGCTGTTGACAACGGGCAGCGAGATACGATGCATGGGTGCTTCTCCGGGGATCGTCGGGCTCTGCTCCCTGCATCGGCAGATCTCCAGGAACGATGAGGCGCCGAGGCCGACTTGCGTAGGCTCGGCAGGCGACGAGGGGCGGCGGCTGTACGGCCTGGGGCCGCCGCCCCCGTCTCGCGGCGTTCATCGCCATCGACGGCGATCTCTACGTGGTGGCGCAGGACGCCCTGACCGACGGCACCGTGCCCGGCCC
>Ga0315284_10009531_pt1 | contig 13840 bp, 8 predicted proteins | sample YL17G09_16_MG_FD_203696 | JGI IMG/M metagenome (GOLD analysis project Ga0315284, IMG submission 203696) | Sediment microbial communities from Yellowstone Lake, YNP, Wyoming, USA - YL17G09_16 | ecosystem: Environmental > Aquatic > Freshwater > Lake > Sediment | place: USA: Wyoming | collected... | reverse complement strand
CGGCTACCCGGAGCAATATTTTAATGCAGGATAGAGATCGATAATATTCTCTTCATGTTCCGTATGAAAGTCTGCGCGTAGAAGGCTAAAAATACACGGCAGTGCCATTCGTCTCAGCAACTATCTGGGGCTTATATTGCCTGACCTCGAATTTGCCCTCTTTGTCAATTACTTCATAACTGGCTTTTTCTATTCCCACGGTTACACACGAACAATAAAGTAAAGGCCAAATCGCCAACAAACTATACAGCATAAGTTTTATTTTAACCATGACAATCAGTTTCCTAAAGGAATTCTTTTTCCGGCGACATACCAATGCTTCTGTGTTTGAGTATCTTACCTCTTTAAGCATAGCCTGGCCAAGTATAAATAGGCAATAAAAAGAACAGCCGGCCGAAAACTATTGACAGGTTTCATGTATTGGATTTTAATCTTTGCATAAGAAAAAAGTATCGAAAGAGCATAGATTCCTGTCTTTGCGGGAATTGTAAAATTAGAATTAAGGATACGCACAATGAAAAGGTTGTGGATAAATGTCGTTCCGTATAGCAAGGACATCGCTATAGCTGCGCTTGAAAGCGGGGCCGAGGCGGTAGTACTGCCGGACGGCGATAGTGGCAAAGTCCGGCAGTTCGGTAAAATCAAAACAATTGAAAAAAACGGCGACATAAAACCCGGCGTGGACGTCGAGTTCATCGATATTGCCGGCAAGGAAGATGAAGACAAAGCCGCCGCGGTGCCGGCGGAAAAAATCGTTGTTCTCAGAATGCTCGACTGGACGATTATACCAATAGAGAATCTGCTCGCCCGCCGAGGCAAGAATATCATGGTGCAGGTCGAAAACAGCGGGCAGGCCAAACTGATGGTCGAGATACTCGAAAAAGGCGTGGACGGCGTTGTGCTTAAAACCGGCGATGTAAACGAGATAAAAAAGACCGCCGAAATCATTCAGGGCGTCAGCGAAAAAGTCACCCTCGTAACGGCGACTATCACCACGGCAAGGCAGCTTGGCATGGGCGACCGTGCCTGCCTCGACACCTGCACGCAGATGACCCCGGGCGAAGGGATGCTGGTCGGCAACACGGCATCAGGTTTCTTTCTTGTACATTCCGAGAGTATTGACAATCCTTACGTAGCGTCCCGGCCGTTCCGGGTGAACGCCGGAGCCGTGCACGCCTATACTCTGTCGCCGGGCGGTAAGACCAAGTACCTTGCCGACCTTAAGGCCGGTGACGAGGTCATGGTGGTCGATTTCCAGGGCAAGAGTCAAACGGCTTACATGGGCCGCAACAAGATCGAGAAAAGGCCGATGATGCTCGTCGAGGCCGAGGCCGAAGGTCAGCCGATCGGCCTGGTCTTGCAGAACGCCGAGACGATTAGGCTGGTCAGCCCGGACGGCAAGGCGGTTTCGGTCACGATGCTCAAGCCGGGCGACAAAGTCCTCGGTCATATCGAGAAGGCCGGCAGGCACTTCGGCATGAAAGTCGATGAAACGTTGATAGAAAGGTAGAGCTATGGTTTGGCCGGACGATTTGGTTAGTATCATGTTAGCCGCCCTTCTTGGTGCGGGAATAGGACTCGAACGAGAGCTTAGCGGCAAGTCTGCCGGACTTCGAACGAATCTCCTGATATGTCTTGGTGCATCGGTCTTTACGATAATCTCCCGAGAAATGGTAACCGGTACCTCAGGCGAGGTTACGAGGATCGCAGCTCAAATCGTTACCGGCGTCGGGTTCCTGGGTGCCGGCGCCATCATTCAGGACAGGCGGAGTGTGCACGGCTTAACAACCGCGGCGACAATCTGGCTGGTTGCAAGTATCGGAATGGCCTGCGGCGCCCAATTTTACATACTGGCGATGGTTGCGTCACTGATTGCGGTTCTTGCCCTTATCGGCCTTAGAAAATTGAGCAGGCATCTCGACCGCTATATAATAAAGAACAAGCCATAGAGCACTCAAGACGAGTTGGATTAGACAAAAAAACAGAATCATGCGCATCCGAATTTTGGATTGTAGCGGAGATATTAACTTCCCCCACCTGGATGTAACAGGATGATTTACGCTTGGCGCTTTTTGAGGATGCCGGTAGAATCTGTGCATGTTCTTTTATTGTAAAGTTTACTTTTATGACTTTAACTGGAAACAACTATTAAAGAGGCGCAACTCCAAAAAAGTTGGTGGTCTGATAAGAAATAAACCCTGCAACTCTTTTGGATTTAACGCTTTAAGGTAACAGCATGAATGGGTATAATACTACCGCCATCGGGGAGGATAGGGCAACGCTGGGAAGCGACCCGAGCGCCCTGATGGTGGCATACAGCATAGGGTGGTATCTTCAACTGTGCCGCCCACTTATGTTATTATGCTGGTGCCCATAAAGCGATAAATCCTTTTATAATCATGTGTTAATCAACCAACTTTTTTGGAGTTGAACCATTAAAGAGAAAAATATAGCCAAGTATTTTGGAGGTATTGAAGATGCATTTGCTGAAAAGAAAAGATGTTCACTCGTGTCCTAAGCAGGGCAAGTCTCAATGGGCCAATGGGAAATATCACTGGTTAAAGTGGGTTTTTCCGATTGCGGGACTGGTCTCGCTGATATGGTTTCTGATTCGCGTTATCCCAAAGCCGTCGCGGGCTCTCTATCCGTGTCAGCGGGTCGCTTTTCCACTGGCCTCGGGATTTGTCGCGATGCTGCTGGGTTTTGGAGCTTCGGCGCTGGCCTTTAAAAAGGCTAAACTCAACTTCGCTCGCCGGCGGTATATCGTAGGTTTGGCGTGCGCGGTGTTAAGCGTCACGGCAGTGTGGATAGCGATGACCGTGACGGCCGAGAAGTCGGTTCTTGCCGACCCGCAGCCTGTGAATGAGCCGATGGGATCTGCCAAAGGTATTAATCCCGGCCGTGTCGTCTGGGTGCACGATCCGGATGCGACGGATTGGGAAGGCCCCGGAGACGGACATCCCTGGCAGGCGGAACATTCGGACCCCGACCGCATCCGCGAGATGGTCTCCAGCGCGGTCCGCGAGCTGACCGGGGCAGCCGGTGATACCGAGGCGTGGGATAAGCTGTTCCGGTATCTGAACAAAGCACGCGGCAAAGGCGACGTAGGCTACAAGCCCGGCGAGAAGATTGCCGTCAAGGTCAATTTCGTCGGTTTTATCTTTACGCACGGCGGTGTCAACGCAGAAACTTACAAGCTGGAAAGCACACAGGATTATATGAATACCTCGCCCCAGATGCTCGTCGCCCTTGTGCGGCATCTCGTCGAGAAAGTCGGCGTCAAGCCCGCGGACATCTCCATCTGCGATAGTCTTGCGTATTTTGCCAACGAGTACTACGACATCATCCACAAAGAATTTCCGGATGTTCGGTGCATGGACCGCGGCGGCAAGTTCGGCAGAATCAAAATGACCGAGTCTTCGGTCCCTCTGTATTGGAGCTGCAATCCGGAAGGAGTCAAACAGGACTACGTTCCCGCTTCCTTTGCCCAGGCCGAATACCTGATCAACTTCGCGACCCTCAAGGCCCATACCGGCGCCGGAGTCACGCTCTGTGCGAAGAACCATTACGGCTCGCTGATTCGCTGGCCGGCGGAAAAAGGCTACTTCGACCTGCATAAAGATGCCTTTTCCAAAGAGGTGGGAATATACAGGAACCTGGTTGACCTGATTGGCCATTCGCAACTGGGCGGCAAGACCGTGCTGTACCTGGTAGATGGCCTGTACTGCGGGATCCACCCGGTGGACATGGAAAAAGGGCCGAGGCGATGGACGTCGCCGCCCTTCAACGGGGACTGGACTTCGAGCCTCCTGGCTTCGCAGGACCCGGTGGCTATCGATTCGGTCGGCTTCGACTTCCTTCACGCTGAGTACGAAGATCATCCACGCAAATCCGGCGTCGATGATTTCCTGCACGAGGCCGCCCTGGCTAACAATCCGCCCTCCGGGACATTTTACGATCCGGATCATACGGGCAACGTCAAGAGATTGTCCAGTCTCGGCGCGCACGAGCATTGGAACAATCCGCAGGAGAAAAAATACTCTCGCAATTTAGGGACGGGTAAGGGCATCGAGCTTGTGGCGGTAACTGGAGCGGGCGGCGATAAGGTCGGTATCATCGCGCCGGGAGCGAAAGTCGAAAAGCTCGCCGACGGTTTTAAGTTCACCGAGGGCCCTGCTGTCGACAGCGAGGGCAACGTGTTCTTTACCGATCAGCCCAACGACAGAATCTGCAAATGGTCCGTGGACGGCAAGCTGTCGGTTTTCCTTAAGCCTTGCGGCCGATCCAACGGCCTGTACTTCGACAAACGCGGCAACCTCCTGGCCTGTGCGGATATGGATAACCAGCTATGGTCGATAGATCCCAGCGGCAAAGCGACCGTCCTCGTTAAAGATTATAAGGGCAAACTGCTTAACGGCCCGAACGACCTGTGGGAGGACCTCAAGGGCGGCATTTACTTCACCGACCCGCTCTACAAAAGGGACTACTGGACCCGCGATCCGGCGATGCAGCAGGACGGCCAACATGTTTACTATCTGAGTCCGGATCGCCAGACATTCATCCGTGTCATCGACGATCTCGTGCAACCCAACGGCATCATCGGCACACCCGATGGAAAATATCTGTATGTTGCCGACATCGGCGCCAAGAGGACATATCGATACAAGATCAACGAAGATGCAACATTGTCCGAAAAGACACTGTTCTGCTCGATGGGCTCGGACGGCATGACCATCGACAATGAGGGCAACATTTATTTAACAGGCCGAGGCGTTACGGTTTTCAATCCGGCCGGCGAAAAGATCGAGCAAATCCCGATAGACGCCGGCTGGACGGCGAACGTCACTTTCGGCGGCGCCGATAGACATATGCTCTTTATTACGGCACAAACCTCGATATACGGATTGCGGATGCGGGTAAAAGGCGTCAGGTAAATAACGAGAAAGTCCCGTGGGGGACACCTTACGGTGGCACGCCGATTGGTGACCTCGTAAAATAGATTATAATAAGCCCGGTGAAGAGGTTCTGCCTCGCCCGGTCTGATTGTCAATCCATCGAAACGAGATAGTTTACCATCTAAATTTAGGCACTCTGACAAAACCTAACTTGTCATTCCGAGCGCAGCCGAGGAATCTATTGAAATAGCCCCGCGTAGCGGTTCGGTATTCTTCAAGTTTAATTTTGTTAGAGCCTCCAGGAGATATTAGGTACTGTGGCGGGGAACTCCATAAGACCGCGTTTTTCTTGAGAAGCGATTATACAGCGGTGCTTTACAAGAAAGCAAATCTTTTAAAAACACAGAAATATTGTAACATTTTACCTGAACCAGCGTCTAAATTTTAGTTATGAATCCCAGAGCCGCAACTTGTACGAGGAATTAAAATCGACGGACAGTAGTTGCTGTAACGAAGATTTATTATGCAAAGAAATGGGAGAACCGCTGAGGTTTTGTTGCTGGCTTGCACATTCACATTCTCGCTTTGTTCGGCGGCAGCCGCGGGCAGCGAGCCTAACGCCGCCGAATTAGTCAGGGCGGTGCGTGAAAGTGAGAATTGGCTGCATCGAATCGACAGCCTCCGGCTACGCATCGAAGGCAAATGGTCCCATCCGCCTGAAAGTGTTGCTGCAAGGTATGCTGAATTGAAAAAGCAATCTCCCGATCAGGAGCCTGATCCGAATAGTAATTGGGATCTGAAACCGAGTATTTCTGATATTCTTGAATACTCCATTGATTTTAAAGGAAAACGCCTGCGTAATGTCGAGGAGACTCCCGGCAGAGAGTATTTTCTGAAGATATGGAACGGAAAACAGGCTGTGCGATATGCCGAAACCGGCAGTGATTTAAAGCAGTATCATCTGGAGTCCGGTAAAGAGATGTTCGAGAAATTTTTCGGGTCTTTAAGCTGGCCGAGAGCGCAACCACATTCGTTCTGGTGGGAACCGCAGAACATCGAGGAAACGATTAAATTCTTTGGCCGTGCTGAAGATTTCAAGATAATTGGACGTGACGAGTATCGCGGAGTGATGTGTCACGTATTGGAATGTACATTTCGTAGAGATCCTCCGGCAACGCATCTTTGGTATGTCGGGGTCGAAGATAATCTGCTTTACGGAAGACAGGAGTGGATAAATCCGGAATCCGTTTTTGAATTCTGGACACTTGATTATAAGCAGGTTGCTCCCGGCTGCCTGCTGCCCATGACACAGGGATACAGTCTTCCTGCATACAATTCTGATACAAAGCAGCATTATATTGGCGTTGTACGCGATGTTAGAATTGTCGAAGCACGAGTCAACGAAGAATTACCCGATGAGTTGTTCCAGATGAAGTTTGAGGAAGGGCTTACTGTGATTGACAGGCGTTCCGGCAAGTCAGTCATCTACAATTATATAGCCACACCTCCATCTCTGGTCGGCAAACCTCTGCCAGCCTTCGAGAAAATCTCGATAGAGTTTGATACTAAGCAGGCACAAGACAAGATGATTCTGCTTTGCTTCTTCGATTACGAGCAGCGGCCGTCGCGAAATTGTTTGTTGCAATTAGGCAAAAGAGCACAAGAGCTAAAGGCAAAAGATGTGTCGGTTATCGCTGTGCAAGCCTCGAAAATTGAACAGGAAAAGCTCGATGAGTGGATCAAAGAAAATGACATTGCCTTTCCCGTTGGAATGATCGTAGGCGACGAGAAGAAAATTCGTTTCAACTGGGGCATCAAATCGCTGCCGTGGCTGATTTTGACTGACAGCAGCGGTGTTGTCGTAGTTGAAGGCTTTGGAATCGATGAGCTTGATGATAAAATCAGGCTACTTGGTGAAGAAAAGCGTTAAAAGTGCCGTTCGGTCGCAAGAAGCATTTTACATGGAGATACTTATGAGAATTCATGGTCAATTTAATCCTGGTTTTGCAGGGCATCGTTTCTTCGTCCCGGCGGGCCTTTCACTGATTTGCTTTGGTATCATCATATTCTGTGTCTTGCCTGCAAGAGCCGGGTCGCAAGGGGATATTGAGCTGCTCAGACTGGTTGCAACGGCTCACCAGGCCAACAGGGCGAGAATCCGAACATGGCAGGGCCGGGCACAAATCGAAGTCGTAAATGCGGACGCAAACGGCGTGGTTATGCGGGACAGGCAGACCGTGGATTTTCTTTGCGATCGCAGCCGGGGTGTGACGCGGTGGAAATGGGCGCACGACGAACGATACGTCAGAAAGGGGCTGGAAATAGAAGGCCGTCCGGTGCCGGATACCCTGCTTGAGACTTTCAGCGCCGTGACGACGCGCGGGGGTTTCTATCGCTACGCTCCGGCGATAACCACACGCGAAGGCCAAAGGCTCAATACAATTGTCATCTGGCCGCCGGAAAAGGCACACAAAGGTTCTTATTCCGACTGTTTCGATCCTATGTGGTATCTGACCGGACACATGACGAAATGCCTGGATGACCTGGTCGATAGACTGGCGTTCCTTTACCGCAGGGTAAAGAACGAGGGGATCTCCGATATTATAGCTACTCGCGAGGGCGATTTGGTGTCTTTGCGGCTCGGAAACGAAAATCTGTTGAACCGTCACGCCTTCGACCTGTCTAAAGGCGGCAATGTTGTGAAATATTATGCCCATTCTGATACCGAAACGGAACTGCGCGAGTGGACCTATGAACAGATAGATGGCGTATGGGTGCCGAAGACTTTCGTGTTCAACCACACGGTAAAATCACCGGGTACCTACGGAGAGACAAGCCGGACCAGAAGTGTGACCTTTGTTGAAAACATCCTGAACCGATCGATTCCTGTTTCGCAGTTTTCGTTCGAAGCACTCGGATACCAGGACGGCGAACAAGTAACGGACCAAAGGCCGGAAAATCCCTCCACCTATTATAAAAGTCAGAGCTTTGAGTCGAATCTGGCGCTGGAGTTACAGCCCTTGCCTTCTCTCGACGTATACGAAGAGCTGCCCCCGGAATTTGCCGCATCCCTGCCGGGCAAACCGCTGCCGGAATTAAACAGCCTTGGTATTAACGTAGTTCCCGAACAGATTGCCGATAGAATCATTCTCGTTTGCTTCTTTGACATGAACCAGCGGCCGTCGCGGAATTGTATCCTGCAGCTCGCCGGGCAGTTTGAGCAGCTCAGGCAAAAAGGTGTAACTGTTGCTGCTGTTCAGGCCTCCACAATTGATAAAGAAAAGCTCGATGAGTGGATCAAAAAGAACAAGATTCCCTTCCCGGCGGGAATAATTCAGGGGGATGATAAAAGAATACGTTTCAACTGGGGCGTTAAATCGCTGCCCTGGCTGATCCTGACGGATAAGGAACACAATGTTACTGCCGAAGGATTCGGCCTTGATGAGTTAAATGATAAGATTTAGAATGGAAGGCAGATAGATATGGCAGGTAAGCGACATTTCATAATTGTACTGTTTATACTTATGGCCTCGTGTGGTTTCGGGGCGCCTCCAGTAACGGTGGAGGTTGTTGAGGTCAGGAAGATTTGGGACCAGGGGCCGCACAACGCTTTTACGGACCTCGTACGATGGCACGATACGTTTTACTGTGCGTTTCGCGAGGGCAGAGGGCACGTTTCAACTGACGGCAGGATTCGCATACTCGAATCGAAAGACGCCGACCGCTGGGAGCCGGCGGCCCTGATTTCGCTGGAAGGCTACGACCTTCGCGATGCGCATTTGTCCGTGACACCCGATGGCCGGCTCATGCTGCTGGGAGGAGCCGCTCCGCGAGATAAAGATAATCAGTCGGCCCCGACAGGAACGTTCGTGAGCTTTTCGAAGGACGGCAGGCAATGGACCGAGCCGCAGATTGTCGTGCAGCCCGGGCGCTGGCTGTGGTGTGTAACGTGGCACGAGGGGAAGGCCTACGGCGTTTCCTACACGGCCGGTCAGGGCGACCCCTATCTCGATTTGCTCGTTAGTGACGACGGGATTCATTATAAAACGCAGGTGCCCAGGCTGCTTGAACAAGGATATCCGACGGAAGTGACGCTGCGTTTCGATTCGGATGGGACTTGTTATGCTTTTGTACGCCGTGACCGCCGAGGCGACGATCCGAGCAGTGCCCTGCTGGGCATAAGCCGGCCCGACTATAAACAGTGGCAATGGAAGGACCTTGGCGCGGAATTCAACGGATTCGGCGGCCCCAACTTCATCCAAATCCCCGGCGGTATCGGTTCGACTGAACTCACCGAAGTCTGGCTCGCCGCAGGTCGAATGCACGATGGCGGGGCACATACGGCCATTTGTTACCTCGACGTTGAGAACGGCGTAATGACCAGACTCACAAAGCTGCCCAGCGGCGGCGATACCAGCTATCCCGGAATGGTTTGGCACAATGACATGCTCTACGTAAGCTTCTACTCCAGCCACGAAGCCAAAACCAGCATTTATCTTGCGAAGTTGAAAGTAAAGGCAACAGGTCTGCGTAAAATCACAGGCGTGGTTCGTGACCAAGAGGGTAAGCCGATTTCCGATGCCATTGTCTTAGCTCGCTTGGACATGGCTGGCAGTACAATCACAAACGACACGGGAAGATTTACTCTCATGTGCAGATCAATTGACACGCTGAGACCGAAGGAAGATACGGCGTATCTTGTCGTCAGGCACAAAGAACGCAATCTTGCCGCTACAGTAGAGCTTGATGACAATACAATGACTCTTGATATCCGATTGACTCCGGGCGTGATTTTTTCAGGCAAAGTTGTCGACATTGACGGCAAGGGAATACCCGAAGCGGATTTGTTCGTGACTTTCAGGGTCTCGCACTTAGGTGTTGGCTGCCGAGAAGTAACAGACATTGACCCGCAGGGCAATTATGAAATAAGGGCAGTACCGTCAGGTCAACTGCTCTCCGTTTCCGCAAGCGCTGAAGGATACGGGGAGCAATACGTGCAGGCCCATACAGCCGAAGCGGCTGATGGTCGGATCGAGTTGAAGTCTTTGGTTCTTCCGATTGCAAATCTCTCAGTTTCAGGTGTGGTGGTAGATGTTGATAACAAGCCCGTCGACGGGGCAAGAGTCTCCTGTTATGGCGAAGGTCAGCCGTCTCTCACAACCCGGACTAATGCAGACGGGAAATTCATGCTTGGGTGCATTTGCGCCGGAAGGATTGGAATCCGTGCACAAAAGAGCGGTCAAAAACAACTGCATGGCCGCGTTGAAACCGAGAGTGGTGCTGCGGGAGTAAGAATTGTGCTGCAAGAACTCGACGCCGGCGGCAGGCCGGTTCCGAAAAAAGCGCCATCGCAAGTGGGCAGAACCATATCGGAGCTCGATGGTATAGAGATCGATTTCATTCCTGAGCAGGTAAAAAACAGGATGATATTGGTTTGCTTCTGGGACATGAACCAGAGGCCGTCGAGAAATTTTGTCATACAACTTGCCAAGCGGGCGGAGCGGTTGAAGGAAAAAGGAGTGTCCGTTGTTACAGTCCAGGCCTCGAATGTTGATGAGAACAAGCTCAATGAATGGGTGAAAGAGTACAACATTCCCTTCCCGGTTGGAATGATTCAAGAAGACGAGGAGAAAACATGTTTCAACTGGGGCGTCAAATCTTTGCCCTGGCTGATTTTGACCAATAGCAAGCACGTTGTTGCCGCCGAAGGATTTGGGCTTGATGAGCTGGATGGCAAAATCGGACAAACAGGCGATGGAAAACGATGACTGAACGAGTATAATGCTAATAAAGCTGTCAGTTCGAATGCCGGGCTTAAAAGTGAAAGGAGATTGAGATGAATACGAAATGGCATGGTTTGATGATATTGTTGGTTCTTGCTGCGGCGATGGTTTGGAGTGATGCACATGCGAGTGTTGTCGCCGATGGGGCGAAGGTGGAAAAGCTGGCCGGGGGCTTTGCCTTTACCGAAGGGCCGGCGGCGGACGCTCTGGGCAATGTCTTCTTCTCGGATATTCCCAACAATCGAATTCATAAATGGTCGCTGGACGGTAAGTTGTCAACGTTTCGCGAGAACTCCGGCGGGGCCAACGGCCTGTATTTCGATAAAGACGGCAACCTTCTGGCGTGCGAAGGCGGCGGCCGGCGGCTTGTCTCTATCGACCCGAAAGGCAATGTCACGGTCCTGGCGGACAAGTACCAGGGCAAAAAATTCAACAGCCTCAACGATTTGTGGATCGATCCGAAAGGCGGCGTTTACTTCACCGACCCTCGCTACGGCAACAGGGACGGCATGGAGCAGGACGGCGAGCACGTCTATTACCTGGCGCCCGACCGCAAGAAACTGATACGCGTCATCGACGACATGGTCAGACCGAATGGCCTTATCGGCACGCCTGATGGCAGCATGCTTTACGTAACCGACAACGGCGGCGGCAAAACCTTCGCATATACGGTCAACAAGGACGGCACGCTCTCGAACAAGAAGCTTCTTGCCCCGGAAGGTTCCGACGGCATGACCATCGACAACGAGGGCAATATTTACCTGACGGCGGGCGGAGTGGTGGTTTATAACAAGAACGGCGAAAAAATCGAAGAGATTAAAGTTCCAGAAGGCCCGGCCAACGTCACCTTCGGCGGCAGTGACAGCCAGACGCTCTTTATCACGGCACGAACCTCGCTGTACTCAGTCAGGATGCGAGTCAAAGGAGCCGAACAGAAGAAGAAATATGAATACGAGGAATTAACCATTGGTATCATAGGGGCAGCTATAAAAACACCTTTACTGATAGGCAAGCCCTTACCTGAACTGGAGAAAATGGGAATTGAACTTCCAGCCGGTGCCTCCGAAAAGATGATTCTGGTATGCTTGTGGGATATGCAGCAGAGGCCGTCAAGAAACTATATAAAAGAGCTTGCAAAAAAAGCTGATGATTTGGCTGAGGAAGATGTCGTAGTTGCTTGTGTCCAGGTAACCGATGTTGATGATAAGGTGGTCAACGAATGGGTGAAGGAGAACAAGATTCCTTTCGCCATCGGCAAATCTACTCCTGAAATGGGAAAGAGCACGTTTGATTGGGGCGTGAAATCAATGCCCTGGTTAATCCTGACGGATCGCAGGCACATCGTTATCAAGGAAGGTTTCGTGCTTAGCGACCTTAACGAACAGATTTTGCAGGCCGGCACGGAGTCGAAATTCGAGCAGGATATAATCAAAACCAGCGCAGGCGATCTTAAAATTACCCTCATCGGGCACGGAACGCTCATGTTCACCTTCGGCGGCAAAACAATTCACGTGGACCCGGTCGGCGGAGAGGCCGATTACGCCGGGATGCCAAAAGCCGACATTATCCTTCTCACGCACGAGCACGGCGACCACCTCGATACTAAGGCTATAGAAATTCTTCGCAAACAAGGCACGCAGCTCGTATTGACGAAAGCCTGCGCCGAAAGAATTGAAGGGCTCGTAATGGCCAATGGCGATGTCAAGACGGTTCAGGGCCTGAAAATCGAGGCGGTGCCGGCGTACAATATCGTCCAAATGCGTTCCGCCGGAAATCCATTCCATCCCAAAGGCCGGGGCAACGGCTATATAATCACCTTCGGCGATAAGCGAGTTTATGTTGCCGGTGACAGTGAAAACACGCCGGAGATGAAGCGGCTCAAAAATATCGACGTCGCCTTTTTGCCGATGAATCTGCCCTATACGATGACGCCGGAAATGGTCGTCGATGCGTCCAGGGCGTTTAAGCCGAAGATTTTATATCCGTATCATTACGGCCAAACAAACCCGAACAAGCTCATCGAGCTGTTGAAGGACTCGAAGGATATCGAGGTTCGCATCCGCAATCTTAGATAATCGATGTGCTCGACATTCAAGCCGTCAGTTGCTATAATGTCCTTGAAGATGCTGCATTGATTTTGAAAGGAACTTTGCATGGCAAGAGCGAACAGGGATTTGAATCGACGCGATATTCTCCGGGGTTTCGGATTGGGGGCTTTGGGCCTTACGCTGGGCGGCGGGTCATTCGGTTCTGCTGTGGTACGAGCAGCCGCCGGAAGTCCGCCCGTGGGCGAAGGTCAACTTTATAAAAAGATGGCCGGGCCGGCGAAGGTTTCTCTAATCAGGGGCAACGACCGCCGGGATATCGTCTATCAGGCGCTCAAGAAAATCGAGGACGAGGTTCTTGCTTCCATCGGCGATAAAAAAATCCTTATCAAGCCGAACTTCGTGAGCACCAATCACCCGCTTGCGGCTACAGGCGTGGACGCGATACGCGGAATCCTGGATTTCCTGGCGCCCCATTACAAAAAGCGCATTCTTGTCGGGGAATCCACGCCCTCCGAAGAAGGCACGTTCGGCGGATTCAAAAATTACGGATATTTGGCGCTCGAAAAAGAATATGACGCCGAGCTGGTTGACCTGAATACCCGGCCGTGGCAATACCGTTACGTAATCGGCAGGGGCAACCGCCCTCTTCCGATTCGGATTATCTCGACTTTTCTCGACCCGGACATGTACATTATCTCCGCCGCAAAAATGAAAACGCACGACCGGGTCGTAACTACGCTGTCTTTGAAAAACGTCCTTATCGGAGCGCCGCTGTGCGACGGCAGGGGCAACGATAAGGGGCTGACTCATACTGCGAGCAATTTCACGCGCGAGGCGGTCCTGCATTACAACATGTTCCATCTGGCCCAGGAGATTTATCCTGATTTGGGCGTAATCGACGGCTTCGAGGCCATGGAAGGCAACGGGCCGGTCGGCGGAACGCCCGTCGATACCCGAATCGCCCTGGCAAGTCTCGACCCGCTGGCGATGGACATTCTTGCCACTAAGCTGATGGGATTCGATCCGAGCCAGATAATGTACCTGACGAGCATGGCCGAAGCCGGCATGGGCCAGGGCGACCTGGGCAAGATCGAGATCCTCGGCACGCCGGCGG
>Ga0315284_10009530_pt1 | contig 13842 bp, 12 predicted proteins | sample YL17G09_16_MG_FD_203696 | JGI IMG/M metagenome (GOLD analysis project Ga0315284, IMG submission 203696) | Sediment microbial communities from Yellowstone Lake, YNP, Wyoming, USA - YL17G09_16 | ecosystem: Environmental > Aquatic > Freshwater > Lake > Sediment | place: USA: Wyoming | collected... | reverse complement strand
GATAGCTTCAACCCTGTAGAGCGCCTCTGCTACACGGGCCGACGCGGGATGGGAGCCCTCGAATTCGAGCCTGCACTCCGCGGATCCCCGACAGGGAATAGCGCGATCGAAGTGGCGAAGCTCGTCGGCCTGGCGAGCCGAATCCTCGAGGAGCGCGCCAGCCTCGGCGGGGTTCTCAAGGGCGAAGACGACAAGAAGACGATCGAAGACATCCTCCGGGTCGGCACATCGGCGGGCGGAGCACGAGCCAAAGCGATCCTCGCGTGGAATCCGAATACAGGCGAGTTCCGGTCTGGTCAGGTTCCAGCTGAAGAGGGATTCGAGTACTGGCTCATGAAGTTCGATGGCGTCTCCGGCAAGAGCGGGACGGAGCTCGCCACCCCAGAGGGATACGGGAGAATCGAGTACGCCTACCACCGGATGGCTACCGAGGCCGGAATCGAGATGACTCCATGCCGCCTCCACCACGAAGGGGGGCGCAGCCACTTTATGACGAAGCGATTCGATCGAACCGAATCGGGGGACAAGCTTCATCTCCAGTCTCTGGGAGCCATCGCTCACTACGACTACCGTCAGCCATCGAGCTACTCCTACGAACAGGCCATCCACGTGATCCGTCAGATGAGGCTTCCCCACGGAGACCTGGACCAGCAACTCCTGCGTGTCATCTTCAACGTCGTCGGACTCAACCTGGATGACCATGTGAAGAACATCGCGTTTCTCATGAATCGGCGCGGCGAATGGCGCTTGTCCCCTGCGTTTGACATCTCCTACGCCTGGAATCCGCGAGGCCAATGGACCCATCGACACCAGATGAGCGTGAACGGGAAGCGTGATGGAATTGAGCGGACCGATCTGATTGCGCTTGCTCGCACTGCGGGCATCAAGCCACCACGCGCCCATGAGATGATCGATCGAGTCCTTGGCGTGTTTCGCAAGTGGCCGGACTTCGCCAGACAGGCCGCCGTGCCCGCCGAACGCATCGAGGAAATCGGGAAGAATCACCATACCAAGCTGTGAGTCCTCGCGGCCCACGAGCTTCGCCAGAACGAGCGCGTTCCCCGTTCCGGAGAAGTAGTAGACCTCTGCATTTGCCATACGCAGCCTCCAGGGATCATAGCTCTCGGCCGGCCCCGCCCGGGCCCCGTCGCTTCGTGACCCCGTCACCCGAATCCGGACTGGGGAGCGCGGGCCTGCTACCCCGTCACTGCTCCACACTGAAGTAGATCCTGAGATGGGTCCACTCGCTGGCAAAGTCGATGTCCTTCTCCGTTTCGGACATCGAGATCCACGAGCGCATCTCGTCATAGTACTGCGCGGCGCCGGCGGCGCCGGGGTCTTGCAATGACACATTTCGAGGCGACGGAGCAGGCCCAGGAGGGCGCTGGGGTCGCGCCTTGTCTCTTGACGTCCTTGCTGCGCAGAGTCCCCGTCTTGGCGGCCGGCACGGCGTGGGCGGCGGCTTCGCTGGGTGAAGGTGGTAGCTCAAGTCGTGACAACGACAGGCGTCGGTGGCCTTTGCGTGCGGACTTGCCATCAAGAGTAGGAATCTAGCTCGCCGTCATCGATCCTGCGGCATCTGGTCACGTGGTCGCGCTGTTCAAGGATCGCCGAAGTCTTGTGTGATTCGGCGCGATGCTTATACTGCGCTAGTATAAGCGCTGGGCATTATTGCCGATGGGGGTGAGCATGCCACACACGCAAGGGAAGCCAGCCAAAGGCTACGTCGCCGCCTTGACAGGCGACTTGGTGGGGTCGACTTGCTCTCGTGGCACGCCGCCTGACGGTGACCTGCTCTGGCGCGTAGGCTTGCTCAAGGATGCATTGCGAGTGACGGAGAAGGACTTTCTCCCAAGGACCGTGTCAAGCTTCGAGATTTTCCGCGGAGACAGCTTCCAAGGGATTGTGCTTCCCAAAGATGCACTCCGGGCCGTGATCGTAATCCGTACGTTTCTCCGCAGCCGTGGCCCCATGGAAGCTCCGTCATCGGTACTTGACGCACGCGTGGCCGTCGGAATCGGGCATGTCGAGAAGCTTCCCGGTGGGACGGTGTCCGAGTCGGATGGAACAGCTCTTCGACGTTCCGGCCCTGCGCTCGATGAGATGAAGGGACAAGATCGGCGTACCCGATTCTCAACTCCTTGGCCGCAAGTTGATGCTGAGCTGAACACGGAGTGCATGCTACTTGACGCGGTGATCGCGCGTTGGTCGAAGGCACAGGCTGAAGCGGTGCTGATCCGCCTCTTGCTCGGCAAGACTCAGAAGGAGGCGGGAGAGACCTTAGGCGTGTCCCAGCCAGCCATTGCCCAGCGATTGCGCGCTGCGAACGTCGATGTGTTGGAGACACTGTTTGCGAGGTATGAGACGCTCATCGGCCGCGCCATAAGGCTAGCGACTTCTAATGACAGCTTATAAGCTATTGACCGCATACAACGGGAGGCGGCGAGAATGCTGGATCTAGTCGTTGCTCTCCGCCTGATTGCGGCTCACGTTCTTTCCGATATAGTTCTGAACGAGCTTGCTCGCCGGCAGACGCAGAAGGCGAGACCTCGCTCGTTTCTCTCGACCGTGTTTCTAGGCGGGCTGCTCCGTTCGGCACTCTTCTATTCCGCGGCAGCGAACTGGAACGCGGTGTGGATTCTTCCGGCGACATTCGCGGGGCACGCCATGATCGAAGTTCTCGTGCCCCGGAACAGGAAGACGTTGGGCTGGTTTGCCCTTCGACAGGCTGCTCATCTGCTTCTCATCGCCACGATCTGCGTAAGCCTTACGGAAGCTGGCATCTCCCGTCTCGGCACTCTTCTCTATCTCGCAGCGCACTGGCCAGCACTATGGGTCGTCCTCGTCGCGCTCCTTGTTGTGGTGTGGCCGGTGGGCCAGGCTATCGGACTCTTCACCGAACCTTGGCGAAAGCAAAGCAATAGAGTGTCTCAGCATGGCCTCGACAATGCCGGCCTCTGGATCGGGCGCCTCGAACGGATTCTCGCAGTCATCTCGATCCTCGTCGGGCACTACGAACTGATCGGATTCCTGGTGGCGGCGAAGTCGATCCTACGGTTCGCCGACATCAAGGCTGCTGAGTTACGGCAGGAGGCGGAGTACATCCTGGTCGGCACCATGCTCAGCTTTGCATTCGCCATAGGGGTCGGCATCATCGCGAAGGCGCTTCTGGCTAGGTGGGCTTGAAGGCACCCCTGCGCCAACAGCCAAGACGCAAGTATCAGGACGTCAGGGCAGGTCTTGCTATCACGCATTCGGGGCCCACTCTCTGGGCGACTGCTCACCGACTGCGGCCGTGCCCTGGCTCAAGATGCCGCAATGCAAGACCCGGCCCTCTCGCCCCGGTGAGCCATGAAGCCGGCGCCCTACGGCCGCATACTCGTCCCCCACAACCCTCAAAGCGGAAGGCCGCGCGTACGCGCAGGACCGAACCCCAGCGCCCTCGCGTCGACGCCGTGAACCTCGGCGGCCGAGAGCTCGACATACCGTTGGGAGGCCTATGAACGCAATCTTCTGGCATGCGGCGACCATCGCCTGTCGGCTCGTGCGGCGCTTCCACGTCGTGCCACCTCAGACCGTGGAGGTCGCCGATTCCTTCCGCGACAGCGATCTCATCATCGATCTCGGAGGCGGAGGAGAGGGCGTCATCGGGCAATTGCGCGGACGGCAGGTCGTCGCCGTCGATCTTCGCAAGGCCGAACTGGACGAGACGCCGGCCGGCCCGATCAAGGTCGTAGCCGACGCACGGAACCTGCCGTTCCCGGACGACTCCTTTGAGGCGGCCACTTCGTTCTACTTCCTCCTGTACGTTCGCAACTCGGAGCGCGGCGCCGTGCTCCGCGAGGCCTACCGTGTTCTCGTCCCAGACGGCAGACTCCACGTGTGGGACGCCCTCGTTCCGCCACTCGGTACGTCGACCGCGCGCCTCTTCGTCGTTTCCGTCTGCGCCAAGCTCCCCGGCCGAACCCTTCGGACCATGTATGGCGTCCCGTGGCACGACCGCGCGATGTCGGCCGCATCGATCACGGCGGAGGCTCGCGCCGCCGGGTTCCAGGTGGCGTCGACCACAACCAGCGGACAGACGTTCCACCTCGTTCTCTCCAAGCCCGGCTGAGCCTGGCATCGCGCGTCAGGAAGCTGGCTTGCATGGGATCTTCACGCCGCAGTACGGTGGTCCAGACGGCGACCGCTCGCACAACGATGCGCGCGGGCCCCACGCCTCACAGCCAGCGGGAGGTCTAGCCTCATGAAGTCGCATGCCGAGATCGTCCGCGATGTCCTTGAGCAGGTTGTCAATCAGAAGAAGATCGATGCCTGGGACCAGTACTTCGGCCCGGACTACGTCGCGCGGGGAGCTCCATCCATCGGCATGGGGTTCTCGAGAGACACCTCGGGAGACAAGCACGTCGTCAACGCCATCAGCCCCGGAAGTCCCGCCGAGGGCAAGCTCGAGGTGGGAGACGAACTCGTCTGGGTAGAGGACGAACGCCAGCGCTGGGCAACCTACGAGGAGATGTCGCAGGGCCTCCAGTGTTACCGGGGCAACACGCTCAAGCTCGGCGTACGTCGAGGAAAGCAGAACCTCGAGGTGGAACTCACCCGAGGCCTCATGCGGGGCTTCGATACCGACTGCGCTCAGGCGAAGTCGGAGATGCAGCAGTTCATGACGAACGAGATCCCCGACTTGAGAGTCGATATCAAGCTGACTCTCGCCGACGGGGACAAGGTTGCTTGCCTGACGGAGTATCGCGGCACCCACGCGACCTACAAGCGAGAGGCGCTCTGGAGAGAGATCTGGGTTGTACGCCTTTCGGAAGGCAAGATCGTCGAGAGCTGGCCTCTTCCCGACGTAGACGCCTACTTGAGGCAGCTTGGCTACCAGAGCATTCCGCCAAGCGCGTGAGGCCTCTGGGGCGTGCGCCAAGGCGATACGGCACCCGACCCCGTCGCCGACACTGGCTATCGCCAGATGCGGCTATTGTCGTGCAAGCCAGGCCCCGAACACGACATCGGTGACCGAGTACGCGCCGGCGTCACCCGTGTGCAGAATCATCGTGTCCTGCAGTCTACGCATCGCCGAAGAAATCGACGTGGCAGGGACTCCCATCCGGGCTGCAACCTCGCTCAGGCGAATCGCGCCCGCTTGGGCGACCAGCTTGACAACCGCGCGCTGCTGCTGGCTCAGCCGACTGATCCATCGAACCTCGAACTCACCCTCCAGCTCCTCGAGCATCTGCTTGAAGGCTTGTTGGACGTCCTTCTCCGAGACCCGCTTTCGTTTCGCCAAGAGCGCCGCCTGAGCGACGAGCAGCCCCAGCTTCTGCACATAGAAGGGGATGCCGCCGGCCAGGCGGTGAACGGTCCGGAGGGCGTCTTCGGTGGCCGCAAGTCCCGCGACGCCCAGCCTCTCCCGCACGAAACCCACCACGTCCTCCTGCAGGAGTGGCCCCATCACATGTCGGCTCACCATGAGATAGAGAGGAGCATCCTCTCGCAGGAAGATGGACGTGAGCATGCGGACGGATGAGCCCGAGAAAATGTAGCGCACCTCGGGCGTGCGATCGATCTCCTGCTTCAGCACCTGGAACAGGTAGCCGTTGAGGTTGGCAACCTCCTGGAACTCGTCGAGCAGGAAGAGGATCTGCACGTGCTTCTCTTGCGCGAAGGAGCGGAAGAAGGCGAAACCTCCGCGGAGGAGTTCCTTATCATCGACCTCGCTCTCGCGGAAGCGAAGGTAGATGCGACCCACCTCGCCCACACTCCCACCGATCTCGTCAACACGTCGCAGGGCGGCAAGGACTCCTTCCTTGACGAGTGCGCGGAGCATCTCGGCCCATCCTGCGACGCGGTGCGCCTTCGCATACTCCCCAATCACCGCGTCAACCATGACGCGATGAAGGTCGGCGTAGCTTGTGACCTCGAGGCAGTTCACGTATGGAACGAGGAGGGCCTTCTCCTCCGCGAGCGCGAGCTTGAGGTTGTGGAGAAGCGAGGACTTGCCGTGGCGGCGGGGGCCGAGGATGAGGAGGTTCTGTGCGAGGGATCGCGCGTCAGCGGCCAGAGACCGCAGCTCGTCCTCGCGGCCCACGAAGTAGGGTGGCTCGACGATACCACCGACCCTGAATGGCGCGACGCCCATGCCCTGTCATCTCCCTGTAGCCAAAGTTGGCGATAGCCAAGTATGGCTACATACTAGGCCAGGAAGACGAGAAGTCAAGTTCGCTCGTTCTGCTGTATGCCTCGCGAGCGGCGCAAGTTCGCGCATCCAAGCGGTCTCGTCCACTGCTCAGAGCCACAGGTCTAGACAACAAGGGAATCGGAGTCGCGTGGCGACTCCCAAGCTGGCCAGCGGAGCTGGACAGCCCACCATCGCCCTTCGGACCTCCCAGGATGGCACGGATGACGGGGACAACATCTCAGAGTCGAGCAAGGGCCAGCAGTTGCGTACCAACTGCCAAGCGACTCAGCACGCTGAGTCGCCGCGGCCATCCCGGGAGCCAGCGCGCCGTGAGAGGAGTTGCGACAGCAACTCCCCCTAGCGGCACGGCTCGCCGAGCCGCCCCCGTCACCCTGCACAGAATCCGATGGTGGACCTCATCGCCCCGCACGGGCCGACCGCTTGGGAGTGAGTCTTTCCTCACGCAACTTGAGCAATCGACCGGACGCGCCCTCCGCCCGAAGCGGCGGGGTCCCAAGCCCGCGAGATGAGTATTGTGTCCCCGGAACCCCCGTGGTCTTGCTATCACGCATTCGGGGCCCACTCTCTGGGCGACTGCTCACCGACTGCGGCCGTGCCCTGGCTCAAGATGTCGCAATGCAAGACGTGACCCATCACCCCTAGCCCAGTAGGCCACCCGGTTTCGGCCAGTTGAACGTGACCACATCTGGACTCGCATCCCAGTGATCTCGCTCAAACCTGATGAAGCCCCCGCTGACTACGGGATTGTCGTCACGCAAGAAGGCCAAGAACGACTCATGGCCGCCTTCGCCTTCAGTCATGGGAAGCAGCACCGCATGGAGTTGCGCTGAGGTCTTGACAAAGACTACGACTGCCCATCCTTCACCGGTCGCAGTTCGGCACAAGAACAACGTCCTGTCTGTCAGCGTTCCAAAGAGCCATGCGGGTGCCTTCACTATGGGACGTACCATGTGTACGTATGGGCGGAAGAACGTGCGGGCGTCGTTCGACACTGCGCGCTTCGGTTTGTCCCCATTCCGTCGGAAGAACCTGCCGAGCACGTCTCGGCCTACAAGCAACCCGCCGGTAGAGAGTGCGTACCTATACCCAAGCAACGAGAAGAGCGTGAGGTAACCGGACTTGATGAGGGACACGAGCGCTGGCAGCCTTACATCCTTCGCCACCCACATCTCCCAGGGTTGGTCTATCTTCTGCAAGATGCTCTCCGGATCCTGTTTGAGTCCAAGGAGAATCGACTTGCCGTCGTCCGCGCGTACCTCGAAACCAGTGAACTCCTCTGGAATCTCCCCTTTCGTATAGAAGTGCGGGACCGACTCGCCGCCCGCGGTAATGGTGATCTCCAATTGCCGAAATAGCGTCTTGTCGAACAGGACTGAAACTGGAGTCCCCCCTTCCTTGTAGAGGATCGCGGCAAAACCCGCCTCGAAGTGAGCTCCGTAGAAGCCATCCACATCCTTTCGCTGGACGACCCAGTCACGCGCTGTATTCGGAAAGGCTTGGCAAATGATGTGCCCCTGGCAGAGCTCAGTATCCTCGTCGACATGCAGAACCGGGCAGAAGAAGTGGCTGAAGGGCGCTCCCGTCACAGAGGCGAAGTCCGCGCGGTGCTGTCCCAGTTTGTCCGTTACTTCCGACTTGGCCATCTGCTCCTCCCAGCACTTCGCTTGGCGGTTCTCGTCTTTGAAGAGTAGCATTCGCACGCATGAGTGACCACAGGACGAATGAGCGAGCATCGGGCATCGAGCGCGCAAAGGCCCTGAAGGCGATCCGCGCTGTCGTATCAGATGAGCAATTCGCGAGGATATCTCAGGAACTCGTATCTGACGACGAGGCCGCCGCTATGGCCGCGAAGATCGCGGGCCTGACGGAGGAAGATGAGTTCGCCGTCCTCTGTCGACTCATGAAGACGACCAGCCATGTTGTCCCCCTCGAGCAATCCCCTATCATTCCTGGGGACTCGATCATCCCGGACTTCCTTGTCCGGTTTCAGCCTGGGCTGTGGCTCGAGAACAAGACTCGAAAGGAGCACCACGGCTTCCTTTGCTTTGTGGAAGTGAAGAGCACACCCAAGCTTGAGTGGCGCATCTCAGGATCCCTCTTGCTGAGGAGGCGCAATTTCGCGGCCGCGTTTGGATTGCCACTCCTCTTCGCGGTGCGCTTCACGAAGTTCCCTGGCAACGCCTATTGGGTCGTCGTACACGATGAGGACTGGGCGAAGAAATCCGTCGTCGTGTCTGTAGGGGGCCTCACCTCGAGTCTTCGACACATCCTCTTCGACGAGTACTGGTATCTGATCCGCCCGGGAACGACCTTTGAACAGGTCTTCAGTACGAGGGCATCCTCTGGCGGAGTCTGGCATTCCAGATACGGGACTCTTCTCGAATTTAGAGTTGTCGCAGCCGACATTTCCCTTGCGTTCAAGGGCGCAGAAGCCGCAATATGGAGCGCATTCTTTGAGGCCTATCGCCTCGAAGAGGTGTGCAGAAGCGAAGATGGCGATCAGACCGTCGTTAGACTAAAGCCTGGAGTGGATTCCTGCTCGATCATCGACCTTGTGTACTGCTTCAACTGCCTCCCCAGTGATGCCACAGGTAAGCGAACGTTTGACCCCGCCAGAAGCATTGCACGCGCTGACAGCGATCCCTCAGCCTTGCTCATCGCAGACAGGGACAGAATCGAGGCTGGAGCGCTTCGCATGCAGAAACTGGGAATCCTGCTGCTCCTGGGCGTGGGTGAGCCTGACGAACACTCACGTCTGTGGCGGAAGTATGGGGGCGCGTAGGCGCGATGGGGTCATGGGGTCTTGCGATTACACTGCCGTGGATGGTCCCGCCAGGCTTCGCATTTGTCCAGTCCAAGACCCGATTGGAGTGTGTTCGTAAGGGGCATTGCCGGGTTCGTCGTAGCAGGTAGCTAGGGCAGAAAGCCATCGTCACATGGCGGAGGCCTTCCGCAGCGCGCTGTTTCCCTCATGTAGCAGGTACTTCGCCGGGCCTAGTAGGCCCTGGCGAAGTACGCCTTGCCGAAGGCAGGCTTGCCACATACCGCGCATTTCTTCCCCGGCGGACTCCATTGCTCGTTCAGCTCCAGGGGGTAGCAGCGGGAAGTCGCCTTGGTCTCTTCCTTGATCTTGTCCTCGCACTCGCGCGTGCCGCAGTGGTAGATGAGCGCCCAGCCGTCTTCGACGATCTTCTTGAGGTCTTCGTAGGACTCGGCTTCGTGCAGGTGTTCTTGCCGGAATGCCTTGGCACTGGCCAGCATCGACGATTGGATGTCGGACAGGAGTGTTTGGATCTCGGGCGCGAGCCCGGCCACCGCCAGGGTGCTCTTTCCGTCCTTCCCTGGCTTGTCTCGGCGTGATGTCACCACGGACTGACTGGCGACATCACGAGGTCCGATCTCAAGTCGCACGGGGACGCCGCGCATCTCCCAGTCGTTGAAGCGGAAGCCAGGCGAGAGGCCTTCGCGCGCGTCGAGGTGGACGCGCACGTCAGAAGCTTCGAGCTGCGCTTTCACTTCGCCCGCGAACGCGAAGACGGAGTCCTTCTCTTCATCCGATTTCCAAATCGGAACTATGACGACCTGGATGGGCGCGATGGCGGGCGGGAGGCGCAGGCCTTTGTCGTCGCCGTGGGTCATCACGACGGCGCCGACGGTGCGCGTGGTCATGCCCCACGAGGTGGTCCACACGAGCTGTAGCTCGTTGTTCTCGTCGAGGAACTGGATGTTGAACGCCTTGGCGAAGTTCTGGCCGAGGAAGTGGGACGTCGCGCCCTGCAGTGCCCACACGTTCCCCATCATCGACTCGATGGTGTAGGTGTCGTCGGCGCCGGCGAACTTCTCTTGCGGGCTCTTGCGGCCCTTGATGACGGGCACGGCGCAGACGTTCTCCGACACGTCGGCGTAGATGTCGAGGATCTTGAGGGTCTCTTCGACGGCCTCCTCGCGCGTGGCGTGAGCGGTATGTCCTTCTTGCCACAGGAACTCGGTCGTCCTCAGGAACAGGCGAGGCCGCATTTCCCAGCGCACGACGTTGGCCCACTGGTTGATGAGCATGGGCAGGTCGCGGTACGACTGAATCCATCGCGAGTACGCTTCGCCAAACAGGGTCTCGGAGGTGGGGCGCACGACGAGGGGTTCTTCAAGCTCGCTGCCGCCGCCATGCGTGACGATGGCGAGTTCGGGCTTGAAGCCCGCGACGTGCTCGGCCTCTTTCTCGATGAAGCTCATCGGGATGAACAGCGGGAAGTAGGCGTTCCTGTGCCCGGTCGCCTTGAAACGGCGGTCCAGGGCGGACTTGATGCCTTCCCACAGCTCGTAGCCGTAGGGCCTGATGATCATGCAGCCGCGCACGGGAGCGTAGTCCGCGAGCTCGGCCATCTGCACGACGTCCGTGTACCAGCGCGAGTAGTCCTCGCTGCGCGGTGTCACGCCTTGCGTTGCCATGCTGTCCCTCCCTTTCCCCGCGAGTGAGATAGGAAGACGACGAACGCCGCACGGGGAAGGCGTTCGCGCTAGCGGGCAGGCGCTAAGGACACCTGCGCCGCAAGTGTACTGCGCCCGCGGACCGAAGGAAACCAACCGCCGCTTGACGAGCGCCTGCCGCCTGCCTACGGTGGTGCGATCGCTTGCGCCGTAAGGAGGTGTGTCTTGCTTCCGTTCAAGAGGATTCTCTGCCCGACGGATTTCAGCGAGCCGGCCTGCAAGGCCATCATTGCCGCCGCCGAGATCGCTCAGGCGTCCGGCGCCGAACTCATTCTCTTGCATGTCGTCGCCCCCATTCCCGCGCTCGACACCGCGTCCGGCGCGCCCGCCTTCGATCTGGCCAGTTATCAAGATGAGCTTGTGCGAAGCGCACGGCTGGCGCTCGAGGAGCGACGGCGACGCCGCGTGCCAGACTCCGTCTGCTCGCGCGCCCTGGTCACGATCGGCGACGCGGCGCACGAAGTGACGCGAATTGCCGAGGAGGAGGGCGCCGACCTCATCGTCATCGCCACGCACGGCCGAACGGGCTGGCACCTCCGCATCTTCGGATCGGTGGCCGAGAAGGTCGTGCGGCTGGCGCGTTGCCCCGTGCTGACGGTGCCGTGTCACCCCGAGGGCGAGCACGCAGCGCGCTAGAGCTGGGTCAGCAGGGCGAGGCTCGCGGCCATGACGACCATGCCCGCAATGATTCCGAAGATGGACCAGTGCCCGCGGTCGAAGTCGCGCGACACGGGGATGAGCTCGTCGAGCGCCACGAAGACCATGATCCCCGCCACGGCGGCGAGCGCGTACCCGAGGACTCGATTGGACAGAATGGGCGCGAGCACAGCGGCAGCGAGGCCGGCGCCGACAGGCTCGGCGAGCCCGGACAGCGCGGCCCACGTGAACGCCTTCCTGCGGCTCCCGGTGGCCGCCAGGATGGGCATGGCCACAGCGAGCCCCTCGGGGATGTTGTGAATGGCAACCGCCACGGCGATGGCCAGGCCGACCGAGGGATCATGGAGTGCGCCGGCGAGCGTGACCATGCCCTCCGGAAAGTTGTGGATCCCAATTCCCAGTGCGACGAAGAGACCTGTCTTCATGAGCCGGGCTTGCCGTTCGTCGGCCGTGCGACACACGTGCTCCGCGAGGTACTCGTGCGGGATCAAGACGTCGATGAGGAACATCAGCCCCATGCCGAGGAAGAACGTGACTTGGGCGGGAACGAAGCCGAGGACGGCCACGGAGCTTCCCAGGAGTTCGACGAACGAGACGTAGATCATCACGCCGCCGGACAAACCCAGGGTGAAGGCCATGAACCGAGGGCCGGGAGCCTTAGCCAGTAACGCAGCCGAGGCGCCGACGAGCGTCGACAGGCCCGCGAGGGTCGCCAGAACTAGTCCAAGTCCGATGCCTTCGGCCACTCACGCCTCCCTGCGCCCGAGAGCGAACCCATGTACCCATCGTAGCATAGACACAGCGCCTCTGCTACATGGTGACAATCGGCCTCGGAGCGAGGGGCACAAGCCTGGCGCCCGGCGCAGCTGAGGATAAGCTGAGGCCATGAACAAGCGTGGGTACATTGCCATCGCGGTCATCGTCTTGCTCGCCGCCGCCGCGGTCGCCTACTTCGGTTTCTTGCGCCAACCCGCCGGACCTTCCACCTCGACCCAAGGGAAGATCCTCGTCGCCCTCGACGCCGGCCACGGCGGGAAGGACCCCGGAGCCACGTCCGGCGACTACACCGAGAAGGCGATCAACTTCGCCATCGTCAAGCGGGTTCAGGCACTGCTTGCGGCCGATCCGCAAATTCGCACGATCACGACGCGGTCCGTCGACGTCTTCGTTCCGCTGGAAGAACGCATTCGCATCGCGCAGGACGGCGGCGCGTCGATCTACGTCAGCGTCCACGTCAACTCGTTCACCCAGAGCGACGTGAGCGGCGTAGAGACGTGGGTCGACACGACGCGCAAGGACTCGGATGCCAGCTGGACTCTCGCAGCGATGCTCCAAGACGCTCTGAGCCTGTCGACCGGTGCGCGAAACCGCGGGATCCGAACTCAGGAGTCGTACCTGCAGCGAACGTCGATGCCGGCCGTCACCGTGGAGGTCGGCTACATCACGAACCCAGCCGAGCGAACCCAACTCCTCGACGGGCTGTACCAGGACAAGATCGCCGCCGGCGTCGTCACCGGCATCCGTCAATTCCTTGCCTGGCGCGTAGCGAATCCACCAGCATCAACGGCCACCCCGGCAGCCACGCCGACCAAGGCCACGGCGCCGTCCACCACAAAGACCACAACGCCCGCGACATCGACGACGAAGACCACGCCCACCAGCGCGAAGCCGAAACCCTAGCAGGACTCGGGGAGAAGCCCTGGTGCGAACGGGCTCAGGCGTTGTTCGAAGAGCGCTGGCCGCTGAGAGGCAGTCGTTCTCGTTCGCGGCGAGGGAGTCGTTCGACGACAAGCGCGTAGGACTCGTCAACCCAGTCGGCGAGCTCGTCGTCCACCACGCCCGCATCCAGGATGACCGTGTTCCAATGGTCTTTGTTCATGTGGTAGCCCGGAAGGACGGACGCGTTCTGCGCGCGCAAGAGCTGGCCGTGCAACGGCTCCAGCTTCAAGGTAATCCGAGTCGGAGAGTCGGGCGCGACGAGGGCGAACATGCGTCCGCAAACCTTGTAGACGAGAACGTCCGGGCCGAAGGGCTGGTCCTCCATCGCACCGGGTTTGGTGACGAGGAGATGTCGCAGGGCTGCGAGATCCATACTAGCGAGGGTTCCAGACCAGCTCAGGCATCCTACGAGGCACGAGCCTTCGGAAGGGATGCAGCGGGTATCCAAGGACAAGCGTTACCTGGGCGGTGCGCCCCTCCGACAGCCCCAGCATGCGCCGAACCTTGTTGCTGTGTTCGGCCGCCATTTGGAAGATACCGATCTGGCAGGTGGACAACCCCTGCCGTTCCGCAGCGAGCATGAGGTTGTACGCAGCATAGATGGCGTCGTCGCGCGCGAACGCCCGCCGGCTCCGCGTGTGGCCGACGAGCACGACGGGGGCGTTGTAGAAAATGGGGTCGAGACCCTTTGCCCAGCGGTCGAGGAGCTCCTCGCCGGCTCGCGGATTGCTGCCGGCGCTCTTCGCCAGCTCCCGCCCGAGGAATAGGCGCAGGACTCCGCG
>Ga0315284_10009529_pt1 | contig 13843 bp, 6 predicted proteins | sample YL17G09_16_MG_FD_203696 | JGI IMG/M metagenome (GOLD analysis project Ga0315284, IMG submission 203696) | Sediment microbial communities from Yellowstone Lake, YNP, Wyoming, USA - YL17G09_16 | ecosystem: Environmental > Aquatic > Freshwater > Lake > Sediment | place: USA: Wyoming | collected... | reverse complement strand
GTCAATGATGTGCGCCTCCTCGACGCCGCCGCGGATGGCGATGATGCATGCCTCGATCTTCGGGATCATCCCCTTGTCCACCTTGCCGGACTCGATGAGCATCGAGGCCTCGTTCGGCGGCAGGACGGAGATGAGGCTGCTCTTGTCGCTGAAGTCCCTGTACACGCCCTGCACGTCGGTCAGGATCACGAGCTTCACGGCCTTCAGTGCGGCTGCCATCTCGCCCGCCACGTGATCCGCGTTCACGTTGTATGATTCGCCTTTCTTGCCGACCGCGACCGACGCGATGACGGGGATGTATCCCTCCGTGATCAGCGTCTCGACGATCCCGGTGTTCACTTCGACGATCGTGCCGACGTGGCCGAGGTCTCTCCCGCCGGGCGTTGACTTCTCCGCAACGAGGAGGTTCGCGTCCTTCCCGCTCAGGCCGACGGACCTCCCGCCCTGCTGGTTGATGAGCGAGACGATGCTCTTGTTCGTCTTGCCGGCGAGCACCATCTCCACGATCTCCATCGTCTCGGCATCGGTAACCCGGAGGCCGTTCACGAAGTCGGGCTCTTTGCCCACCCGCTTCATGAGGTCGGTGATCTCCGGGCCCCCGCCGTGAACAATCACCGGTCTCATGCCGACGTAGTGCAGGAGAACGATGTCCTTTGTCACGCATTCCTTCAGGCCTTGGTCGGTCATGGCGTTCCCGCCGTACTTGATGACGACGGTCCTGCCGTGATACTGCCTGATGTACGGAAGCGCCTGAACGAGTAATTCCGCCTGCTCGGATCTGTGTTTCACGGGGTCCTCCCCCTCTCCCTTCCGCGCGGGAGGGATCATGTATGGTACTCAGCGTTGATCTTCACGTAATCGTATGAGAAATCGCAGGTCCAGACGGTCGCGGATTCCTTCGATTCGCCGACCGCCAGGCGCACCATGATCTCCCGGCCCGCCAGGTATTCGCGCGCCTTCTCTTCGGTGAAGTCCACCGGCTCTCCACCCTTGATGACCAGAATGTCACCCAGCCGCAGTTCGACGGCCTTGGGATCGAAGTCCACGCCGGCTCGTCCCGCCGCCGCCAGTATGCGCCCCCAGTTCGGGTCACAGCCGAACATAGCCGTCTTCACCAGGGGCGAGTTCGCGATGGTCTTGGCAATCTGCCTGCAGGCGTCATAGGACTGCGCGCCCTGCACAATGACCATGATGCCTTTCGTCGCGCCCTCGCCGTCGGACGCGATTTGCTTCGCCAGGCTTCGGGTCACGGCATCGAGCCCGGCCTGAAACGCCTCCCGGTCCGGGCCTTCGGACTCGAACGGCCTGCTTCCCGACGCGCCGTTTGCCAGCAGGAAAACCGAATCGTTCGTGCTCGTGTCGCCGTCAACGGTAAGGCAGTTGAACGAGACCTCGGCGGATCGCTCCAGGCACCGCTGCAGAATCTCCGGCGAAATGGAGGCGTCGGTCGTGACGAACGCGAGCATGGTCGCAAGGTCCGGGCAGATCATCCCCGCGCCCTTCGCCATCCCGCCGATGCGGACCTTCGTCCCCGCTATCTCGATCTCGACCGCGGCCTCTTTCGGACGTGTGTCGGTCGTCATAATCGCCCGAGCCGCGTCCGAACCTCCACCCGCCGATAACGACCGGACCGCGGCTTCGATCCCGGAGGCCAGCTTATCCATCGGAAGCCGGCGACCTATGATGCCCGTGGACGCGACCAGCACGTCTTCTTCCGCGATGCCGAGCAGCGTCGCGGTGTGAGACGCGGCTTCGAGGGCGTCGCGCATCCCGTGCTCGCCGGTGCATGCGTTCGCATTTCCGCTGTTCGCGATCACGGCGCGGCATGTGCCTCGAGGGACGCGATCCCGGCTCACGAGCACCGGCGCCGCTTTGAACAGATTCCTCGTGAAAACCCCGGCGGCGGACGCGGGTCGCTCCGAGTATATGAGCGCTACGTCCTCGCCCTTCTCCTTGATCCCGGCCCGAACCCCGGACGCCGTGAAACCTCCGGCGAAAGTGATCGCGCCCGGGGCCGACTCCATCACGGGAACACCCCCGGCCTGTTCAGCGCGATCCGCTCATCCAGCCCGAACATCAGGTTCATGTTCTGCACGGCCTGCCCGGCCATCCCCTTGACCAGGTTATCCAGGGCGGAAAGCACAACCACTCGATTCGTCCGCGCATCTACCTTCAGCCCGATATGGCAGTAGTTTCCGCCGAAAGTTGCCTTGGTTGCCGGATACTCGTCGGCATCCAGCACAACGACGAACGGCGACGTCCGGTAGAACTCCCGATACATGCGGACCAGCTCTTCGGTCGTCCGGTCGCCGGAGATCAGTCCGGCATAGGCGGTGGTCAGAATCCCGCGCGTGACGGGAATCAGGTGCGGCGTGAAGGAGATGGTCACGGGCCGCCCGGCGATCCGCCCGAGTTCCTGCTCGATCTCCGGCGTGTGCCTGTGCGCGCCGACCGCGTATGCCTTCACACCCTCGTTCAACTCCGGGAAATGGAAGTCGAGTTTGATGCCCATTCTTCCCGCGCCGGAGACGCCCGACTTCGAGTCAACGACGATGGTATCCGGGTCAATGAGACGCTCCTTCAGAAGCGGAGCCATCGCCAGGATTGCACCGGTGGGATAGCATCCAGGATTGGCGACCAGCTTGGTTTGCTTGATCTGGTCCCGGTAAAGCTCGGGGAGGCCATAAACCGCTTCCTTGATGAGTTCCGGCGACGGATGCGCCTCGCCGTACCATTTCTCGTACTCCTGAGGCGAGCGAAGCCGGAAATCGGCGCTCAGGTCAACCACTCTGAGGCCGGCATCCAGGAACTCCCGCGCGCGTTTGGCGGCCCAACCGGCGTGCTGCGCCACGAATATCGCATCGCACCGCTCGATCGCCGTCTTGGTGTCATATACTTCGCACTCGGCGTCCAGGAATCCCCGCAGGTTCGGGAGCACGTCGCTCATGCGGAGCGGCTTCTCAAGTTCCGAACTCAGGTACGTCAACTCCACGCCGGGATGGCCGGACAGCAGGCGTACGAGTTCTCCACCGCCGTATCCCAATGCGCCGATTATGCCTGCTCTGATCACTCCGGAACTCCTGACGGAAGACGTATTGGCTCGGCTGCATGATAGCACACACTCGCGTATTTGGCAACGGTTAGCCGGAAAGCCAAAAAGGCCCGGTCCGCCACAGCGGATCGGGCCGTTGATCGGGGGATGTTGCGGTTGGTGCTTCACTGACCTGAGATCGGGCTTCAGGCCAACGAGGCATCAGTCGTGTCCCTCCGAGTCAACCATGACTCGGAGTGCGCGCCTCACTTCATCGTCTATCTTCGTGAACTTGATGCCGTATTCCCAGCCATGGTGGCTGTTGATCGTCGTTTTTCGGGAGCGGATGACTTTGCCCGTCCCTGAAACATGATCGAGACCGGAGATGTTGACGGCCTCGATATCCAGTTCCGTGCCGTCCGGGATCTCGGCTTCCGTGACCATCTTGAACCCGCCGACCCCTATGTCCTCCGTATACACTCGGAACGGCGCGTGACCGTTGCCTTGCGCTTCCTCGGACTCGACCACGGAGATCTCAATCGGTATCCGGGTGAGCGCCCTCGGGTACTTGCGGCGCTGGACGCGGTAGATAACCGCGGGCTTGTGGATTACCATAGTGGGCTTCGCGCCGTCGCGCGGCGCGAGCACCGTCGTCTCGAAGGTGTAGAATGCGTCTTCGCCCGCGAAGCCGATCGTGATCGGCGACCCCGCGCTGAGAATCACGTGTCCGCCATTCCCCTCCGGGCACGCCACCACCAGCGTCTGATCGTCCTTGTCCTCTATTGTGCTCGGGTATTGGCCGGCATACTCGCCGTCATGCACTTCGATCAGAACCGGCTGGTGCTTGTTGAAGAGCACCGTCCGAATTTGAGCGGACCAGTCCACCGAGCTGCGACCGCGACCCTCGTCGAGCGTGGCCTTCACGAGGGCCACCAGACTCTCGAGGTCGAACGGCTTGCTGACGCAGGCGGTCGCCCCCATCGAAAGCGCGCTTGCCACGGTGTCATGACCTTCGTAGGCAGTCATTATGATAATCGGAATGTCCTTGTGGGACTTCCTTATCTCACGGAGGGCGCCGAAGCCGTCCAATACCGGCATCCGAACGTCCAGGATGACCATCTGGAAATCGGATTTCTCAGCCTCTGCGATAGCCTGGGCCCCATCATGGACGATAACGGTGGGGTAGCCGGCCTTTCTCAGCTCGGCGCTCAGTATTCTGCACAGATTTGTCTCATCGTCCGCGATGAGTATGCTCCGCTCCATCATAGTCTCCCGAGCCTCCAAGATCGAAATACCGCGAGGGTGTTTCCCGCTCTTCCAGGTACTCTCATGCTCTACGGGATGTGTCATAACTGCTACCGCCTTGTCCCGAGTCTCCTTCCATCTATGCTTATTGCACAAACCATGCCATTCGCATGTTCGAGCCGCCCGGATAGCTGTTTTTTTTGCAGTAGGCCGGAAGATGACCCATCAGGCGCTGCGGAAAAGCGAACAGCCCGATGCTCCTGCAAGCATCGGGCTGTTCGTAGGCCGATTGAGCGACCCTGTACTATGCCGTCTCGCCGGCGGTTTGAACCGACGCCGGCAGCAGGTCCGGCGTGATGAGCTCCGAGTTCGCATCGGCAAGTACCACGCTGCGCTCGATGGCGTTCTCAAGCTCCCGGATATTGCCGGGCCAGGAGTACTTCAGCAGAAGATCCATTGTCTCTGAACTCACGAACTTGATGTCCCGGCCGTTCGCCGCGTTGTACTTCGCGATGAAGTGTTCGACCAGAGGAGGGATGTCTTCCTTGCGCTCGCGGAGGGCCGGCAGGAATACCTGTATGACCTGAAGGCGATAATAGAGGTCGGGACGGAATTCGTTCCTCGCCACCGCCTCTTCGAGATCCTTGTTCGTGGCGGCGACGAGCCTCACGTCCACGCTGATGGTTTTCGTGCCGCCGATGCGCTCGAACATGCGCTCCTGAAGGACGCGAAGGAGCTTCACCTGCATGGCGGGCGACAACTCGGCGATCTCGTCCAGAAAGAGCGTGCCCTGGTGCGCGAGCTCGAATCTGCCCTGCTTCTGCCCCGCGGCGCCCGTGAACGCGCCTTTTTCATAACCGAAAAGCTCGCTCTCAAGCAGCGTCTCCGGCAGCGCGGCGCAGGAGACCGCGATGAACGGCTTCTCCGCTCGCGGGCTGTTATAGTGAATCGCCTTCGCCACAAGCTCCTTGCCGGTTCCGCTCTCGCCGCGAATCAGAATGGTCGCGTTACTGTTCGCCACGCGCTCGATGATCCTGTAGACCTCCTGCATCTTCCCGCTGCTGCCGACGATCTCATCGAACTTGAACCGGGATCTCAGCTCACGCCGCAGGTCCGCGTTCTCGGTGAGAAGCTGTCTCCGCTCGAGGGCGTTCTTGACGACAAGCTTGATCTCGTCCATGTCGAACGGCTTGGTTATGTAGTCGAAAGCGCCCAGCTTCATCGCCTCGACCGCTGTTCTGATGGTGCCGTGCGCGGTGATCATGACCACGGACAGCGCCGGGTTCGTCTCCTTCGCGGCTCTCAGAACCTCCACTCCGTTCATATCCGGCATAATGAGATCGCAGAGAACCACATCCAGGTTCGGCTCCGAGCCGATGATATCCAGCGCCTTCCTGCCGTTCTCGGCGGTGAACACCTGATAATGATCCTTTGCGAAGACGGCTTCCAGAACGCGGCGGATGTTCGGCTCGTCGTCCACGACCAGGATTGACTTATTATTCTCCATGGCATCATCTCCTAAACAAGCGAATGCTCGGCTCACGGCGAGAGGCTTCCGCGTCTGAACAAGTCCGCCTCTACGCTCTCCGGAATCGCGTTCTCCTGCATAATAACGCTCTGCGCCCTTTCGCTGCAAACCGGCAGCGAGACTTCGAAGGTGGTGCCCGCGCCCACCACGCTCCTGACGCTGATCTTGCCGCCGTGGTTGTCAACGATCTTCTGAACGATGGAAAGCCCGAGTCCGGTGCCTTTCGTGCGGGTGGTGAAGAATGGAACGAATATCTGGGATATGGTCTCTTCCGACATCCCGACGCCCGTGTCACTGACGACGAGCTTGACACCATCCCTTGCGGGCTCCGAGGTAACAGCAAGCCTGCCGCCCTTCGGCATCGCCTGAAGCGAGTTGAGCACTATGTTGCGCAGAACCTGTTCCAGAAGCCTGTCGTCGGCCTGAATTCGCGGCGCGTCATAGGCCAGGTTCTGCTCGACTTCCACCTTGTGCTTCGCGATGTCCAGGTGCATGAACTGAACCGTGCGGAAGATCACATCGTTTATGTCTATCTCCTTCAGGTTCAGTCTCGTGGGCCGCGCGAAATCGAGAAAATCGGTGGTTATCTTGTTGAGGACGTTCACCTCTTCAATGATGATGCCGAGGAACTCGCATACGGCTACGTGATCCGCGTACTCCTTGATCAGATACTGAGCCGCGCCTTTGATGGAGCTGAGCGGATTGCGGAGCTCGTGCGCGATGCTGGCCGCCAACTGCCCGACCGCCGCCAGTTCCGAGATCCTGCGCATCTCGTTCTCCATCCGCACCTCGTTGGTGACATCCTCGAAGATGATGACCAGGCCGAGCATTCCGCCCAGGTGGTCTCGCAACTGGGATATGCTCATGTTGATGTGCAGAGTGCCCTTGCTGATCGGGTGGTATTCCTGCTTGTAGCCGAGGTAGCTTTCACCGGTGCCCATGACCTGGCTGATCGCGGTGAGAATGCGTTCCTTGTCCGACGCGGCAATTCCCATGCGGTCCACGAGCTCCGAGAAATGCTGGTTCACGGCTTCGTCGGCTGGGATGCTTATGATCTCCTCAGCGGCCTTGTTCCAGGTGAGCACGCGTCCCTCTCGGTCGAGGGTCAGAACACCGGCGGCTATACTCCTCAGAATATTGTCCGTGTAGTTGGCGAGAGCGCTCAGCGCTTCCAGCTCCTTATACAGGGCCGCGGCCTGCGATGCAATCACGGAGAGAACTCGGACGTTCTCCTCGGTGTAGAGATTCGGCGCATAGGCGTGCACGTTCAATACCCCCACCACCTCGTCATGAACGATGAGTGGGATTGCCATCAACGAGCGGACGGCGCCGCCTCGTCGGATCGGCTGCGGAAGCCGGGTATCCAGGCTGATATCCGGTGAGACCAGCGCCTTTCGTTCGTGGATCGCCCAGTTCGTGAGGCTGTCCTCGTCCAGCGAGATCTCGGTGTCCTGCAGGTCGGCCAGGCCGGCGCCGCGGCACGCCTGGACCGTGAGCATGCTTCGTTCATAATCCGCGGTGGCTATGAAGCTCTCGTCGTACCAGACTATGTCGCGCACGATATCCAGGATGGAGTCCAGCGCCTCATTCAGGCTGCGGGCCGTGCTTATGCGCTCAGAGAGTTCGTAAAGGGCGGTAAGCTCCAGCGCCTTCTGCTCCATCTGCTTCTCGTGCTGCATGGCGTTCTTGATGATCGTGCCCGCCTGAGAAGCCGCGATGGAGAGGAGCCTTACCCGCTGTTGGTCGGGCGGCTTCTTGTCCTTGATACCAAGGATGAGCATCCCGACAAGGCTGTCCTCCGCGACCAGCGGCACGAGCACCAAGCGCGTGAACGCATCTTTGACGACCTTCGCAATCGGCCGGATGGGAGCGGGCCAGCGGCTCTGATTGGCCACTACCAGGGTTCGAGGCTCCCGCAGCCCGCGCGCCCAAACGACGGCGGCATCTCCGATCAACGAGGTGACCCGGCGCTTCATCTCGTCCGGGACTCCGGCTGACGCCTGCGCTCTGGCTTTCTGCCGGCTGTCCAGAAGCAACAGCAGCGACGGCACATCCGCCACCATCTCCGCCGCCACGCGAATGAGCGCCTCCGCCGTCTTCTCTATAGTGTAGGCGCCACTCAGCTCCCGGCTCGCCTCATAGAGCGTAGAGAGCTCCTGCACCCTGTCCTTCAAGCTGCTGTACAACTGAGCATTCGAGATCGCCAGAGCGGCCTGGCTTGCGAAGACGCTGAACAGTTTCACGTCGTCTTCATTGAAGGGCTTCGCGGGAGTGGCTCTGCGAACGCTCAATACTCCGCGGACCCGTCGTTCCTCATCGGCGAGGGGCACGCAGATAGAGGACACGATCCCGGGTCTCGGACGGATATGCGCCTTGGCGAATCTGGGGTCGTCGCCGAGGTCGTTGATCAGCATCGGTTCGCCGGTCTGCGCGACCTGCCCCGCGACTCCCTCCCCATACGGCACTCTCGTCTCTTCGACGATCTTCTCGGAGAGTCCGTAGCTCGCCTGAATGACCAGCTCGTCCCTGTTTGGGTCCTTGAGCATGAGGGAACACGCCTCGGCGTCCATCACCAGGGCCGCCGTCTTCGTGACAAGCCAGAGGAGATCGCCGATCGCCATGCTGTGCACGGCCTGGCTGATTTCGTAGACCGCGGATATCTCCTTGATCCGCTTCTCCACATCGGCGGAGGCGCGATCTCCCCCGGAGGGCATCCACCGCGATTCGAGATAGAGCGAGAAGTACCGGGCGACTGTCTGCAGAAACTCCCGGTCCGCATCCTGAAGACCGTCGTGCTCGCAGACGAGCGCGCCGGTCCCGAGCAGTGACCCCTCCAAAGGAACCACCCACGCCACGGCGCTCGATCCGTTTCGGGAGAACTCGATGAGCGACGGGCAGATGCATGCCAGGATCTCGCGAAGAAAAGAATCCGGAACCCCGGTGGGCGCGGTTCGGACGGCGTCATGGGAGGCGTCGGCCCGCGAGCAGATCCGCGTGTGTGAATCGCCGCTCGCTAGCAGCAGCTCGAGCGAGACGGTCGGCAGAGCCGATTCCGCGGCCGAAAGGATATTCTGCAGAGCGCCGCCTACGTCATAGGAGCTGCTGCAGCATGCGACGATCTCTAAGATTGCGCGATATCGCGAGGCAGAATCGGACATTCTTTCAACCCGTAGAGTCCTGGTTGATTATATCACGACGCGAGACCATAAGCAAGCTCCGATTCCCCCCGGGCCGTGCCGGGGTGAGCCCATATTCGCCATGCTGGATAGCGCAAGAGCGGAGCCGGCTTGGGAAAAGCGCGTAAGGACCCACACGGATTATCGGGAGAATCCTGAGGAAACCTGATGCGCGGAGGGAAGCGGATCGCGCTCAGGGACGGAGGATTGTTATGTCGGCATTGCTTCTCGTGAGGATGAGTCGTCGGAAGACGTATCCGTCGGGTGTGAGATCCTGTGTGAGACTTGATATCCCTGTGGCCGACACATACGATCCCACTTGGAAGCTGTGCGGCGAGGTGACGGAGACACGCACTCCCATGCGCCCTCCATCAGCGTCCAAGTGCGCTCCGTCATCAATATAGATGCAGTCCGTCCCGAGGCTGGTGATCTTGCCCAGCGTCCTAACCAGGAGACCCACGTTGTTCAAGCCGCCGCCGCCCACGGGGCCGTATACAAAGGTGTCCCCCGCTCCACCCAGGTCCCTGTTCGTAACGGTAACCGGCTCCAACGTCGCGGTACCAACGACCGGGATTGGCTCCACCGGATAGACGATCCTCCCCGTGTCGTCGGACCCCATATACCCGCTCAGATTCAGCATCTCGCCGACGCGACGTTCGCTGCTGGAATACACACAGAGACCAGCAGACCGGTCAGGACTTTCCACGTAGAACCAGTAGGTGAAGACTGCAGTGACCACGCAACCCTCAATCTCGACGAAAGTGGATTCGGGCTTTCGCCGGGCTCTGCCCACGGTCATGGGCCCCACAGGTATTATCTTTATCCCGTCGGAGGCGCCCACGTCGCTCCACAGCCCGACGCCATTCTTGGCCTTCACGGAGAAGTAGTACGTTTGGCCGACCTCCAGGTGCAGATCGCCAACAAAAGCCTCGGAACCCGTGATGCACGTCCAGGGCACAATACTCGTATCGCCCGGCGCTGTGCCGACTGCCACACTGTACTGCACGACCCCGGATTCAGCATCCTGAGACGTCCAACCCGCGTAGAGGGACGTGGGGTCGTCCTGTTCCTTTCCGTTGTCCGCCACGACCGGCTTCATCGGCGGGGTCATATCTGCTGTCAACATGCCGGAAACACCGATGGCGCCCCAATCCGTGCCGGCGTATCTCGCCTTGACGGATACGTAGTAGTGGCAGCCTTCCTGCAATTGCGCCTGGGTCAGCAACGCCGAGGTAGCGGCGCCGGCGGAGATCCAGCCCTGCGCGTCCGTCCCGCCCGGTGTGCTCCCCACCGCGAACTGGTACTCCGCGACGCCGGAAGAGTGCACCGGCTGCATCCAAGCTACCTCTGACGCATTCGATATGTACTGATTCGAGGTCACGACCGGCGCGAGCGGCAGGAGGAGTGTAAAGCCAACCTGAACGGTACTGGTGGTTTCAGCGGCCAGTTTCACATACAGACACTCACCAGCCAGCATCTGCGAGACGACCGATGCTCCGGAGGCAGCCGGCGTGAGGTCTCCCTTGAACCCGATCTTGATCTCATTCACGAGCGCGTTCGGCCGTGTGGCCGTGACTGTGATGCTTCCATCCGGGTTCGTCACGTAGCTTATGCTGCCCGCGATATAGTCCTGCACGCGGGGAATGAGCTCGTGCGCAAACATGAAGCGAACACCCTGGTCGTGAAACCACTTCATCGCTCGGTCAATGTACGTGCTCATCGGAAGCCCTTCCACGTATGAGCTGGTGTTCGGATCCGCGAAATGGTCGTGGAAGTAGTCGTAGCTGTAGATGCCGTACTTGACGTTCTGCGCGTATTCCTCGGCCATGACCTTGTCGTACGCGAGTCTAAACTGGTAACAGTAGGTGTCGCTGTCTAAAGTCTCCGAAGGCCACGTAGGGGTGTTCTCACACAGGGCCAGTTCCCTCAGCGACCCGTCATTGATGGGCATCATCTGGTAGACCCACATGGTGCCGCCTGGTTTGAAGAAGATCCTCTGTCCCCCACCCTTACCGCCGAACAGCACACCCCACTGAGTCAACTGATCCAGCTCCGCTGCGTTCGGGTTCTTGCTTCCACTGAAACTCAGATAGTTCACAGTGCGAGGGATGATTTGGCGTTGGTCTGCGATCGCCTGCCTCGTCTCCGAGTCAAGCCCAGCCGGAACCGTCAAATCCGGCCAGTTGTTCGGATGCGTCCTGCTGTGCGACCCAACCGCCATCAGAGGACTCGTTATCGAATTCCATAGCTGCGCGCCAGCCGAGTCAAGGCTGCACAGGGTAAGCGTGTTGACCAACGGCAGGTCGTACCTCGCGGAAAGGGCTGCCAGCCCGTTCACCGCAGAGGCACTGCTCGGAGCATGGCAATCCGTGTGAAATGCCACTATCGGCACTCCACCGTCTCTGTCATTGGCAAAGCCGACGATCATGGGATCGCCGTATCTTAGATAGTTCACGAGCTTGCCGTAGTCAAAGAGACTGTATTCGTAATCGGTGTATCCCCGGATGGCGCCGCCCTTCGGACCGACGAAGCCGACCAACCGCCCGCCAATTCGAATCTCGATCGGCGCCGGAGTCTGCAGCACGAATGTCGGCACGAAGGCGTTCAACACTCCGGCAGTGGTGATCAGTGGGTCCTTCTCCATCGAGTACGGCACGGTCGCGGTCGCCAACCCCGATACCGCATAGCCGACGCTTGCGTGCGCGCCGAAGAGCACGTCGGAATAGCAGTTCTCCGTGTACGTGACGCCTGCGGAGTCGTAGCACATGAACGGCAGAAAACCGTTGATGAATATCTTCTTCCCGGCGGCCAGAAGAGACTGACATCTCTGCGATACCTGATCAACGGGGGTCGGCGATGTGTGCATGTTCAGGATGATGACATCATACGGGGACATGTCCATCGTGAGGAAACGACCGTAGGTTCGTACGTCGAAGGGAAGCCCCGCGCAGACCAGATCGGTGAACACGTATGCGCCTGACTGCCATGTCGAGGTGCGCGGCGTGGCCTGCCCAGTTGTGACCAAGAGGACGCGCTGGGCTTCGGCGCCCAGGCACAAGAAGATGAGGGAAAGGCTGAGAATAGCGATCCCCAGGCGCGCTCGGCAGGTCGGGCTGAGAAATACTTGCACGGCAACGGCCTCCTCGGGGCAGATGACACGCTGATGGGATCCCATAGGACATATGCACGACTTCGGTCGGACGAGAAGCCGGTAGCTCGCCTCCCATATGCTATTGTACAGCAAGGGCGGTCCGTTGTCAATACGTGCCAAGAGGAACTGGTACTTTTACCTGCGCGGGCCGGAGTCACATACCATACTCGTATCCGCGGGATGCCGTTACGGTATCATCACCACGACGTCTTCGTTCGTCTTCGTCCGAATCGCGCGTTGATAGCCTGCGCCCGGTGAACTGCACAGCACGCTTATGCCCGTAACCTTGACGTACGAGCCCACCCGGAAGCTATGCGGCGACCGCACGTTCACCGTCACGATGTAGTCGGCCGTATCTGACCATTCCGTGTAGCTCCGTCCGTCGTCCATGGTGATGCAGCCATCGGAAGTGCTGGTGATGCGCCCCGTGACGGTCACGAGCAGCCCGACATTGTTAAGCCCGACGCCTCTGGTTGCGCCTCGGATTCTGCCCTGAGTGCTACCGCCAAGATATCTGCTTGGCACTGACAGCGGTTTCACGCTCGATGTCCCTGTGACCGCGATAGTGACATCGTCGAGATAGCTCTCCGTTTCACTATGCTTGATGACGCCGTCGAGCGTCAGCACCTGTCCTTCCTGCACATTCTCCGGCGATACTACCTTCAAGCCCGCGCTCCGGTCGCTGGCCTCCACGTAGAACTCGCCTGGAAAGGTCCTCGTCACGACCACGTTCTCGACGTGCACGGCGGTACCATCCGCATATTGGCGCACCAATCCGGGTGGGAATCTGATGAGAATGCCGTTCGAATAACCAGTCGGCCCCCAGTCGCCGAGTGCATTCTGGGCCTTGACGGATATGTAATACACCTGACCGAAGCTGAGCGTGAGGTTGTCCGCCGTCATCTCATCGGAGGTGGTCGTGGTCCAGCCTCTCAGGTCCGTGCCGCCGGGCGTGATACCGATGGCATACTTGTAGGCCACCACGCCGGTCTCGGGATCCGAGGCAGTCCAACGCGCGTGAAGCGCGGTATTATTCTCCTGTGAAGCGCCGTCGTCAGTGACTGCGGGAGAGGTCGGAGGCGTCACATCCGATTTGAGAGGGGATGATATACCCGGCTCACTCCAAGGGCTCGCGGCATACCGACCTCTCACAGACACATAGTATATGTGGCCATGCAGCAATGGCGCGTTTGTCAAGCTTACGCCCAGATCCGTACCGGCCGACGTCCAAACCTTGGTGTCGCTCGCCCCCGACGAAGTACCTACGGCATACTGGTATTCGGCGATTGCGGACGGACGAACCGGCTCACTCCATGTGATCCGCGATGAGTTTGAGATACAAGGCATGGACGCCACCACTGCCGGCCGCACTGGAGGCACCAGAGACCAGTAGACGGTCACAGTGCTCGCAGTCTCCGGCCGAACGGACACGTACAGACAGTCTCCAGCCAGCTTCTGCGAGACGACCGATGCTCCGGAGGCAGCCGGCGTGAGGTCTTGCTTGAACCCGATCTTGATCTCATTCACGAGCGCATTCGGCCGTGTGGCCGTGACTGTGATGCTTCCATCCGGGTTCGACGTGTAGCTTATGTTCCCTGCGACATAATCCTGCAGCCGAAGGATGAGCTCGTGGGGAAACATGAAGCGAACACCCTGGTCGTGAAACCACTTCATCGCTCGGTCAATGTACGTGCTCATCGGAAGCCCTTCCA
>Ga0315284_10009528_pt1 | contig 13843 bp, 8 predicted proteins | sample YL17G09_16_MG_FD_203696 | JGI IMG/M metagenome (GOLD analysis project Ga0315284, IMG submission 203696) | Sediment microbial communities from Yellowstone Lake, YNP, Wyoming, USA - YL17G09_16 | ecosystem: Environmental > Aquatic > Freshwater > Lake > Sediment | place: USA: Wyoming | collected... | reverse complement strand
TTCGTGATTATGTTCATTCTGGAATTACTGGTTCATATAGTTTTTATAATGTTGGCATAGGAACCACAAATCCAACATCAAAACTAACTGTTCGTAATGGTGATATTTCTGTCGGTATTAGCACTGCTCATGGTGTTATCCTCACATCACCAAATGGAACTCAATATCGTCTTATTGTTGATAATTCGGGTGTTCTAAGTACGGTTTCCATATAACTAATAAATAGATAAAAAACTCATAAAATGGCAGCAATTATAACTGATCAATTAAGAATTTTAAACGCAAAGAGTTTTGTCTCTGTTGCAACTTCTAGTGCTAATGCATTTTATACTTTTGTTGGACTTACAAATGCTACTGATTATGATTCAAACTGGAACATAAATCCACCAGCACCAAAAGATTGTTTTGATGAGGAAAATGGTTATTGGGACAATATGATTGCTTTGAAAAAAATTAAAGCAGATGATGTTAAACAGGTTGTTCAAAAAGTTACTTGGTCATCTGGGACAACTTATGATATGTATCGCCATGATATTAATAGAACAAATACATCAAAACCATCAGGAGCAACAAGTTTATATTCGGCAAATTATTATGTACTAAACAAAGATTATAAGGTTTATATTTGTCTTCAAAATGGAACTGATCCAGAAAATCCAGATGGAAGACCATCATTAGACGAACCAACCTTTACCGATCTAGAACCAAAGGCTGCTGGAACTTCTGGAGATGGATATATTTGGAAATATCTGTACACTATTAATCCCAGTGATATTGTAAAATTTGATTCTGTAAACTTTATGCCTGTTCCCAAAGATTGGGAAAGTAACTCTGATAATGCTTCAGTTAGACTTAATGCTGCATCCAGTGGACAATTAAAAATTGTAACAATTACAAATCGTGGTGTTGGATTAGGAACTGCAAATAGAACTTATACAAGAGTTCCCATAAAAGGTGATGGAATTGGTGCAGAAGCAACAATTATTGTTAATAATGATTCAAAAATAGAATCTGTCACAGTATCAAATGGTGGATCTGGATATACTTATGGGACTGTGGATTTAGTTGCAGGAAATTTTCCCACAGGAAGTACAAGACCCGCATTTAATATTATTATTCCACCTCAAGGAGGGCATGGAGCAGATATTTATCGTGAGTTAGGTGCCTTTAATGTATTAATTTATTCAAGAATTGAAAATGATACACAAAATCCAGATTTTATTACAGGAAATCAAATAGCAAGAGCTGGAATAATTCAAAATCCACAATCCTACAATGCTACTTCTATTTTATCGTTAGAAAAAGCAAGTGCATTAAATGCATTAAAGTTAACTGGCGCAGGATATAGTTCGGCAATTTTTACTTCAAATAGTTTAATTACACAAACAATTGGTATTGGATCTACTGCAGTTGGTCGAGTTGTTTCTTATGACCAAAACACTGGTGTTTTAAAATATTGGCAAGATAGGAATTTAGTTGGATTTAACACTGATGCAACACAAAATACTTCTCCAATGTATGGATTTAATTTATTACCATTCACAAATTCTATTGGATCTGGTGGAAGTTTAAATATTGTCGGTGGATCTGTTAGTTTGTCAATTAGTACAAATTTTACAGGTGTATCTACCGTAATAAATAGTAGAACATATTACCTTGGACAGTCTTTTGTTGGAGGAGTGGCAAATCCGGAAGTACAACCAAATTCTGGAAAAATAATATATGTTGATAATAGACCATCAATTACAAGGTCAATTAATCAAAAAGAAGATATTAAAGTTATTTTGCAATTTTAAAAAACCATGCCCCAGGAAACTAACCTCAACGTATCTCCATATTTTGATGATTTTGATGCAAATAAAAACTTTTACAAAGTTTTATTTAAACCTGGATATCCTGTTCAGTCACGAGAACTAACGACTTTACAATCAATCCTACAAAATCAAGTTGAACAATTTGGAAATCATATTTTTCAAGAGGGGTCCCCTGTTATTGATGGGCAGATTAGTAATGACAGTCCATTTCCTGCTATTCAAATTGAAGATCAATTTAATGGTGCTCCAATATCGATTTATTTTGAGCAAATTTTAGGTAAAAAAATTAGAGGCGCTACTAGTAATGTAGTGGCGATTGTTCAATATTTACTAGACAAAACGAACTCTGATAACAAAAATTATACTTTATATTTAAATTATCTTCAAAGTGGTGGAGATGACTTTACTACGAGAACTTTTGTTGACGGAGAAACACTTTTATTAGAAGAACCATTAACTTATGGTAATTTTACCATACAAACTGGACAAGGAGTTTGCAATACTATTGCAACAAATGCATCGACAAGTGGATCATCAGTAGCAATCAAAGATGGTGTTTATTTTGCTAGAGGATACTTTGCTAAGGTAGAATCGCAAAGAATTCTTCTTGATCAATATTCAACAAATCCATCTTATAAAGTTGGTCTTCAAATAGTCGAGCAAGTTGTAACTGCAGATGAAGATGAAACTTTATTTGATAATGCACAAGGATTTTCAAATTATTCTGCACCCGGTGCAGATAGATTTAAAATTGTTTTAGAATTAACAAAAAAATCTTTAGATGATACGGATACTGGCAATTTTATTGAATTGCTTAGATTATTGCAAGGAGTTCCTCAATATTTTTCTAAAAAATCCGAATATAGTTTAATTAGAGATGAATTAGCAAGAAGAACTGCAGATCAATCTGGTGATTTTTATGTAAAACCATTTACTCTTTTTGCTAGAGATAATTTAAATGATAGATTAGTAAACACCACAGGTGTATATTATGATGATCAAACTACAATAGAAGGAAATACACCATCAGATGATATGATGGTGTATCAGATTGGTCCAGGAAAGGCATATGTAAATGGTTATGATGTAGAAACAATATCACCAAAACTTTTAGATGTTGATAAAACAAGAACAACAACAACTCTTTCAAATCAAGTTATTTCATATAATGCAGGAAAATTAGTTACTGTAAATAATTCATTTGGATCTGCAACGATTGGAATTGGAACTACAGCAGTAGTTAGTTTAATGAATTCTCGTCTTGGATCTTCAAAATGGGTTGCTGCAGGAACAACAATTGGATATGCAAGAGTATATGATTTTATTCCCGAAAGTAACTACGTCGATCAAACCAGTAGATTAAATTTGAGATTATATGATATTCAAACATTTACAGTTATTGGATTAACAACATCAATTACTCAAACTACTCCAGCATTTATTAAAGGTACAAGAAGTAACGCAAGTGGTTATTTAAAAGATAATGTTTCTTCTGGAAGTTCTTTAACTCTTTATCAAGTATCTGGAACTTTTTTAACAAATGAACCAATTACAATTAATGGAATTGATAATGGAAGATTGATTAATTCAATTGTTGATTATTCAATTGGTGATGTAAAATCTGTATATTCTAAAATTGGTGTTTCAACTTTTAATGCAGATTTAATCCTTGATAATGCTTTTTATATTGCTCCAACAGGAACTCAATTTAATATTACTGGATCTTCTGGGGGAATTAGTACAGTTTCTTCTGGTTTGGGTACAAACTTTGTTAATAAAATTTCATCTGGAGATCTTATTACATATTCAAATCCAACTTTAGGTGGAAATGTTGTATATAATAAAGTTGAAACTGTAAGTGCTGGTGGAACCAACTTTACAATTTCAGCACTTACTACTGTTAATGGTGTTTGTGCAGGAAATTTACCAGTAACAACTTCAACTGTAGTTGATATATTCAGACTATCTTCAACATTAAATTCTAAAGATTCATCATTACTGACAAAATTACCGAGAGAAAATGTTTCTTCGATTGATTTATCAAATAATCAAATTATCGAAAGAAGACTTTTTGCAAATCAATCATTCTCTGGAAATTCAATAACAGTTACCGTTACAGATCCAGATATTATTTTTGAATCATTTGATGAAGATAGATTTGTAATTACTTATTCGGATGGTTCTGTAGAACCTATGAGAATTGATAAGTATAGTCTTGACACTACAGGAAAACAATTAACATTTAACGGATTAACTAAAGGAAGTGGAACTGCTGATGTTATTGCAACAGTTAGAAATAGAAAACCAGATTCAAAAATTAAAAAATTAAACAGAGCAAACAGTATAATAGTAAATTATTCAAAATATTCTTCTTCTGGTATTGGAACAACTACATTAAATGATGGATTAACCTACAGTCAAGTTTATGGTGTTAGAGTCCAAGATGATGAAATTTGCTTAAATTATCCCGATGTTCTTAGAGTTCTTGCAGTATATGAATCACCAAATTCATCAGATCCTTCACTACCATTAATTCAATTAGGATCATTTACAGGACCTACAAATAACAATACTGATTTTAAAATTGGAGAAAATATTTTAGGTAAAACTTCAGGTACTATAGCAGTAGTTGTTAATAAGATTAATACTGATAAACTTGAATTTGTTTATTTGAACGGATCTCAATTTACATTAAACGAAACTATAGTTGGAAAAGAATCAACAACAACTGCAGTTATTTTAGCAAAAACTTTAGAAAGTAATAATATTACTCAAAATTTTGTTTTTGATAATGGGCAGAAAGAAACATTTTATGATTATTCTAGAATCGTTAGAAAAAAAGGATTTGCTGAACCAAAAGGAAAATTAGAAATTGTTTTTCAAAATTATACAATAGATTCGACTGATACTGGAGAGTTTATAACAGTTAATAGTTACGCTCAAAATTCCTATAAAAATGATATTCCAGTATTTAATAATACAAGATTATCCGACTTTATTGATGTTAGACCAAGAGTTGCACCATATTCACTGACAACAAGATCTCCATTTGAATTTAATTCAAGAAATTTTGCAAATGATGGACAATATTCAAAATATGTTCTTGCTCCAGGAGAAAATATATTAGCTTCATATTCTTATTATCAACCAAGAGTAGATAGAGTTTTCTTAAATCAAAATGGAACTTTTGAAATATCACAAGGAGTTCCTAGCGATAATCCATCTGCACCTTCTTTAAAATCAAATGCTTTAGACATTGCAAAAATTACAATCCCACCATATGTTTTTAATGTAAAGGATGTAATTGTAGATATGTCAAAACATAAGAGATATCAAATGAATGATATTTCTTTACTTGAAGAAAGAATTTTAAGAGTTGAAGAATTTACAACTTTAAATGCATTAGAAAGTAAAACTGAAAATTTTGGTATTAAAGATGCTGAAACTGGACTTGATAGATTCAAGTGCGGATTTTTTGTAGACAATTTTACAGATCACAAATTCCACGATTTAAATAATCCAAGTTTTAGATCTTCAATAGATAAACAAAAATCAACATTAAGACCACTTCACTATACAACATCACTTGAATTGCAATTAGGATCTGAAATTATTTCTGGTGTAGGTAATACATATTCTCCAAATGCTGATCAAAGTTATGTTACTGATTTGGGATCTCCAGGAATTAAAAAGACAGGAGACCTAATTACTTTAAATTACAATGAAGTCGTATATAATCAACAACTTTTAGCAACCAGAACTGAAAGTGTTACTGCATTTTTAGTCGGATATTGGAGCGGATCAATTCAACTTAATCCTTCAATTGATACTTGGTTTGATGAGAAGGCAGTTACATCTACCTCTTATAATGAAATTTCAACAACAGTTATTTATCCAGATGTAAATGTAACAGTTACTCAAAATGTTACTGACAATGTAGTTTACACAAATCCACCAATTAATAATACCGGCGGACTACCATATGATTATTATTTGGGAAACGCAAAAATACTTACTAATAATGGAAGAACTCAAGTTACAATTGGTTATCTGGCAGGTGAATCAAGAACACTAGAAATTATTAATGGGAACACTATTAGAATTAATGGACTTCATATTAGTCAAGCAGATTATGATATGCTTGTACAATATATTCCCCCATCAGTTGCACAAAACTATATTAACACTATGAGTGGAATGGGTGGATATATTGATTATACTCCTCCAGCAATTCAATCTACAACAGAAACTACATATCAAACAGATACTACTACATCTACAAAAACAACATCTGATTTAACAACAGTTATAACTCCAGAGCAAGTAAATACAGTAGATACATTATCACAGTCACAATCTCATTATACTGAACCTGTTCTTTATTTAAGAAGCAGAAATATTGAATTTGATGCTACCGGATTAAAACCCGTTACAAAATTCTATTCATTCTTCCAAGGAATTGATGTAAGTAAGTATATCATTCCAAAATTACTCGAAGTCACTATGATTTCTGGAAAATTCCAGATTGGAGAAACCGTAGTAAGTGATCCTCATTTTACATCAGCAAAAATTAGTTTTAGATTATGTTCTCCAAATCACAAATCAGGTCCTTATAATAGTCCTACTGATACATTTTCATTAATTCCATATAATCAACAGACATCTCCAACAAATTATAGTGAATCATCTACATTTTTAAACGTAGATACACGTTCATTAGAACTCCCATCTGAAGTTGATTTTTATGGACAAATTGCTCCAGATATGACTTTAATTGGAAAAACATCTGGAGCAGTTGCAAAAATTTCTAATATTAGATTAGTCACAGACAATGTTGGAAGATTAATTGGATCCTTGTTTATTCCAAATCCAAATATTCCAGAAAATCCCATGTGGATAAATGGAGAAAATACATTTACACTTACCGATAATTCATCACTATCCACTCAACCTGGAGCAGTTGATGTTGGTGGAGTTTATTTAAATCAAAGTAGTGGTAATACAACATTTACTTCATCCGGAACAATTAATGTAACTGATACAAATATTTTAACCACAAGAAATATCACAATTATTCCTGCTTGGAATACAAATACTACAACTATAACAAATACTACAACTAATACTAGTGCAATTACTGAAATAAACACCACAACTTTTTCAAGAGTAGGAGGAACTGGTTCGGTTAATATTCAACAACCATATGATCCTCTTGCCGAATCATTTTATGTTTTCGAAGATACTGGTATTTTCTTAACTTCTGTTGAAGTTTATTTCAATACAAAATCTACTGATATGCCAGTGACGTTACAAATTCGTCCATTAGTTGCTGGTGTTCCAAGTAATATGGTAATTCCATTCTCAGAAGTTACTTTAAATCCAGATCAAATTAATCTTTCTACAGATGGATCATTATCAACCAAATTTACTTTCCCATCTCCTGTTTATCTTCAAGGACCACAACAACAAACTGTAAGAGAAGCACCTATTGCTAGCAATACTCAAGCAGAATATGCGATTGTTTTACTCTCAAACAGTCCTGACTACAGAGTGTTCATCACAAGATTGGGAGAACCTGATCTTCAAAGTGGTGTTATAGTTTCTGCTCAACCAACTTTAGGAAGTTTGTTTAAATCTCAAAATGGAACTACGTGGAATCCATCTCAATATGATGACCTTAAATATAAAATTAATAGAGCAGATTTTATTAGTAATGAAGGTCTTTTAAGATTCTTTAATCCAAAACTTGGAATAGGAAACCAAAAAGTAACTGTAACCACTCAAAATTCTTTCCAACCATTGTCTAAGAAAATAATTGTAGGTTTAGGATCAACTGGATATAATGCAACTAATGTAGTTCCTGGTGTTATTTTATCTCAAGGATCTGCCTCTGGAACTCTTACGGGAATTGCTGGAAGTATAACAATTGGAACAGGTGTTACAATTTCTAATGCTGGTTTTGGATATACAAATGGAACTTTTACTGGAGTATCCTTGGTTAGTGAAACTGGTTATGGACAAGGAGCAACTGCAACTGTAATTACATCATCAAGTTCTGTTAATAGTGTAAGCATTACTTCTGGAGGATACGGATATCAAGTTGGAGATTCTTTACTTATCCCAGGATTAGGTCAAAATGTAGGATTTGGTGCAAAAGTGGTTGTTAACTCACTTGGATCAAATAATGCTTTCGTAATTGATAATGTACAAGGATCCTTCTCTGTTGGTATTACAACCATAAGTTATAAAAATTCTTCAGGTATAACAACATATGTTGGAGCGGCAGTTACAATTTCATCAGTAACTAGTGATCAATTCTATGATGGACTTCATATGAGAGTCTCTCATATAAATCATGGAATGCATTCTCCAACAAATTATGTAAGAATTAGTGAAATGCGCCCAATGAATAATGATGTAAATACTAATCTTTCATCAAGTTTTAGTGCATCTCAAACAACTTCAATTTCTGTTGTTTCTGGTATTGGATTTACAAACTTTGAAGGTGCTACAGTAAGTTCAACAAATCCAGGATACGTAATTATTGGTACAGAGGTTATTAAATATACTGGAGTATCTGGAAACACACTTACAACTCTTACAAGATCTATTGATAATACACAAGCGCAATCTTATGATAGTGGTATTCCAGTTTACAAATATGAATTTAACGGAGTTTCTTTAAGAAGAATTAATAAGGTTCATAACTTTGCCGAAGTTGACACTGCAAACCATCCCATTAATCTTAATAGTTATTATATTAAAATTGATATGGATGGTACAGATTTTGATGGCGTTGGCATTGGATCAAATAGAGCAAATAATTTATATTTTAATAAAACACTTCAAACCGGCGAATCTGGTACATCTATTACAAATAATATTCAATTTGAATCAATTCAACCAAAAATCTCATCTCTCATTCCAGCAAAAACTAATATATCAGCACAAATTAGAACATTCAGTGGAACAAGTGTAGGTGGAAATGAAACATCATTCTTAGATAATGGATTTCAAAATATTCCATTAAATAATATTACATATTTCAATTCCCCAAATATAATTTGTTCTGATATTAATGAAAGCAAATTTATTACAGGATTTCCAGGAAATAGATCTTTAACAATGCAACTTTTGATGACTACTACTGATTCAAGAGTTTCTCCCGTAATTGATACAATTAATGTTTCTGCGATCTTTACATCGAATTTAATTAATAATCCTGTTGGAATTTTAACTGCATCTGATTATGCCACTAATGATAGTGTAAGAAGTTTATATAATGATAAACATAACTCCATTTATATTTCTAAACCAATTAGATTAAAACTACCTGCAAACTCTTTAAAAGTTATGCTTTCTGCAAGTAAAAACAATACTAATGATATAAGAGTTCTTTACAGACTGTTTAGAGATGACTCTATAAATGTTTCACAAAATTATGAATTATTCCCAGGATATTCAAACTATTATATTGATGGTTCTGGAATTAAGAGAGTTATTGATCCTTCTATGAATGATGGTTCAGCAGATACTTTTGTTCAAGAAAATCAAAATAGATCATTTAAAGATTATGAATATTCAATTGATGATTTGCCACAATTTAATGCATTTGCTATAAAAATTGTAATGGCAGGAACTAATCAAGCTACTCCTCCAATGATTAAGCAATTGAGAACAATCGCAACCATTAAACCAACGCAATAAAATAATGCATTACATTAAAGTAAAAGATAAAGATAATCTTGCTAGAGATAGTTATTCAAATGGAATTGTAAATACTGATATTGATGGTTATAATGAATACATTCAAAATTATAAAAAAGTTTATAATGAAAAACAAAGAATTAAAAATCTTGAGGATGATGTGAGTCAAATAAAAAATGATTTAAATGAAATTAAAGATCTTTTAAGAGGTCTTTCAAATGGATCCAGATAAAATTTCTTTAGAAAATATCTCTAAATTTTTTGAATATGAAAAACTTGCAAGGGATATAGATAGTATAGATGAAATTGAAGTGCTAAGAAATTATGCAAAATCTTACATTAAATTATATTTTAAACAACAAGAAGTAGTTGCGAGTTTTAAAATCTAATGGCACAACCATCTACACGTCAAGAACTTATTAATTATTGTAAAAGAAAACTGGGATATCCAGTTTTAGAAATTAATGTTGCTGATGAGCAAATAGAAGATCTTGTAGATGATGCTGTACAGTTTTTTCAAGAAAGACATTTTGATGGTGTTTTTCAAACTTACATGAAATATCAAGTTACTCAAGATGATATTGATAGAGGCAGAGCACGAGGAGGAACAAGTAGTTCTGTAGGAATTACAACTACCATTGTTAATGAAACTGTTGGAAATTCAACTTCATTTAAATTTGAAGAGAATGGAAATTATTTACCAGTTCCTCCTTCTGTAATTGGTGTTAATAAAATATTTCACTTTGATGGTGCAAATAGTATTACTAACAATATGTTTAGTGTCAAATATCAGTTATTTTTAAATGATGCTTACTACTGGGGATCTACTGAATTATTAACTTACGCTATGGTTAAAACATATCTTGAAGATATTGAATTTATGCTCACAACTCAAAAGCAAATTAGATTCAATAAACGTCAAGATAGACTTTATTTGGACATTGATTGGGGAAGTTTAAATGCAGGAACATATTTGGTAATCGATTGTTTTAGAACAATGGATCCAAATGATTATTCAAGAGTTTGGAATGATTCTTTTCTAAAACCATATTTGACTGCACTAATCAAAAAACAATGGGGACAAAATCTTATTAAGTTTCAGGGAGTAAAACTTCCTGGAGGAATAGAACTTAATGGAAGACAATTGTATGATGATGCACAAAGAGAAATTGATGTTATTATGGAAAAAATGTCGAATACTTATGAACTTCCACCACTAGACATGATCGGATAATATGCTCAATCCATTTTTTCTTCAGGGATCAAAAACTGAGCAATCATTAATTCAGGATCTGGTTAATGAACAACTCCGAATGTATGGAGTTGAAATTTATTATGTTCCTAGGCAATATGTCACCAAAAAAACTGTAATTAAAGAAGTTATTGAATCAAAATTTGAACATGCATATCCAATTGAAGCATATCTAAACACATATGAGGGGTATGGTGGACAAGGAACTATACTATCAAAATTTGGTGTTCAACCATTAAATGATTTAACAATTACAATCTCTAAAGAAAGATACGAAACTTATATTACACCATTAATTAAAAATATTCCAAATATTGAATTGCCAACAAGACCTAAAGAAGGAGATTTAGTTTATTTTCCACTTGGAGATAGAATATTTGAAATTAAATTTGTTGAACATGAACAACCATTTTATCAACTCCAAAAAACTTATGTGTATGAGTTAAGATGTGAACTATTCCGTTATGAAGATGAAATTATTGATACTGGATTTGAAGAACTTGATGATAATATTAAAAATGAAGGATATATTCAAACTCTTAATTTAGTGGGATCTGGTGTAACTGCCAGAGCAGTCACTGGAATAGTAAATGGTGGCATAAGATATATAACAGTTACAAATAGAGGGAATGGATATTCTTCCGTACCTAGAGTTGCTATTTCTTCAGCACCTTCTGGAGGAAAAACTGCTACTGGTATTGCAACAATGATAGCGAATATTATTGATTGTAATGGAACATCATCACTCAAAGTTCAAGGTGTTGAACTAATTAATCCTGGATATGGATACACTGTAGCACCTTCTGTTTTATTTTTTGGTGGAGGAGGAACTGGAGCTGCTGCAACTTCAATAATTGGAAATGGTATTATAGGAATAGTAACAATAACTAATGGTGGTTCTGGTTATGTGTCTCCTCCAACAGTAACGCTTAGTAATGTTGGTGCTTCAGTAACTGCAATTGCTAGAGCCAATATCAACAGTGTGGGAATTGTTACTCAGATTACAATAGTAAATTCTGGTCTTGGTTATACTGTTGCACCAGTAATTACATTTTCTTCCCCATATATGGTTGGTATTGGGACTTATATCTATAATGAACTTGTTACTGGGAGTATAAGTAATACTACAGCAAAAGTTAGAAATTGGAATGTTTCTACTGGACAACTTGAAGTTTATGATATTGGTGGAAATTTTGTAAACGGAGATATTATTGTTGGTGCAGCATCTTCGGCCACTTATAAATTAAGAACCATTAATACTGATAATCCACAAGATAAATTTGCTGAAAATGATTCAATACAAATAGAAGCAAATAAAGTTGTTGATTTTACAGAAAAAAATCCATTTGGAACTCCATAAATAGTCCATCTAAAGATTTAAATAATAATATAAGGATTATCTAAAATGTTTGAATATTTTTATCACGAAATTATAAGAAATACAATTATCTCATTTGGAGCGTTATTTAATAATATTAATATTAAACATGTTAATGATTCTGATGATGATATAAGTGTAATAAAAGTTCCATTGGGATATGGTCCTACTCAAAAGTTTTTGGCAAGATTAGAACAAGTTCCAAATTTAAACAAACCTGTTCAAATATCATTGCCAAGAATGTCTTTTGAAATGGTTGGATTAACATATGATCCTACAAGAAAGGTAACTACTACACAAACATTTAAGACTTACTTAGAAAGTGATAAAACAATTATGACATCATATATGCCAGTTCCATATAACTTGTCATTTGAGTTAAGTATTTTTACTAAACTGAATGATGATATGTTGCAAATTGTTGAACAAATTTTACCATATTTTCAACCAGCTTACACTTTATCTGTTGATCTAATTAAAACTATTGGTGAAAAGAGGGATATTCCTATTGTTTTAGATAGTATTACGATGGATGATCAATATGAAGGTAATTATGATACAAGAAGATCATTAATTTATACATTAAAATTTACTGCAAAAACATATCTATTTGGACCAGTTTCGGATGTATCAAAAGATATTATCAAAAAAATTTCTATTGGATTTGTTTCTGGTGGTGCAAACGGAAGAGACCTTACTTATTCCGTCGAACCAAGAGCAACTAAAAACTATACTGGAACAGTTACCACAACGTTATTTGAAGATGTTGATGCTTCAACCACAACTATAACTGTAAATAATGCATCATCTATTACTTCTGGATCTTATATCACTATTGATGATGAAGAATTATACGTAAAATCTAAATCTGGAAATACTTTAACGGTTACGAGAGGTGCTGATAATACAATAGCAACTTCTCACGTATTAGGTACAAGTATTAGAAAAATCACAAGTGCAGATAATCTTTTAATTGAACCTGGTGATGATTTTGGATTTAATGAATTATGAAAATGACAAAAAAATTTGACAATCTCAATGATACGTTTAACGTAAGCAATGAGATTGTTTCCGTAGAAACTGAAACTGTAGTTGATAAAATTGAAAAAATGTCAACTACAGTTGATGATATCAAAAAAGATTATGATTATACAAGAGGAAATTTATATTCATTAATTGAAAAAGGTCAAGAAGCAATTAATGGTATTTTGGAACTGGCACAGGAAAGTGAAATGCCAAGAGCTTATGAAGTTGCTGGACAATTAATTAAAAATGTAGCAGATGCAACTGATAAATTAATGGATCTTCAGAAAAAACTTAAAGATATTGGAGAGGAGAAACAAAAGGGACCAACAACTGTTAATAATGCACTTTTTGTTGGATCTACTACAGAATTAGCAAAATTATTAAAACAACAAACTCAAAATGAAGACGTTTAAGCATTTTCAAGAAGAGTGGAGTAATAAATATAAAAAGAATATTGATTGTTCTAATCCCAAAGGATTTTCTCAACGTGCTCACTGTGCGGGGAGGAAAAAAAGAGCAGAAGGTGAACATACTAAATCAAAACCAGCTGAATAATGCCCAAAATTAAGTCACATAAAACAGTTGAGCAAATTGCAAAGAAGCATCGTATGGATGTTTCAGATATTCAGAAGCAATTGGACATGGGAGAACCAATTGAACATGAAC
>Ga0315284_10009527_pt1 | contig 13843 bp, 18 predicted proteins | sample YL17G09_16_MG_FD_203696 | JGI IMG/M metagenome (GOLD analysis project Ga0315284, IMG submission 203696) | Sediment microbial communities from Yellowstone Lake, YNP, Wyoming, USA - YL17G09_16 | ecosystem: Environmental > Aquatic > Freshwater > Lake > Sediment | place: USA: Wyoming | collected... | reverse complement strand
TGGTGGTTTGCCCGCCGCAGGCGCCACCGGTTATAAACCTTTCTGTAGACGGTTTCGGTTAAAAGTGGGCTCATTAACTCTTCTTGAAAGATGGAATTTGATCAATGGCCTTAAGCTGTGGGCTATGCATGGAACTGTTATTGCAAAGCCGATACCCTCTCATCAGATATTTACCGGTACGCTTTTTGATCAGGTAGACCAGACTACGGATTTTATTCTCTCTAAAATCAATCGTAACGTACCTCCCCGTGATTCGGTCCCGGTCAGCGAAACCAGGTACGAGATTCCCAAAGAAGTGATTCAGGAAGCTGTTGTCAATGCGGTTGCTCACCGGGATTATACCTCGGATGCAAGTGTTCAGGTAAGTGTTTTTTCGGATCGGATCGAAGTGCGGAATCCTGGCAGTCTTCCTCCGGATCTTACCTTCGAAGACCTGAGAATAAAACATAGCTCCCGGCCTCGCAACCACTGTATCGCTCTTCCCCTTTACCTGACGCACTATATCGAAAAGATCGGATATGGGACAATCCAGATGATTACCGGATGTAAAGAAGCGGGGCTTCCAGAACCGGAATTTGCCCAGAGTGGTGGGGATTTGGGTGTCACGCTCTGGCGCGACTGGCTGACAGATGCGGTTTTGGCGGGACGAGGACTAAATGAACGACAGAAGAAGATCATTGTCTTCGTTAAAAGCAATGCCAGGATTTCAAATATTGAATGTCAGAATCTTACGGGCACAACCCGGAAAACAACGAGCCGCGATCTTGAAGATCTTGTAAACGCCGGTTTTCTGATTCGTGTCGGAGAGCGACGCGGAGCTCATTATGTAATTTCCCGGGTAAAAAACAAAGAGCCGGTCAGAGAAGATTTTACTTGGAGGAAAGACTGAAGATCGGGAAAAATAATATGGGACATTTATGGGACATATGAGACATGCGTCATTTAATCCCAAGATAAAAGAGCCTCATAAGGGCCTAAAGGGCCTTGAGTCCTTACGATGTTACCATTCAGACGTGAATCTCCCCGGCCAATTAACTCATAAATGTAACATATAACTCAGCTACACACCAGAATTCCCGCAGAACAAAGGGGCCTAATGGGTTACGAGGAATTGACAACAGGAAGCACCTGCAACTACTCATCGGGCTGCCCGTGGTTCCCTGACGGTTCGGGGTCCTTCCGGGGCCGGTGTGCCATCCCGCCGGAGCGTTGCTGCACGCCCGTGATATTTGAGATGAGGTTTGGCGGGGGGCGGGATCCAGCGGAGAAATTGGGATTGGTTCACGCGACGGGTAGCATGGGGAGCCGGTGAGGCGGGAGGAGTCACTGGTAGATATTGGTATAAAAATCCCCTTTGCAGCGGAGTGATCAGCGACCGTGATATTGAAACCCGGTTCCCGCTCTCACAGGTCCGGCAGAAGACCGTCCGCTGGGTAACCATATTCCCCGATAAAAAAAAAAGGTCAGCCGGTTTTTATGAACACGGCGTCTGATATCTCTTTGAAATGAGGATCGCCGGTGACCACCTTATGTCCTCCGAATCGGGCTGTTGCGAGGATGATGGTGTCGGCAATCCCGCCTTTGAATCCATCGTTCCGGAATTCACCGGCAAGAATGGCAATATCCTCAGTAACCGGGATAACCAGACTCCTGATACCAATCTCTGAAACAACTTGGCGGATATTCTCCGGATTCTCGTGGTTCTGATGAAGGAATTTTATCATCTCGGTAAGGGTAATTGAGGACGTGAACAAGTCGAGGCCGTCATTTTCGATATACTCGTTCACGCGAGAATCTTCACCGAGATAATATTCAACCCAGACCCACGTATCAATGACGAATCCGATGAGAATCATCCTCCTCACGGGTAAAATGACCGATGCCGGGTAATTTTCCGAATGACGACGGGAGATGTTTCCGTCGCTCGCGGATCAGGAACAGAATTGCCTGATCATAGGTCTCGATGCCGGGCTGTTCTTTGATTTTATCCAGGTAATTCTTGGTGTGAGGGGTGACCTGGATGGTGGTCTTAGGAACTTTCCCCCGCCGTTCGGTTAGATCCTGATCCTGGGCAGGATGAATTGCCTGAGTCATGGTATAGACTATAGCAGGAAACATCATTAAATTTCGTATCAAAAAAATTACCTGTCTACACATGTCACCATGCCATGGATCTTATCGGATGGCTGCTTGGAGAATTCCACGACGGATAGAGAAAGGCGTTTGATCGCCACAAAGATAAACAAGACAGCATGGATTGTCGTTCCCCTAAGAACCAGTCTCCCGAGCGGGGCCGGTGTGCCATCCCGCCGGAGCGTTGCTGCACGCCCGTAATATTTGAGATGAGGTTTGGCGGGGGGTGCCGGGTCCGGTGGTTGGGCGGCCAGGATACGGATTCACTCACGTCAATCAAGATTACCGTTCCCAATAGAATCGAGTGGCACACAACAGATTCTGCGGGAAATTTGGCAAATTCCGGCACCCCGTACGCGAAACCTGATGTCGGAGCAGTAATGAAATTGCATCCGGCAGCTGACTGGCCATCTGGTCAAAAACATGTCGTTGTTGTTGGTTCATTCAACGATGGAGCAAGCCAGGTAATTCCGGATACCATGGTCTAATCTTACGCCTTTTTTTACGCGAGTTCCTTCTGCCTTGATTGGATCTTCCGGTAATGGCATTCTTATACAGACATAATCTTACTTGATATCAAGTGTTTCCTGCCCGTATTTTCCGGTCCAACCGATCTGCATCACGTTTGTAGATCCGGGGTTTTTGTTGAGCATGGTGAAGGAGTCAAAAGTGTTAAGATTATCAGATGTTACAATAAAGAGATTAGAGAAGTATGGCAAGTTTCAGGATATCGATGATTCCATAATCACAAGGATTCTGGATGAATATGAATCACACCTGAAATAATGAGTATAGGTGAAAGCGGTTTGATAATACATAATTATAGCAGAAAGTCTACGTACGCATGAACGTAAAGGGTAATCTCTCCGGCATATTGCCGCTGATTGAAGATAAAAAAACGGGATGAACGGATTTATCAGAACTAAACGAGTATCCATGGTAGCAAAGAAAACTCCTTCAACAAAAAATAAGAAATATGCGGTACTGAATGCGCTACGTGAATCCGGAAAAGCCTACCGTACCATTTTTGAACATACCGGCGTACCAACCATCATCATTGAGAAAGATTCGACTATCTCCCTCGCTAACAGCAAATTCGAGGACCTGAGCGGTTACCGCAGGAATGATATTGACGGGAAAAAGAAATGGGTGGAGTTTGTCGCACCAGAAGATGTTGAAAAACTCACGAAATATTTTAACGAGGCGATAACAACAAAGGATGGCACCCCCGGACACTATCCGTTTGATTTTGTTGATCGGAAAAAAGCGATCCATCATGTATCGCTCAACGCCAGCGTAATTCCCGGAACATCGAGGATCATTGCATCCTTTGCAGGGATCGGTGATGAAAAACGGCTGGAAGATGCCTTCGAATATGATTGCCTGCAGATGTCAGGTGTCATCTATAATATTCCGGAGGCTACGTTTGCGATCGAACGGAGCGGGAGGGTAATTGCCTGGAACCGGGCAATTGAGGAGTTGACCGGGATTCTTGCTGTAGATATCCTTGGAAAGGGCGGTTATGAATATGCTCTCCCATTCTTCCACGACCGCCGCCCGATGATCGTTGACCTGATCTTTGCATCTGACGGGGAAATTGAAGCGCTGGGATACACGGGAATACAGTGGACAGGAAATTCCCTGTCTGCAGAGACACCGGTGACAGATTTACATGGGCGTTCCCTGATCATACGGGAAATTGCATCACCGATTTTTAACAAGTGCGGAGAACCTGCCGGTTCGATCGATTCAATTACTGATATCACCGCGCTGAGACAACGCGAGATCGCCCTGCAGGATTCCGAGTCACGATACAGGACCATCATTGAAAATACCGCATCGGCCATAGCCATCATCGAAGAGGATGCAACTATCTCCTACATCAATCCCGAATTTGAAAAGATCATCGGGTATGTCAGGGAGGAAGTTGAAGGCAGGAAAAAATGGACGGATTTTGTTGCTCCCCCGGATCTGGAACGTATGCAGGTGTACGAGCATGAACGCAGGGCTGACGTAGAGATAGTCCCGGCAAACTATGAATTCCGGTTCATCCGGTTCGATGGGGAGGTGCGCAACGGATTCCTTACCATTACCCCAATCCCCGAAACAGGAAAGATGGTAGTCTCGCTCATGGATATAACCGGTAAAATACAGGAAGAAGATGCACTCCGGAGAGCCAATAAAAAACTCAATTATTTCAACAGCATTACCCGCCACGAGATACTCAATCATCTGACCGTAGTGAAGGGTTTTATTGAACTCTCAAGAGAACAACTCCGTAACCCGGACTTCCTGCTCACCTGCTTTGACAAGGAGCTGGCAGCAGCAACAGCCATCCAGAATCTGATCATATTCACCCGGGATTACCAGAATATCGGGATACAGCCTCCGGTATGGTACCATATCAGCAGTACGATCAAATCTGCGGCTGCCGGCATCCGGATGGGATCGATTACCCTTTCGGACGATACGGAAGGTGTGGAGATCTATGCCGATCACCTGATTGAAAAAGTGTTTTTCCACCTGCTCGATAATGCGGTGAGGTATGGCAAGAAGATCAGGACAATCCGGTTCTTCTGCGAGGAGTCGTTTGAAGAACTGCACGTGATCTGCGAGGATGACGGTATCGGTATCCCTCTTGATGCAAAAGAGAAGATATTCAACCGCCAGTTTTTCCAGAATACCGGGCTTGACATGTACCTGTCACGGGAGATCGTGTCCATCACCGGTATGTCCCTGCGGGAAACCGGAACCTATGGCACGGGTGCACGTTTTGAAATCCGGGTGCCCAAAGGGGCGTACCGTTTCACCAGTTCCCATTAAAAAAAAGGTCAGACCTGATGAGAAAACTTCAGCACTCCCCTGCATGTACCCTTATTTTTTTACTATGAGTTTGTGCCCGGGCACATCCACCTTGTAAAATTTGGGGCGCTCCAGTAAATCCAGCGCGTTGATCTTCATATCGATCAGTTCGGAGTAATTGAACGAGTCATACTTCTTTTCATCTTTTTCCATCCAGAAGACGACAATGCCGTTCTCCATCTTCTTGCTGCTCACAATATCGTTCATACTTTCCGATCAGTAACACCGGCATATGAAAGTTTCGAATCAGGAATAGTGCAGGTGGCAGGAAGGGAGACTCACAGCCCAAAAAGAGAGGAGCACATTTTTTTCTTGATCCAGCCGTCGTGCACCCTTTCCAAGAAAAAATTGCAAGAGGTTTCAGGCCATTTTTTCCCAGAGCCCGCTTTCGTAGCACTCTTTAAAGGCTATCAATCCGCTAACAGGTTATCATAATTTGATCCCCAAATATCCTTATAATATCCCAAAACGGACATGAGAGTGCTGGTACACCTGCATGACCCTCTATCGCTGTGATGTCTGTAATGTGTTTGAATACGAGCCGGAACGGGGGAACTCGCTCACCCATATCCGGCCCGGAACTGAACCGGTGGATTTCCCCGATGACTGGGCATGTCCAATCTGCGCATCTGACCGGACCCATCTCAAACCTGTTCTGCCATCTGTATCACCTCAATTTACACAATCCTACACCTGCCCCGCGTGCGGAGCGCCGGTCAAAGATTCCCTCCCCCATGAGCATGTGAAAGCCTCTGCGGGGTATCTTTCCCTTTGGGAGCGCCTATCTGATGACCTCGAGGAGTATATGGCAGATATCCATATCATGGCAGTCACCGGTGAATCAATCATCGAACCGATGAGGACAAAAAAACCCGTCATCTCATGGGATGACATCCTGATCAAGGGTGCACAGATTGCCTCACTGCCCCTGAACAAGGAGACGGTTGTCAATACCCGCACGGTGATCGGGCCGAAGGCACGTCAACCGATGGTTATAGAAACCCCTGTTTTCGTAACCCACATGTCATTGGGCGCACTTTCAAAGGAAGTGAAAATTGCGATTGCCCAGGGCACGGCAGCAGTACAGACTGCCATGGGATCCGGGGAAGGGGGGATTTTGCCGGAAGCCCGCCAGCAGGCTTTCCGGTACATTCTTGAATATGTGCCAAACCGGTATAGCATCACAGAAGAGAACCTCAAATCTGCAGATGCAATCGAGATCAAAATCGGGCAGTCTGCTGAACCGGGTATGGGTGCCCGTCTCCCGGCAGAAAAGGTTACGGAAGAGATCGCAAAAATCCGGGGATACCCACAAGGTACTGATATTATCAGCCCTGCGGCGTATGACGATATCAGAAACAAGGAAGACTTAAAAAAGAAGGTGCAGTGGCTGCGGGAAACGTCCGGGGGAAAACCAATTGGGGTCAAGATTGCTGCAGGGGACATTGAAGCGGACCTGGCTGCGGTTCTCTATGCTGAACCCGATTTCATAACGATCGATGGCAGGCCAGGCGCAACCGGGGCAGCCCTGAAATTTATTAAAGATTCAACCTCTGTCCCTACCATTTTTGCATTGTATCGTGCGAGAAAATACCTTGACAGGAACAGCAGCAGGGATATATCCTTGATAATAACCGGCGGTTTACGGGTCTCTTCGGATTTTGCAAAGGCACTTTGTCTGGGCGCTGATGCCATAGCGATCGGCACCGCTGCACTTATGGCCTGTGCCTGCCAGCAGTACCGGCTCTGCAGCACCGGGAACTGCCCGGTTGGGGTGACCACCCAGAGACCGGAACTGCGTGATCGATTAAAACCGGAGATATCCGCAAGAAGGCTTGAGCAGTTCCTGAGCGTGTCCACAGAAGAACTCAGGGATTTTGCACGGCTGACGGGAAACAGGGATGTACATGCCCTGAGCATCAGGAACATCTGCACGACAAACTCGGAGATCTCCGACCATACAGAAATCCCCCATGTGTAAAAGGATTAAAAGGGGATACTCTCCTCAAATACTAAAAGGAAAAAATGGTTCAGATTTTTGCCGACGGGGGTTTTTGAACCCCGTTCAACCGAATCTGGTACATTATCTGGCGTAAATCATCCATTCTTAACTTCTCGATGAGAAGTTGCCGTTCTTTAAGCTTTTTCAGGGCATAACGAACAGTACGTGGATGAAGATTCGTTTTTTTCACAAGGTCTTTCTGGGTCATTGCACAGCCGGAATCAAGGATCTTCATCACTTTTTTTGAGGACCGAGGTAGTTTGGTCGCAGTCATATACCCGGGGGACATGCATGATTAATCGCAGCTGGCCCCGCATCCCTCCTTCAGGTTCAGGTCAGATTCCTCTTTATCCGCGAGGATAGAAGCAAGCGCCTTGTCCACGAAATCCTCAAAGGTTTCCATGGTTCCCCAGTTTTCCGTTACATAAGCATCCGAACGTTCATGGTCTGGAAAAATGAGGACATTTCCTTTTTCGTTAGGTCCCGAAACATATTTTCTTAACCGGTGATGACTTTCCTGTTTCTTTGGTATCCTTGCATTGACCATCCAGAATGTCTGTGCATCCTGTGCACTGACATAGATTTCATGATCCTGTTCAAATTTTTTTAAGAGTTCCTGTATTTTTTTCTCCACTCCCATCACCTCTTTCCGATTGGTTGATCTGCATTTTCAAAACTACTTGAGAACACAGATTGCCTCCGGCACACGAACGACGAGGGCCAGACTCTCTACTACATAGAATTCCAGATTGTTCCCTGTCGGACCATTATAACCAACGGCCATGTCCTGCCCGATACAAAGAGAGCAGAACTGGCGGCCCGAGGCGAGGAGGACACCGCCTTTTTTCAGGAGGGGGGCTTTGACAACACCTTCTGATACGATAGTACGGATATGGTCAAGCTCGGTACCATCCCCCTGCGGATACCTGCGTAACAGCAGATTGTACAGGGAAGGGGCAAGGGCCATACAATAGCCCCCATGGAACCCCGCATCATCCAGCTTTGTGACAGCTTCTATGATTTGATCTGCTGCTGTCCCGACTTTATCCCATTTCGCCAGGGTCTGGGAACTGGTCCCTTCAACAGTCATCAACCCGGAAGAGCCCCCAATCCCCTGGAAAATTATCTGGTCTTCTTTTGCGGCACAATCCATTGCTGCACACGCAGCAGGGACTCCGTCAAAAGGAAGTTGATCTTTTTCAAATGCTGCAAGATCACGTTTGCCCAGACTGAATCCGGATTTTATCACATTAACCGGAACGAAACTGCTTACCATAACCCCTTCTTCCAGCTCACAGTCACTGAGTGGTAGTACTTTCAGTCCGAAACCAAACGGCCCGTCAAGAGTAATCAGCCGGCGGCCGGCAAGCTGGCTTTTTGCCGCTTCGATCATGGTACTGTCCAGCAGTTTCCATGTATCAGCTCCGATAGGAGCCTCTTTTCGTCCAAGATACACATTTTCCATTTTATACACCTCTTACCCTGATTTCAACGATCCTACCGTAGGTATATCCTGATCTGCCATTACCTGTACTGACTGTGCAATTTTTGCTGATATGGCATTCACTTCAAGAGTCCCTTTTTTTAAAAACTCGTCCTCATCTCCGGTAAGGATAGCCAGGAGACGGGCAAATTCCCCGGCATGGACCCGCTCTTCGTTGGCAATGTCGGTAAGCACTGCCTTTGCAACAGGATTATCGGTCGCATCAGCATGGGCCATATACGCATGCACGGCTTCATGCTCCGCAGCAAGGTCCAGCCGGATTGCCCGGACAAGTTCTGCTGACGTCAATTTACGTTCCGGAATTTTACCACTGAATGGGTTGACAAACTCTGGCATCGTTCACCTCTTTTTACATCTTCTGATTATAGTTCTCCTCCATACTTCCGGAAAAGAAACACTTTTGTTTTTTCATCCTTCTATCCTTTTTACAGGAGTTCATACTCATTTCTTCAGCATATCAAAATGTCTGCTTACCATATCCCAGTTCACAATATTCCAGAATGACTCGACAAATTTCCCGCGGTCATTCTTGTAATCCAGATAGTATGCATGCTCCCATACATCGAGCACAAGGAGAATAGCGAAACCGGGGATAATGTTCACGTTGTGTTTCTCAACCTGCAGGATAAGAGGCCTCTGCGTTTTTTCACAGTAGGTTACTATGGCCCATCCTGAACCCTCGACACTGGTTGCAGTCTGGGTAAACTCCTTTTTGAACCTCTCAAATTTCCCAAATTCGCCATCGATTGCTTTTGCCAGTCCCCCTTTCGGTACTCCACCACCTCCCTTTCCCGCAGGTGCAAGATTCTCCCAGAACCGGTTGTGGAGTCTGAAACCCCCGATATGGAATGATAGTTCCTTAAGGGTAGCCTTTAAATCAAGGTCCGTATTGTCCTTTCGGGCCTTGTCCAGTTTTTCAAGAACTGCATTTGCACCCGTGACATATCCCTGGTGATATTTCAGGTGGTGCAGTTTCAGTTGTTCTTCTGAAATATACGGCGCTAAGGCGGTATACTCATAGGGTAGTTTTGGTAACGAGTACAACTTGATTGGTTCCATACATCAGTACCTCCTTCTTAGTCTGCCCACCCGCATACAGGACGGGATTTTCATCTGATGGGAAGGGTATTGATATGAAGTTTTATAGACTATTGCCCATACCTCAGATTTTGAAACAAATAGTGAAACAACCTGGCGGCTCCGGGAAAAAGGATACCACAATTATTCATTAAAAATTCACGTTGAGGGACGTTCCCCCTCTTTTTTTCTCAGGACTGCCTCTGCAATTTTCCGGACAAATTCATTTTCATCGCGGGTAGCAACTTCAATATACCCCAGGCTCTTCTGGTCCCCAATGGCAGAAAGTGCAAGGGCTGCTCCCATCCTCACCCGCCAGTCAGGATCTTTAAGCGAATCACCAAGACGATCAGCAGAACCGGGATCCGCTATCTGGGTGAGTGCGGCCAGTACATGTCTTCTCACGTCAGGTTTCTCGTCTCTCAGCGCGAGTAAAAGAGCGTCCGTTGCTTTGTGTGCCCGGAGTTTACCAAGAGATTCTGCCGCCCTCATACGTACTGCCCAGTCACCATCGCGAAGCGTATAGACCAGACGATCTACAGCACGCTGGTCACCGATCTGACCGAGTGTCCATGCAGCCCGGAGGTGGACAACACTGTCCTTGTCATCAAGAGCAGGAATGAGTTGGTCTACTGCTGGTAATCCTATCCTTGCAAGGGTAAATGCAGCTCCCCATCGCACGTCTTCATTCTTATGGGATAAGTCTTTGATTAATTCCTGAATTCTGGTCTGGGTAATATCCATTTCTTTCACCTGAAACAATCTTCCTGAACACGGTTATAGACTCATAATTCCTCTCTAGCTTGATCGTTTTTTTACCGCTGTGTCATATACCTGCCAGTTTCTCTCCCATTCCGGGTTTTTGGATTTGAGCATGGAGAGAACCTTTATCTTGATTTCCTCGGTGGTGATACCCTCTTTTGCCATTTTCTCGATGTCCTGGGCAATTGTTCTTGCAACATCAGGTGGTGCACCGGACTTTATGGCACTCACGACAATCTTTTCAGGGACAAAAAGTTCTTTTCGTCCATCCCGTTTTTTCAACATGATCATATCAGATCACCATTCCTTCATTTCTTCATTCATACAGCAACGAGGGAAAAAATTAGACCATCTTCGTTCCCCATAACGCGTGTTCGTAGCGCTGGGATTTCTCCGCTCCCTTCATGCAGAAGAATTTGTTCTTGAGCCCGAACTCTGCCGTGACCGGGCAGGTCGGACAAATGCATCCTTTCTCCTCGGAAATGCACATGAAACTCTTTCCAATTATACAGAAAAGCAGCTCTTGTGCATTCTTGGCACATTTATTGTGGGTCGGACACTTGGGGCAATTACACATGCCTTTATATTTCTCCATTTCTTTTGTCAAATCTGCCGGTGACATTCCTTTTACGTCCTTCATCATCTGTTCAAATTTATCCATTGTTTTTCACCTCCTCCTTCGCGTTCAACGATTACTTCCCTGTTGACCATAGACATTAGCCGCATTTTTGTGACGGAAAAGTTTTTTTTATCCGTTCTCTCACAACGGCAATTGCGGTTCCCGGCGAACCTGTCGGATACTGCCACCAGGGAATTATTCAATGGCAATTTTTCCTTTGGGTTCTTTTTCCGTCTTCTTCAGATGAACTTCAAGATCTCCGTTCTTGATAGTCGCAGTCGCTTTGTCTTAAGTGACCGGCACCGGAAGGGGAACGATCCTCGTCATGGAACCAAACCTGCGTTCACGCAGGTAATACCCCTCTTTTTCTCCCTTCTTCTCTTCTTTGCGCTCCCAGGAAATTTCCAGCGCCTGCGGGTTGATCAGGTCAAGACTGATGTCTTTTTTGGTAACCCCCGGGATAAGATCTGCTGTGACGACAACTTCATCACCATGTTCGGCCACATCAACGCGGAGACGGGACTGTTGTGCCGGCAGCATCTTAGTTGCTGACTCACCTGCAGAAGGTAACAATGCTGTCGGGTTCGTCTCGTACATCTGATGAAATAATGCGTCCATGTAATTTCTCATATCATCGAGCTCATCAAAGATTGACTTGTAATACCATCTTGCCATAAATCCTCTTCTCCTTCTTTACCGTATGGCTGACCCGCAGGATTCAATTTTTATCATGCGTGCGGTCTGACCAACTTCCTGATAACCCGTGGTTGGATCCCCTTTGACTCTTCTTCGGGACCTCCATGGCAAGGGACCCTGCACCTCCAAGTATCGCATACGTGCCCTGCCGTCCCTTGTCCGTCATGGTATTATTCAGGAATTATATCAAATGTTTTCCGTAAATCAGATTTTGTGACAAAATTTGAAACAATTTTCGTGCCGGTGAGCAAAATGGACCTGACGGTAAATCCCCTTCTTAAATGTACCAGGAAGTGAAAAGAGAGATTATCCGAATGTAAAAGTTTTTTTGATGCATGTTCTTAGTATTTTAAGGGCTCTGGAGAATTCCTTTTACTATGATATGAAATACAAAGCACTGGTAAGATGACGGAGGTGACAGTACCTGTCCCCCCATACCGCCCCTGCGCTTATAGCGATGATGACCTATTACCTGTTCAGGAGTCATCGCATTTTTCAGGTGAGCACGAAACGGTGGGGGTGAAACCTTTGTTGAGCGTTTTAGTTTGGTATTGAGCATTTCCTATGAAAGTAGTATTATTCAGATATAATGCGTGGATTGTTACGACTCTATCCATCAGGTACGATGAGTGCCGCCGCCCCAGACGGGGCTTCCTGTGCGGCGGATCGGTGACTAAAAATTCAAAAAAAAACTCCCTGCCCGCCGTGCCTCGGAGAGGCTCTGAGGCGGAGGTCCCTCGTATAGAGGACGATTTTCATGGTTCGGGTGTGAACTGAATCGATTCATGTCTGTTTCTACAGAACCATTTTAAGGTATTTTTTAAAAAAATCATCATCTGCATGAACTATAGTGTCGGGTGTGAGAATGGAGACCGTCAGACAGGCACGCTCCCCGGTCTATCTTCTCAGGTCCTGACATTGCATGAGCCCCAGCAGGGTTTCGATACTGGCAATCTCCCGTTTTAGTATCTCTTCATGAAAATACTGCCTCAGTTTAAATTCAAATTTTTGTTTGTATTCATTATTCCAGCCGCGTTCTTTGTCATACTGCTTCTTAAGATAGAGCTGGAGTTCTTCAAGGTCCTGCGGGGTAAGTTTATCGATGAACATTTCCCTGTACCTGTTCATCAATGATGTTTTTATCTCGTCGTCCGCAGTTTTTTTCCGGACTCTTTTTTTTGTTGTGTCTGCCACATCCACCACCCCTTTTTCCCTTGGACATCCCTTCTGGGGCCAGGCACCCCCTGTTTTGTCAAAGTTTTCTCCTTGATCCTGGTTAAAAATGTCTTTGTTTTCCCTCCCTGAAAAAGGCATGGTGCGGTATTGTGAGAATACCGTTTTTGGCCGTCTTTAAGACGGGGCTGTTGAATCACCCACCTCTTTATCGGCTACCGGTATACCGGTGACCGGGTTTCACACTCCCTTAGCGTTATACGGACGATTCAATCCTGTGATTTTTTGCATCAATCCGGTATATTTTCGGGTTTTTCAATATGTCAAGCGCATTGATCTTCATTTCTATCAGTTCTTCGAACGGGAAAAAGTCAGACAATTCTTTTGCCTCATTGGTCCAGAAAACCTGGATCCCGTTCTGGTACTTCTTGGTGCTTGCAATCTGCTGCATAACCTGACTTCGCCACTTTGCGATAGCTAACGCTCAATTTTTAGCATAATCCCCATTCGCCAAATAGGGTTTACCAGCAGTTTGGAGCCGCCAAAGTGCCGTACTTTTTGATAAAATCGCCAAAAAACGGCTTCAATTCCGGTAAATAATTGGAAATGATCCTGATTCCGAACCCAAACTCGGGATAAACAATTGTAAGTGACAAATGCATCAAATATTTTTTGAGGACTTTTAAATTTTTCACTACGGGATTCTTACACAAAAATTCTGTCAAACTGACAAGAACTTTCGTGAGGAAAACAATCAAAACAAACCCAATCACAGCGTTGTCTGACCAGTGCCGAATCGGGCGCATCTCAGCCCCTTCCTTTAGATCACGGATCAGTTTCTCTGCCTTGTCACGGTCTTTGTAGGTTTCAAGGATCTTTTCCGGCTTTTCATTGACACTGGATTCGAGAATAAAGAACCCCTCAATGCCGGTAATGTAAGGATTGGGGGTTCCATCAATCGTTTTCTGAAGTTCTCCCCGGACAATGATATAGCCTTCAGGTGCAACATGTTGAC
>Ga0315284_10009526_pt1 | contig 13844 bp, 13 predicted proteins | sample YL17G09_16_MG_FD_203696 | JGI IMG/M metagenome (GOLD analysis project Ga0315284, IMG submission 203696) | Sediment microbial communities from Yellowstone Lake, YNP, Wyoming, USA - YL17G09_16 | ecosystem: Environmental > Aquatic > Freshwater > Lake > Sediment | place: USA: Wyoming | collected... | reverse complement strand
ACAACAAAGCCCCCGACTTCTTAGCCGCTAAGCTAATCTACAAGCTGATAAGTTACAAATTTACAGGCAAAACCACACGCTAAACATCGTGGTTTTTATGTGCCTGTAACCATTTTACCACCCATTGTTTCGCCTGGTCGGCTGACTGCAATTTTCCTTCCAACTGCGCGATATACATTTCGTTGGCCAACTGGCCAAGGGCGGGGCCGGGGACGGCGCCGAGGGCCATCAGGTCGTGGCCATTCAATAATGGTTTAGGTTTTAACTCCACGCCTTTTAACTGGCGTATTCTTCTTCGAAGTCTGGTCAAAGGGCCGATGTTCTGATTACTTGCTTTTTGAATGGCTTTTTGTAAGGCGAAGAGGTCTTCAAAATACGGCCCACTCAGCAGCAATTTCAATTCGGCCAAAGACAAATCCCTGAGCAGTTTGCCTCGATTGTCTAACAGAAATCTTATGTGCTTGTTCTGATTCCTGCTGAGCTTGAGGAGTTCACATTTTTCGAGGGCTAAGGCGGTTTCAAAGCCGGCGAATAGCGCAGCAAGACCAAGTGGGAAACTAATGTTCGCCGGCAGGCAATCAAGCAATCGGACGATGAATCCGGCGCCTGGGCAGGCGCAGCCGGAGAAGATAAATCCCGCCAGGCCGGTTTCAATCAATAATGATACGCCTTTTGCCCGATTGGGGCTGACTAAGATGCCTTCTAATTCCGCTGCGATACGTTCGCCGCTGATTTTTGTGATATTTTTTGCGCCGTCGCACACTGCGGTTTTGGTCTTCGGCTCGATTGAGAAACCAAGTTGCGTTGAGAAGCGGACGGCCCGCAGCATTCGCAGATAATCTTCGCTGAATCGCTCGGCGGGGTCGCCTACGGTTCGGATGATGCGTTTTTTGAGGTCTGCTTGTCCGCCATAGTAATCAATCACTTTTTTGGCGATGGGGTCATAGAACATCGCGTTGATTGTGAAGTCCCTTCTTGCGGCGTCTTCGGCCGGCGTGGCGAAATGAACCTTTGAGGGGTGACGACCGTCTTCGTAGTCGGATTCGGTCCTGAAGGTGGCGACTTCAACCTGCGTTTTGTCAACAAGGACAACTATGACGCCGAATTTTGCGCCGACCTTGAGAGTTCGGCGGAAGAGTTTGGCAACGTTGTCGGGTCTTGCGTCTGTGGCGACGTCATAATCGCTTGGCCGTCTGCCGAGTCGCATATCCCGGACGCAGCCGCCCGCCAGCAGCGCCTGAAAGCCCGCGTCGCGTAATTGCTTAACGATTTGAACCGCCGCCTGCTTGTTAGTCATCTGTCTTGGAACCTATATTAAGTCATTGCGAGCGTAGCGAAGCAATCTCTTTTTTCAGTATCGTTACAGCCATAGTGCCCCACTGTCGCCTTTCGATGATTTTAAGCGGGCCGTAGGATTCCAACAAGCTTGTATCCTGATGAGTTCGGACTATAACAAAACCGCCAGACGCGATTTGTTCGGCCAGGCGAATCAACAGCGACGCTAATGGCGAGCCGACCTGTGTCTGGGTCGAATCGACATAAGGCGGGTCAACGAAGACGAGGTCATATTGGGGATGTTCGGCGTCGACGGGCAGTGTAACCTCGAAGGCGTCGGCGCGGATGACCTTTGATTGTCCGGTGAAGCCCGCCTTTTCGATATTCCTCTCAAGCACCGGGGCGATTTTTGGATTTTGCTCGACGAAGGCGACAAAGGCGGCACCTCTGCTGAGTGATTCGAGGCCAAGCGACCCGACGCCCGCGAAGACGTCCGCGACGGCCTTGTCGGCGGGCAGGTCATATTTTTGCAGAACGTTAAATAACGCCTGCTTGACCCGGTCGATAATTGGGCGAGAGTCGCGCCCCGGCGGGCTGAACAGCTTCATACCGCGTTTTGCCCCGGCGATAATTCTCATTTGGCCCAGTAATCAACCACGAGCACCTTATCGAGCGAGCCGCCGAGCGTCTTGCCGAATTCTTTGTGGTCGGGGTGATTCAGGTATGCGTCGCGGCCGGCTTCATTGAGAAAAGAGACAACAAAGCAATGAGTGAAGCCCTCGGAGCGGTTCTCGACGCTGACGTTGGTCCCCCATTCAAAGCATTTGATGGCGTCGATTTTGCCCGGTAGCGACGCGAACGCCTTCTCAACTTCCTTTATTTTTTCCGGCGTCGTGCCCTCTTTGAACTTAAACAGGACGACGTGGCGAAGCAGGGGGGTGGTCGTGGCTGCGGTTTTTTTGCATTCGGGCTTGACCGCGACTGAGGTTTTTTCGGCGTTGATATTGACGCAGCCGGCACACACGACCGCTACGAGGACGCAGCACAAAAGATTCTTTAGCATTTGCAGTTTCCTCCTATTTCTTGTTCGTTGTTTTGTGAAGTCCACATATCAAAGAGTGGATTTTATCAGCAGGTGGCTGCGGGGTCTACGGCAAAATTGGAGCAAACCATTAAGACGATGGTGGCGTAGATAAGAATAGAATGCAGTTAAAGTGGCCCTTAATTATTGGAACTGGTTTTGCCATTGTGGTGCTGGTCGGCGTGTCGGCACAAAGGCAATCGTGCGGAAACAAGGGGGCGTGCCCTGTTATCCGTCTGCTGAAAGGCGAGAAAACCTGCCAGGTGTCCGAGCCAAACTCATTGCCGTCTGCCCCAGAGCCGAACTCTAAACAGACGCAATCAGCTCAATGACGGGTTTGGCGCAGAGGCGGAACTTCTCAGCGGGAAGATTTACCGTCTTCCATTTGGGGCTGCGCTGCTTCATATATTTGATGTAGTCAGCCAGGCGAACTGTGAGAAACAAATAATGGTCATCGTTGAAATCGAATACTTCCCTGCCGTCGAAATCAACGTCAACGTTCTGGACTTTGTAGGCGAAGATGAAGGTCGCCTCATAATCGGGGCCTAAGGTTTTCTGCCAGGCCGCCAGACCATCGACGTCTTCAGTCGTAACCCAGCATTCAAGACGAGCCAGACCTGCCAGAGTTGTGCCTTTGAAACGTCTGCCCTTTACCTCGGCGATTATCTTTTTGCCCGAGCCGGGACAGAGGAGGAAATCGAAGCTCTTTAAGGTGGATTGTTCAAAGACCGGCTTGTGCTGGTCGCCTGCCGGGACATACTCGATGTGATTATCAATCAGCCAGTTCTCAAATGCCTTTTCGTAATGGTTGGGTGCGGAATCCTTCATCAGAACTTTGCAGGATTTTCGAGGAAATCTTTAAGAGGGATGGTCTTTTGCTGGCCGGTTGACATATCTTTTACGACGACGTTGCCGGCCTTGAATTCATCGCCGATGATAATGCAGCACTTTGCGTTTTGCTCGGAAGCGACCTTAAGCTGCTTCGACAAGCTTGCCGGCTTATACGAAAACGCCGATTTGAACCCTTTTGTTCTCAGCCTCGCCGTCAGTTTGACGGCCTCATCCAGCAGCGCATCGGCGACGGGCACAACAAAGTAGTCGAGCGTCTTTGCGGGAATATTTTTATCGAGCAGACCTTTTTCCCGCAGCAAAATTTCGAGGATGCAGTCGCCCATACCCATTCCCGTGGCGGAAATTTTCGGCCCGCCAAAGTCGTGCAGCAGGTTGTCGAATCTTCCCCCGCCGCATATCGCGCGAAGGTCCCCCGTGATATCGTGAACCTCAAACACAATACCCGTATAGTAAGCAAGCCCGCGAACTATGCCCGGGTCAAAGACGCAGTAATCGCTTATCCCCATCTGGCTCAGTCGGGTGGCACAATCCTCAAGCTCTTTTATGGCAGTATCAAGCTGGTCCCCGACGTCGGGCTTTATAATGTTCTCAATGGAAGTAACCGACTGAGACCCCATAAAGGTTGTAATTTGCCCGGCCATATCGCCGCCGACCTGCTCTGTCAGCATCGCAGAAAAGGTCTCCGGCGGAAGTTTTGCCTTCTTGTCCAAAAGTGTATAAAGGGGATTCAACTTTTCTTCGGGGACGCCAATTTTTTTCAGAACAGCAGCCAAGAGTTTTCTGCTGGAGATTTTCACTTTGATGTCATTCGGCGTCAGGCCGACTTCACGGAGGTAATCCACGGTCGTGAAAATTACTTCTGCGTCTGCAAGGACGCTGTCTTCGCCGATGATGTCGATATTCCACTGGAAGAATTCGCGCAGGCGCCCCTTTTGCGGGCGTTCGGCCCGGCAAAGTCGCGGCACCGAAAACCACTTAATGGGTTTTGGAAGGGCATTGATTTTCTGGTTGACCATTCTGGCAAGTGTTGGGGTGATTTCGGGCCTGATGGCAAGGTCCCTGTCGCCGCGGTCTTTTAGCGAGAAAAGCTGCTCGGCGATTTCATCGCCGCTTTTCAACTGGTACATCTGGAGGTATTCGAATATGGGGCCGTCGTATTCCTCGAAGCCGTTGCGGATGGAGGCCTTTTTCCAGCCATCGACAATCCAGTTGTGGATGGCCATATCCTCTGGGTAAAAATCTCGTGTCCCTTTTACTGGCGGTATCTTCATCTGCTTACAGCTGACTCCTTACCAATGTTAGACATTCGGGTGAAAATACTATAAACTACAGGCAATCCAGCGTCAAGAAATGCAAGGTATAACATAATGCGAAAAGATGATATTGAAATAATTTACGAAGACAGCGACATAATCGTCATAAATAAGCCGACTGGTATATCGGTGACCAAGGACCGGTCGAGACAGCCGCAGCTTGTGGATTTTTTCGCGGAGCAGTTGGGTAAGGAACAGACGGCACAATTGCGGCTGGTTCACCGCTTGGACAAAGATACCAGCGGCGTGATGATTTTAGCGAAAAATCGGGCGGCGCAGAGGGAGTTCGCCGATTACTTTTTCAGCCGAAAGGTCAAAAAGACGTACTTGGCGCTTGTCAAAGGCGCGGTTATCAGCGCGAAGGGGGTAATAAATGAGCCGATTGCAAGGAGCAGGAAAAACGCTGAGCTTATGCGGATAGACCGGCGAGGCGGCAAAGAGTCTATTACCGAATGGCTGCTGATGGCGGATTTTGGTCTGGTGTCGCTACTGGTGGTGAATCCATTGACGGGCAGGACGCATCAGATTCGCGTGCACTTGGCCAGCGTCGGATTGCCGCTTGCGATTGACCCGCTGTATGGCAGCGACAGGCCGGTGATGCTGTCGGAATTCAAGAGGGATTATCGGTTTCGCAGTGACCAGGAGGAAAAGCCGCTCATCGAGCGATTGACATTACACGCCTATCAGATTGAGTTGACCGAGCCGCAGGCGAACAGGCCGAATTTGTTTGTTGCCCGCCTCGATAAGAAATTCGCCGCGACAATCAAGATGCTGACCAAGCACAACTCCCAGGGCTCCGCCGCGTTTTTCGACGTCAGCGAATTTGAAAAGATAATCGCCGCCCAGCCGATTTAAGCCCCGCCAAGAAAATTCTTTATTATCGGCAATTGCGTGACGCGAGTAATTTATTTTGGAACGATGTCGCGGAGGGCACAAAGGACGGATGCAAAGGCAAGGGCAGCGGTTTCGGTGCGAAGAACCGTTTCAGTCAATCGGACGAACTGAACGGAGCAGTCTTTCAAAAGCGATTGTTCGGCTTCCGTGAAGCCGCCTTCGGGGCCGATGAAAGCGGCAACGTCATTTTGCCCGAACAATTGACTGGTTAACGGCAATGCCTCGGCGGACAGACCGCCTGCGATGAGCCGGCAGTCTGGATATTCTTTTCGCAGCGTTTCAAGGACGTCTTCAAGAGGCGAGGGCAAATCGATTCGGGGTAAAAATATCCTTCGGCTCTGCTTGGCGGCCGATATGGCTATATTCTTCCAGCGTTCGATGACCTTGGGATTCTTAGGTTGTTTGACGCTGCGGTCGAAGATGACCGGGCAGATACGGTCCGTCCTTAGTTCGGTGCATTTTTCAATCAGCCAGTCAAACCTTTCCCCTTTTGAAATACCCGGTGCAATAATTATCCGCCCGGACGACCTCGGAGAGTACCGCTGAATCTGTTCTATTTGCAGTGTGACTTTGCGTTTTACAATTTCGCGAATCGCCGCGACTGCCACGACGCCGGCGCCGTCGAACAGCTCCACCTTATCGCCCGCCTTCAGTCGCAGAACTGAGATAAGGTGATGCGCCTCCGTTGAGTCCAGCTCAGCCGTCGGTTTGGTTATCGGGTTGCAATAAAAACGGTGTAAAGACATAACCAAAACACAAATAGATAACACAATTGACTATTTCGCTCGAAATTCATAAACTACAGGTTTTAACAGGAAAATGCAAGATGCAGGAAAAAATCATAAAAGTTGGTATGGTTGGTTTCGGCACCGTCGGCAGCGGCGTGGCCAAGATTATCCTCGAAAACGCTGACGCGATAGCGGCCAAAACCGGCCTGCGCCTCGAACTTGCCTGTGTCGTGGATACCGACTTGAAAAGGCCAAGACCCATAAAACTGCCGGATGGAATACTCACTAACGACCTGAACAAGCTAATCAACGACAAGAGCATCCAGATAGGCGTTGAACTTGTCGGCGGAATCGGCATCGCCAAAGAGATTCAGTTGAAAATGTTCGCAGCAGGCAAGGACGTCGTTACCGCCAATAAGGCGCTATTGGCCGAATATGGCGGCGAGCTTTATGCCGCGGCCCAGAAGGCCGGGCGATGTATCGCCTTTGAGGCCAGTTGCGCAGGCGGCATACCGATTATCTCAGCCATAAGAACCGGCCTTACCGCCAACAACATCACCGCAATTTATGGAATCGTCAATGGCACCTGCAACTATATCCTGTCAAATATGACCGGCAGGGGAGAGGACTTCGCCCCGGCACTTGCCCAGGCGCAGCAAAAGGGCTACGCCGAGGCCGACCCCACTTTGGACTTATCCGGCGGTGATAGCGCTCATAAACTGGCGATACTTGCCTCAATTGCCTTCGGCTGCCAGATTGCCCTTTCGGATATTTATGTCGAGGGCATTCAGCACATCTCAAAAGACGATGTCCGATTCGGCGGCGAGATGGGTTACGTTCTCAAACTGCTGGCGATAGCGGAAAAAGATGACAAAGGCCGGGTTTCGCTCCGCGTGCATCCGTCGTTTATCAGCAAAGAGAACCGACTTGCGCAGGTTGACGGCTCATTCAACGCTATCAGCATCTTTGGCCACGCCGTCGGAAACCTGATGTTTTACGGCCGGGGCGCAGGGATGATGCCCACCGCAAGCGCAGTGGTCGCCGATATCATCGACGTCGCACTTGGAAATTCGGCCACTACTTTCCAGCATTTACACTTACGCCCTCGAAGTGAAGTGGCCGGACTGATTGACAAAATCGACAACCTCGTCAGCAGATTTTACATCCGCCTGATGGCCAAAGACCAGCCCGGCGTCTTTGCCCAGATTGGCAAGGTCCTTGCCGACAACGCCATCAGCATCTCAGGCGTCCTCCAGCACGAAGGCCAGGGCTCCGACGATACCGTCCCCGTGGTAATCACCACCCACCCCAACAGGCAGGATAAAATTTCCGCCGCCCTCAAAGGCCTCGCCTCTTTGAATACCGTCTGCACCAAACCCGTCTGCATCCGAATCGTCGATATCCCGGAGGACAACGAGTGAGCACCAAGTATGCCATTATAATCCCGGATGGTGCAGCCGATGAGCCGCTCGAGCAGTTCGGCAACAAGACCCCGCTCGAAGTGGCCGATACTCCGAATATGGACAAAATCAGCGAGCGGGGCCGGCTGGGTATGGTGCGGACTGTACCGGAGGGGATGGAGCCGGGCAGCGACGTCGCGCAGATGTCGCTTTTGGGTTACGACCCGCGAAAGTATTACACCGGCAGAGCGCCAATCGAAGCGGTTGCGCGGAACGTGCAACTCTCGCCCGAGGACTGGGTCTTCAGGTGCAACCTCGTTACCATAGCCGACGGCAAAATGGCCGACCACAGCGCCGGCCACATCTCTACCGAAGAAGGCGCCCAGCTTATAGAAGAGCTTAACGAGCAGGTCGCCAACGACAAGGTTCGCTTTTACACCGGCGTGAGCTACCGGCATCTGCTGGTGCTCAAGGGTTTCGATATGGATGTCAAGACCTGCCCGCCTCACGATTATATCGGCCAGCCGGTGGAGAAAATCCTGCCTCGCGGCAAGGGCGCCGAATTCCTTATTGACCTGATGATGCGCTCGCAGCAGTTCTTCCACAACCACGATATCAACAAAGTCCGTATGGACCTCGGCGAAAACCAGGTTAGCTCGATATGGCTGTGGGGACAGGGCAAAAAGGCCAAACTCGAAAGCTTCTCGAAGCGATTCGGCCTAAAAGGTGCGGCCATCACAGCCGTTGATCTTGTCAGAGGTCTGGCCAAGCTCATCGGCTTTGACCTCATCGAAGTCCCCGGCGCGACCGGCTTTATCGACACCAATTATGAAGGCAAAGGCGCTGCCGCGGCCAAGGCGTTGAAGAAATATGACATAGTGGTAGTGCATATAGAGGCGCCCGACGAGGCGGGACATAGCGGCAACGCGGAGTCGAAGAAAAAGGCGATTGAGCAGATTGATAAGCACGTAGTCGGGCCGGTTTACGAGGCGATTCAAAAGTATCCCTCGTGGCGGATAATGGTCCTGCCCGACCACCCCACCCCCGTAAAAACCGGCGCTCACTGCGGCGACCCCGTGCCGTTTGCGATAGCCGGCGCCAACGTCGAGGGCATCTTCCAGGCCCCCTTCAGCGAATCCAACGCCGCAAAATCCGGCCTGAGGATTGACAACGGCTACGAACTTATGGAATACTTTTTGAAAAGTTGATTTCCGGGAAATTTTTGACGGAGCAGATATGCCAATAATCGTTCAGAAATTCGGCGGCACGTCGGTCGCGGATGCGGCGAAGATTCGCAGGGCCGCACAGCTCGCAATCAACGCGGCGAAGGCGGGTTACCAGGTCGTGGTTGTCGCCTCGGCGCGCGGGCACCAGACCGACCATCTCGTGGCAGATGCGATGGAGCTTAATCCGAATCCGCCGAAACGCGAGATGGACCAGTTGCTCAGCACAGGCGAGCAGCAGACGGTGTCGCTGTTTGCGATGGCGCTGGACGCGATGGGCCAAAAGGCCATCAGCTTCACCGGCTTTCAGGTGGGAATGCTCACCGACAGCGTTCACACTAAGGCGCGGATAAAGAGCATCAACGCCGAGCGAATCCACAAGCAGCTCAACGAGGGTAAAATCGTAATTGTCGCCGGCTTCCAGGGAATAGACGAAAACGACAATATCACAACCTTGGGCAGAGGCGGCTCAGATACTACGGCGGTTGCGCTTGCCGCGGCGGTGGGCGCGGAGGTCTGCGACATATTCACCGACGTTGACGGAATTTATACCACTGACCCGCGGATATACAAGAAAGCCGCCAAGATGAAGGAAATCAGCTACGACGAGATGCTTGAGCTGGCCAGCTTAGGCGCGGGCGTGATGCACAGCAGGAGCATCGAATTTGGTAAAAAATACAACGTAAAAATCCACGTAAGGAGCAGCAGCGAAGATATCGAGGGAACCTATATAACTGGAGAGGTGCCGGAAATGGAAGGTATAGCGGTTTCGGGAGCGACAATACAAAAGGATATGGCAAAAATCAGTCTTGTCGGCGTGGACAATAAACCAGGCAACGCAGCGAAGATTTTTCACCGATTGGCCGAGGCGAAGGTTGTCGTCAACGACATTATGCAGACCGAGGTCAGCGCCGACAAGGCGAACCTGGCGTTTACAATAGGGATATCAGACCTGCGCTCGGCAAAAGAGGCGGTTGAATTGATAAAGAAAGAGGTCCGTTACGACAGCGTCTTCATCCGCGAGGATATTGCGGAGGTTTCAGCGGTGGGCGTTGGAATGCGGAGCCACTACGGCATCGCGGAGAAGATGTTCAGCGCGTTAGCAAAGGCGAAGGTCAATATCGACTCGATTACGACAAGCGAAATCCGGATTAGCTGCGTCGTCGATAAGAGCCAGGCGGAAAAGGCGCTCATAGCCGTATGCGACGCCTTTGATTTGGATAAGCCCGCCGAAAAAAGAATCAAGAAATAAAAAAGGTTCCTGACACCTTTTTTTCGTGCGTGTTTCGAGCGACGAGCCACGAGAGACGAGGTAAGTATGGCGAGATACGCGATAAGCAGACGCAGACGCAACATCATTACTGCTGTCTGCATCCTGGCAGTAACGGCGCTGTGCGTTCTCGACCATAGCTGCGTCAGCCGAACTCTGAATACCCCCGCACAGTCGGTCAAATCGCAAAATTCTTTAGACATCCAGAAATATCACGGCAGGCAATTCTCAGTCGTCAAGGTTGTCGATGGTGACACCCTCGACATAGATATTCCCGACTTATCCACCTCCGGCGGACAAGCCTTCACCCACACTCGAATCCGGCTTTGGGGAGTCGATACGCCTGAAACCAAAGACCCGAGGACGGGGCCTATGTATTTCGGAAAAGAGGCATCGGATTTTGCGACGAAACTCGCCTTTGGCAAACAGGTAACTATCTTCCTGGAAAAAGACAGGAAAACCAGGGACAAATACCATCGGCTTCTCGCATACATTCAACTGCCCGACGGCACGTTTCTAAACGAGGTCCTGCTTAGTGAAGGTTACGCCTACGCGGACCTGCGCTTCAAGCACGGCCTTTACAACAAATACAAGCAGTTGGAATCGGTTGCCCGCAGCCAGAAGAGAGGACTGTGGGCCGGCGTTACTCCCGAACAAATGCCAAAATGGAAGCAAAAAAGAGAACATCTTACCGCAGAGGTGAACAACTGAGGATGGAAGACAGAGGACGGAGGACAGTTCAAATTTCGGATTGCGGATTTGCGATTTTTCGATTGTTGATTGGTTTCGCTACGAAGTTGGGAATATGTTCTATTAATCAAAAGTCTAAAAACGGTCTCTCAATTTTTGCTATTCTTCGAGTTGGAGGTCGAAAGCTAGGACCATACAATTTATTCTTACAATTCAAACAATACCAAACATCATTACCCCAATCTTGCAGATGAATCTGCTTGCCATCGGATTCGTAACACTTCTGGCAAAACGGCCCTTCTTTCTTGTCGCCATCTATGAGCCAATAGAAGGGTTTCTCCCATGTTAATTCGTTTTCCTTTTCTTCCTTCTCATTTCTAACTTCTTCTGGGTAAATTGGGATAGAAGTAAGAATCTCTTTGAAACGCAAGGCATTCTTGTCGCCTCGTCCAAATTGACCAATGACCTTTTCAAAAAAGGCTTTCATATCCTCTTCGCTCGAAATCGATACGGCTTGTAATCTATCAAGAGGGCTTGGTAGGTCTCTGGCTTTTATTGGATTTGCGAATAGGACATATATTTCACACTCCTGATTGATTTTTCGAAGCCATGAAAATCCTATTTCAAACCATACAAACTGCCTATTTTTAGAATTTGGCGTAAACACAATAAGAAAAGCATTGGCGATTGTTAGGTTATTGATGACATCGTCAAACCAATCAGACCCTGGCGGTATTGTGCCCGGGATGCTAGCGACATAAACTTTTATATCATTATTAAAGATTTTATAAAATTGATTTTTTATAGTTTCGGCTATCCCTCTATCCCCCTCAGCGTGACATATAAAAATATTCTCTATTCTTACTGCTTGCTTCGGGGCACCATGAGAAAGCTTATCAACATATAGATCGATCTCAACATTAACTTTTTCCGTCGCGTGCTGTTTTGCTGAACTTAGACCAGGATTGACAAGATAAATTTTGTGAAGATCAGTTGGCAACCATTTTGGTAACAGACCAGATATTTCTGCTTCTATTTTCTCAATCCACTGACTTAATTCAGCTTTGAAATCTGTTGAAAGATCCTCGGTAATAGGAGATCCGAATGTTTCGTGTGCGCGCTGCAAATTCTCCCATACGATTTCCGCTCTTTGCTCTATTTCAGATTCGCAAATTTGTAGTATCTGCTTTACAACGGCACTTGAATACGGAGTCCCAGTTAGCTGTGCCTTTCTTTTAATACGCGACACATTCTCAGCTAATGGCTTTTGCCGCCCATTGAATTTTACATTAGTCAGGCGATTTGCACGGTCCAGAATTTTAGGATCTAGCATTTGCTACTTCTTAAAATATACACAATTGGCATTCCATCTTGTTTGCCAATTCTACTGGCTCTCGCCCGGTTTTCAAGACCAAAAGAACAGAAGACTGAGGACGGAGGACAGTTCAAATTTCGGATTTAGGGTTGTGGATTGCAGATATGCCCACCGCAAAGCAGCGAAGGCGTAGGCGGTGGTTAAGAGGGAGGTGAAGCTTGACGGCAGGGAGTGTTTCGGAGATACTTGTGAGCGGTTTGGGTATTGACGGTGATTTTAGAGATGGCGTTAAATGAAGTTTGACCTTGAATACGCGCGGCGAGTGATTGAGAGCGAAGGCGAGGCGATAAAAGGCCTGGTGCAGGTGGTCGGGGACAATTTCGCCCGTGCGGCGGAGATGATTTACAACTGCACCGGCTCGTGCATTGTCAGCGGGATAGGCAAGGCGGGGATAATCGGGCGCAAAATTAGCGCGACATTGGCATCGACGGGGACGCCGAGCCATTTTCTGCATCCGGCGGAGGCGGTTCACGGGGACCTTGGCCGGCTGCGCAAGGAAGATATAGTGATTGTGCTTAGTTACGGCGGCGAGACGGACGAGGTCACCCGGCTGATAAATCTCGTCAAGCAGATACAGATACCGCTGATTGCGATTACCGGCGAAATGGACTCGACCCTCGGCAAGCACAGTGACGTGGTTTTGAGTATGGGCAAGCTGAACGAGGCGTGTCCGTTAGGCGTTGCGCCGAGCGTTTCGACGACTTGTATGCTGGCGCTGGGGGATGCGCTTGCGTTGACGGTGATGAAGGCGAGGAAATTCAGCGTTGAGGATTACGTGCGGTTTCATCCGGGCGGGTCGCTTGGGACGAAGCTGATGACGGTAGAGCAGTCGATGATGTTCAGGCCCGGCGAAAAGCTGCCGATTGCGGCGGCTGCGGATACTATCGGGAAGGTCCTCGAAGAGACCAGCGACGTCAAGCGGCACGGTGCGGTGCTGGTGGTTGACGGGCGGGGGAAGCTGGCGGGAATAATCACGGACGGGGACATTCGGCGGCTGATGACGAAGGAAGGGCCGGCGGGATTTAAGAAAAAGGCGGGGGACGTGATGACGAAGAACTGCAAGAGGATACGGGTGGATGCGCTGGCGGCGGAGGCGACGGCGATTTTTCACAAGTACCGGATAGATGAGCTGCCCGTTGTGGACGCGAAAGACAAGCCGATTGGCATAATCGACGTGCAGGATATTGTGACGATAAAGGTTGTCGGCTGAGCAGTGAGACGCGCGCGGCATAAAAAAACGAAGCTCGATGCGATAGAAATGTTAGTGCTCGACGTTGACGGGGTGCTGACCGACGGGACGATAGTGGTTGACGCCGAGGGCAGGGAGAGCAAATTTTTCAGCGTTTTGGACGGGCACGGGATAAAGATGTGGAAGCGTGCCGGGCTGGCAGTCGCGTTTTTGAGCGGGCGTGAATCGGCGCCGACGAAGCAGCAGGCGGCGGAGCTTGCGGTTGATTATTGCCTGGAGGGTTGCCAGGACAAGCTGGCGGGTCTGCGGGAGCTGACGCGAGTGTCGGGTTTGAGCGCCGCAGAGATTGCGTATGTTGGGGACGATTTGCCGGATTTGCCGGTGATTGTTAGTGTGGGATTTGGTGCGGCGGTTGCCAACGCCGTGGATGAGGTGAAGCGTGCCGCCGAGTATGTTACCGCGCGAAGCGGCGGTGAAGGGGCTGTTCGGGAGGTAATTGAATATATACTCAAGAAGACGGGCAGGTGGGCGGGGCTTACGAAGAGGTATATGGC
>Ga0315284_10009525_pt1 | contig 13847 bp, 12 predicted proteins | sample YL17G09_16_MG_FD_203696 | JGI IMG/M metagenome (GOLD analysis project Ga0315284, IMG submission 203696) | Sediment microbial communities from Yellowstone Lake, YNP, Wyoming, USA - YL17G09_16 | ecosystem: Environmental > Aquatic > Freshwater > Lake > Sediment | place: USA: Wyoming | collected... | reverse complement strand
GTAAATGATATAGTTTAGCTTCTGTTAATTCTAATATTGATAATCTTATGCTTGCATCTCCAGTTATCAATTCAGAACTTTCATCAACAGCGTAAGGAGTAAGATTTTGATTAACCGCATAATTATAGCCAATATTATCTGTTTCATATACAAGATTTTGAATTCTTTCAAAATAAATTCCTTCTCCTGTTATATCAACAATACGACAATTAATTCCTATGATATTTCGTTCAAGCCATTGTTTCAGCGATAACAATTTAGCAAAAACTTCATCTAAACTATATGAATAACAATCTTCAGTAATAGGAGTTCCATAATCATCTATTTCTCCGGTTTCTCGAGTTATGCAATAATTAAGTGATAATTGATTTAATTTTTTAAGATGTTTTCTTGCATCTGCGCTAAAAGTTAATATTGTCTGTAATCTATCAGTTGCATCGTATGGAACAATTAAAGATAATTTTGTATTATCTTTAACATTTAAAAACCATTCACGAATATAAATATCATCATAACCCAACCACTTAATAGCATTTATTAAACCTTTATATGTACCTACATAGGGCATAATATTATTATGCTCTAAAATCATGTGTTTGGATTTTTGATTAAGCACTTTCCAATCTAATAAATCTTCATTAATATCTACTTCTTTAAATAATTTAGGAAAATCTTTAGGATCTGGCAAACCAAAATTTCCTAATAATGCTCTAAATCTTTCGTCTTCTCCAATAGATTCAGCGCTAACCGCTATGTCAGCCATTGTATATAATAAATTTCCTACTTGATGATAAATTCTTATTATTTGTTCATAAACGCCTTCATTATCAGCCTTAAATCCTATATTAATAATTATTGGAATATTTGCTGTGTATAATGATGTGTCAAATATTAATTCATTGGTCCACGTTATTTCAGCAGTAGTTTCATCAACTGTAAAAAATTGAATTTGACTATCATCACCTGCCATTCTAAATATTAGAGTAGAATTACTTGCGTCATACGGACGTATAAATGTTCCGGCGGAAGGCTCTTCAAAAATATATAATTGTTGCGTTTCTACAAGTTGTTGTGATACTGGAGTTAAAAATACTGCTGCGCCATAAGTTACCGCTGGATAAACAAAACTTGCATCTATATTAAGATTTAATCCTTTAATACTGCTTAAACTGTTTGTTGGATTAGGATTAAATAATGAAACATCAGTAAGTATAATAGAAACATCTATGGGTGTTAATGTAACTGGAGCATTATCAAATAAATAATCGTACGATATTGTATCAGAAGTTGTATAATTATAACCGCCGTTAAGTATTTTTGCAGATTCAACAAAAGTACTTACATTTGTTACTAAAAACCCTTCTGCATTTGTTCCAAGTACTGAAGAAAATTGTAACGGAATATATGGGGATGCTTGCCAATTTAATGGACTACCATTTTTATCAAATATTTTCCAATTTTGAATTTGCATTTATATTAAATATTTTAATTAATATTGGTTGTATCTTTTGAGTGAGCTATGCTGAACCATTTTTTTACATATTTAGCTTGTTCAACCATAAATGTTAACATACCTTCTAATGTAGAATATCCTGGAATTTGTAATGGGTTAGCCCATAATTCAGGAGATGTGCCACTTTTAAGAAGTTTCCCTCTATAATCATAACCAAGATTTAAAAATTTATCATTCATGTGTTTTGCCTGAGTTAAATAAGGCGGTCTTATTGTATATGTTTTTCTATTTTTACTCATTTTATGTATTTTTTATTTTTTTAATTTTTTTCTCCAGCTTTCAATATGTACTTGATAGTTATATGCATCACAATTTACATATATGTTCTTATAGGTTTTTTTATTTAACATATATTTATCAATTTCTTTTTTTGGTATAGTATTTCCTCCACAAAACAATGTTATAGAAACAAAGTGTGGTGCATAATCTAGTGTTTGCAGTTTATTATTACTACAACCAAACCATCCGTCAACATATCGTGGACAGCCTTTTAATGTAGTAAAATTATTATGGCTAATCTCAAAATGACCAGTTATTTTACCAAATTGTATGTAATAAGGAAAGTTAGATAATTTGTTATTTGAAATAATTATTATATCATTATCAACATCTATAGTTAAATCTTTATTTATTATATAATTTGTTATGTGATATTTTTTAAGCCATTTTTCTATCAATGCACGTGATCCTATGCCCATATCTTTTATAGGATCTGACTCATCGGTAAACTTTTCGTTTATAAGATTTGATTCATCTTCTACTCCAACCCAATTATACGCTACTTGTCGTAATTCATTTTCTGGGTACACAGTATATTTATGCATTAAATACGTAGTTAATTCATCTGCGTCTTCTTTAGAACCGCTACCTTGATAATCTCTACAATTAGATTTAAGATCATCTCCAAGATCGTGTTGATTTATCGGATTCATTCTTTCTTCCCATTCATTAAATAAATCTATATCATCATAGCATATATCGGCAGCTTCTTGTACAGAAATTTGTTTTTGATATAGTTCTTCTAATTTATCATATGCGATATCCATGAATATGTTTGCGCTTTCTACATCGCCAAAAATAACATTAGCAAAAATATCGAAAATTTCATTAAACCAATGAGCTTTTCCAATACCCATATCTTCTATAGGATCAGATTGATCTGTAAATTTTTCGTATATGCGTTCTTTTATTAATTTCATTATTATAAATTATTTAGCATAATAACATTATTTTCAGAATTTATATTTTTACTAGTGTAGCCTCTTACTTGAATATTTACGGTTGATAAATTATTTTTTATTAAACTATCTTCATAATATACTCCTTGCGGATTTGTAAAGCCTCCTCTAATAACTGGACAAATATCTTTCACAGAAACGTTATTTCCGAATGCATCTAAAACATATCTTTCAAGAATAATATCACCATAATCATCGATACCGTAATGAGTTTTATAAACTTTTGTTAAATTATTTACATCTGCATCAAACCAAACATTAACGGAATCGATGCCATCAATATCTTCAATAATTTTTATTAAATCTGAAACGGGAATTCTATCTCTTCTAGAATTTTTTAAAAAATAATCTGACGTCTTTGATATAATATTTTGTCTTGCTGAATCATATTCTGTTCCTTCCCATAATATCAAAGACATATTTAAAGTAAACCTTGGTAACATTAAATCAGTTATTACATTATCAACTGTTAATATTCTTTGACCGCTTTGTTCAATTAAATCTAAAATTGCCGTTTTTTCACTAGATGAAAGAGAAAAAGCATCTAAATTACATGTATAATAATTTTCGCCTGTTTGAATTCTTTTGCTAATATCAGGAACTAAAAATAAATAAACTGTGTTATCATCTTTAGTTTGTAACGCTAATTGTTGTTGAGTAAGATAAAGTTGTTTTTGAGCGTTATCTAATTCTGTTTTTTTAGAAACTGCTGCAGTTGAAGTTACTCCATAAGTTGATACTATTTGTCTGTACTCTGCACTTACCTGATTATATGTTGTTTGGGCTTGATTATATTTATCTAATGCATATTTATCTTCAAATGTTGCAAATCCTGGAATAGCATCTATTACTGTAAATATATTTAATTTTCTTAAAAAATATATGTAATTATTTTCATTTGCTAAAACAAAACTTCTTGACATATTTGGAGCTAAAAGTCGAGTTAAATAAAGTGGTTCTTCATTAGTTCCAAACATTATTTCGTTTTTAGTAATTATGTTTACATATTTATTAAGATCAACTTCATCACCACTAAGAGTAAATCCCTTTGTTATAAATTTCCAAGTATTAGTTGATGAAGCACTTGACATATTATTTAAATTTCCATTTTCACCATCATTAATTAAATATTCTACTAATATAGTTGAGCCCATTCTTGGAACTGCCCCCTGATAACCATTTCCAAAAAAAACATCTATTCCACCAGTTTGACCAGTTTTAACCATTACTGCTTCTTGATTAAATGGCATATCTAATATTGATTCCACAATTTCCCATTTTATTCCATCAACATACACATTAATAAAATAATTATCTATAGATGCTCCTTTTTTATTTTGAAAATTAAATGATTGTAGAGGATCACCGCTACCAGTAGCTTGTTGATATTCTATAGTTCCTTGAATAATATTTACTTCAATATAATTAGTAACACTTGTTAAATCAAATCTAACTTCTTCTCCTGAAAGAACAATTGTATATGTTAAACCATTTTCATTATTTGTAAGAGTAGTATAATTAGGAATTGTAACTATATTGGCGCTAGTTGGAAGTTTTGTTCCATTATAAGTTAATGTTAATGTTCCTCTAGCTCCCATAGCCCTTGAGGGATTGTGGCCGGTTAAACTGGCCAAACCTTTTATACTTTGAGGTCTAGATGCTGTTTTAATATTAAGTTCTGTAATAGAATCTTCTACATAAAAAAGAATCATACGACCATAATGTAATATTACTTGAAGTAATTGACCCATGGGAGATGCTGTAGTAAAATACTGTCCTAAATCTCCATAAGTATTTTTAATAAATTGTAATGCATCATAATATAATTCTGCAAAACGAATTCTTGTTGTATCGAATATTCTCATTTTTATATTTTATTTTAAATCTATTATAAAACAATTTGTTGTTTAATATATTTACATACTTTTCTAACATCTATATTTGTAAATTTAACTGCATTATGTGCACAATCAAACAATCCTTCAACACGTTTCGGGGCATATTTTAAAGATGATAAATTATTATTAGAAGCCCTAAAACTTCCATAATAACTATTGTTTTCTTTAATTATTTTTGGACAGCCTTTTAATGTTGTTAAATTATTATATCTTATGAAAAACGCTCCATTTACTATATTAAATTGTATGTATTCTGGTAATTTTCCTTCTTTTTTAAGTTTTTCATCTAAATCTACATTATTAGGTATGTCAATGGTAAGATCATCATTAATTGTATAATATCTTATATTCATTTTTGCGAGCCATTTTTTAATCACAATTATTGAACCTATGCCCATATCATGAATAGGATCAGATTCTTCGGTAAATTTTTCGTCAATATGTTTTTTATTTTTAACCTTATGATGTTTAACAATATAGTGTTTAATTAGTTTATATAAAATTTGATCTTTATGATTTCTTGCGTATTCTATTCCTTCATCTTCCTGAGCATGTATATCAGCACCAGCATCCAATAATAATTTAACTATTTTAACATGATTATATTTGCATGCCCATCTCAAAGCATAATCTTCACGATAATGTATATTATATTTTTTAGTATTTAATAAATATTCTACAAAATTTGTGTTTCCGTGTTTAGCACATAGCCACAAATAATCCTCCTCATAATTAGAAAGCATTGAATCGTTTTTTACTAATTTAATATAATCTTTAATTTTTTCCATAGTTATACCAATACCCATATCATATATCGGATCGGATTCATCTGTAAATTTTTCATTTATTCCTTTTTTAATGACTTTAAATCTTTTATCTAATTGTTTAGGTGTTAACACTAATCTTTCTGAACCATTTCTATGTTTAATATTTCTAGCATATAATACTATTTTTCCGTCTTCTCGTTCTTCTACTTTATCTAATAAACTATAATATTCTCCTACTTCAAATAAATTTCCCATCCAAGATTGTTTAGGTTTTCTATATATCGTTTCGCCTGTATTTTTAATAATTCCTTGAGGCGCCCAAACTTGTGAAAATTGAGTAAATTTGATACATTTTATAATATCGCCTCTTTTTAAATCTTTCCAATCAGGATAGCCGATACCCATATCTTTTATGGGATCTGAATCTGTTGTATACTTTTCATTAATATGTTCTTTTACTAATTTCATTATTTAACTAAAATTCCTATTACTCGTTGATCATTTATAAAAATATCTATTACACAATAATCATACCCGTCTGCTTTTCCGAAAGATACTGCAGGGCGTATATTAAAATCCTTTGTTTCAGATATATATTGAGTTATTTGTGATTTAATTTTTTCTTCTAATTGAATTTTATTTATACGAGATTCAAATATTAAATCTTCAATGCCTAACCCGAAATTAAGATCTCCTAAAACTTGACCTTGTCTTGTTCCTAATAACATTTTTATTTTAGATATAATTGATTCAATAACATCTGAATGTTCAAGTATTCCATATTGATAGTTAGGATCGTCGGCGCTTCTTATGTATAAATCTCGCAACATAATTATTTATTATTTTTACATTTATTTCCATGAGATCTACTATAATGCCATGGATAAAATTCTTTTAAACAATGTTGACATAAAATTTTAGGAGTATTTTTAACATTAATACTTATTTTTTTTCGAGATTCATCCTTATGTTTTTTTCCAAACATTCCATTTTTTTCTCCAAACATAGAAGGTTTATTTTCTTTTTGTTTTTGTTTAACTTCAGGACGTTGCATAGCTAATTTTGTATTAATACGTATGCGATTAAGCACTTCTTCTGTAACGTGTTTTCCCCTCATTGGAGAAATTTTTCCATACATACCGTTTTTTTCTCCCAGAACACATTCGTGTCTTTTTTGTTTTTCTTGTTCTGTAGCATTATCTTTAATTTTTTTAATAGATAAACTTAAATTGTTTTTATGTTCTTCCGAAAATTTTTTTCCTTTTCTTACTTTACTTTGTTTTTCACGTGTTTCTTTTGAAAATATTCTTCCCGTATTAAAATCTCCTCCATCTCCTCCGTGAGTCATATTATATCCGAATTCTCTTAAATATGTTTTATCTTTTTCTATCCAATAAATTTCCCGTTCGTTTAATTTATCATTTAAATCTTTTTTATTTTCAAATTCATAGGTTTCTATAATTTTCCATATAAATTTATCAATATTATATTTTTTAATCGCGTTATAAAATACTCCGTTAAACTTTTTTGAATTTGCTAAATGATTACTTTTTCTACGATCTATAGTTCTTATAGTTTTACCATAATACTTTTTATTAGATGGTGATAACGCACAATATATAATCCCCTTGATCATTAACTTTTTATTTATATATCTTACTAAAAAACAAAAGGGAGAAAATCTCCCTCATTTTTAATTTTTTTTCGATGATACGTTTTATTTATTTTTTTCCATAAAATTTATCTATAGCTTCTTTTACACTTATTTTTCCATCTCTAACTTTTTTTTCCATATTATTTGCATCTATATGAGCGCCCTGTTCTCCAGTTTTGTTCATTCTTGTTTTAGCAGTTTTTTTATAATATGGCCTATTAGAATCGGCTTGCATTTTTTTTCTTTCAATTGCTTCATGAACTAAAATTTGTTCCGTACGATTTTTGCTAGCTTTAAATATATTATCTATCCATATTTCTCCGATAGGAATAAAATTAGGATATGCCATTTCATTGCCACCTTCTACAAAATCTTTATAAACTATATTTCTAATTGGTTTAATATCTACGTAAAAAACTTGTGTTCCGTCTGGAAGACTGGTATAAAATTCTTTAGTTTTATTTATTTCTTCTTCTTCTTTTTCTTTAGGTTTTTTACCATACTCAATAGCAGTTCTTTCCTTTATATTTTTTGGCAAATCTTTAATATCACACAAATAAGTATGTTTTTTAAGTTGATGAATATCAAATTCATATAAAGTTTCTTTAACATGCCTCATAAGTAAATGTAATTTTTATTATTTAATTTTATACATAAGTAATTTATTATGAAAACATCATAAACCAATCACACGCCTGGTCTGAACGTATTTTATCTTTTAATTCTTTTAATTCTTCTTGTCCTTCTGTTCTTATATCAGTATAATTTATTTGGACACCTCCCATAAGAGTATAATTAAATGTACCTATAATTCTTGCTAATTGTGTTTTTGCTTTAGCTATAATCCATCTTATAAAAACAGGATCTTCATATAAATCTTCGTTTGGAATTTGATTCAATGTAGTTAACCATAGAGATTCAACTGGATCTCTACCAGTAATGATCAATCTTTTTGTGTTAATATTAAAACCATGTTGAATATCTCTTAAATTAAATTGTTTAGCCAAATCCCAGAAACTCCATTGAATTGTTCTATATGTAATTTGATCTGAAGATAAAGGAGTTAAATATAAGTCTGCTGCCATTAATCTATCAAAAGTTAAATCAGGATCATGAATACCAAAAACTCTTTGACCAGATGTCATTTCATAAATGTAACGAATACTCATAACACAATCTGGCATTTGAAAAGTTCTGGTTGATTTCCATTCATCAGTATAATAATATTTTTTATCTAAAACATAATATGCTTGTTGTACAGCATCTCGATATTCACGAAAAATATATCGTTCTTCTAAACTTATTATTCTTTCCAACTCTTTATCTGGAACTGAAAACGGTATTGAACAAGATGCTGTTATCTCGCCATTTACCAAATTTATTAATTCAGATCTTGTCATATTAGTATTTTATATTTACATTTATCGCCGTGCCATTTTTTATAATTCATATTGGTCATTTCTTTTCCACAATGCGGGCATTTATGTTTCGGCTGATTTTTATTAGATTGAATTATTTTTTCTATTTCTTCAACAGATTTTATTCTTCCTCTCATTTTTTGTTTTGTTTTTTCAGATCTTTTAGAACCAAAATTAGGATTATTTTTTCCATACAAACCAAACATCGGATTTCCTTCTCCACAAAGTCCTTCACTTATATTATTTTTATGTTGTTCTGTAAACATTTGTCCTTTTCGTTCATCACTCCATTTTTTTCTTTGTTCAGATGAATGTTTTTTTTTATAGAATGGATTTTTTTCTCCAACATATAAATATCCTTTTCCAAAAAAATAATTTTTTTCTCTTTTAACACCGGGATGACCTTTTAACGCATCACTTATTTTTTTACAAGTTTCTTGTGATACAGGTATAGAATTGATCAATTCTCTTGCATACTCGTAATTTCTTGCCGAAACTATATAATTATGAGTATTATTATAAGACATATAATAAAATGCACAAGCAATTTTTCTATTTCCTTCATAAATATATGTTAATAATTTATGAACTAAATAATGTTCCTTTACAGTTAATAAAACTAAATTTTCTTTTTTGTTATTTCCGCCTAAACATTTGGACAAAATATGATGTTTTTCATAATATATGCCAGTTCCTTTGGTTCTATTATTTAATTTAGCATTTAATATTATAGTATCGTATATTTTTTGGTGATTCATTTTTATATATTATATTCACTTGTAATTAATTAGTTTTTATTATAGTTTTTTATAATTTTATCTTCATTCTTTAGATATTTATTTCTATCATAAGAATTTCCATAGCCTACATCATTTGATTTTTTATTCATATCTTTTATCCAACCATAATCTCTTATCTCTTCTATTTGTACTGCATCTGTTTTTTCGGGTAATGCTTGTGTAGCAGTAATCATCGTACTATTTTCATCTAATATAAGATTTTTTCCGGGAGTAGCAAATTTAATTATACTTTCTTTTACAGTACAATTAACTATTTCTTCATTGTTAACTATATATGATTTAACTATTTCATTATTTTTATTTATACTTGCACCTTCTAAATATGAATTTATAACTTTGTTGCCTTGAATAAATTTTGAATTATAAGCTCGAGAATTTACTACATTACAATCTTGAAATGTACAGTTTTCCATAACTCCTGTTATTTCACACTTAAAAAATTCTAAGTTTTTAAGTAATGTTCCGCCTATTGCTGCTTTTCTTAATTGAAATTTTCCAGTTTGAGTATCATAATTAAATTGTCCTTTTCTTAATTTTCCATTTAAGATCATTTCAAACAACGGTTTTCTTATTACACTCCAAAATGTTTTTACCATCTGAACTGATGTTTTTAAATCTACATATACTTTTAATTCTTTAAATTCTTTTAAAAATATATCAGGATTTACGTATGCCATTTGAATTTTTCCGAAGTCTTCTGTAATTCTTTTCATTTCTTCTACTTCAAATTGAGCGTAATACTCTTCATTAAGAAGCCCCTGATAAGATTTTATAATAAAGTATTCTAATATTTCTTTTATTTCTTTTGGTTTTTTAGCGTATTCCTTTCCACCTATGTAATTACATTCAAGAATTCCTCTTGTATAATTTGAAAAATCTATACCATAATATTCTGCAGAAGGCAGAGTAATTAAATAATTTATATTTTGTGCAATTTCTTTTTCATTTATGTATGTAGTTACAGGAGCAAGCGTTTTAATTGATAATGCATAAGGTGAATGCTTTTGTTCAGGAAATCTTGAGTATATGAAATTTTCATCAAATTTTAACACTAATCTTGTTGGATTCATGCCTGATATTGTAGAAGGTGTTTCAAGATTATGATGATTAAATGATAATGACATTTTTAATATTGTATCATATGTTGTTTCTGCACTTTCAGCTATCCATTTTGTAACACTATCAATAATAGGTAATATAGAGTGATAATTTTGAGGAGCAATTATAAATTGATAACGGGATCTTTTTGCTTCATATTCTTTTAAAAGTATTGCATTTGAATATGTAGGATTATATTTAACTTCGTTAGTAAGTAAAACATTTTTAGATGTACATGCAGAAAGATCAGATATAATAAAATTAGATTCTTTTGTAGAATAAAATTGAAACAATAAGCCTACATCTGAAAAATTTAAAACTTCTAATACTGAATAACTTTTGGCTTTTCCCATTTTATTTATTATTTTTTAATGATTTTTTTTCAATCATACCAATCTTTTTTAAGAATTTTTTAGCTTCGGTTAAAGATAAATTTGTTATAAATACACCGGCATCAATCATTTTAAAAAAATTACTAAATAATAAATCGTTAATACCGAAAGATTTTTTAAGTTTAGTACCATTTTTGGGTTGTATGATAATAAAAATATTATTACTTGTATGACTAGGATCCGAAATTATTTGAAAATTTAATTCATCGGGATTATAAATTGTTGCTTTATTTAATTTTTTCTTTTTTTCATCTTCAACTGAATATATTCCTTTTTTATTTAAAAGTTCTTCTTTTTGTCGTTCTTTTTCTCTTTCCTGTGAATATGTATCAAACCAATCTTTGGATTCAGTGTTATCTAATTTTTGCGATGAACTTCCAAATGGCGAATAATTATCATCGTCTTCTAATTCAATTTCTAAAATTGTATCATCTGTATATTCAACTGTTACAGTTTTACCAGCCTTTTGATTAAAAAAATCGCTAGTATATGTGCCAAATCCTCGTTTTGTTTGTTGTTTCCAATTAGATGGATCTATAGAAGCACCGATTTCTCCCTTTTCTTCTAATTTTTTACAGATAGCTTTTATACAATCTTCAGGAGTTAACAGTCTTAATGATTCATTCACAAATTTTGCTCTCATTATTTAATCATTTATTTTATATATTCAAACAAAAAGGAGCCTTTCGCTCCTTTTAAATTTTAATTTTTTTGTGGTAATCGAAATACGATTCGCTCATCTTTATACTCGTCAAACAATACATTTATTTTATCGCCTGATATAAAATTATTTACCATTATTTTATTGCGTTTAAATTCTTTAATTGGAATTAATCCATTTATTTCTCCCACATTTACAATTACACCGAAATTCATTACGGCTGCTACTGATGATTCTAATATTTTATCTTTTGAACTAATTATAAAATTTTGTATTTTATTTAATTTTTCTTCTGGACTTTCTTTAGTAAGAATTACTCTATTGTCTTTAGTTATTTCAGAAATATAAAAATCAATTATATGTCCAGATTGAACTAATCGTTGATTAAATGCAGCTTTTGTTTGTGCATCCATTTTAGATGTATGAAGTAAACCTGTAAATAATTCTTCAAATTCTACAAATATTCCATATTTTGAACATCCTGTTACAGTACCTATATATTTTTTATTAGTACTTAATTCCTGTATTTTTATAGGTAGAATATGAGTAAGATATTTTTTATGTGATACTATGAATGAATTCATTTCTTTTAAAAAATCTTCTATCATTACTACTACTTCTTTTCCTATATATGATTGAAAATCTACAATTTTATTTGGTGCAGCTAATGATCCTGGCATAAATGCTTCAATACCCTGAACTTCTACAAAAAATCCACCTTTATTTGCTTCAATAACTTTTGCTGTATATGCTTGTGTAGGATTTTCTATTTGAAGCATAAATTCATCTCTTACTGATTTAAGATGTCCTTGCCATAATGATATTTTAACAGAAGGAACTGCCTCAATTATATATGCATTTAATCCTTTTTCAATGAAATTTTTAATTGCGTTTGTATCTCGTAACGAATCTGTAAATTGTTTAACATTATTGTAACCAAATACTTGAATAAATTTTTTTTCTCTTAATAAATCAACAGTAATCGTTAAACCCCCTGCCAATTCAATATCGATAAAAGAATCTTTTATGTTAAATATATCTGCAACTCGAACGATATCTCCAGATTTAAGATCTTTTTTAATTAACTCAGAATTTTGATTAGTATATACATCGAATAGATGTTGGGCATAAGGTTCTCTAGAGAAACATTTATTTTTATCAGTATTACCGTTTATAGATTTATTTGGAACTAGTTTGGTACTTCCATTGTACCCATCTTCATACATTTTCCAGTCAAAGACACCGACTATTTTTTCACTCATTTTTATTTTAGTTTAGAGATTAAAAATTATTTTATATGTTATATATTTAATAAAAAAATATCATTTTTACATTTTTACTTTTAATTACCAACTAATACAAAAAGAAGAGATATATAAAATAAATAAAAATACTTACTATGGACTTAAGTAAATTGTATTTAACTACACTAATTTCTCAGTATCCACAAATTATAAATTCTAATAATGATGTTATATCTAATTATTTGGATTTAATTTATGATCCAACTGCGGGTGTTGTTATAGTTCCGGTTACCACATCAGGTAAAATAAAAGCTGCTTCTGGTGAATTTGTTAATGTAACTGTTGATAATTTAACAGTTAAAAATCAATACACAAATATGTGGGCAAATATTACTACAGCTAATTATGATTATTATGTAGCGTTAAAAGGACCCGCGGCACCATTAAGAGATGCATCTATTGGAATGTGGGAAAGTCCCGCATGGAAATATATAGATGCTCAAAAACCATATTATAAAATGATTCCAAGTACTAGTGTAGCATTTAAGACAGATCAATTGTCACAAATGGTTCAAATAATATTGGATCCTTCTGGCGAAACTAGTGGGTATTATCGAATTTTAATGAATCCTAATCCAGATGCATCATTAGATAGAGTTTTAACATATGACGTTAGCTCATTTTATAATGATACAGAAACTAGATGGGTATCTTTAATTTGTACAGACTGGAATGCATCTTACGGTGCTACATGGTCAGTATATGAATATGGTGATGCAGGCGCAGGCGGCAGTGGTGGAAGTGGTGGAGGATCATACGCAACTTTTTCATATGTAGATAATGCTGTAGCCAATTCTATTCTACCATTTACTGTAGGAACCGGCGGTCTTTATGGAGTAGCTACAAATGCTTCAGTTAATTTAGCGTTTGGATATGTAAACGGATCCATAAATGCAATCTGGACTAAGTTGGGATATGTTGATACGTCATTAAATAACTTAGGAATAAAAAATTCAAATCAAGACATATCTATAAATGCAATCTGGACCAAATTAGGATATGTTGATACTTCACTTAATAACTTAGGAATAAAGAATTCAAATCAGGACATATCTATAAATAACATATGGACTAAATTAACAAATCTAGACATAAGTTTAGGTT
>Ga0315284_10009523_pt1 | contig 13849 bp, 13 predicted proteins | sample YL17G09_16_MG_FD_203696 | JGI IMG/M metagenome (GOLD analysis project Ga0315284, IMG submission 203696) | Sediment microbial communities from Yellowstone Lake, YNP, Wyoming, USA - YL17G09_16 | ecosystem: Environmental > Aquatic > Freshwater > Lake > Sediment | place: USA: Wyoming | collected... | reverse complement strand
CCGCGTCGAGATCCTTGAACTCCCCCTCGCCGAACTGGCCGACTTCGTCCTGGAGGCCCCATGAACAGCCTGGGCACCATCTTCCGCGTCGAGATCCTCGGCGAGTCCCACGGGCCCGTGGTGGGCGCCATCGTCGACGGCTGCCCTCCCGGGGTCCCACTCGCCCCCGCAGACTTCGAACCCGACCTCGCCCGCCGCCGCGCGGGGGCGGCGGGCACGACGCCCCGCCGCGAGACCGACGTTCCCGAGATCCTCTCGGGCCTCTTCGAGGGCCATACGACGGGCACGCCCCTCCTCGTCCTCCTTCGGAACGAGGACACGCGCCCCGCGGACTACGAACGCTTCCGGCGCATTCCCCGGCCCGGCCACGCCGACTGGACCGGCTCGGTGCGCTACCGCGGCATGAACGACCCCCGGGGTTCCGGCCATTTCTCGGGCCGGGTCACCGCCGCGTTCGTCGCGGCCGGTGTCGTCGCGAAGAAGCTCCTCCCCGGGGCCTCCTTCGCGACACGCATCCTCGAGGCTGACGGCAGGACCGACGTCGAGGCCGCGGCGCGCGAGGCCCTGGAGGCCGGCGACTCGATCGGCGGTCTCGTGGAGCTCTCCGTGCGCGGCCTGCCCGCCGGCCTCGGGGAGCCCTTCTTCGGCCCCGTGGAAGGACTCATCGCCCGCGCGCTCTTCGCGGTGCCCGGGATTCGCGGCGTCGAGTTCGGCGACGGCTTCGCGAGCACGCGGATGCGCGGCAGCTCGCACAACGATCCCTACATCGACAGGACGGGGAGAACCTCGCGGAACGGGGCCGGCGGCGTGAACGGAGGCATCACCAACGGGAACGAGCTCCTCTGCAGGGTCGCCGTCAAGCCGGCCGCCTCCATCGCCCTGCCCCAGCGGACCCTCGACTTCTCGACCGGCAAGGAGACCACGCTCGAGATCGGCGGCCGCCATGACGCCTGCATCGCGCTCCGGGCGGCGGTCGTCCTGGAGGCCGCCGTGGCCGTCGTCCTCGCCGATCTCGCCCTCATGTCACGGGCGCGCGATGTCGCGCCGTTATCCTAAGGAGCAGCCATGACCCTCGAAGGACTCCGGAACGAGATCGACCGCATCGACGAGCGCATCCTCTCCCTTCTCGAGGAGCGCATGGAGAAGACCCTCCTCACGCGCGCCTTCAAACCCGAGGGGCCCTTCGACCCGAAGCGCGAGGAGGCCGTTTTCGAGCGCGCCCGGCGACCCGTGCGCCGCCTCGTCTCGCCGGAGTTCGCCGAGGGGATCTATGTCAGCGTCATGGCGGAAAGCAAGGCGATACAGGACCGGGGCATGAGCACCATCGGTTTCCAGGGCGACCACGGCGCCTGGAGCGAGGTCGCCGCGCGCTCCTGGGATGAGGAGCTCGCCACCATCCCCTGCCGCGAGTTCGTCGACATCTTCGACGCGGTGCGCGATGGGCACTTCGACTACGGCATCGTCCCGGTGGAGAACACCCTTGGCGGCCTCATCGGGCCGGTGAACGCGATCCTCGTCTACGCCGACCTGCGCATCGTCGCCGCGGTGGACCTCCCCGTCGCCCACTGCCTCCTCGCCCTTCCCAACACCGACCACCGGGAGATCAGGCAGGTGTACTCGCACACCCAGGCCCTCGCCCAGTGCCGCGGCTTCCTCGCGCGGAACCACCTCGACGCGATGCCGTGGTTCGATACCGCGGGAGCGGCACGCATGATCGCCGAGGAGCGCCCCCGGGCCGCCGCGGTCCTCGCGAGCCGCCTTGCCGGCGAGCTCTATGGCCTCGAGGTGATCAAGGAGGGAGTACAGGACTCCGACAACAACCGGACGCGCTTCTTCGTCCTCGCGCGGCAGGAGGACGGCGAGCGCCTCGCGCGAGGCAGGAAGGGAAGACGCCAGAAGTGCTCCGCCGTGTTTCACGCGGAGGACAAGGCGGGCGCCCTCTTCAGCGTCCTCGAGGTCTTCACGCGGGCGGGGATCAACCTCACGCGGATCGAGTCCGTGCCCGACCGGCCCGGCGACTACGCCATCTTCATCGATTTCGAGGGAGACGAGGCCGAGGAGGGCGTCGCGCGCGCGATCGCCGACGCATCCCGCGCCGCGCGGGGCTTCCGCATCTTGGGCTGCTACGACGAGACGAGGCCCTGAGCATGCGCATCTTCATTCTCGGCACGGGGCGCATGGGCGCCTGGCTCACGGAGGAGCTCCGCCTCTCCCACGAGCTCCTCGTCCACGACGAGGACCCGGCGCGGATGAAGGACCTCATTCGCGTCGCCCGGGCGGTCAGCCTCGCCGAGGTCGCCGATTTCAGGCCGGAACTTTTCGTCAACTGCGTCACCCTGGGCGCGACAACCATGGCCTTCGAGAAGGTTCTCCCCTGGCTCCCCGCGGACTGCATGCTCGCGGACATCGCCTCCGTGAAGACCGGCATCGCCGACTGGTACCGGGAGGCCGGCCGGCCCTTCGTCTCGAGCCATCCCATGTTCGGGCCGACCTTCGCGAACATCCGCGACCTCTCCGGGGAGAACGCGGTCATCATCACCGAGTCGGACCCGCGGGGGAAGGAGTTCTTCCGTTCCCTCTACGCCGGGCTCGGCATCCGCGTGCTCGAGGAGAGCTTCGAGGAGCACGACCGCACGATGGCCTACTCGCTCGCGACGCCCTTTGCCTCCACCATGGTCTTCGCCGCCTGCATGAAGCACCAGGAGGCGCCGGGCACCAATTTCAAGCGCCACCTCGCCATCGCCAGGGGCCTCCTCTCGGAAGACGATCGCCTCCTCGCGGAGATCATGTTCAATCCCCACGTCCCGCGCCAGCTCGAGCTCATCAACTCGAAGCTGTCGTGGCTCGCCCACATCATCCGGGACAAGGACTTCGACGAGATGTCGAGGTTCCTCGCGGCCCTCAGGGAGAATGTCGCGATGGCGGGCAAGGGGACGGGCGGGGACTGAGGGGGACACCGGCGGCGCGCAAGCCCCACGGCGCGGTCGCGGTCGCCGGCTGGACCGCCAGGGATCGGTCAACGTGAGACGACGGCCTCCAGGTCGGCGTAGAAGCCGGGCCAGGACTTGGCGACGCACTCGGCCCCGGATATCTCGACCCGTCCCGAGGCTGCGAGCCCGGCTACGGCAGCGGCCATCGCGATGCGGTGGTCGCCCCGCGCGTCGACCAGTCCCCCCGTGAAGCACCCCCCGGGTCCGACGCCGCGGACGATCATGAGGTCGCCCTCGACACGCGCCTCGACCCCGAGGGTCCCGAGACAGTCGATGACGGAGGCGGCCCGGTCGCTTTCCTTGGCGTGGAGCCTTCCGGTGCCGCGGAGGCGCGACTCGCCCGGGCAGGCCGCGGCAAGGACGGCGAGCGGCGGGAAGAGATCGGGACTCTGCCGGGCGTCGAACTCGAAGGCGCGTAGCGGAGCGGGGCGGACGCGGAGCGCCTCCCCCTCCCATTCGACGAGAGCGCCCGCGGCGCGGAGGGCTTCCACGACGCCCCGGTCCGGCTGGAGCGAGCCCGCCTGCAGGTTGCCCACCGCGAGCCCCTCGGGCCGCCCCGCGATGGCGGCGGCGACGAGGGGGAAGGCAGCCCCGCTCCAGTCACCTTCGACGCGGAATGCCCGCGGCCGATACGACTGGCCGCCGCGGACCCGGTAGCGCCGGGCCTCGCCCGCGATCACGACCTCGACCTCGACGCCGAAGACGCTCATCGTGTCGATGGTGAGGGCGACGTAGCCCGCGCTCGCAAGGTTCTCGACCTCGAGGATCGAGTCGCCTTCGGCGAGCGGGAGGGCAATGAGGAGGCCCGTGAGGAACTGGGAGCTCTCCCGGCCGTCCACGATGGCCCGGCCGCCGCGCAGAGGGCCGCTCACCGTCACTGGAGGCCGGCCCGCCGCGGTCTCGCAGGCAGCGCCGAGGACCATGAGGGGGCCTTCGATCATGGAGACCGGCCGTTGCCGGAGGCTCCCCGAGGCGATGAGCCGGCTCTTCCCGGGGAAGAGGGCGGCGATGGGCGAGAACATGCGCAGGGCCAGACCCGATTCCCCGCACTGGAGTTCCCGGACAGCATCAGTGCCAGGCAACGCGAGCCCGGCTGCCGGACGGACGCCGCGGATCGCGATCTCGGTCCCCCGGTCGTCAACGGCCGCGCCGAGGGCGGCGGCGACTCCGAGGGCGGCGAGGCAGTCGTCGCTCCGGCCCGGGCCGATGAGCCTGGATTCGCCCTCGCCGGCGGCACCCTGCCCGGGTGCCAGGAGGGCGCAGGCGATGGCCCGCTGGGTGGAGCTCTTGGAAGCGGGCGCGGCGAGGACGCCGCCCACTCTGCCGGGTTCACCGGATCTCGTCATGTATCTTCCCCGCGAGCCTGAGCTTGCGGAAGAGGTCGAGGGCTTCCGCGGCATCCGCTGCATCGGGCCGCAGACGGGAGCCGGAGCGGCCCGATGCATTGAGAAGACCCGGAACATGCGGGGCGAAAGTAAGTGGAAGACCGGGCGGCCGACGATGCCCGACGGGTCAACGAAGGACCAATCGCGGCTGACGATACACGAGGTGGGGAGCGCGGGCCAACGCGGCGATTCGGGCCCCTTTACTCGTAACAGCAGGCGCGGTATGGTTGATGCAAACAACAATCGGATCGCGGGCGACCGCGACCGGCAGAGGGAACCATGGAACGGCACGTCCTGTCGGCGCTGGTCCGCAACCATCCGGGAGTCCTCTTCCGCGTGGCCGGGCTCTTTAGCCGTCGTGGATACAACATCGAGAGCCTCACCGTCGGGGAGACGGAGGTCGCCGACTACTCGCGGATGACCATCGCCGTGCGTGGTGACGACGCTGTCCTCGAGCAGATCCAGAAGCAGCTCGAGAAGCTCGTCGAGGTCATCTCCGTCCGGCTGCTCGATCCGACCGCCGCCGTCTGCCGCGAGCTCGCCCTCATCAAGGTCGTCGCCTCGGAATCCAACCGCGAGGACGTCATCCGCCTTGCCGCCGTCTTCCGCGCTTCCGTCGTCGACATATCCCCCGAGAGCCTCGTCGTCGAGGCCACCGGCGATTCCTCCGTCATCGATTCCCTTGTCGAGCTCCTCAAGCCTCACGGCATCCGGGAGCTCGCGCGCACAGGCATTTCCGCCCTCGAGCGCGGACCCGTCTCCCTCCCCGTCGTCCTCGCCCATATCTAGCCGTCTTCGTACCGCAAGGTACGGGGGCGGCGAATACTCACCACACCACGGCAGGGCACCCTGCACGAACACATCGGCGCAAGCCGCCGGCACCAAGGAGCAGAGCCACATGGCACAACCCTATTGCGAGAAGGACTGCGATCCGAAGGCCCTCCGGGGCAGGATCGTCGCCGTCATCGGCTACGGGAGCCAGGGCCGTGTCCCGGCCCTCGACCCGAGAGACTCCGGGCCGCGCAACGTCACGCAGGAGACAAGAAGGAGATGAAGAAGATCCTGGGCGAGGTCCAGAACGGCACCTTCGCCCGCGACTGGATACTCGAGAACCAGGCCAACCGCCCACATTTCAACAGGATGCGCGACATCGAGGCCACCCGCCAGACCGAAGACGCCGGGTGGAAGCTCCGCGCGATGATGAGCCGGGCCCGCGACACGGGCAGGAAGGAGTAGAAACATGGGTCGCAGGATCGCGATCTTCGACACCACCCTCCGCGACGGGGAGCAGGCGCCCGGCTGCAGCATGAACCCGGTCGAGAAGCTCGAGGTGGCCCGCCGCCTCGCCCTTCTCGGCGTGGACGTCATCGAGGCCGGCTTCGCGGCCGCGAGCCCCGGCGAGATCGCGGCGATCAGTGCGATCGCCGCCGCAGTCGAGGGGCCGACGATCGCGAGCCTCGCGCGAGCCCTCGAGAAGGACATAGACGCCGCCTGGGAGTCCATCCGCGGCTCTCAACGACCGCGCATCCATACCTTCATCGCCACCTCGCCGATCCACCTGGAGTACAAGCTCCGCATGGGGCCGGACGAGGTGGTGGAACGGGCGCGCTGCGCCGTGCGCTACGCCCGGAACCTCTGTCCGGAGGTCGAGTTCTCCGCGGAGGACGCCTCGCGCTCCGACCCGGACTTCCTCTGCCGCGTCTTCTCCGCAGTCATCGAGGAGGGCGCGACCATCATCAACGTGCCGGACACCGTTGGCTATTCGCTGCCCGAGGAGTTCGGCCAGCTCGTACGACGCGTCAGGGCCGGCACCCGCGGCATGGAGCGGGCGGCGCTCTCCGTGCATTGCCACAACGACCTCGGCCTCGCCGTGGCCAACAGCCTAGCCGCCATCGCCGCCGGCGCCGACCAGGTCGAGTGCACGGTGAACGGCATCGGCGAGCGGGCGGGCAATGCGGCGCTGGAGGAGATCGTCATGGCGCTCCACACCCGCGCGGAGCTCATGGACGCGACGACAGGCATCGACACGACGTGCATCCACGGGACGAGCCGCCTCGTGGCCCTGGTCACCGGCTCCCGCGTCCAGGCCAACAAGGCGATCGTCGGGGAGAACGCCTTCGCCCACGAGGCGGGCATCCACCAGCACGGCGTCCTCGCGAACCGCGCGACCTACGAGATCATGACCCCCGAGTCCGTCGGGCTGTCGCAGAGCGAGATGGTCCTCGGCAAGCACTCCGGCCGCCACGCCTTCGACAAGCGGCTCTCCCTGCTCGGCCTCCGCGTCGACCCGGCGCGCACGGACGAGATCTTCGCCGCCTTCAAGGAACTGGCAGACCGGAAGAAGACGGTGAGCAACCGGGACATCGAGGCCCTCGCCATGGGCAGCGCTGCGCGCGAGCGCGAGCGCTGGCGGCTCGACCGCTTCGTCATCAACTCGGGAACGAGCATCACGGCGACCTGCGCCGTGCGCCTCACGGCCACCGACGGCGAGGGCGGGGAGCGGCACTTCGAGCGCGTCGCGGTGGGCGACGGACCCATCGACGCAGGGTTCAAGGCGATCGACAAGATCATCGGGAAACACCCCGTCCTGGAGGACTTCCAGATCCAGGCAGTCACCGGCGGCAAGGACGCCCAGGGCGAGACCCGCGTGCGCATCGAGTGCGAGGGCCGTAACTGGCACGGCCGCGGCCTCTCCACGGACGTGGTCGAGGCGAGCGTCCGCGCCTACATTTCCGCGATCAACGCCATGGAGCGCGAGCTCGAGGCGTCGGCCACCGGGGCGGCGCCGGCCGCCCCCGCACCCAAGCCCGCCGCCGCGGGCCCTGCCTGAGGAGGGCCGCATGGAACGCGTAGAGCTCCTCGATTCGACCCTTCGCGATGGGGCCCAGGGCGAGGGCATTAGTTTCTCCGTGAGCGACAAGTTCAAGATCGCTGCGACCCTGGCCTCCATCGGCGTCGACCTGGTCGAGGCGGGGAACCCGGGTTCCAATCCCAAGGACCTCGAGTTCTTCCGCCGCGCCGGAGAGCTCGGCGAGGACGCCCGAAGGCTCTGCGCCTTCGGTCCCACGCGGCGCAAGGGCGTCTCGGCCGCTGCCGACCCGGGCATCTCCGCCACCCTCGCCGCGGGCACCCCGACCGTGGTCATCTTTGGCAAGAGCTGGGACTTCCACGTCCGCGAGGTCCTCAAGGCAAGCATGGACGAGAACCTCGCCATGATCGCGGACACCGTGCGCGCGCTGCGCGCCGAGGGACGCGTGGTCATCTACGACGCCGAGCACTTCTTCGACGGCTGGACCGCCGATCCCGAGTACGCGCTCGAGACGCTCCGCGCCGCCGCGGAGGCCGGCGCCTCGCGACTCGTTCTTTGCGACACGAACGGGGGGAGCCTGCCCTGGCGCGTCATGGAGGTCGTGCGACGCGTGCGCTCGGCCGTCCCCGTCGCGCTCGGCATCCACGCCCATGACGACGCCGGGCTCGCCGTGGCGAACAGCCTCGCGGCGCTGGAGGCGGGCGCGACCCACCTTCAGGGCACCATCATCGGCTTCGGCGAGCGCTGCGGGAACGCCAACCTCGCCGTCTGCGCGGCGGGCACGACCCTCAAGCTCGGGATGAAGTGCCTCGAGGAGGGCGCCCTCGCCCGGCTCGGCAAGGCCGCGAGGCTCGTCGCGGAGATCGCCAACGTCGCTTTCGACGAGAGCATGCCCTACCTCGGGAGGAAGGCTTTCGCGCACAAGGCGGGCATGCACGTGGACGCGGTGGCCAAGGCGCCACGCACCTTCGAGCACGTGGCGCCGGAGATGGTCGGCAACGCGCGGCGCTTCCTGGCCTCCGAGGTCGGCGGGCGCGCGGCCCTCCTGGACCGCATCCGCGTCGTTGACCCGACCGCCGGGAAGGACTCGCTCCTCGCGGTTGAGGTGCTCGCCAGGCTCAAGGCCCTCGAGGCGCGCGGGTACCAGTTCGAGGCGGCGGAGGCGAGCCTCGAGCTCCTCGTGCGCCGCGCCGCCGGCACGCACAAGCCCTTCTTCTCCCTCATCGACTACCAGGTCTTCGGGGAGCGGCCGGCGGTCGACCCCGCCCGTTGTTCCCGCGCCTTCGTGAAGATCGAGGTCGGGGGCGAGGAGGAACTCGCAGCCGCGGAGGGCGACGGGCCCGTGAACGCCCTCGACCTCGGGCTCCGAAGGGCCCTCGCGCGCTTCTACCCGAGCCTCCAGTCCATGCATCTCACCGACTACAAGGTCCGCGTCCTCGACGACAAGGACGCCACCGCGGCCGCGGTCCGCGTCCTCGTGGAGAGCACGGATGGCGAGAGCTCGTGGTCCACGGTGGGTGTTTCCACCGACATCATCGAGGCAAGCTGGCTCGCCATCGTGGACTCGATCGAATACAAGCTCATGCGGGAAAAACACCGATGAGCATGACGATGACGCAGAAGATCCTCGCAGCGCACGCGGGGACCGACCGGGTCGCCGAGGGCGAGCTCATCGAGGCGGGGGTCGACCTCGTCCTCGGGAACGACGTGACCGCGCCGGTCGCCATCCGCGAGTTCGCGAGGATCGGCGCGAAAGCCGTCTTCGACCGCTCGCGGATCGCCCTGGTCCCCGACCACTTCGCCCCGAACAAGGACATCAAGTCCGCCGAGCAGTGCAGGGTGATGCGCGATTTCGCCCGCGAGATGGGCATCGTCCACCACTTCGAGATCGGCGAGATGGGCGTCGAGCACGCGCTCATCCCGGAGCGCGGCCTCGTCCTGCCCGGCGACCTCGTGATCGGCGCGGACAGCCACACCTGCACCTACGGGGCCGTCGGCGCCTTCTCAACAGGCGTGGGCTCCACCGACATGGCCGCTGCCATGGCTTCCGGCCGCGCCTGGTTCAAGGTGCCGGGCGCCGTGAAGGTGGAGCTCGAGGGCGAGCCGCGAGGATGGGTCACCGGCAAGGACCTCGTCCTCCACCTCATCGGCACCATCGGCGTCGACGGGGCGTTGTACGAATCGCTCGAGTTCCGCGGCCCCGGCGTCAGCGCGCTCTCCATGGAGGAACGCTTCACCGTGGCCAACATGGCCATCGAGGCCGGGGCGAAGAACGGCATCTTCCCCGTGGACTTCCAGACCTCGGCATGGGCGGCCTCCGTCTCCGGGAAGAGCTGGACGGCCTATGAGGCCGACCCGGACGCGCGGTACCGCCGCTCCGTCGCGATCGACCTCGGCGTCCTCGAGCCCACGGTTGCCTTCCCCCACCTCCCCTCGAACACGCGCCCGGTATCGAAGGCCGGCGACGTGCGCGTCGACCAGGTGGTCATCGGGAGTTGCACCAACGGCCGGATCGAGGACCTCCGCGCCGCGGCCGCCGTGCTCCGCGGCCGCAAGGTCGCACGCGGCCTGCGCTGCATCGTCTTCCCCGCAACCCAGAAGATCTACCTCGAGGCCGTACGCGAAGGCCTCGTGGAGGACTTCATCGAGGCGGGAGCCATCGTCTCCACGCCCACCTGCGGGCCCTGCCTGGGCGGCCACATGGGCGTCCTCGCGAAGGGGGAGCGCGCGGTGGCCACGACGAACCGCAACTTCGTGGGGCGCATGGGCCACCCCGGGTCGGAGGTCTACCTCGCGAGCCCTGCGGTCGCCGCGGCGGCCGCCGTCGCCGGGCGCATCGTCGATCCCGCGGAGATCGCGCCGGCCCCGGTGCGGGGGGCCTTCCGCCACCCCGTCACCCGGTCCTGAGGGAGAGAGACCCATGGACGCACGAGGAAAGGCCTGGAAATACGGGGACAACGTGGACACCGACGTCATCATCCCCGCCCGCTACCTGAACGACCCAGACCCGGCGGCCCTCGCGGCCCACTGCATGGAGGACATCGACGCCTCCTTCGCCGGGGCGGTGCGCAAAGGTGACCTCGTGGTCGCGGGGGCCAACTTCGGCTGCGGCTCGAGCCGCGAGCACGCCCCCCTCGCCCTGAAGTCCGCTGGCGTCTCCTGCGTGGTCGCCGCGAGCTTTGCTCGCATCTTCTACCGGAACGCCATCAACATCGGACTCCCCATCCTCGAGTGCCCCGCCGCGGCGGCCGCCGCCACGACGGGGGACGAGATCGTGATCGACTTCGCGAGCGGGAGGATCGAGAACCTGACCAGGAAGATCTCGCACAACGCGACCCCATTCCCCCTCTTCCTCCGCGAACTCATTGCGGCGGGCGGCCTCGTGGAGTACGAACGCGCCCGGCTCACCGCATCGCGACCCGCAGCAACGGACGATGCCCGGAAGCCGACCGCGACCGGAGGCGCCCGATGAATCTCAGGATCGCCACCATCCCCGGAGACGGCATCGGGCCCGATGTCGTCCGCAAGGCCGTACTCTCCTTCGAGGCAGCCGGCGGCAAGGTCATGGTGGGCGCCCGAGCCGCGGGGACGGCCGTCGCCGACGCTATTGCCTGTGCCACGGGAGGAAGGCCATGAGGAGTGACCGGATCAAGAGAGGCCCCGAGCGGGCGCCGCACCGCTCCCTCCTCAAGGCTCTCGGCCTCACGGACGAGGAGATCGCCCGTCCCCTCATCGGCGTCGTGAGCGCTGAGAGCGGCATCGTCCCCGGCCATGTGCACCTCGGCACCGTCGCCGCGGCCGCGGAGGCCGGCGTGAGGAGCGCCGGAGGAACGCCGGTCCGCTTCCCCTCCATCGGCGTCTGCGACGGCATCGCCATGGGCCACGAGGGAATGCGCTGGTCTCTCCCAACGCGCGAGCTCGTCGCCGACTCCCTCGAGGCCATGGCGATCGCCCACGCCCTCGACGGCCTCGTGATCGTTCCCAATTGCGACAAGATCGTCCCCGGCATGCTCATGGCCGCTGCGCGCCTCGACCTCCCGACCGTCCTCGTCTCGGGAGGGCCGATGCTCGCCGGGAAGGTCCGCGGCAAGGCCGCGAGCCTCTCCGGCGCCTTCGAGGCGGTGGGGGCGGCCTCCGCGGGGAAGATCGGCGCGGAAGCCCTTGCCGAATGGGAGGAATGCGCCTGCCCCGGCGCGGGCTCCTGCGCCGGCATGTTCACGGCCAACAGCATGAACTGCATGGCGGAGGCCCTCGGCATCGCCCTCCCGGGGAACGGCACGATCCCCGCCGTGCATGCGGCGCGGCTCCGTCTGGCCAAGGCCGCGGGCGGGGCGCTGATGGGTCTCGTGGCGCGGGGCGTCGGTGCCCGCGCCTTCATGACCGCCGCCTCCTTCCGCAACGCCCTCGCCGTGGACATGGCCCTCGGCTGCAGCACCAACACCGTGCTCCATCTGCCCGCCATCGCCCGCGAGGCCGGCGTGAAGGTGGACCTCGACCTCGTGAACGAGATGAGCGCGAGATCGCCCAACCTCTGCAAGCTGGCCCCGTCGGGCCCCTGGCACATGGAGGACCTGCAGGAGGCGGGCGGCGTGGCCGCCGTCATGGCCGAGCTCCTTCGCGCCGGGCTCATCGACGGAAGCCTGCCCACCGTCTCGGGTAAGACGGTGTCCGAGGCCATCGGTGGCGCCGCGATACGTGACACCGCCGTGATCCGGAGCGTCGCCGATCCCCATTCCGCCACCGGCGGCATCGCGGTCCTCCGGGGGAGCCTCGCACCCGACGGGGCGGTCGTGAAGCGCGCCGCCGTGGCGCCGGCCATGCTCCGGCACGAGGGCCCGGCCCGGGTCTTCGAGGGCGAAGACGCGGCATTCAAGGCGATCACCGCGGGGCGGATCCGGCCCGGCGACGTCGTCGTCATCCGCTGGGAGGGACCGCGCGGCGGGCCCGGCATGCCGGAGATGCTCTCCCCAACCGCGGCTCTCGCCGGCCGCGGCCTCGACACCACGGTGGCCATGGTCACCGACGGCCGCTTCTCGGGCGCCACGCGCGGCGCGGCCATCGGTCACGTCGGGCCCGAGGCCGCCGCTGGCGGCCCCATCGCCCTCGTCCAGGAGGGGGACCGCATCCTCATCGACATCGAGGCCCGGAACCTCGAGCTCCTCGTGGCCCCTGCCGAGCTCGAAGCCCGCCGCGCGGCGCATTCGCCGCCCGCGCGGAAGCCGGCGAAGGGCTACCTCGCCCGCTACGCGCGCACCGTGGGGCCCGCATCTGCGGGCGCCTCACTCCACGCAGAAGAAGGAGAAGCCCAATGACCATGACCGGATCCCGTATCCTCGTGGAGTGCCTCGTGGAGCAGGGCATCGCCACCGTCTTCGGGTATCCGGGCGGCGCCGTCCTCAACGTCTACGACGAACTCGGGCGGAACAAGGACCGCATCCGCCACATCCTCACCACCCACGAGCAGGGCGCAGCCCACGCCGCGGACGGTTTCGCCCGCTCCACTGGCAAGCCGGGCGTCGTCATCGCGACGAGCGGCCCCGGGGCGACCAACCTCGTCACGGGCATCGCGACGGCCTTCATGGACTCCTCGCCAATCGTGGCCATAACCGGCAACGTCCCGGTGAGCCTCCTCGGCAAGGACAGCTTCCAGGAGGTGGACATCACCGGCATCACGATGCCGATCACCAAGCACAACTTCCTCGTGAAGGACGTGACGGTCCTCGCGGAGACCCTGCGCCAGGCCTTCGCCATCGCGGTCTCCGGCCGGCCGGGCCCCGTCCTCGTGGACATCGCCAAGGACGTCACCGCGGCGAACGGGGAATGGGAACCGGACACGCCGGAGGCGGCCGCCCGCAGGCTCAGGACGATCGCGCCGCGGCGCCCCGACCGCCCCTCGGACGCGGAACTCGAACGCGCCGCGGCGCTGCTCGCCGGCTCGCGCCGCCCCCTTCTCTACGTGGGCGGCGGCGTCATCCAGGCGGGGGCCTCGGATACCATGCGCACCCTCGCGGAGCGGCTCCAGATCCCGGTGGCGCTCTCCCTCATGGGGCACGGCGCCCTCCCCTCGCGCCACCCCCTCTGCACGGGCATGGTGGGCATGCACGGCACCCGCGCGTCCAACATGGCGGTGAACCGCTGCGACCTCCTCGTCGCCGCGGGCGTCCGCTTCTCCGACCGCGTGGTGAGCAATCCCGCGGGCTTCGCGAAGTCCGCGAGCATCCTCCACCTCGACATCGACCCGGCGGAGATCAACAAGAACGTGCAGACGTCCCTCTCCCTTGTCGGCGACGTCCGGGGAACCCTCGAGGCCCTCCTCGAGCGCCTCCCCCCACGCGCCGCATCCGAGTGGAACCGGGACATCGAGAGCTGGAAACGCGAGCGCCCGGCGAGCCACGAGGGCCTCCCCAGCAAGATCCATCCGCGCCTGATCATGGAGGAGGTCCACGCCCGCGCGGGCGACGGAGCCTTCATCACCACGGAGGTCGGCCAGCACCAGATGTGGACCGCCCAGTTCTACCCCTTCACGCGGCCACGGAGTTTCGTGAGTTCGGGGGGGCTCGGGACCATGGGCTTCGGCACCGGCGCGGCGATGGGCGTGCAGGTCGCCAATCCGGAGGCCCAGGTGGTCCACATCGCGGGCGACGGTTCCTTCCGCATGAACTGCG
>Ga0315284_10009520_pt1 | contig 13850 bp, 23 predicted proteins | sample YL17G09_16_MG_FD_203696 | JGI IMG/M metagenome (GOLD analysis project Ga0315284, IMG submission 203696) | Sediment microbial communities from Yellowstone Lake, YNP, Wyoming, USA - YL17G09_16 | ecosystem: Environmental > Aquatic > Freshwater > Lake > Sediment | place: USA: Wyoming | collected... | reverse complement strand
ACTGTTCTCATTTGTTTTTTTTTATAATTTGTATTTCTACGTTTCTAATAAATATGTTGTTATTTCTAAAAGTTATACAAAGGTACTAACTATTTTTTAATAAAGCAAGTTTATTTGTAATTATTTTTAAATATTTTATTAATAATATTTATTTGGGTCAAGGTAAGTATTTTGGTCTCTAGAACTCTTCCATTTCATTCCTTCAAAATTAAAAGCATCTTTTCGTTCATTATCGTTTTTTTCCCAAAATAAAATTTGTTTAATAACATCTATAAATTCATTAAATTTTAAAGAACCTGTCCTTGTTGGTATAGTATAGCTTCCATCATTAAATTCGATAATTGGGTATTCATTATCTGAGTCCCATGAGTGTATATACCCACTAATTTTAACTATTGAATGTTTTTTATAAACACCACCAGCAAGAGCATGTACATTACGTAAACCACCAACTTGTAACCATAAATTATATTTTTCTAAAATACTATCATAATCCGTATCACCATAATTATCATTATTTTCACCACGGTTACCCTCGTAATTTGACATCGAACCAATTTCATTAACTTCATTTTCATCAATTCTTTTAATTGAATTAAATGTCTTCGCAAAATTATCTACAATAGCTTTCTCTCTTTCTAAGATAATAGCTTTCTTTTCAGATTCATTTAATAGTATTTTTCTCATGAGTTTTGTTTGTTTTTTATATAAATATCAAAAAAAAAGAAAAAAACTCTATTTTTTATAATAATCTAAAAACAATTCGGCTGTGATATATGAATAATTTGTATCAGCTAATAAATCTCTTCTTTTCAACCAATCTTTGATATTATTTAATGATTTAAGTTGTTCACCCCAGATATAAGAGTAACCCATTGTTTTTGGATAATCTTTTAATTTATTTCCCCATCCAAGTCCTCTTATTTCTGAATCAACAGCTAATAAAACGCCATGAACACCATTTAATTTACTATATAATGAATAACCCTTTAACTGGGTATCACCTAAGAGATAAACACCTAATATATTATCTTCGTCATCGACTAATTTAAGTGATTTTTCCCAATTAGTATCTGACATAATAATCATAATAAAATTATTGATATCAATTACATGATTAAAGTAATCATAAGACCATCCAATTACATTTAATTTTTCATTTTCAGCTATGCCTTCTACTATATTCATCATCTTTATTTATTATTTCAAAAAATTGATAGTTTCTTATTTTCCAAATTTCATTTAATTCTTTTTCGCTATAAATAATTTCACCAAGCCAAGGGTCGTTAACATAAAATTCATAACCCATAAAACCTTTTATTAAAATCCAATGTGGGATACCATTAGTTATTGTTCTTAATATAGGTATATTATTATTCTCTAAAATTTCACGTAATAATTCAAATGGTCTTGGACTTCCTTGATATTCTATGTGTTTTAAACTCAAGGCAGACATACCTTTCTCCATTCTATCTGGTGGTGTTCCTACAATTGAGTCAGTTCCGCACATTACAGATATTTCTTTTATTGTTGGATATGAATAACCTTCCTCATGTGGTCTTTCATCTTCAAAATAATCATTAATCATTTTCAAACATGTGGGACCACAAGATATACCATCTACTTGATAATAATGTTTAATAGTCATCATCGTCATCTTCATTGAAGTCATCTTCATCATCCTCATCGATTTCAGAAAACTCATCATCAGATACAATACCTTCTAGATAATCCTCAGTCACAAAAATACCAAAACCTTCTTTAAATAATCGTTTAATTGATTTTGCTTCTTCGTTTGATATTTCTCTAAAATCAATTCTAGATAATAAATCTTCCCCACTTGAAAATGATAATTCTTCGGAACCAATTTGATAGGTGAAATCCCAAGTAATACTAGTTGCTAAATCTTCGTAATTTTCAATTTCTTTATCAGTCATCACTACGAAACCAATTATTTCGATATCATTAAGTGTGTCAGTGAAAGTAGCTAAATGTTTTGCCATAGTTTATATTTTAAAATAAATATAAGTTATTATTATAAAATATAAAGTAAATTATAATAATTTTTTAAAATTATCTGTTTCAATTTTATGGATTGCTTTACCAAGTTCTGGACCTGGTTTTAAATTCATTTTATCCATGACTTCAGGGCCACTTACTGTTAAATCAAAATTAATAAAACTATCTATTAATTTAGAATCAATACCTTCACGTTTAGCGAAAGTTTTAATTTGTTCAACACTAACACCAGCATGTTTTTGCGCTTTTTTAAGGTTAACGGCTGTATCAACCGATAATCTCAATAGAGCAACTAAGAAAGTAATAGCTTTTACTTCTTCAGCTGAATATTTTAAGGAATTAAGTTTTTTACCTAACATATCAATATTATTGTTCTTAAGTAATCCAGCTATAACAATAATTGGGTCTTCATTTTCAATGAAATCCATATCTATATTTAATCCAGTGAATATCCAATCAAATAATTTATATTTATCAATCATAGCTAAGAATTTCTTAACCGATTTTGCCGATTTTATCCCTTTAATAAATTCATCTCTTATACGTTCACCAGATATACCTTCAAGACTTGCATCTTTCTGTAAAGCAGCATCAACTGATGGTTCCAATTCACTTCCAAATCTACCAGCAAAACGAATTGCTCTTAAGACTCTAAGTTTATCTTCACCAAATCTATCTTCGGCAGCTCCAACTGTCCTAACAACACCATTTTTAATATCATTAAGACCACCAACTAGGTCAACTATCTCAAATGTGTCTATATCGTAGAATAAAGCATTAATGGTAAGGTCACGTCTTGAAACGTCTCCTTCAATATTAGTAAATGTAACAGAATCTGGTCTACGACCATCGCTTTCTTTAGAATCCGACCTGAAAGTTGCAATCTCATATTCACCTTGGTCAGTAAAAACATTAATAACCCCAAATGACTTACCAGTAGCTATTGTTTTTAACCCAGCAGATTTCATCATTTCTTCAACTTTATCTGGAACAGCATCAGTAGCTAAATCAAAATCTTTTGGTTGTTTACCTAGTACCGAATCACGAACAGCACCACCTACAACAAATAATTTATGACCATTTTTTTTGAATATATCTTTTATTTTTAGGATATCTTCTGGTATATTCATTGTGAATTTAATACGTTCTTCAAGTATCAACCCTTCTCTTAATATTGTTCTTATTTTATCTTTCATTTTACAAAGGTACGTATTATTTTATTAATTAACAATAAATATCTAATAAATAAAAAAAGGGGATTTTTACGCCCCTTTAGTTTTTATATATAAAAATCACCTTTCACTTCTTTATATGCAATTCTGGCAGCTTCAGCCTCTGTTCTCAATTTTACATATAATTTTCTAGCTAATTGAATTCTGGCTTCTTCATGGCTTACATCAACAATGATTTTATCATTTATTAACTCCATTTTTTTTAAAACATGGAATAAATAATTCATTGTCTTAATAGTACCTTTCTTTTCGTAATTCCAAAGACGTTTACTTAACTTTTTTCTAGCACTACGTGTTAGATTATAGAAGTTAATTTCTATATCATTTAAATTATTATTAGGAACTTCACCCCCATTTATTTTTAAGACATAACCATTATCTTTAATATTAGTTATAATATTTGTTATTGTTGTAAGGTAATTATCTGTTAATCCCTTAACTGTTGTATTTAAAGTTTTGTTTTCCATTTTATTTTTAATTTTATTATTTTTTTATTATTTTAGTTATATAAGTGATAATAAAATTAAGGTGGTTTTTTTGGAATCTATATCATAGTTTCTAGTTTTAAATTATTGTTATATTTGTTTCTTTACCTAATAATGGGCATGAGCTAGTGAGTTTTTTAGACGCTTCACTTGGCTCAAATGAAACCGCAGTAATTTCATTATTTAAATCTGGTTCTCGGAATACAGTATATTTTATTCCTGTTAAAATAGCCTTAGTTATGAGCTTAATTAATTCAGACTCATCTTGTACAGTTAAAAATACTAAGTAATTTGATTGTGTTTGCCATTCTCTGGCTTCAACTGGATGTTGATATTGGAAATCTATGGCAGCATGACCTGATTGTAATGCTTGTGTGCCAATTGGTAAGTTACGTCTTGTAACAACTCTTAATTTTTCGTTAATCTATTTCATTTTCGTTTTCTTTTTATTAATAAATATGTAATTATTTTAAAAAAATCTTTTTAGTAGTTCTATTCGGACTTGAACCGAAACTTATATGCTTTAGAGACACTCGTGCTGCATTGACACTATAGAACCAAATTTATAATACAAAGGTACGACATATTTTTCAAAAAAGCAAGTAAATAATAAAAAAAATTCCATGAGAATTAACCCATGGAATTTTAAATTATAAATTTAATATCTATTTACCACTATCTAATTTTAGTAATTTAACACCAAGAATAGCTTCTAACATACTTGTTCCGTTACTACCACCACCATTAGTACCATTCATATATGTAGTTGGAAGAACTATTTTAGATATAGCTTCAGCAACACCAATCTTAGTATCTTTTTCAATATTGGCTCTTTCTTGAGGGGTAAGACCAGCTGATACTAATCTAGCGTTTGCATAAGATTTAGCATCAGCATCAGTTCTTGTTTTTTGTGCATCAAAAATAGCTGTTTGAGCTTGTAATGCAGCTACTTCTTTCTTTTGTTGTGCTTCAGTTACCAATTTAGCTTTTATAACCTCTTGAGCCCATTTTGCAGCGGCAGCATCAGCTTTACCTTTTTGTTCAGCAGTTAATGCATCTTGTTCTGATTTCTTAGCATTTGCAATAGCCGTTTGAACTTGCATTGTTAATTTTTGTTGGTCTTTAATTTGATTTTCAACCGAATTATCATAATCAACACCATTTATAGATAAGTTGGATAAAATAACACCATATCTTTGTATTGGGGATTTTTCTACTCTACCTAAACCACCTTTACTATCTTTAGTTATTTCAACTATAGTGATTACTTTTTCAGCATTTGTAAATGCATCAATAGTTTTTTGGTCTTTTTGAGTTGTTTTATAAACGCCATGACTTGCTTGGTCTTCAATATAATTGATTAACTCATTACGTTTCTCAGCATAAGATTCTTTTGAAGACATAAGAGGTCCACTCATAAAGACTGCTTTTTGAATAACTGTTGTTACCAACTCATGTTCAATTGCTTCTTGTGAACCGAAAGAAGTGTGTAGTGCAATAATTGATTTAGTATCTAAAGGTAACTCCATTGATACTGACCCAGAAATCATCGCATGACCACCATCATTAAATCTAATCTTAATTGACTGGTCAACTTCAGAACCTTGATTATCCATTTTTGAAAACCAAATTTGTGTTCTACGTTTGTAGTGTGTTGCTTTACCTAAATACTGTGAATAAGTACCTGGTGTGGTAATAACATCTAATTCACCACTTAAAGGATGTTGAATAACGCAAATTTCACCAGCCTCCACTTCTTCAAACGTTTTACCTGAATAGCTAATTAAAACTACTACTGCTACAATTGACAAAACAATCATAGTTACTTTTTTAACTGTTAAACTTTCTAAAAAATTTTCCATTTCTTTTTTTTTTATTATTTATTTAATTTATCAGCTTCTTTTTTTAAATCTTCAGCTGTTTTCAGATTTTCTTCAACTTTTTCTTTAACTTTATTAACTTTAACCTTAACTTCATCAGTATAAGCTTTAGTTACTTTAATTTCATCCACCAATGTTGAAGGTTCTGATGGTAAAATTTCTTTTTTCTTTTCTTTTTTAAACAACCACCATGTTGTACCATTGAAAAGTAATGGGATGATGTATTGACTGATTAATAAAACTATCAATACAATAGGGATTAATTCTTGTAGTATTTTCCACATATTTTTATTTATTATTTATTATTATTTTACAAAGGTACTAATAAGATTTGAATTGAACAAATTATTTATATAATATTTTTCCAAGTCTTATAACTCTTTCTTTGAATTGTTCTAGATTGCTGTTATTATCGATTATAATATCGGCACATGATATATCAATATTAAATGAATCTGGACTTTCAGGTGGTAATCGTTTAGATGCGTCAACCCAAATTATCAAATCAAATAATCCTTGTTTAATACACTCATCTATTTCACCTCTATCTCGCATACCAACATATGCATTAGAGGTTTTTAATATTTCCTTGGCTAATCTAGCTTTATTATTTTTATTATAATCACAAATCATATCGTACCACTCAGCTCTATGATTCATTCTATCTTCAAAACATTCTTCTGGTGTTTTATAACCATATTTTTTTTTCAATTCATCATATATGAATATATCAGCAGCTGCTTGTGATGATGATTTAAATTTAAAGTCGAAATTATCTCTTAATATTTCAGCTAACGTATCTTTTCCCCACCTGGCATGGGTACAAATTAAAATTTTTGGTTTTTTCATTTTTTTTCTTTTATTATAAAATATAAATTTATTGAAATTATCATTAGATTTGTAATAATCACTGGAATTAAAGACAATAGTATACCATATATTACAAATACAACACAGGCCATTACATTAATCAATCTTAATAAGAAAATATCTTTCATTAGGAAAGATACAACCACTAATAATGTACCTATATAACCAATTATATCGCTCATTTTATACAAAGATACTAAATATAATTGATAGATGCAAATAAAAAAATCCTAACCTTTTTTAAGATTAGGATTTATAAATACAGAATAGATTTGTTTTTTTTTTTGCAGAAAAAGTTAATTGCTGGAACTATTCTTTAATATCTACAGCACCAGTTACGTTGCTTTCGCAAGAGGCTTTACTGGGCCAATTTTGTAGGGATGGTAGTATTTGAATCTACACCTCCAGCTCTAACACTGGTCGCTCTACTTTTAAGCTACATCCCTATATCTCAGCAGAAGACATACTGCGATTTTACAAGTGGGCTATTGTGCCACAAAACCAACCTAAATTGGTGTCTATTTTAATTGTGGGCAAAACTGGATTCGATACCAATATCTCCACCGCACTGGTGACGTGTTAACTTACACTATAAGCCCAAGTATGGTCAGAATCAACGTTTGTTTTCATACCAGAAATTAAATGCTGTAGTGATTCTTTTACCAATATCTTATCCCAAGATGATGATTTAACTTTTTTTAATTGGATTACGCCAATATCGCTTTTTACTTTCGTATGGTATCTGTTTAGTTTTTTACGCTATACTAGCTACCGAAGTCCCGACCAACTTTTTTTATCTAAGTTTTTTTTGTTTGCCGTACTCATCTTTTTGGATAATACTTTAAAGAACGTTTTTTTTCTAATAATTATACAAAGGTACTAAATAAATACATCTTTGTCAAGTAAAATATTAATTATTTTTAAAATTAGATGGTAATTCACTGATAATCACAAAAATATCTTGTTTTTCATTCAATGTATGAATAATATTTAAAACCTCATAATATTGATTATCTAAATAAATAAATTCATCTTTTCTTGGTAGAACTGATAATTTAACATTACTTTTTATTGGTTCCCACTTTACATTTAATATTGATATCGTATATTTTCTTTTAAACATATTAAAATATAATGTGATTTTTTAAAAAATAAAGTATTTATTATATATAACGATAAATTTAATAACTAAAAAAAAATGAAAACAAAACTAGAAAGAGGTTGTGGATGTGGTTCTAAGAAGCCTTCCCCACCACCAACACCAAGTAAATAAATTAAAAAGGACGTGATGTCCTTTTTTTTATTCTTTTGATTCAGTAGGTCCCACAGTTGGGTCTAGTTTCTTACTAAATCCATCAGCTATTTTGCTACCTAAAGCAACACCAACAAACGCTAAAAATACTTCATACTTAAATCCATGATTATACATATCATACATTGCCATATATATTGATACAACCCAAGCAGTGAACATTGTCAATGATGTTCTTGACCATTTTAAAACACCTTTTTTATCTGGTTTTTTAAGTGTATCATCAGCGATATCACTTAACATTTTAATAGTGTCTTTTATTTTCACCAAAGCGAACAATAATATTATTGTAAATAAGCCTAAGCCGACATAAGTAATGATAGTTTGAGTTGTCATAGATATTGTTTTTATAATAAATATCTATAAATAAAAAAACCGACCATAATTTCTTATAATCGGTGTAAAATAATTAATAATTGGTGGATTATCAATATTTTTAGTGGAGTCGAAGGGAGGAGCGTTATCTTGATAATAAAAGAATAATAGAACCTTTTGAACCCATATCTGAAATAACCCAATTACCTTCTGGTAGTGGAAATTTTATAGTGTCCCAATTATTACTATCATTTGTGTCCGCTATAAAATAATTATCTTTTGTTATGCCAATATTCATAAAACCATTAGGTATTTTAATATCAATATATTTCATTTTTCTATCCATTTTTTCATTATTAATTTACAAAATACAATCATTTGTTCATGTGTCATATTATTTTTAGCTAAATTAGCAGCCGCACTAATAAATTGTATATTACCCTTCATATAACCAATATGTGAATTAATTCTATCTAATGATGCCATATAAATCAACCCTTCATTTTTAATTCTAATTGGATGAATTAATTTTACACCAGTATATGGACAGATACCATCTTGTTTAACCCATTGTTCTAACAAATCATCTAATGTTATATTAACTTCTTGATTACGATACTTAGCCCTTCTGAAATGTTCACGTAACCCAGTATATTTATCAGCTTTGGTTACACCTTTTAAGTATTCAACTCTACCACTATGTAATTGTTTATGATTAACCATACTTGAACACGAATGTGAACAATAGTTATCTGAACCACGTTTTTTATTTCGTCTTACTTCACTACCATCTTTAGTAAATAATTTACCACATTTTATATTATCGCAAATAACTTCAATTTGTGGTCTTTTGTATTTTTTAACTTCTTTTTCCATACATATAAATATCGTCATTCCACGATAAAATTCATATTCCACTGAAATTAAAATAAAAATTCATAACATAAACATTTATATTAGGAATGAGTTAAAAAACAGATAAAAAAGGACCCCATCTGGTGTTTTAAGACCTGCCAGAGCAATTAAATCTCCTATGCGTGTCTCCTTTATAATTGTTAATCTCTTAGTCATCATTTCTGACGTGCAACCACCACTACGTGCAAGTGTATTAACTAGGTGATTTGGAATTTAGGGGAGTCGAACCCCTGTCTTGAGTATTCTTCAAAAGCTTTCTTCATGTTTATTCGGTTACTTATTCCGACAATGTTTTCCTTACTTGGATAGGTTTGGTCCTATGATAGTTTACTATCATTCAGTGGTTACCACTATAAGGTGAATTATCACCATCTACTTTAATTTAAGCTAAAGCTACTTCTCCGTTGAAGCTACATGTAGCTTCGTTTAGGAAATTTTCTGATACGATAAAATCGTTGTCAATTCGTTGTTACATAGAGTTATTAAACTGCTTCCAATGTTAGCAGCACATGCTTACTGATTACGACTATACCCAGTCGATACCTTTAAAATCCCATAAATTTAAGAACGTTTGTGAATATAAATATAATAACTTTATTTGAAAAGTCAAATTATTTACTTAAAATCTCGATTTCTTTTTGAATTCGTTTTTTATCTGTTTCAGATAAGGAAACTTTTTTAGTTCCTTTTTTCTCTGTTTTTGTTCCGCTTTCTAATTGCTTTTGCAATCTATCTAAAGCTCTTTTTTTTCTATCAGTTAATTTGCTCATATTATTTTTTATTAGTATTATTATTTTTTTTTACAAATATACTAACTAATTTTATTATATACAACTTTATTTATAATAATCTTATCTATAATCCCATAAAAAAATAAAGGTAATTATAACTTTGGTGATTATCAGTATATTTATAGTAAAGAGATTGGGTTGGAAAATAAATATATCAATTTTTACCTTTAGATTTAACTATTTTATTTGTTATAATGGAATCAATTAGGCCATATGAAACACTCTCCTGGCTAGAAAGCCAAAAATCCCTATCAGCATCTTTCATAACCTGTTCTTTTGTTTTTTTTGTATTTTTAGCCAATATATCAAATAGAATTTCATTATATTTCTCAGCTTCTTTAAACGAAATCAAAAGGTCCTGAACCTTACCCTCTGCGCCAGAACTTACGGTATGTAACATAACTCTACTATGTTTTAATGAGTGTCGTTTACCTTTGGTGCCAGAGGATAGGATAATACTACCCATAGAGGCTGCCAATCCCATGTTAACTGTTGATATATCGGAACTAACATAATCCATAACATCACAAATACCTAATCCTGATAAAACCGAACCTCCTGGGCTAGAAATTTGTAGTGTTATATCTTTAGTTTCAAGATTATCTAAAAACATAAGTTGTGCCTGTGAAATAGCCGCCATATTTTCGTTTACTGTACCATACAAAAATATTATTCTTTCAAGCATCATTCTGGAAAAAATATCCATTTGTGTAACTCTCATCTCCCTTTCTTCAAGGATATATGGTGTTAGTGATGCTTGGACTTGTTTATTATAATAGTCTAATTTTAGCGACCCAATACCTTCATGTTGAACGGCATACTTTTCAAATTCATTTTTAAATCTCATATGTTTTTAATCTAAATTAATTGTTATAAATACTGGCGTATAATCACCATTCCAGCCTCCTATCACATTATAATCGAACCATTCAATTGCCATTTCATATTTTTTATTTTCTATCGTAATACCTTCAGCTATTTCATCCTCGTCTAAAGTTTCATCAAATGTTTTCATTAGACAATCGATTACTTTAGCTTTATCATAAGCCACTACAGTTGGCATACCGAATCTATTGGCAACACCTATGATAGCATCATCAAAACCATCATAAAAAATAGCTTCAGAATCTACCAATTCTATTACATCTTCTTTATTCATTATCTTTTAGCTTTTTTAGCTTTCTCAGTTATTGCTTTAGTTTCATCTTTCTCTTGTTTTTCAGCTAAAATGATACTTTTGATTGATTCTCTAATAACATCAATTGTTTCAAAACCATATTTTCTTAATATATCAGTATGAGCCATGAAATCTGGTGTTTTAATTTCTAACTTATCTTTCTCAGAATCAAAACTAACACCAGCTAATGATTCTTGAACAACTATAACTCTTTGTTCTGGGGTTAATTGGTCAATTATTTTTTCATTAACTAAAATAATTAAATCATCTTGTGTTCTGAACTTTAATAATTCATTTGCTTTAACCAATTTAAAAATTTCTTTTGAATTGTCATCAGCAAAAATAGCTATGTTAATAAATTGACCTAAATTTGTTTGTAATATTGCTTGGTCATACAATGCTTGTGTACCTTCGTGTAATTCTTTATACTTTGACATGTTTTGTGTTTTTATTGTTTGTTATTTTTACAAATATACTAACAATAAAAACACCATGCAACTTTATTTTAAATAATTTTTCAAAACGGTAATTTATCTTCTATTAATGTAATATTCCACGATATCTTAATAGTACGGTTTTTAAGATTATTTATGGTTAATTTATTTCTTTGGATATTATAAACAGTTGTAGAACCAATTATAATAGGTTTAATCATTTTAAAAGAATAACTCCTTTTATCTTTTGTATATGGTAATTTATATAGGTCTTTTTTATACCACCCATATTTAACATCATTATATACAAAACCAAATTTAAATTCCATTGTGTAAATATATTTACTTGATTTTATTGGTATCTTTACACATTACTATCTTATATATAGTAGTTATAACCAATACTACTTATATGTTCTAATTTGCATTTTGTTTCAAAAACTTTTAAAAATTACCCACGCTTTTTTTCGTAAGTATCAATAATTTTTACATCATCAAAATTTGGAACGTAAATCTCATATTCAAATGGGTTCATAACTCTTGTTCTTATTGTCTGTTCCACATCAATCGCTTGTTGATTTGGAATTAAACCAACATATATTTTATTTCCAAATCCTTCTGCAACACGAACATCAGTTGTCCAAGAAGCACCAGCAAAATCTTCATCTGGGTTTATAGTATTTAACCCTCGGTAAACTTTAAATGGATATTGAATGTTCGATACGTAATCAATTACTTTTTGTATTTTTTCCAATGCTTGTTCATTATTATAATAATCCATTCCATCCATAGCATAGAAATCATCAATGTAATAATCTGGCGTTAATGTGTTATTATTAACACTTTCGTTCAAAAATTCCCTTATTGTGGTTTTAATAAACTTGCGTAGTTTCATATTATTATCCATATTTTACTTTATATATAAATATTCAATTTTAAAATTCCCACTACGCATTTTTAAAAGTTTTTGTTCAGTGTTTCAATTGAGCATTTGTGGTATTTTTACCGTACTGGTTATAACAAGGTGTATAAGAAAGTTTGCTATCAACAGTTGTGGTAAATTGAAAGTTCATCAAAGCAAACCTTCTCATACACTTTACCGTTATACACAATATTTTTCTCCAACCGCACCATAATACAAAGGTACTATTTTTTTTACTAAAAACCTAGTCTTTTGTTTTTTTTTTGATATTTATATAAAAACCCTATTTTATGGAAAACGAAATGAGAAAGTTGATAGACCAAGTTAAGTACTTTGGTAAAACAATTATTAAAGAAGAGTTTGGTCACAATTCAAATTATAGTATAGAACAGCCTGTTAGAGTTAAATTTATTCTTTACAAGAAAGGTGACGCTGTACCAGTCAAACTACAAGCTGTTGCTCTTAAAAATGTTGATGAATTTAAGTTAAAGATGAAAAAATTTAAACAATCATTTCCACCAGAATACGAAAAAGATATTGAGGAGACTAATGGCATACATTATTTTATTAAAATAAAGTTGGTTAATGAGCAAATTGGGTCAATTTCAAAAGACCAAGAAGATTTTTTAGATTTTATAGCTTTTTCTACTGGAGAGCAATATGAATTGTTTTATTAAATTTCCACCACACAAAAATACTGTGTATAACAAGGTGTATAAGAAAGTTTGCTATAAAGTTCAGTGGTAATTTGAAAGTTTCTACAAGCAAACCTTCTCATACACCCAAACGTTAGCGGTCATTGCTACCAAGCCACTTCACGCACTCACAAAATCCAGCAATAAAGAACGCTTGTTCCTGTGCTGTCAATGGTGGTTCTACCATTTCTGAAATTTTTACAGCCATTACCCCTGCTTCATCAACCGAAGGCAACGAACCGCTAACAACAGATATACCCAATTTGGGGTTCTGTGGTTCATTTGAATTTTCTGCTTTTTTTGTCATTTTATCTTATTTTTAAAGTTTATACTATTTAATCCCAAACTGGGCATATCTGTAACCGTTATAAGCCATTTTAGGGCAGCTCCGAAATAAACTGACTTGGGATTTTCCAATAGCCATTTAAAGGAGTTCCAAATAAACTGCGACAATCTTCAATTATTGTAGTAACAAACTTTGCTTTTATTACTCTACCAGTTGGGAGTTTGTAACCTCTTTTAGATAAAATGACTATTGATAAGTCATTACCTAAAGCATCAACCATAAAAGGTTCTCCATATTGGATTACTTTTTCAAGTGGAATTTTTGATTTGTCTGTTTTAAAGTATTCAATTTCTTCAATCGAATTACCCTCAATTAGTTTTGCGTTTTCTGGCTTATTCCAGTTTGTTTCAATTTCAGAATATTTTAAAGACTTTAGGTAATTTTCAAGCCCTTTGTAGTCAATTTTATGTTTCAGTTTCATATAATATTTATTTTAAATTGTAAATAAAAAACGGCG
>Ga0315284_10009517_pt1 | contig 13853 bp, 13 predicted proteins | sample YL17G09_16_MG_FD_203696 | JGI IMG/M metagenome (GOLD analysis project Ga0315284, IMG submission 203696) | Sediment microbial communities from Yellowstone Lake, YNP, Wyoming, USA - YL17G09_16 | ecosystem: Environmental > Aquatic > Freshwater > Lake > Sediment | place: USA: Wyoming | collected... | reverse complement strand
GTGAATTGCCTTTAGAAGATGATATAGGATTAAATTATACTTTACAATTTTTAACCTCAAGTGAGATTGTTTTTGATGAAGTAGTTGGTCGTATATTTAATGATGTACAACTTACAGATGATACAGTAGTTATAACGGATTTGTTACTAGTTAACTTTATATTAAATTTACCAACTGATAATACACTAACTGTAACAGATGAAGCATTAGGTTCACGTATAAAGTTTGCTGGTAATACTGTTATATTTGTACAGACTGTAGGGTTAGAAAAAACTAATACTAAAGTTGTTACATCAACCCTTACACTTGTTAGTACAGTCAGTGTAAAAATAAAAGCTCATAAGCCTATATTACATTGGTTAAGTGGCTCCGACTTACTTATGCAGCATGTAGCCTACTGGTTACACGAAATACCTCGTTCAATAAGTGATTCTTTTACAGTTTCAGATATTGTAATCCTTGGTTTTAATCTAAGTAGAACGGCAACATCAGCACTCGTTCTTATTGATACTACTACCGTTATAAAAACTACAACAGTTGGTAAAATTATCACAGATACTTTAAGTATAACTGATGCAGCAAGTATTATTGATACTGTATCTAAGGAGTTTGAGCAAACATTATCACTAAGTCAAAACGCATTAGGGCTTGTTCTTAATGAACGCCTATACATGCTTTTGCAAGCCCCATACGATGCTCCTGCTACTGCGGTAATTTTACCAAATCCACTTTTGGATGATGGCGAGAGTACAATGGTGGATGCCGTAATACGAAAGGCAATGGATAATACAGCTTATTCATTTGTCAAACGAACCAAGAATCGACGGTTAAAATATACTTTCCAATTAAATGAACGTAAAGGCGATGAACTAAAAGCCTTCACCACCCAGTACAATGCGGCCTTTATAAAGTTGCAAAATTGGAAAGGTGAAATCTGGAAAGTACAAATAATCACAAATCCAGTGGAATACACAGCAGCCGGGAAATGGGGTCCTATTGGGGACCGTATTGAAGTCAACCTTGAATTTGAAGGTATTAGGATATTCTAATGGATTACTATGGAACTATAGTAAAAGCTGAAACTTATTTTGGGGAACGTCTTAATACCCAGGCTTGGGATACTGCTATTATTAGTGATAGAGAAAAAGCCCTAAAGATGGCAACCCGAACCATTGATAGGTTAAATTTTGCTGGAGAGAAATACGACTCTATACAAGAGTCGCAATTTCCACGGGGTCTGGATTTAACTGTTCCAGTTGATATTGAATGTGCTTGCTATGAAATAGCCTTAGCACTACTAGATGGTATTGACATGGAGCAGGAAGCGTTAGGTCTTGGCATTGTAAGTGATGCCTTTTCTGGTGTGCGTACAACCTACGACGACGCCATGTTTCACGATCATTTAAGAGCGGGTATCCCCAGTATTATTGCTTGGGATTACTTAAAACCTTACCTAAATGATCCAAGGCAAATTATCTTAAGTAGGGTTTCTTAGGAGTTGGTACAATGAAAACGTATTGGCACTTAGTGTATGACAATGCTACTGATGACGAGGCTGCTAAAACTGCCGAGGCCGCAGCAAAGGCTGCCGAAGGGGGAGGTGATCCTAAAACCCTAACTTTTACGCAGGATCAACTGAATAAGATGATGGCTGATAACCGACGCAAGTTGGCTCAGCAAAATCAACAACTTGTTTCAGAGTTGGAAACTCTTAAAGAGCAATCTAATTTAACAACTCAACAAAAAGAAGAGTTGGAAGGACGTATTAACCAACTTCAAGAACAATTTATGACCAAGGAGGAAATTGCTAAGAAAGAGCAAGCCAAATTGGTAAAATTAACCGAGGAAGAAAAAGCCAAGTTGAAGAATGAAGCAGAATCTTGGCGGAATCGTTACTCTACTGCTACGGTTCAACGTTCGTTGACGGATGCAGCAGTAGAGGGTAAAGCTGTTAGTCCTGAGCAACTTGTTGCTATCTTGGGAACCGTCACTAGCTTGCAACCTGTGATTGGTGAAGATGGCAAACCTACAGGTGACTATGCACCCATTGTTAAATTTAATGATGTGGATAGCAATGGCAAACCTATTGTCTTAGACCTGACCCCGCAGCAAACTGTTAAGCGTATGAAGGAATTGCCACAACGTTTTGGTAATCTTTTTCAAAGTGATGCAACTGGCGGATTAGGTGGGCATAGTGGTTCTGGTGCAGGTGGTAGTGGAATAAGTCCATCTGTTACTGCCTTGAAAGACCTGGGAGCTTACGCTAAGTGGCGGAAAGAACACCCCGATCTGAATTTACCTTCAAGATCATAACTAAAACTTTAGGAGTTTTCAATGAAGTCTTTTCGTTTGGCTTATGCCAATAGCCTTGACGCTTTTATTCCTGAAATTTGGGCGAATGAGTCGATCCTCCTTTTAAGGGAAAATATTGTTGCGGCAAGTCTTATTCACCGTGATTTTCAGAACGAGATTGCAAAGTTTGGTGATGTGGTTAATACGCGAAAGCCGACTGCATTCACTGCAAAACGCAAGACAAATACCGACGATGTGACTGTGCAAGATGCGGTTGCCACGAACATCCCGGTCACGCTGAATCAACATATTCACACGTCCTTTATGATTAGGGATGGTGAGGAGAGCAAGAGTTTCTTGCAGTTACGAAATGAATATTTACTGCCGGCTGTGCAGTCGTTAGCAACAGCCATTGACCAAATTGTTCTTGGTCAAGTCTACCAATTCCTTGGCAATGCCGAAGGTGGTGTTGGTGCTCTTACCGATTCAACGGTTAAGGGTTACATGCTTGATACGCGGAAGCGTATGAATATTAACAAAGCATACGAAGCTGGGCGTAATATGATTATGACGCCCAACACGGACGCTGAGGCTTTGAAACTCGATTGGTTTGTTAATGCTGATAAGGTTGGTGACAATGGTACGGCATTACGTGAAGCTAGTTTGGGGCGGAAGTTCCAATTTGATAACTTCATGTGCCAAAATACTCCATCTATTACCAACTCTTTAGCCCTTACTGGTGTGGCGGTTGATCTGACGGCTGGTTATGCTGTTGGTGCTGTTGCTATGCACATGGATGGTACTGGTGGAGCTAAGGGTGGCCGTGATATTGCAGTGGGTAATTGGTTCTTTGTTGGAACCGATCTTATTCCTCATCAGGTTACGGCTACCGCCAATCTGTCAACTGATGATGTTGATGTCACCTTTACGCCAGGTTTGAAGCGTGCAGTGGCTACTGACATAGCTGTTACCTTCTTCAAAAATGCTGATATTAATCTTGGGGCAGGTTACTTAATTGGGTACTCCAAGGAAATTGTTGTTCATGGTATTACTGGAGCCATTGAAGTTGGTTCGATGGTTTCTTTTGCCACGGCTGGCACACCCAACGTGTTGCAAACTGGTAGTCCTAAGTATTGCGTTATTGCAGTAACCAACAGTGGTGGTAATACTATTGGTATTACTCTTGATCGCCCGTTAGATGTTGCGTTGGCAGATACGGATATTGTCAATGTTGGACCTCAAGGTGACTATAACTTTGCATTCCATAAGAACGCATTAGCCTTGGTAGTGCGACCACTAGCGGCGGCTCCTGCTGGTTTGGCTATTTCGTCTACGCAGCAAGCGGACGGAATTGCTATCCGTGTTACTGTTACGTATGATGGGGTTAAGCAAGGTGTTTTGGTCACGGTTGACTTACTTTGCGGAATCGCAGTGCTGGATACCGCCCTCGGTGCCGTGATGCTTGGTTAAGTTATCAAAATCTAGAATCTGCAATTCTAGATTGCCTTCATACTGGGTGCTACATGTTGCATAGTTTTCTTGGAATGCGTAGAACTTTGTATAGGTTGAAGCGTAGATTTGCTACTCCTATACGTCTATACAAAAGAGAAAACCCAACTGTAGACACTAAAACTGGTGCAAAAACTTGTACTTTAGTTAGTATTGCTATCAAACATGCGATAGTCATGCAGACTCGTGACTACCGCATGTTTGTATATGACTTAGCTTTTATATCTGCAAATAAAGACTTTACAACAGGTGGGTATTTTGATCCATCTGAACGAAAAATAATTATAGATAAGAGAGATTTACCATCTAATTATATAATAACTAATGACCAGTATATATCTATTGGTAGCAAGCAATACCAAATTTATGAGTTCTCAGATAATTTAGCAGCCTATGTCTTGAGTGTTAAAACTTTACGTGGAGAATTTGATATAACTATCAATTCCACTATAAATGTTTTAGTGTTAGAAGATAGTGCTCAGGCTTATATAGACCATTTTACTTATGCTGTTAGTGACAAACTTTCACTTTATGAAAGTTTGGAGTCTGATGAATTTTCAGTCTTATCACGACAAATTGAAGAAGATGTAACTCTACAAGATACCGTGGAGTAAGACATGACAACTCGATCTAAGAGTGAAAGTGTTTCATTTACTCAGCAAGCTGGTGTAGGATTACATCCCAACTATATTGACCCAAATATACTTCGATGGGTTCATGCGTCTATTGCAACCCATTTTGATGATTACAAGAGTGGCTTAAAACTGTATCTTGAAGGTGCAGAACGTGATACTGGGGATGAAACTAATTTTGCAGAGATAAGAGTTGATGGACCACTGATAGAAATCCCACAAAAAGGTATTATGATCTTAATTTATGATATAAATGTACTTATACAATCACATTTAGACCCAACTAGTTATTATAAAATGCAAGATGTTATGGGGGTTTTTGTTAGAGGTTTCACATTTACAATACCAGTATATAGGTATGGTATAGGTCCATTAGACGACCAATCTTTTATAGAGTGCTTAAGATTGCACGATGAACACAGTATGAAAGGTAAAATGGTTGAGGTGAATAATTTTGGTATCGTTCGTCAAGATACCAGATTAACTCAAGCAACCATTGAAGGACATTACAGATTAACACTGGAGGACTCAGGAGTATTTAACGATGACTCAAATTGATCTTCGAGAGGCTACTATCAAAATTTGGGATGGGACACTTCCTACCCTAATTTTTGAAAGTCAAGCAGATAATGCTGATTTAACTTTTACTGCTAAAAGTCGCCACTTAGGCAGTAAAAAAATATCAGTTACAATTGTTGATCCAGGTGTTGATGGTCCATTAGCTGTCGCGGTCACTGATTTAGATATTGTAGTGACACTCGAATATGGTTCTGGAGCAACTAGAGCCCCGACAACTGGAGCCCCGACAACTGGAGCCCCGACAACTGGAGCCCCAACAACTGGAGCCCCGACAACTGGAGCCCCGACAACTGGAGCCCCGACAACTGCTGCACCATCAACTGCGGCACCAACAGTGGTTTCAACAGCAATAGAAATTGTTGCTGCTATAGTTGCAAATGCAGATGCATCGGCACTTATTACGGCTGTGGCTGCTGGCACGGGTGCCGGTGTTGTTGATGCGATGGCTAAGGACTATCTTGAAGGTGCAAACAGTGTTACGGTTAAGATAGGTGATGGAAATCTGTCATATACCGAGCATAGTAAAGTTGACTTCACTCTTGATCGTGGGGTGATGAATACCGTCCGAAATGGTGAAGATACACCTATGGACGTAACTCTTGATCTGTTATGGGACTGGTTATCTTCAGAAAGTGGGGCAACGACCCCTACTATAGAAGAAACCTTAAAACAACTTGGTCCGGCTGATGATTGGGTTTCATCGGCTGACGATCAATGCCAACCATATTGTGTTGACATTGAATTGGTAAATGCACCAAATTGTGTAGGTGTAACGGATGAAGTTATAATGCTGGAGGAATATTACTATGAGTCTTTGGATCATGACCTTAAGAAGGGGTCTGTAAGTACCAAAGGCCGCTGTAATCGAAAGAAGGCAACCAAGACTCGTATAGCTTTGGAGTAAAAAATGGCTCAGATTGATCTTAGAAATGCCACTATTAGACTCTGGGATGGAACTACTCCAACCTTGACACTCAATAGTGCTAATTCTCTCTCAGATGTTATTTTGACATCTAAGAGTCGTCACGATGGAAGCAAACGAATTTCATGTACGTTTGTTAATCCGGGGACAAGTGGTGTATTAAGTGTTGCTGTTACTGGACGGGATATTGTAGTCACACTTGCTTATTCCTCTGGAATAACTTCAACGGCTGCATTAGTTGTTGCTGCAATAAATAATTTGGCAGCGGCTGCCGCCCTTGTAACAGCTACACCTGAAGGTGCTGGTTCAGGTATTGTTGCGGTTCAAGCGAAACAATATCTGAGTGGTCAAAAAAGTTTGACAATTAAGATAGGGGATGGAAACCTTAGTTATACCGAACATAGAAAAGTTGACTTCACCCTTGATCGTGGAATTATGGACACGGTTAGACTTGGTGAAGATACCCCAATGGATGTCACGATGGACTTCCTTTGGGATTGGTTGGCGTCAGAAGATGGTGCTTTAACCCCAACTATTGAAGAGGTACTTTGTAAGGAAGGTGCTGCCTCCGCATGGGTCTCAACTGCTAATGATCAATGCCAACCGTACTGTGTTGATATGGAAGTTGTAAATGATCCTGACTGCTCTGGAGTTGATAATGAGATTGTGACGTTTGAGGAATACTACAAAGAAACCCTTGACCATGATCTTAAAAAAGGCTCTGTTAGTGCAAAGGGTCGCTGTAATCGTAAGCAAGCTACACTGGCACGTCTTGCTATTTAGTAACTTGTATCCACCCAAGGGGATACAATACAAGTTGGAGATACTATGAAAATTCGCGGTAAGAAAATTGAAGGTAGAAACTCGGAAGTTATACCAATTATACGTCCATCTGGAAATATATTCTTTATTGCAGAGGCAATACCTAATTTTGACCAATTTGAAAAATTAGTAAAATTACCAAAGCCACCTGAAAAAATTCTTCCAGGTGGAGTAAAACAACCTGATTTACAGAACCCAAAGTATATTGAGAAACTTCAAGAGTATAGTCAGATGCGATCTGATTACGTTATAATTGCATCTTTATCATCAACCCCCGATTTAGAGTGGGAAATAGTTGATTTAATAAAACCTGATACTTGGTGTAAGTATAGGGATGAGTTATTAAGTTCTGGTTTGACAGAACTTGAAATAATGCGACTTATAACTAGTGTAAGTAAAGCTAATAGTCTTGATGATGCAATGATTATGGCTGCACGTGATGATTTTTTGCGAGGTCAGGCTCTGGTACACGGGTAAATTTACCAGAGGGAAGAACATACAGTTACCTTGTATGGCGTGCTTGTGAACGATTTTCTATTTTGCCGCCAGGTATAAATTATAATTTTGAAGATTTAGCATCGTGGTCTAAAGCTCAACTGTTAGCATACGAGCAAATAAGACAGTATGAAGAAAGTGTAATTCCAAATGATAACGTATAAGGGAAGTAAAACAGCTATACTCAAACTTCAACAAGGTATATTTACACAAGTTTTTATAGATGCAATGGCAACACAGCTTAGAGCGGCTGCGGCAGAATGGGTAAAAGAAGTTCTTAAAAATGTTCCTATTTATACAGGTGCGGCAAAAGGAACTTTTGAACCTTTGACAAGAGTGTTACGCCGATTTGACGTTAGTAATCCGTATACTAGTCCTATAAATGCACGAGCAAAAAGAAAAGTAGAAACTGGTACAATTATACAAGGTACAAAGTATGATTTGGGTTACTATGGTGCTCAAAAGTATGGACAAACTTTTTTTGAAATACCTAAATCTGTTATATTGAGTAGTGGGATAACTTTTACATTTGCATTTTCTAATGATTTACCATATATGCTTTGGAATGATATTTATCCCGCCCCAGTTTGGATGAATATGCCAAGTAATCCACCTTGGGATTATATTAACAAAGGTATTGAAGCCTTCAAAAATTATGTTGATTTAGAACTACCGAAATATATTCCTGGTATTGAACCTTACATTAGTGTACAAGTAGTGAGTGTGCGATAATGGGAACAACTACTATTCTTAATATTCAGGTTCAAGGTGGCAATCAAATTGCTACTTTAACCAATCAATTAAATGCCGCTACAAATGCAAATAATAGTCTAAATCAAAGTATGAGTCAAACGTCATCTGCCGCTGGCCAATATAATGTAGCAATAAATAATATCTCCAAAAACACTATATCTGCTGCTGGGGCCGCAGATAGATTGTCGCTCTCGTGGGGTAGTATAGAGCGAATAATGATTGGTTCTGCAATTTCCAGAACCATAGGAATGATTATTAGAGGGTTTCAAGGTGGGGTAACATCGGCTGCAGAATTTTTATTGAGAATCGGGGAAATACAAACATTATCACAACAAAATCAACAGAGTACAGCGGCTTGGACGGCTCAAGTTCGTGGTCTGTCGGATGCTTTTGGGGTATCTGCATTAAAAGTTGCAGAGGCCCAGTATCAAGCAATATCTAATCAAATTGCACATGGTGCTGAATCAACGACATTTCTTAATGAGGCTCTAAGACTATCTGTTATTACAGTTGCAAGTGCTGATAATGCTGTACAGGCTCTTACTGGTGTTTTGAACTCATACCATTTAAGTGCAGATAGTGCTAGAATGGTGTCAGATAAATTGTTCAAAACAGTTGAGTTAGGTAGATTACGTCTTGATCAAATTGGACTATCTATAGGGACAGTTACAGCAGTTGCCAGTCAACTTGGTGTAGCTATGGATGATGTATTTGCATCCTTGGTAGTTTTAACAAGACTCGGTATTCAACCTGCTGTTGCAATGACCGAGTTACGTGGTATTATGATGAAACTCATAAAACCAACGGATGAAATGAAGAAACTTTTTAGGGAGTGGGGGGTTGAAACTGGTGAGGTTGCTGTTAAGACATATGGTTTTGTTGGAATTTTTGAAAAATTATTAGATGCTGCTAATAAAGGTAAGGGTATTATAAATGAAATGGGGGAAACTTTTAATAATATACGTGCTATTGTAGGTGCAACAGGTATTGCAGCTAATTTAGATTTAGTAAAAGACTCATTACTACAAATTGGTAATGGGGCAAAGACTGCTGACGAAGCAATGAAAATAATGCAGCAAAATACTGGCTATCAAATGAGGGTTGAGTGGGAACGTATAAAAAATATTTTTACAATTGGATTTGGTACAGAATTTATTGACTCCATGGCTGCAATAAATGCAAACTTAGGTGGTTTTTCAAAAATAATTAAGGTTGCTGTTGATGATGCAATCTTTTTTGGCAAGGCTCTTGCTGTTTGGGTAATTGGTTCTAGAGTTCTTATTCCTCTTGCTGAGTCTGTAATCTTATTAGGTCAGTTTGCTCGTATACTTAAAGTAACTTCGGCCGAAGTTGCGGCAAATACGGCTTTAACCGAAATAAATACGGCGGCTAAGGTACAAAATGCAAATGCACAAAGGGCAGCGGCAACAGCAACACTAGGCGTTAACCCTAATGTTGTATTGATGGCACTTGTTGGGGGGTATCTTGCAGCGGATGCTGTAATAAAACAATTTAATAGAACTATAAAAGAAGGTATTGATGATCGAGTTTCTGCGGAACGTCAGGCAGCAGAAGCCATTTCATCTATTGAGACCCAGGTTGCCGCTAGTAGAGTACAAGCTAATGTTAATGCGGCTCAAAGTTCAACACAAGCATGGTTACAAGCTATTGCACAACAGAAAGCCAATTTGTATGAGTTAGAGTTACTACAACAACGTCAAATAAATCTTCGGGATAAAATTTTTGAATTAGATGTTAAAAGAGTATCTCCTTTAACACGGGAGAAAATGATTTATAAAGAAATGGTAGAGTTGGTTACCAATTTACAACAGGCTATTGCTAAGGGGGTTGATGATAAGGAAATAACCAAACTTATTTCTCAAATGGAGAAGGCTTATGGTCGAGCCGGAGACCTAAAAAATAAGTTGATGACAATAAATGATTATGCTAATACAGCACCAGGTAATACTGTTCTACAATATACTGTTGATGGTATGTATCGTTTGGATAATGTCTATAACAGATTTATTGATACATTAAAAAATTATGATGCACGATTAAATAAAGACATTGATCTAACTAATCAAAATTTATCTACTCAGAAAAATTTAGTCCCACTACTTGAAGCTAAAGCACAAAAGCTAGCGGATTTAACGACAAAGTACCAAGAGTATTCGCAGGCCGCAGCCAAAACTGATGCTTTGGAGCGAGAAACACTTGGAACTATGTCTGCAATGTCTACAAAATTAAGTGAACTCTTTGGGGGGTTTGCTGCAATAAAACGTATACAAATTTTTGGGTCCGCTGAAGATGCAACGGCGTGGGATAAAGAATACCATGCTCTAAAAAAATTGACAGAACAATTTAATATCTTAAAACAGGCCGGGACTAATGCAACGGATGCACAACGCAAAGAATTAGATAAAGCCGTTCAGGAATTTGATAAAGTTAATAAGGCTTTTGAAAAGGCTGGTGGAGATTGGCCCTCACAAGACTGGCAACAACAAATTGAAAAACTTCGTGCTGAACTTAATTTGTACCGAGGTACGCGTATTGAAAGTACCAAAATACATGAGGCTGTTAGAGAGACGGCTGAGTCTATGAACTTTCTTAATAGTTACACCGAGGAAAACCGCAACTTATTGCAACAACTTCAGATACCACTGCAAACAATGAAGGATGCACCACTTATTACTGCCAATAATATGCGTACATTATTATCTACTATGGACCCTATGGCGAGCATTGTAGGTAATACAGTTATTAAATGGCAAGAAATGGTGTCAGCTATTAACACAGCAACTGATGCAGTAACAAGATTCAAACAAACTCAGGCAGCACAACCACAATCACAATGGGTGGGTGGATACATAGCCAAACGGTTTGCAGGTGGGGGAATCGCCAGTGACACTATTCCAGCATACTTAGCTGCTGATGAAGTAGTAATGAATCGTATGGCATCACGCCAGTTCATGCCACAATTGATAGCCATGAACGCAGGAACACGCAATTACAATAATGGTGGTAATGTTACCACAAATGTTGGGGATATAAATGTTTCGGTTGAAGGGGGAAATTCATCTGAACGAACTGTCCGTGAAATAGGTGAGAAACTCCGTCGGGAAATTAGAAGGGGAACTATACGGCTATGAAGGAGGCACTAAATCTTGGTCAGAAAGTTGGCGTTCAACTCATTAGAAAGGAGAGTGTTTCAGAACGTGTTTCTCCACAAGAAGTGGTGCCTTTAATTAGTGAAGTTGTAGTTGATGTTGGTTACGATCAAACACTTGGTAGGAGCATACCAAATGAAGTCGGATTTTGCAGAATTGATCGAAAGTCTTCGGAACCTTAAGGGTAAATTTCAAGTTGAACATTATGATGCCGAGGGCAACCTCAAGGGCACTTATGACTTAGTCAATGGTATAACCAATGTAGGTAAAAATCTCTTATTGGAGGTGATGTTCAGTAATGGCGCGGCCGTTGTTCAAGCAGACTGGTGTATTGGACTCATTAGTCTAGCTAGTTACTCAGCCCTAGCGGCTGGTGACACAATGGCTAGTCATGCTGGGTGGATTGAATTTACAAGTTATAATGAAGGGAATCGTGTTGCCTGGGGGCAGGGTGATGCCGCTAGTCAATCTATAACCAATGCCGCTGCAGCTACTTTTAACATTACTGGTTCTGGTACTGTTAAAGGTATCTTTGTTACATCGGAAGATACAAAGTCTGGAACGACTGGTACTCTATGGTCCACAGCTTTGTTTGCTGCCGATGTAGCCGTGACTAATGGTGACCAACTTAAGGTCACGTATACGGTTAGCTGCTAGTAACAATATCTTAGTGTTAATTTATCAATACTAATGTTAATTTTACCAATCCCAGTGGTAAGTATCTATGAGTAATTTAACCATATCAGCGAATGACGGTAGTCCAGCCTGTGTTGGTACTTATATTCAAGGTATATCACGGACTTGGCCAGGTTTTGGTGAGACTATCTTCACGTACTGGGAACGTGAAGATAGTCTCTATTGGCTTGCACCTGCTTTTGTAGATGGTTCAGGAACATATTGGAAAATAACTAATGGGGCGGATGATTGGTTTGGAGATGGTATAAATACACCATTATCCTGTACAATTGGCCTATACTACAGTGGTGATTTTACTGTAGCACAAATTGCTTTATATGTACCTCCACCTGAAACTGAAATACCTCCTGATATTATTTATATAACACTTAATGAGGGGAGTGACCCACTTATACCAGATTGTTCTGGAACATATACATTACGAAATATAACTACTACTTATGATCTTTTTGGTGCTACTGAATTTCCATTGTGGATGCGTCTTGATGATGAATTCTGGTTAGAACCTATTTCTGGTGGTGAGGAATTTGACACACAGTGGGCTGTTGTAGATGCCGCTGACATGGCTGGAGCCATGTGGAGCAGTGGTAATCTTACCATGAATATGCCACTTGGCATATATGGATACTTACAAGGTGATCCAGGTGATCCTTATGCCTATAGTGAAATTCTTGTTTCTCATGCAATACTAATAGAATCTGCTACAAATACTTTAGAATTAACCCAAACTTTATCTTTAATTTTTTCTTCATGTGCAGCCCATGACACTATTGTCTTTATTGAAACTCTTGAAAATAATATAAAATTAGCAGATGTTATTGGACCTGATATTGTTTTAACTGATGAAGCACTAGGGTGGAATGCGTTCAAGGGTGGGACGCAAGGTATTCCTTTAACAGACGTAGTGTCTGTTGAATTTATTTCTAGTCCAGTGCTCAGTAACCTCTTACCTCTTACGCACTCTATCTCATTTATACATGAGACTTGTCCTTCTCCCGTTCCTAAGCCTGGGCACGTCCTGCTGACATATCCATACACAACCCCTATACTCACTCTTGAGTTACCATCACCTGAGTTTGGGGACACAGATACACTTGAAGCCAGACGTATTAACCGTCGGTCAAGAGGGAACACCTTACATATATTTCGTGATGAAAACTGGCCACTGGCACGTAGATTGAATTTTACGTTCCTTAATTTATCTGAGACACAGAAGAAAGACCTCCTTAGCTTTATTGAGGTGTCAGTAGGGGATGAGATAGGGCTACTGGATTATGAAGGCACTCAGTTAAAAGTAATCATCACAACGCCAGCCGCAACAGCACAACAGCCAGGTGTCATTAGTAACAGCATTACTCTGCAATTCGAGACAGTCTCTTAGGTAATAAGATTTATGAAAACACTTTCACCAGTAGTGCAGGCTGTACTAGAACGTCGCTTAGGTGTAGAGCCTGTTAATATATTGGCAATACAGTGGGTTGCTAATGGGGCAACGTACTATTATGCTGATAAAGAAATAGTAGGTACTGTTCCAGGTGAGAGCGTTGAGAGAACTATCCTCGGTGCTATTCTTGAGATAGGCACCTTGGAAAGTATTGTTAAATTAGATAATCAAGGCCAGAGCCAAGCTATAAGTTTGAAGTTGTCAGATATAGATGGTAGTATTAAAGATATTATAGACCATCATAATATTCATGCTCGCCCAGCTAAAATCTATCAGTGGTTTGATAATGCTAATTTACCTTTGAATGAAATGTTTGTTCTTTTTGAAGGACAAATTACAAGTAATATAGTTTGGTCAGAAGGTGATAGAACAGTCTCACTTGATATCATTACGGCCGTCAGTCTAACTGAGGCTGGTTTCTCTGCTGAGGAAGGAATTGTTACCAATATACCCACAGACTTAGTTGGTGTTGCCTGGCCTATGTGCTTTGGCAGTGTCAATAATGTCAAAGGTATTGCTTTGGTAAATATACCACAGGG
>Ga0315284_10009516_pt1 | contig 13853 bp, 8 predicted proteins | sample YL17G09_16_MG_FD_203696 | JGI IMG/M metagenome (GOLD analysis project Ga0315284, IMG submission 203696) | Sediment microbial communities from Yellowstone Lake, YNP, Wyoming, USA - YL17G09_16 | ecosystem: Environmental > Aquatic > Freshwater > Lake > Sediment | place: USA: Wyoming | collected... | reverse complement strand
GGCTCCTGAAGACGCCAACCAAATCACCTGACGGCGACCGCAACACAAGGTTACGGCGGGTCAGCGCCCAGACTTTTCCGCACCCCCTTCCCAAGGACTCTCAAAAGTGACCTTGCCGGAAGGATTGTAGCTTAGAGGCTTAGGATTCAGCATATCGACCAACTTGTCCTTCATGGCCATGGCAGCGAAAAAATTTCCGGACGGACGATAGTGTCCAACCCAATACCGTTTAACGTACTGGTCCACATCGATACTCCGTTCTGCGAAGTCTTGGGCATGGGCTTGCATCAGATCAACATACGATAGTTGCTTCGCGTTCATGAAATCGACAAATGGCTGGTCAAATCGGGATCCACTACGCTGCGCATTGCGGAAGACTTTATTTCCGTAGGAAAGAACATAGAGCACGTTCTTGTGGTGTTCAGCTGCGTAGGCTTCAACTTTCTCAACAATTCGCATGCTGGCATACAGACCGGCATTCGTAAAAATGGCATCCACGGCCTCTTTTAACGATTCCAAGCTATCGACCGGATTCGTCCAACCGTGCTCTGCAGCCAACGGGCCAATTTCGGCATAACTCAGCGCGGGTGTACCCGCCCGTATATTGCTCTGCGCGATGACCACTTTCAGCGTAAAATCGTCTTTGAACTGATCAAAAACCCAGTCGAGATCGGAGAGACGCCTCGCAGACTCCGGCGTTGGACAGGGCGTCTGCACTTCAATAAATTGCTTGGTTGCCGGATTGACTTTGACATAGGGAAGTGGCGGTGAGGAAACTTCATTCCGGTTGGTAGGCGTACTGCCATGTCGGATGTTGCGCCAACCGGTCAAGTTGCGGTAATGATCGTCGCTGTAGATATTGAAGACAATGTATTGAGCCGGAGTCTCGGCTTCCTGTAGCAACATCCGACGATAACTTTGATAGACCGAATATCCTCCGATCCCGAAATTGCGAATCGGCTCCTGCAGGTGTGCCGCTAGGTACTCTTGCCATGTCTCGCCATCATTGACCTGTTCACAGGAGGTAAAACTGTCGCCGTAGGTATGAATACGGCATGGACCGTCAGCATACGCCATAACGCGGCGAGCACCATCTGCGTCATAGTGATAAGACACGAAGGAACCGTCCACCCCGTGATGAATCGTGCGTTCGTTGTGGGTCCAACCTAGGATTGGATGAAACGCTTCTCCCCATAACACGTCCCCTGCCAGCCAGTCCTCGACCGCCTGGGGTGAATAAAGAATGGATTTTAGGTACTCGCGTTTTTGCTGATCGGTCGAGATTGTGGCTTCGGCACCTCGAAGTGTGCACGGTGTGGCTACCACGAGCAACAGGAGGACGATCCAGCTTCTAGTTTGGGACTGCACGCGGCCACCTCTCGTAAAACGGTTCTTGATCAAGACCTCAAAATACCCGACGGTTCGTATTGCAACCACATTCCAAAATTAGAGTCCGCAACGCCCATCAGAGATGGGTCCTGGGTGTCAAATCGGCCCATATCCAAGTCTCACGTTGATTGGAATGCGGTACTGGATTGCCCTCACTCTGAATCGATCCACCGAAAACGATCGAATGCCAGTACTTTAACAGCACGGGTTACATTTCGGAAATCGAGACGGCCCGCGATTCTGACCTTCGTTCGCGGTATCACGAACGCTTATTCGTGCGGCGATTCGTGAGCGGCTCCAGAGTTGAAATCGCTTCTTGAATTCATTCAACTTCGATGGCTTCGGCAGGCGTGATTGGCCAACGGCTGCGTTGTACGTTTTGACAGTAATCCCTAGTGCCCTCCGAAGGTCCGCCCGAAGGGCGGACACATCCCCAGTCGACGTTGACTGGCCTCAGTCGCAGTTAAGTTTCAATCACGAAATCCTACAAGGCCGCCGCAACACGGTAGCGGATTCAGCCCCAGCCAACGTGACTCTTACAGGACGATGAGGGGAGCACTAGGAACGGATTGATTTGTCGCAAACTTCTGTTAGAACTTAGGTCCATGTGGTGGTCACGTATGATTTGCTGTTCAGCTCATCTTTGAAGAAACGATCACATTCTCGTTATGCTTCGCCATTTGCCGACCTCTAAAGTGATACCGATTGTCGCGTGGTTTTTGTCGGCCACAACAGGGAGTCAAGCGCACACGTCCATCGTCCTGACGTTGGACGAACGGACTGTTTGCGTAGCAAATCAAGACAGTGGATCGGTCAGCTTATGGGACTGGCAAGTCGCCACGGAACCGGTGGAGATTCCGGTGGGAGACGAACCGCGTATGTTGGCGTTGATCCCGGGCAATCGCCTTGTCTGCGTCACCACGCAACGATCTCAAGAATTGGCCTTGGTGGATTTGACGACACACGCGTGCATTCGTCGGATTCCCATCGGCGGCCAGCCTGTAGGGGTGACGATTTCGTCCGACGGTCGATACGCCTTCGTGGCGCAGTTTGCCGGTGATTATTGGGACGGCGAGTATCATGCTGGGAGCGTGGCGGTGGTCGATTTGCAAAAGCAAATCGTACACGCCCGCATTTCGGTTCGACCGTGCCCCTTTGCAATGGCGATGAGTACCGATGGTCACCAAGTGTATGTGTCGCACTATTTGGCCGTTGACGGAACGGGCTGGGTCAGCGAAATCGATGCCCATACGTTCCGCGTCACACGTGAGTTTTCATTGGACGAGGACCTTGATAGCGCCAGCGGTCGCGGTGGTGTTTTCAATGGACTGGCGAGCCTCGCGGTGCACCCGCGGGAGAATCGTCTGCTGGTTGCCGGGATGCAGGCCAACGTTCATCGCGGCCTTAAGCAGTCCGGGCAACCGCTGAGTCATAAAACAACCGTTCAAGCGGCCGTGCGCTGCGTGGATCTGACGGCTGGTGAGGAACTCGTGGCTGCACGCATGGTGTCCAGTTTCAGCGGGCAGGCGGTGGCCATGCCATCGGCAGTCACCTTCCTCGGGAATGGCGAATATTTCGTCGACGTTTATTTTGCCTCGCATGATATGAAGGTCTTGGCCTACAACGAAACTGGAACCGTTGCCGAGCGATCATTGTTCGAATTGCCGCACGGTCCCACGGGGATTGCAGTGACGCGCGACGGCCAGCAGGCATTCGTGAACTGTCGTTGGACGCGATCGGTCGCACACATCGATCTGGCCAATATCCGCCAGCCTCGCATGGTGCGCAGCCAGCTCGTCACGGAGGAACCCTGGGATGCACAACGAATCCTGGGCGCTCGCCTATTTCATGACACGCGCGATACCCGCATGACTCCGAATCGCTGGTTGTCGTGCGCGGTCTGCCACCTCGACGGTGGGGAACTCTCGGACGGCCTCATTTGGGAGTTCACCACCGCTCAGAAACCGAGTTCGCCGGCGCTGGTGAATCCCAAAAGTTTGGCAATTACGCGGGGCAGTGGCCCCCCTTACCTGATTCAAGGAACCTATCGGACTATTCACGAGGAAGACCAATTTATTCGCTCGTTCTTGGGAGGCCGTGGCTTCTTGACATCCGCGGCCTCAGTCGAGGGAAAATTTGCGGAGGATCCGACAGGAAAATCCACCGAGCTGGATGCGCTCAGTCAATTCGTGCTGAATCTGCGTCCACGTCCGAATCCGCATCTGCGCGCCGGCCGACCGCGTGGAGAGATCGCCGCTGCTGCAAACCGTGGTCGAGAAATTTTTCACAGTGCCGAATCCGGCTGCAGCCAGTGCCATGCGGGCCCTAACTTCACGCGTTCGGGCACGGACCCACATCTCGACCTAGCGGACGTGGGAACGGGGATCCAAGCGGACATCCCCAGCCTGAACAATGTCTGGGAAACAGCTCCCTATCTACACGATGGTAGAGCCAAAACGTTACGCGAGGTGATCACAACTCACAATCCCGACGACCGTCACGGCAAGACCAGTCATCTCAGTGCCCAGCAACGCGACGACCTAGTCGCGTTTCTGCTTGCACCTCATGAGGATCTCTAAGAATCGTCGGTTTCATCGTTGCACCATCAAACAATTGCCCTATCCGAATCGGTGCAAACCCCAGGAAAATAAGTCATGCGACTTCGATCGAAGAATGATGGCCAAAGCACGGTTCTAGCTCGAATCGCCCTAGCATCGCTATTGCTCACGAACGTCTCGCGACATGTGGCAGCACAACAGATCTCCGAGACACCAAGTGTCTACTATTCCCACCCGACCATTGCGGAATTTCAGGAGGAGATCGCCCAGGCGGATGTGGTGATCCGAGCCCGCGTGTTGGAGATCGTCCGCCGCCAAACGGGAAGCATTCTCCATCAGGATGCGGTGGTCGAAATCTTAGAAACGTACAAAGGGCAACTGGAGGAAGCCCAGCCCTGCGTGCGGATGCACGTCCATCAATCCATGCAAGCCAAGCGGGATCAGCCAGGGTTACCAGGGACGACATTGGCCGAGATCGGCGACGAAGTGATTTTGCCGATTGAATTCGCAACGCCTCGCGTGGGCACTCCCCCCCCACGCGACCAGAAGTTGCATTACATGTCGCTGTTTTACTATGTGGTCGAAAAAGACGGTTCGATTACCCATGCGTTTGGCCTACCGCCCGATCTCCAACAACATGCCACGCTCCCGATGTTCTCCGCTCTGATCCGAGAAGCCGCCGCGCGTCCCCAACTTACAACTCCTGCGTTTCAGTTGGGGGAAGTCCTGATGACGGATGACTTTGATGATGGTTCATTGGCGGGTTGGACCTTCTTAAGCGGCAAACGAGGCTTCGGCAAAAAACCCGTTGAGTATTCTTTGGATGTCGAATGGCTGGCGCCCAACGCGACGCTCATCAACCATATGAAATTCCCTGGTGAGCCCCCCACAACCACCCTGCAACGCGACCCCAAGACCGGCTTGTACACCGGCCGCCATAACAATACGGTGATCGAATTTGGGGTGGCAGAGGGGCGATTTCGTATGCGATCCTCACATATCTGGCGACACTTTACCGTCGTTACCGGAGACCCCCAATGGGAGAACTATCAGGTGGACGTCGACGTTTACAATATGGTGGATATCGAACAAGGCCACGCGCGGGCCAACTATCGGAAATTCGGCCCATACGGACGCGTGAACGTCCCCAACTTTCCAGCAACCGCCGGTGAGCATTCCTTCGTTGCCGTTGAATTCGGCAACTTTGCCAGCTACGACTTCTCCTATGGAACGTATGATTCCCAAACGTTTCAAATTCGTGTGAAGTACCCCGAGCCCCTCTTCGTTTGGCGAGACCACAGCCGCCAATTGCGGCTGATCAAAGTTCTCGATTTTCAACCATGGCCCATCCCTGAAAAGCAGAAAATCCATATGACGGCGCAGTACTTCGGCGATTATGTCGCCGGGTTCGTGAACGGTGAGAAGGTCGCCGAGGGTCGCATACCCGCCGATCACCCGGGGAAGCAGTCCGGTCGCATCGCCCTGTGGGCGTTTGAGACCTGGGTCGAATGGGATAACTTGAAAGTGACCCAATTGGTCCCACGCGACAGCAATCTTAAGGAGCCTGCCGTCCCCAGTCGTTAGTCTCACGGCCGTTTTTTGCGATGGTCCCTGAGCACACAGCCCATGTCGAGGGTGTGCCTTGGATGGTCGACGTATTCACCGTGGCGGTGGGGCGACTGAGGATGAGAGGCTAGGGATTATCAGCCGGCGCCGGTGTGTTCGACGTACTCGAGCCGTCCGGCCCGTTCGATGACCACCTCGTCGCGGCTCGTTTCTTGACGATCGCATGCGTCAGGTCGCTGGCCATCTAGTTCACATCGACGGGGGTACCTTGATCGACTGTTTATTTGCAGCGGAACACGAACAACGCAAACTTGCACCCGCTCCAAAGGCTGCTCGCCATATCCTCCCCCGACGGGTGTACTTGAATCGAATCGGATCCCCCCCACCACGCACACACACACACACACACACACGATCACGATGCGGGCGTTCCTCGCGGATCGTTCGCCGACGGCAAACGAGCAAGTTGTTGATAGCCTATCGGCGAGCCCTCAATATGGGGAACGTTGGGGGCGGCATTGGAGGAATATCTGGCGCTATCGTGATTGGGCTGGATGGAACGACAATGGCGTTGTGCGTCAGATTCGCGACAGCCAGCGGCATATCTGGCGGTGGCCTGACGGGATTGTGGAGTCCCTCAACGCGGATCGCCCCTACGGTGTCATGGTACGGAGTATGCTGGCCGCGGACGAACTTACTTGGCGACAGGACGATGAACTGCGGGCCACCGGATTCTTGGTCGTCAACTTCAAACGATTCAGCCGTGAAATCTGGATGCAAGAGACCGTTGAACATACTGCCAAGGCTTTCCTCCGGCTGACACGGAATTGCGTTCGATGTCACGATCACAGGTACGCCCCGATTTCACAGAAAGAGTATTATCGGTTTCGAACAAGTTTTGAGCCACATCAAGTCCGAGCGGACGACATACCAGGCGAACTCAACCTCGAAGCCGACGGGCTGGCACGCGTGTACGATGCGGACTTGAGCACCAAGACTGACCTATTTGTTCGCGGCGATGACCGCAATCGCAAACAGGACAACCCGTTGTTGGATGGGGTCCCTCACAGGTCATTGGGGAGCAGTTCGATGTTGTCTCCGTCCCCTTGCGCCGTCGGCTCGCGTCCGAACTCGCCGTGACAACAACGCGCGTCTGAACCGACAAGAGTCTCGTGCGTATCAGCGGCTTTGCTGGTGGCTAAGCACCTCCCGATGATGGCCCCGTCCGGCGGCATCTCGGGGCGACCGGAGCAACCAGCGAACCGCACGAAAATACAGAACTTTCGGCAAGCCGCATATTTATAGATCCTATACTCAGATCGCGACGCGGCGAAGGCCGTAGCATTCTCCTGACACACCGGGGCCCACGAAACTAGGCTCTGGTTGGCGTCTTCACGGTACGCCTCCCAGGCGGGACAGTCTCGCCAGCACGGTCGTACGAGAGTTCAGATAGAATCGAAAGTGGCATGACCGAGGCGAGAACTTGCTCGACGCAGCACCCTGGCCCTAATAGCCCAACACTTCCGCGCGAATTGCTTCAAGCCACCCGCGTCCGAATGCCAAATCGGGCTCAACATAGTTGCCTTCAGCCCACTCATTCCAAGATTTAAGGAATACGAGACGCCGTGCTGCCGGTTTCCTGTTTGCCACCCGCACGGCGTTTTTGAGGTGATTTTGGAAAAGGGCGGGAGTGGCGCCATGCAAGACCAAGCCGCGGTTTCCCGAACGCGGTGTGTTGTCCCAGTTTGGAATCACGCAGGGGTAGTCGTGGGCGGGCGCGTCATCCCGCGTCAGAAGGTTCGCAACCCGGCGATAGCGGTAGATCGTCGGCAGCGAGAGGGCCTTTTGCACCGCAAAAGCCAGTCCCCCAAGAGGGTGACGCAGAGAAATCCGAGGCCGCAAGCGAGGAAGTCTCACGGTCGTTGTCCCGCTAAAACCGTTTTCGAGAGCGTCCCAAGAACTGTTTCTGTCGAGTACCGCCACAAAGTGAATGTTATCGAGGCCATGGGGTTTTGCCCAATCTTTCCATCGTCGCAGTACCGCCTCGACTTGTGGAATTTCCCATGCGCGGTAGATGAGAAAAAGCGGCGCGCCGTTGACCGTAAGGTATCTCGTATCAGTAAAAGCCCGAATCAGAAATTCAAAGTGCGCACGATGGTCTGCAGTTCCTGGATAGGTTTGCTCGATCAGGACCTTATTGGGGGAACCGTGCCAGATGCCGGACCAGGTCTGATTGGCCCAGCACAGGCAGAAAGGGAAGTTTGGCTTTCCCGAGCTGAGGATCTCATTGACCGGGCGTTCCAGCAGCCTACGGCCAGCCAACCAATAGTGATAATAACAGAATCCTTCGATTCCGTATTCTTGGGCGAGACTGGCTTGCGCGGCCCGTGCCTCTGGGAGCCGGAGATCGTAGAAACCAAGATCGGCAGGCAGATTGGGCTGACGATGCCCTAAGAAAAGTGGCTTGGCCTTTACGGTATTGGTCCATTCGGTAAACCCTTTCCCCCACCATTCATCGTTTTCTGGAATCGGATGGTATTGAGGTAGGTGAAAAGCGATTACCCTAGGTTTGGATCGCTCCATATTGATGACCGCCATTGCGTTAACCTTCATCTCGAGTTCAGGTGGCGATTGCGGATTGCTAAGGATCAGCAAGTCGCCCCTACGAATGGCACTTCCGCAACTGTATGGCGTGGATGATGAGCCGCTGATGAGCATCGCGTGGGCTATCGGACGGGTCCGGCCCGTGACCCTGTACCCTCGTACAACAATCCTTTGAGAGTCATTTTTTTCACATCCGGCGCAATCAATCCCGACGCGAGCGATCCTCACGCGGCACATCACAGCGAGTGGAAGTCCACCATCGGCCGTTCGTCGAACGCGATCGGACCCTTCGTCCGTGAGGAGTTTTCCCCACGTCATCCCTCTTGAATACCAGAGGCCAAATATGTCGACCTTGCGTCGCCCCATTTTCGTTACGGCCAGTCGCCCGACCAATACGATGGAAAAACAACGGATCCTTCCGGAAGATCATGGTACGAACGCAACACACATTGGTTCCGCGACGATGAGCTTATGGCCGGAGGGAGTCAGCATTCCGGTATGGTCATCCACGTGAAATGACACAACATTTCCGGAAAACCGATTTGCGGCGAGGTAGACCTTGCCCGTCGGATCAAGTCCGACGAATCGTGGGTGCTTGCCTTGTGTCGGTTCCCGTTCGACGAACCGAACACGACCGGTGGCGTTATCGATGGCAAACACCGCGGTACTGTCATGCCCACGGTTTGCCGCAAAGAGAAACTTCCCATCAGGATGCACGACGACTTCAGATGTCGTATTTTCGCCCTGGAAGTCGTCGGGCAGGGTCTTTACCACGTCGGCCTCGGTCAGCTGCCTTTTGGCCGCATCATATGCCAACACGGCCAAAGTGCTATCAAGTTCATTAATGGAATACAACCACTTTCCGCCAGGGTGAAAACTGACATGTCTGGGACCAGCACCGGGCTTCGCCGACCAGAACGAGGTCCGTACTAATTCACTCTTGGAGCGCAGATGCAGAACCTCCACATGATCATTGCCCAAATCAGCGACGCATAGCACCGTACCGGATAGATCGAATGCGACTCCGTGTGGATGTGGTTTATCTTGCCGATCGGTGACGCTTTTTCCTTGATGGACATACAAGGCAATCTCTTTCTGAAGCGAACCGTCGGGGTTAAGTGATAGAACACATGAACCGCGCCCGTTATAGTGACAGACCCCGAGCGCAGTTCCCGAGGAGTTGACCGCAAGGTGCGTGGTTCCCTGCGACTCCTGTGTGGAAACACGACTGATTTCCTCAAGCTTTCCCGTGTCACGATGGATCCGGTAGGCACGGACACCCCCGCGCACGCTCTGATCACCGGGTGCTGTCTCATTGGTAATCGCGTACAAGACCGGCAGTTTTGGATGCACCACCAAAAACTCGGTATGCACGTTTTCCGCGGCGACTTGAAGCGGACCAAATTCGCCCGATTCGAGGGTCAAGCTACAGGAGTAGATGACCGCCGGCTGGCCGGGACTCGCAATGAACAATCGCTGATCGGCGCGCAGGGCACCGCAAGGGATCGCGTAAGACAATATTGCTAAGCAAATGCATTTTAAGACTGTGTTCATCGGATGCGATCCCCAATAGGGCGAAAAATAGCTGGTCTGTACGCGGGACAATGCGCGTTGCATGACCGCCAATCATCGGCCAACTGATCAACACTGTACCAGACCACCGGCATACGAGGAAGTGGCGGCGATCACACGGCGGAGACCGCCCAACGTGCGAAAAAGGCCATCGGGTATGCAGGTGCTGCGAACGAGTCAAACGGAACGACGGGACCCGCAGGTGACTTAAATACCTCCGAAGCGAGAAGAGATTCACTCGCGGAGGCACAGGTGCGAGTCACTGATGGGACTACCCAAAATCACACAACGACAGCTTGACCGTCTGTCGCTTGGTGAAACAGACTCCGTGACGGAGAAATAATTTCGTTGTCGAGCGGCAAACCACGTGCGTAGGCAATTGTCGCATGACAATCGAGCACTGAGAGCTCGATTGCAGACGTGGTTAGACCAGATCGTATTTCAGTTTGTCTTTCTGCATTTCCCATTCGAATTCGCATTGGTTCTCTGGTCACGCAGAGCGGTTCAACGCATCGAGATACGAACGAAGGCGATTGAGGCAGGCCGCGGGAACACTTTCCGAGAGACTGGATGTGAGACACGTCGACGTCCCTTCGGTCTCAATATGCCGCAGATCGCGTCTGCGGAAAATAGCGACATCCAGGCCGAGGGGCATCAAAGTAACGCAGGCTTCTCGCCTGTGCGACTGCCGTCGATTAGGATAATATTTCTCGGACGATGCGTCCGTGGACATCGGTCAAACGAAAATCGCGCCCGGCATGGAAATAGGTGAGCCGTTCGTGATCTAGGCCGAGACAATGTAAGATTGTGGCCTGAATGTCATAGACGTGGACGGGGTTCTCGACGGCTCGGAAGCCGAAGTCGTCAGTCTGCCCGATCGTTGCCCCCGGCCGGATTCCTCCTCCAGCTAACCAGATGGAAAACGCCTGTGGATGATGATCACGACCGGGGTCTTTGCCCCGGACCTCGACCATGGGAGTGCGGCCAAACTCACCCCCCCAAATCACCAGCGTATCTTCCAAGAGTCCGCGCTGCTTCAGGTCTTCCAGGAGCGCGGCCGTCGCCTGATCCGTGTCTTTGCAGGCATCCCGTACCCCTGAGACGACACTACCATGATGATCCCAGTTCTCATGCATCAAGCTTACGAACCGAACCCCGCGTTCCATCATCCGCCTCGCTAACAGGCAGTTGCGTGCAAAACTCGGTTGATCGGGATCGCAGCCATAATGGGCCAGCGTGGTAGCCGTCTCGTTCTTCAGATCCATCAACTCTGGCGCCGAAGACTGTAGTCGGGCTGCCATCTCGTATTGGGAGATGCGGGTGGCAATTTCGGGATCCCCCAATTGCTCAGATTGACCACGATTCAAGGCCCCGAGAAGCTGATAGGTATCCTGTTGCAAACGGTCGGTCACCCCAGGAGGATTACTGACGTGCAGAATCGGATCTTTTTGCGGCCGGAACCGCACCCCGGAGTAGACGGTTGGAATAAATCCACTGGACCACAGCGACGATCCACCACTCGTGACTTTACTAGAAATCAAGACCACGTATGCCGGCAGGTCACGTGATTCCGTTCCCAGACCATAGTGTACCCAGGATCCGAGCGACGGGCGTCCCGGTTGCCCGAATCCGGTCTGAAACATGATCTGTGCCGGCGCGTGGTTGAACTGGTCGGTATGCATGGACTTGACCACGCAGATATCGTCCACAACGCGGGCCAAGTGCGGGAGTGCTTCGGACAACTCCGTCCCTGCTGCACCATGGCGTGCGAAACGCAGTTGCGGTCCCAATACGGCGGCCGTCGGCTTGATGAACGCAAAACGCTGATCTCCCAATACGGATGCGGGGAGTGATTGACCTTCCCACTTGGTCAATTCAGGTCGGTTGTCGAATAACTCCAGTTGGCTTGGTCCCCCTCCCATAAACAGCTGGATCACCCGTTTGGCCTTGCCGGGAAAATGCGAGGGAGTGACTGTGGAGCGGGCCGTCGTAGCCGCAGTCGCGACGCCACCGGATCTGGTCGACCAAGCCTCTGTGAGCAGTCCCGCCAAGGCGATCTTGCCGAGACCCACGCGGCATTCGTGTAGAAAACGACGTCGGGAATACGCGACACCCACAGCCGACACCTGCTCGTACGTCAGAGCATCGGCTGAAAGGTAATTCGCGGACGTGCGTTGGTCACTCGATTTCATGGGGGAGTCATTCATACAGAGGGGCCATAATCGATCAATTGCGAGTCACCGCTTCATCGAGGTTGAAAATTGTACGAGACAGGGCCGTCCAAACCGCAACTTCGGTGGTGTCTTCATCCGCGGCGCCACCCAGTAGCGTCGCAGCCATACCGGCGTCGTCTTGAAAGAGCTGTCGCTGGCGAGCAACGAAGTCCAGCAAAATCGGCAATTCCCAAGGTGCCGCAGCGCGACTCAAAACGTGTTGCATGCCGCGTGTGATCTTTGATGTATCATCTCCATGAACCGCATGCAATTGCCGACCGAGCTCTCGAGCGGCTTCGATGAACATCTCATCATTCAGCAGTGTCAAAGCCTGTAGTGGCGTATTGGACACGTCGCGGCGAGCGACACAGGCCTCGCCGCTCGGAGCATCAAACGTCACATACATGGCGAATGGTGCCGTTCGCTTTTGGAACGTATAGAGGCTGCGGCGATAGCGATTGTCGCCAACGTCCGGCTGCCACTCCGGCGTATCAAAGGACTGTGCCACGACAGACCCGGGTTGCGGTGGCCGCACACCGGGGCCGCCCATCCGATGGGATAGCAATCCGCAAGTGGAGAGCACGGCATCCCGCACGGCTTCGCCGTCGAGACGCCTTCGCGACATATGCGACAGCCAAAGATTCTGCGGGTCTGAGCGACGATGATCGGGTGTCACCGTTGCCGATTGTTGATAGGTGAAGCTGGTGACAATCAGCCGATGTAGCTCCTTCGTGGACCACTCGTGTTGCATGCCCCATACGGCCAGCCAATCGAGGAGCTCCGGATGGGTGGGCCGTTCCCCTTGTGTGCCGAAGTCGTCCAAAGTTGGTACCAACCCCCTGCCGAAAAAGGCTGCCCAATGTCGATTCACCCACACACGAGCGGCCAACGGATTGTTTCGAGAGATCAACCAGCGAGCCAGATCCAAGCGAGTACGGGGGAGGATCTCGGATTCGGACGCACCCAAGAACACGGACGGCAGATGGGGCTCAACTCGTTCGGTGGGAAGGGTATATTCGCCGCGCGTGTGCACGAAAGTCGGCCGCGGGAGATCTCGCGGCCTCTCTTGCATCACCAACGTCTCGGGTACTTTCAGCGGCTGTCGCAATTCGACAATTCGCTGGGCATACGATTTCAACGGAGGGGCATTCAACAAAAATTCCTCCCGCAGGCGGTCCCCTTGCGCAGGACTTAGTTCGCTGTCGGTAAGTCCTAGGAGTGTCTCGATCTCCGGAGAATAGTTGTGGGCCGTGACGGGGGGATCATCGGTACTGCCGGTCGCTAAAATCCGAAACTTGCCCAATGACGCGGCATAGTAATGATCGAAATCCAACTCCAGACGCAGTTGTATCGCGTCACGCAGAGGCTCCGCCAACTGCATGACGAACACCACTCTGTGGCCGTCGGGAAACAATTCCTCCTGCTGGACTCTCGTGTCTGCGTTGCGAATGGAGAACCCGGTATTGACGCGGCCATCGAATAGTTGCGGCTTGTCGATGGCCTGTTGATTCGTTCGGTCGAATACATCGCTATGCGTCGCCCGAGCGATTTTCACCGGCGCATCTTGGTGGAACAAACGGAACTCTTGCAGAAAAAAGTCCCCTTTGGGACCTTCGTAGTATACGAGCCCCGGTCCACCACCCGGTAGACGTGGATCAGGGAGTGCGTCCAGACGCACAGAGGTGATCGTCTCGAGTTGCGGATGGCCGGGTTGGTTTAAGGGAATCGTGAGCCGATAGTGATCGTATTTGGTTGGATCTCCCTTAGCAAACACCGACCCGTCCGCCTCGATCGTCAGATGTACGGTTTCGCAATCCGCGGAACTCGGCGTCAAAGTCGTCCAAGGCACGACCTGCTTGCGGGCCGCCTTCAACCAATCAGCAAACGCCTCCTCCAACGCTGGAGACGGCTGGCCTTGCGGGTCGGTCGCCGGCCAGTGGCTGGACAACTC
>Ga0315284_10009515_pt1 | contig 13854 bp, 11 predicted proteins | sample YL17G09_16_MG_FD_203696 | JGI IMG/M metagenome (GOLD analysis project Ga0315284, IMG submission 203696) | Sediment microbial communities from Yellowstone Lake, YNP, Wyoming, USA - YL17G09_16 | ecosystem: Environmental > Aquatic > Freshwater > Lake > Sediment | place: USA: Wyoming | collected... | reverse complement strand
GAGGTCGGCCGTGACGGTCGCCGGGTCCAGCACGATGCCGGGTCCCATCGTGGCGCTGATGGTGAGTGTCTTGATGTAGGCACCCTTCGCGGCGGCGGGCCGGACCCGCATGAGCTCGCGCAGGAAAGTCTGGGTGTTCTCGAGCAACTGGTCCTCGCCGAACGACGCCTTGCCCACGGGAGCATGCACGTTGGAGCCCTTGTCCACGCGGAACTCGATCTTGCCCGCCTTGAGCTCCTTCACGGCCTTGGCGACGTCGAACGTCACCGTGCCGCTCTTGGGATTCGGCATCAGCCCGCGCGGTCCGAGCACGCGACCGAGCTTGCCGACCTCGCCCATCATGTCCGGCGTGGCGACGATGGCGTCGATGTCCAGCCAGCCCTGCTGGATCTTCTGGACGTAGTCCTCGGCGCCGACGAAATCCGCACCGGCCTCCTCGGCCTCCCTTGCCTTGTCGCCCTTGGCCAGCACCAGCACCCGCAGACTCCTGCCGGTGCCGTGCGGCAAGACCACCGTCCCACGGACCAGTTGATCCGAATGCCGGGGGTCCACACCCAGGTGGGATGAGACCACGATGGTCTCGTCGAACTTCGCGTGCGCGGTCTGCTTGACGACCCGCACGGCTTCGGCCAGGTCCCGAATCTGCCCTGCCTGCCGTACGATGTCCGCCGCGGCGCGATAACGCCTGCCGTGTCGTTTCATGAATCCTCCCGTGGTGCCGGCGTGGCGGACTCCCCGCCACTCCCACGCGGTTCTGCTCCAACGATGTTCGTCGTGTCCCGCGCCGGGGCGCTTGTTGCCCGGCGCGCATTCAAAGCTCCGACCCCGGCGTGCGTCCCGAGACGCGACGATCGCCCGCAGACCGAACCATCCCCTGACCGCCAGGGCCGCGCCATCAGGCGCGCCCGGGACCACAGACAGGGCCCCCGCGGTCTAGCTGGTGAACTCCTCCTCGACCGCGTCCAACTCGGCCTCGGTGGCGTAGCCTTCCTTCACCACCCAGTCGAGCGTCTCGTTCAGATCCTTGATGGCATGTTCGCCATCCGCCACCCTGACCCGAACGATCTCGTAAATCTCACGCGGGGTCTTGCCCTTGAGGAGCCGCTCAGCCTCATCCTTGGTCAGCGTCACCATCCGGTCTCATCCCCTCTCAGTCTTCGAGCTCGATGCCCATGCTGCGGGCGGTTCCCAACACCATCCGCTCGGCGGCCTCGACGGTCGCGGAATTCAGGTCGGGCGCCTTGAGCTCGGCGATCTCGCGGACCTGAACGCGAGATACCTTACCGACCTTGGTCCGGTTCGGAACCCCGGAACCCTTGGCCAGCCCGGCCGCCCGCTTGAGCAGGATGGCTGCCGGAGGCGTCTTCATCTCGAACGTGAAGGAACGGTCCTTGTAGACCGTGATCACGACCGGGATCACGAGTCCCGCCTGGTGCTGTGTCTTGGAGTTGAACTGCTTGCAGAACTCCATGATGTTGATGCCGTGCTGCCCGAGCGCCGGCCCGACCGGCGGCGCAGGCGTGGCGCTGCCGGCGTTGCACTGCAGCTTCACCACGGCCTGGATCGCTTTCGCCATTCCGTTCCTCCCGGGCCCGAACGCCGCCCGTCCGCTCCCCCGCCGGTCGCGCGACGCTAGACCGGCTGCACCTGCAGGAAGTCGAGCTCGACGGGCGTCTGGCGCCCGAAGATGCTCACCATCACCTTGATCTTGCCGCGCTCGTTATTGACCTCGTCCACCACGCCATTGAAGCCGCTGAATGGGCCGTCCCCGACCCGCACATGGTCGCCCGCGCGGAACTGCACGTTCGGCGCGGGTCTCGACTTGGTCTGCTCCATCTGCCCGAGGACGCGCCGAACCTCGTTCTCCTTGAGGGGGACAGCCGTCTTGTTCGGCCCGATGAAACCCGTCACTCCCGGGACGTTCTGCACCAGGTGGCGCGTCTCGTCGCTGAGGTCCATCTCGATGATCACGTAGGAGGGGAAGGTCTTGCGCTTGGACGTCTTGCGCTTCCCGTCCTTCATCTCGACGAACTCCTCCTTCGCCACCAGAACCTCGCCGAATTGCTCGGCCAGCGCGGCAGCCTGGATGGCCTTGCGAAGGTTCTCCCTCACCTTGTCCTCGTGGCCCGAGTAGGTGTGGACCACGTACCACTTCTTGCTCATGTGCCTTCCCGATTGCCGGGAGCCGTCTCCCGCCCGCCTCGATCCGCGGACATGGCGCGCACCGCTCCGGACCGGCGCCCTAACGGAACAGCAGCCTCACCCCGAGCTGGAGGACGTAATCCACGATCCCCACGAAGACCGAAATCAGGAGCACCGCGATGATCACGACCGTGGTCGAGGCACGCAGCTCCTGCCGGGTCGGCCAGCTGACCTTGGTGGACTCCACCTTCACTTCTTTGACGAACTCACGGACCTGCATGGTCCACGCCATCTGTGCGCCCTCTCGGAGGAGGTCTCCTTCATGCGCGGCTTCGGCCGCCTGGTTCCACATCCGACCCGCGTGTCGCGCGGGCACCTCGGCTGGCAGGCCTGGAGGGATTCGAACCCCCGACACCCGGTTTTGGAGACCGGTGCTCTAGCCAGCTGAGCTACAGGCCTACGCTATGCTCGGGCTACGCCGCGTTGGTCTCTGCTGCGTTGCCCGGGTACCAGACGCTGCGACGCATCTTCCGATACGACGCGCCACTTGCTTCCATCGCGTCCTGCAGCCACCGACCCGCGGCGGCCCCTGATCGCCCCCGTACCCGCCCACCGTGCCGCGTGTCATCGCGTCTCCTTGTGGGTCGTGTGCTTACGGCAGGCCGGGCAGTACTTCTTCTGCTCGACCCGGTCGGGATGCAGGCGCTTGTTCTTCTTCGTGATGTAGTTGCGATGCTTGCAGTCGTTGCAGGCGAGGACGACCTGGTCTCTCATGATGTGTCCCGTCTCCGCTTCCGGGCGATCGGCCTCTTACTGGATGATCTCGGTAACGACGCCGGCCCCGACGGTGCGGCCGCCCTCGCGGATCGCGAAGCGCAACTCCTTCTCCATCGCGATCGGCGTGATCAGCTCCACCGTCATCCCGTCCACGTTGTCCCCCGGCATCACCATCTCCCGCCCCTCCGGCAGCACCGCCACCCCCGTCACGTCCGTCGTCCGGAAGTAGAACTGCGGCCGGTATCCGTTGAAGAACGGCGTGTGCCGTCCACCTTCTTCCTTCCCCAGCACGTAGACCTGCGCCTTGAACTTCGTGTGCGGCGTCACCGACTTCGGCGCCACCACGCACATCCCGCGCTCCAGGTCATCCTTCTCTACCCCGCGCAGCAGCAGCCCGACGTTGTCCCCCGCGATCGCCTCGTCCATCGACTTCCTGAACATCTCCACCCCGGTCACCACCGTCTCCCGCGTCGGGCGCAGCCCCACCACCTCCACCTTGTCCCCCACCTTCACCTTCCCGCGCTCCATCCGCCCCGTCCCCACCGTCCCACGACCCGAGATCGAGAACACGTCCTCCACCGCCAGCAGCAGCGGCTTGTCCGTCTCCCGCTTCGGGTCCGGAATGTAGTTGTCCACCACTTCCATCAGCTTCCTGATCGACTCGTTCGCCTTCTCGTCCTTCCCCTGCCCGTCCATCGCCTGCTTCGCCGAACCCCGCACCACCGGGATCTCGTCCCCGGGGAACTCGTACTTCTTCAGCAGCTCCCGGACCTCCAGCTCCACCAGGTCCAGCAGCTCCGGGTCGTCCACCATGTCCACCTTGTTCATGTACACCACGATGAACGGCACGCCCACCTGCCGCGCCAGCAGGATGTGCTCCCGCGTCTGCGGCATCGGCCCGTCCGCCGCCGACACCACCAGAATCGCCCCGTCCATCTGTGCCGCACCCGTGATCATGTTCTTCACGTAGTCCGCGTGCCCCGGGCAATCCACGTGCGCGTAGTGCCGCTTCTCCGTCTCGTACTCCACGTGCGCCGTCGCGATCGTGATCCCCCGCGCCTTCTCCTCCGGCGCGTTGTCGATCGAGTCGAACGTCCGCACCGAGATCTTCGGGTTCTTCAGCGCCAGCACCATCGTGATCGCCGCCGTCAACGTCGTCTTCCCGTGGTCCACGTGCCCGATCGTCCCCACGTTCACGTGCGTCTTCGTGCGCTCGAATCTCTGCTTGGCCATGAACCTTTCCTCCGTCGTCCGGGACGACGCAAAAGGCCGGGTGCGACCCGGGCCTAACCTCTCGCCTTCGCGACGATCTCCTCCGCCACCGACTGGGGCAGCGTGTCGTAGCGGGAGAACTGCATGGAGTACACGGCGCGCCCCTGGGAGATCGAGCGCATCCGCGTCGCATATCCGAACATCTCCGCCAGGGGCACCGACGCCGCGATGACGCGGGCCTCAGAGCGGATGAACATGCCGCCGATGCGGCCTCGGCGCGCCAACAGATCGCCGATGATGTCGCCCATGTACTCCTCGGGCACCACGACCTCGACGTCGAAGATGGGCTCGAGCAGCTTGGGCTGTGCCTTCGCGCAGGCCTCCTTGAACCCCATCGAGGCCGCGATCTTGAACGCCATCTCGGACGAATCCACCTCGTGGAAGGAGCCGTCCAGCAGGAAGACCCTCACATCCACCATCGGGTAACCCGCCAGTACGCCGCTCCGCATGGCCTCCTCGACGCCCCGTTCCACCGCGGGGATGTACTCGCGCGGGATGGCACCACCCACGATCCGGCTCTCGAACTCGAAGCCCCTGCCGGCCGCCTGGGGCTCCACCCGCAGGGTGACGTCGGCGAACATGCCGTGGCCGCCGGTCTGGCGCACGAAACGGTGGCGCACCTCGGCCGGCACGGAGACCGTCTCCTTGTATGACACCTGGGGCTTGCCCACGTTCGCGTCCACGCTGAACTCGCGCTTCATGCGGTCCACCAGGACCTCGAGGTGCAGCTCGCCCATGCCCGAGATGACGGTCTGGCCCGAATCATCGTCCGTGCGCACGCGAAAGGTGGGATCCTCTTCGGAGAGCCGCTGCAGGGCGTTCGAGAGCTTCTCCTCGTCGGCCTTGGACCTGGGCTCGATGGCCACGTCCACGACCGGCTCCGGAAAGACCATGGCCTCGAGCGCGAGCGGGTGGTCCGGATCGCACAACGTGTGGCCCGTGCTCACCTTCTTGAAGCCGATGCCCGCCGCGATGTCCCCCACGAACACCTCGCTGATCTCTTCCCGCTTGTTCGCGTGCATCTGCACCAGGCGGCCGACGCGCTCGTTGCGCCCGGTGGCAGCGTTCAGCACCTGGTCACCCGTGTGGACCGAGCCGGAGTAGACCCGGAAGAACGTCAGCTTGCCGACGTACGGGTCGGTCGCGATCTTGAAGGCCAGGGCCGCGAACGGCTGGGCGTCGCTGGGTTCGCGCGTCACGCGCTCCCAGGTGTCGGTGGTGTGGCCCTGCACCGGCGGCATGTCGAGCGGCGAGGGCAGGTAGTCCACCACGGCGTCCAGCAACCGCTGCACGCCCTTGTTGCGGTAGGCCGAGCCGCACAGCACGGGCTGGATGGCGCCCTGGAGCGTCCCCCTGCGCAGCGCGCGCCGGATGTCCTCCGCGGTGCAGGGCTGCTCATGCAGGTATAGGTCGAGCAGCTGCTCGTCATACTCGGCGATGGACTCGAGCAGGTGGAAACGCGCCCCTTCGGCGCGGACCCGCAGGTCGCGAGGTATGGCCTGGACTTCGAAGGTCGTGCCCTGGTCGGCCTCGTCGTAGGCGATGGCCTTCATCTCCACCAGGTCGATCAGTCCCTGGAACTGCTCACCCAGGAACATCGGGACGTGGATGGGAACGGGCTTCGCGCCAAGGCGCTCGCGCATCATCCGGATGACGTTGTCGAAATCGGCGCCCACCCGGTCCATCTTGTTGACGAAGGCGACGCGCGGGACGTTGTACTTGTCCGCCTGGCGCCACACGGTCTCGGACTGGGGCTCGACGCCGCCCACGCCGCAGAACACGGCGACCGCGCCGTCGAGGATGCGCAGCGAGCGCTCCACCTCCACGGTGAAGTCGACGTGACCCGGGGTATCGATGACGTTGATGCGGTGCTCGCGCCAGAAGCAGGTGGTGGCGGCGGAGGTGATGGTGATGCCGCGCTCCCGTTCCTGTTCCATCCAGTCCATCGTGGCGACGCCGTCGTGCACCTCGCCCAGCTGGTGGATCCGGCCCGTATAAAAGAGAACGCGCTCGGTCAAGGTGGTCTTGCCGGCGTCGATATGGGCCATGATCCCGATGTTCCGGTATTGCTGGAGCGTGGTCTGCCGAGACATGTGCTGCGACTTCCTATCCTGACGAAGATTACCGCGAAATCACCACCTGCCTTTCCGTCGTCGAAAGCGCGGTGATGGGATGCGTTACCATCCGCAGTGTTCAGACCCGGCCCGGCACCTCTTCCGGGATCCGGGCCCAGGCCGGCCTCACGCCGACCTTCACCCGTCGATGGTGTCTTGAGCGACTCCAGCGGGGCCCGGTTCCCCCGGGCCCCGCCTCCTACCAGCGATAGTGCGCGAAGGCCTTGTTGGCCTCCGCCATCTTGTGCGTGTCCTCGCGCTTCTTCACGGCACCGCCCTCGTTCTTGGCGGCCGCCATGATCTCGGCAGCGAACTTCTCCGCGAACGTGTGGTCGGGGCGCTGGAGCGCGTAACCGATGATCCAGCGTGTCGCCAGAGCGTTCCGCCGGTCCGGACGGACTTCGACCGGCACCTGGTAGTTGGCACCGCCGACGCGCCGCGACTTGACCTCGAGCATGGGCTTGACGTTGGTCATCGCCATCTTGAGGACCGTCATCGCGTCCTGTCCGGTCTTCTGCTCGACCATCGTCATGGCGCCGTAGAAATGATGCTCGGCGATGGAGCGCTTGCCGGTCTCCATCAGGCCGTTGATGAACCGCGTCACCAGGACACTGTCGTATTTCGGGTCCGCCGCAGGCTCCCGGCGTCTCACGAAACCCTTGCGAGGCATGCGCCTTTCCTCTCCTCATTCATTCGAGCGAGCGCCCTTCTGGAGACTCGCTCCGGGGGCGATCCGGTGACGCACCTGCGGGGCCCGCGGGTCCGCGCCGTTCGCACCGCTACTTCGACTTGGTACCGTACTTCGATCGGCTCTGCTTGCGCCCGCTCACCCCGCTCGCGTCCAGCGTGCCGCGAATGATGTGATAACGCACACCCGGCAGGTCCTTCACGCGGCCACCGCGGATGAGCACGATCGAGTGCTCCTGCAGGTTGTGGCCTTCACCCGGGATGTAGCAGGTGACTTCCATGCCGTTGACCAACCGCACGCGCGCCACCTTCCGCAACGCCGAGTTCGGCTTCTTCGGCGTCGTCGTGTACACGCGCGTGCACACGCCGCGCTTCTGCGGGCTGCCCTTCAGCGCGGGCGCACCGGTCTTCATCTTGATCGGCCGCCGACCATGGCGGATCAACTGGCTCAGCGTGGGCACGAATCTCCTCCAACCACTTGTCGATAATGGGATTGCGCGGTCAGTCTGGCCAGGACACCCGTCAGGGAAGGACACGCACCGTGTCCGCGCAGACCGGGGAATCTAGAAGCGTGGCCTTTGCTTGTCAAGGCGTCAGGCCGTCTTCTCCCCCTCGTCCTCCTCCGGCAACAGGGCCGCTTCGGCCTGCTTCTCCGCTTCCAGCCGCAAGTTACGGTATCCGGCCATACCGGTTCCGGCCGGGATGAGGTGCCCTATGATGACGTTCTCCTTGAGGCCACGCAGGTAGTCGATCTTGCCCTGGATCGCGGCCTCGGTCAGTACTCGCGTGGTCTCCTGGAAGGAGGCCGCCGAGATGAAACTGTCTGTCGAGAGCGAGGCCTTCGTGATGCCGAGCAGCAGCGGCTGGAAGGTGGCCGGCGACTGGCCCTCGCGCAGCATGCGCTCGTTCTCATCGAGCACCGTGAGCCGGTCAACGTGCTCACCCTCGAGGAAGGCCGTGCTGCCCGGATCCTCGATGCGGACCTTCTGAAGCATCTGGCGCACGATGACCTCGATGTGCTTGTCGTCGATGCGCACGCCCTGAAGCCGGTAGACCTCCTGGATCTCGTCGACCAGATACTTCTGAACCTCTTCGATGCCCTTGATCTTGAGGACGTCGTGGGGGTTGATCGGGCCTTCGATGAGCCGGTCGCCCGCGCGCACCTGGCTGCCCTCCTGCACGTAAAGGTGGCGGCCCTGCGGGATCTGGACCTCCTGCGCCTCACCATCCTCGCCCCGGATGACGACCTTGCGCATGCCGCGGGTCACTCCGCCGAATTCCACGCGCCCGTCGATCTCGGCGACGATGGCGGCCTCCTTCGGCCGGCGCGCCTCGAACAATTCGGCCACGCGCGGCAGGCCGCCGGTGATGTCGCGCACCTTGCTGCCCTCGCGGCGGGTCTTGACCAGCACGTCGCCGCCGCCCACCTGCTGCCCGTCACGCACCTCGAGGCGCGCCCCGGTCGGCAGCGGATAGTGCCCGATCTTCCGGCCCGCCTCGTCGATGATATCCACGGCCGGCTGCAGCTCCTTGTTGCGGTCATCCATGATGACCAGCAGCTTGAGGCCGGAGGTGTCGTCCACCTCGTCGCGCACCGTGACCTTCTCCTTGATGTCCACGAAACGCACCGTCCCCGCTTCGCGGGTCACCATGGGCTTGTTGTAGAGGTCCCACTCGAACAGCAACTGGTCGGCCTTGACCGACTCGCCATCGCCGACGGACACGTGCGCGCCGTACGGCACGTTGAAGCGCTGGCGCACGCGGCCGGCCTGATCCAGCAACTCGAGCTCGCCGTTGCGGGCCAGCGAGACCCGCATGCCGGGGCGGTAGGCCACGGAGTCGAGCTCCACATAGCGCACCCTGCCCGCTTCCTTGGCGACCGTGCGGGACTCCTCCACGATGCGGCCCGCGACGCCGCCGATGTGGAACGTGCGCAGCGTGAGCTGCGTGCCCGGCTCCCCGATGGACTGTGCCGCGATGACGCCCGTCGCCTCGCCGAGGTCCACCGGGCGGCCGGTTGCCAGATTGCGTCCATAGCACTTGGCGCAGACGCCGCGCCGCGCATCACAGGTCAGCACCGAGCGGATCTTGATCCTGTCCAGGCCCGCTCTGGCGGCCTCGTCGATGCGCATATTGAGCGCCTCGTCGATTAGCTGCCCGGCCTCCACCACGATGTCGCCGGTGATCGGATGGACGACATCCTCCGCCATCACGCGTCCGAGCACCCGGTCAGCCAGCGGCTCGATGATATCCTCGCCGTCCTTGAGCGCGCCCACCGAGAGGCCGCGGATCGTGCCGCAGTCCGGCTCGTTGATGATGACGTCCTGGGCCACATCCACGAGGCGGCGCGTCAGGTAGCCGGCGTCCGCGGTCTTCAGCGCGGTGTCCGCCAGGCCCTTCCGCGCGCCATGCGTCGAGATGAAGTACTCGAGCACGGTGAGACCTTCCTTGAAATTGTGGATGACCGGCGACTCGATGATCTCGCCCAGCCCGCCGATGAGCTTCTTCTGCGGCTTCGCCATAAGGCCGCGCATGCCGGCCAACTGCCGGACCTGTTCACGATTTCCGCGCGAGCCGGAGTCCGCCATCATGAAGATGGGGTTGAAGCCCTGGCGGTCGCTCGCCAGGCCCTCGAAGGTGACCTGCTCCACCTCGGTCGTGGTGAGCGTCCAGGTGTTGATCACCTTGTTGTAGCGCTCGCTCTCGGTGATCACGCCGTTGCGATAGTTGCTGTTGATCTGGCCCACTTCCTTGCGGGTGCGGGCGATGATCTCGTCCTTCTCGGGCGGGATGCGCACGTCATCGATACCCACCGTGAATCCCGCCCGGGTGGCGTACTTGAAGCCCAGATCCTTGAGCGCGTCGAGCAGGTCCGAGGTCACCTCGGAGCCCAACCGGCGGTAGCTGTCGCCGACCAGGTTCTCGAGCCGCTTCTTGTCCATCGTGTCGTTGATGAAACCGAGCTGCTGCGGCACGACTTCGTTGAACAGCACGCGTCCCGGCGTCGTGACGACGCAGGCCCCGTCGACCGGCTTGGCCAGCGCCAAGCTGCTGGCGCGCAGCGCGACCAGCCCGTGGAGCGGCACTTCGCCGTTGTCATGGGCCGCACGCACCTCGTCCGGACCGTTGAACATCCGCAGCCGGCGCGGGTCGCCCGGCGCGAGGCCGGCCTTGGCCGCGCGCGGGTTGAGCTCCTCGGCACGCACCTTGGTCAGGTAGTGGCAGCCCAGCACGATGTCCTGGTTCGGCGTGGCGAGCGGCCGCCCGTTCGCCGGCGACAGGATGTTGTTCGTCGACAGCATCAGCAGGCTGGTTTCGATCTGCGCCTCGAACGAGAGCGGGACGTGGACCGCCATCTGATCGCCGTCGAAGTCGGCGTTGAAGGCCTGGCAGACCAGCGGGTGGATACGGATGGCCTTGCCCTCGACCAGCACCGGCTCGAAGCCCTGGATGCCGAGGCGGTGCAGGGTCGGGGCGCGGTTCAACAGCACCGGGTGGTTCTCGATGATCTCGCCCAGGATGTCCCACACCTCGGGCTTCTCGCGCTCGACCAGCCGCTTCGCGCTCTTCACGGTCTGCACCAGGCCGCGGTCCTCGAGCTTGCGGATGATGAACGGCTTGAACAGTTCAAGGGCCATGTTCTTGGGCAGGCCGCACTGGTTGAGCTTGAGCTCCGGGCCCACGACGATCACCGATCGGCCCGAGTAGTCCACGCGCTTGCCGAGCAGGTTCTGGCGGAACCGGCCCTGCTTGCCCTTGAGCATGTCGGAGAGCGACTTCAGGGGCCGGTTGCCCTGCCCGCGGACGGCGCGGCTGCGCCGTCCGTTGTCGAACAGCGCGTCCACGGCCTCCTGCAGCATGCGCTTCTCGTTGCGCAGGATGACCTCGGGCGCCTTGATGTCCATGAGCTTCTTGAGGCGGTTGTTGCGGTTGATGACGCGCCGGTAGAGGTCGTTCAGGTCGGAGGTGGCGAAGCGTCCGCCCTCGAGCGGCACCAGCGGCCGCAGGTCGGGTGGCAGCACCGGGACGCAGTCGAGGATCATCCACTCGGGGCGGTTGCCGCTGTGGCGGAAGGCCTCGACGATGCGCAGGCGCTTGAGCAGATCCTTCTTGCGCTGCACCGACGTCTCCATCTTGGCCTGCGCGCGCAACTCGGTGGAGAGTTCCTCGAGATCCAGTTCGGTGAGCAGGTCGCGGATGGCCTCGGCGCCCATCTTGGACTTGAGGCCCGAGTCGGGCTGCTCGTCCATCACCTCGTTGTACTGGTCCTCGCTGATGATCTCGCGCTTCTTGAAGCCGCTGGACCCCGGCTCGATGACGACGAACGACTCGTAGTAAAGGATGCGCTCGAGGTCACGGATGCTCATGTTGAGCAGGTGGCCGATGCGCGAGGGCACGCCCTTGAAGAACCAGATGTGCGACACCGGCACGGCCAATTCGACGTGCCCCAGCCTTTCTCGCCGCACCTTGGACTGGGTGACCTCCACCCCGCAACGGTCGCAGATCACGCCGCGGTAGCGGATGCGCTTGTACTTGCCGCAGTTGCACTCCCAGTCCTTGACCGGCCCGAAGATCTTCTCGCAGAAGAGCCCGTCCTTCTCCGGCTTGAAGGAACGGTAGTTGATGGTCTCGGGCTTGGTCACCTCACCGTGTGACCAGCTCCGGATGACGTCGGGAGACGCGAGGCGGATCCGCATCGAGTTGAACGCCGGGCGGCGGCGCTCCACGCGCTCGTCGATGCGGGTCAACCCCAGACTGCCTCCGGCCAGGTTGAGCGGCGACTGCAGTTCCGTTTCCAGGCTCATTCCACTCTCCTCGAACGGGCCCGGTCGGCGTTGCGGTCACTCCGCGCCGCGGACCGGGACCGGCTGCTGTCAGGACCGGCTCAGACTTCCTCGAACTGCATCTCCAGGCACAGGCTCTGGAGCTCTTTGACGAGCACATTGAACGACTCGGGCACGCCCGGCTCAGGGGGATTCTCGCCCTTGACGATGGCTTCGTAGATGCGCGAGCGGCCGGCCACGTCGTCGCTCTTGACGGTGAGCAGTTCCTGCAGCGTGTAGGCGGCGCCGTACGCCTCGAGCGCCCACACCTCCATCTCGCCGAAGCGCTGGCCGCCGAACTGGGCCTTGCCGCCCAGCGGCTGCTGCGTCACGAGTGAGTATGGACCCGTGGAGCGGGCGTGGATCTTGTCATCCACCAGGTGGGACAGCTTGAGCATGTAGATGAAACCCACGGTCACGCGGTTGTCGAAGGCGTCGCCCGTGCGACCGTCACGGAGGATGCTCTTGCCATCCTCCGGCAGCCCCGCTTCGCGCAACTCGGCCTTGATCTCGTCCACCGTCGCACCGGCGAAGACCGGCGTCGCCACCGTGTAGCCGAGCGCGTGTGCGGCCCAGCCCAGGTGCGTCTCCAGCACCTGGCCGATGTTCATTCGCGAGGGCACGCCCAGCGGGTTCAGCACCAGTTCGACCGGGGTGCCGTCCGGCAGGTACGGGATGTCCTCCTCGTCAAGGATCTTCGCCACGACGCCCTTGTTGCCGTGGCGACCGGCCATCTTGTCGCCCACCGACAGCTTCCGCTTCTTGGCGACGTACACCTTGACCAGCTTCACGACGCCAGGCGGCAGCTCGTCGCCACGCGTGACCTTCTCGATCTCCTTCTCCAGCTCGCGCTCGCAGCGCGTGAAGGCGTTCTGCGCGCCCTCCATCGCCGCCCAGAAGCGCTCATTGACGCGCTCGTCCTCGGTCACCGGGGTGCCCCAGGCGAGGTCGTCGTAGTCCAGCTCCTCGAGGAAGTCGGCGGAGTACTTGCGGCCCTTGCGGGCGATGGCCTCGCCCGTGCCGGCGCTGCGCAGCACGTTGACCGTCTGGTCCGCCAGGATCTCGGAGACGCTGGCGAGGCGCACGTCGGCGATGCGCTCGCGCTCCTTCTTGGACTCGCGGCGCAGCTTCTCGGTCTTCTTCTTCTCCTGCTGCTTCGTGCTCTCGTCCTTCTCGCGGCGCGAGAACACCTTGATGTCGATGACGATGCCGTCCATCCCCGGCGGGGACTTGAGCGAGGCATCGCGCACGTCGCCGGCCTTGTCGCCGAAGATCGCCTTGAGCAGACGCTCCTCGGGGCTGAGCTCCTGCTCGCCCTTGGGCGTGACCTTGCCCACCAGGATGTCGCCCTGCCGCACGCGGGCGCCGATGCGGATGATGCCTTCCTCGTCCAGGTTCTTGACCGCCTCCTCGGAGACGTTCGGGATCTCGCGTGTGATCTCTTCGACGCCGCGCTTGGTGTCCCGCACCTGGAGCTCGAACTCCTCGATGTGGATCGAGGTGAAGATGTCGTCCTTGATGAGCTTCTCGCTCACCAGAATGGCGTCCTCGAAGTTGTAGCCGCCCCAGGGCATGAAGGCCACCAGCACGTTGCGGCCCAGCGCCAACTCGCCCTCGCGGGTGGACGGGCCGTCGGCGATGACCTGGCCCTTCTTCACCTTCTGCCCCTCGACCACCGTGGGCCGCTGGTTCAGGCAGGTGTCCTGGTTCGAGCGGCGGAACTTGGTCAGCCGGTAGATGTCCAGGTTGGGCTGCTCGCTGTAGTCCACCGGGACCTCGTCCGGGTCGCGCTCGTAGCGGACGGCGATCATCTCGCCCGAGACGAACTCGACCACGCCCGAGCGGCGCGAGAGCACCAGCGCGCCCGAGTCCTCGGCCACCTTGTCCTCAAGCCCGGTCCCCACCAGCGGGGCCTCGGTGACGAGGAGCGGCACCGCCTGGCGCTGCATGTTGGAGCCCATCAGCGCGCGGTTGGCGTCGTCGTGCTCCAGGAACGGGATGAGCGCGGCCGCCGGCGACACCAGCTGGATCGGAGAGAC
>Ga0315284_10009512_pt1 | contig 13856 bp, 20 predicted proteins | sample YL17G09_16_MG_FD_203696 | JGI IMG/M metagenome (GOLD analysis project Ga0315284, IMG submission 203696) | Sediment microbial communities from Yellowstone Lake, YNP, Wyoming, USA - YL17G09_16 | ecosystem: Environmental > Aquatic > Freshwater > Lake > Sediment | place: USA: Wyoming | collected... | reverse complement strand
GAGGAGGGGGAAAGAGGTCAAATACGGATAAAGAGGCCGGTCCCCTCATTTCCGCATTTATCTTTCTCACATAAAGTATATTTACACTTTGAGATGAGATTATGTTTTTGATTGCGACTGTGGACAGTCGTTTCATGGTTTCAACTTCTGATGTTCCAGAATAAGCTCTATGATTATCTTCCCTATCTGCCTTTTCGTTTAGCGTCATCTGCATCCCACTCTGCCTCTCTTGCCTTTCGTTCCCATTTTTCGGCTTCAACAGGCGACTTTGCTCCTCTTGCCTTTCGTTTAGCGTCATCTGCATCCCACTCTGCCTGTCTCGCCTTCCTCTCTGCGTCCCTTGCCTCACTCTTTGCACGGCTTGCCTCACTCTCTGCCTGACTTGCCCTTCTTTTCCATTTTTCCGTCTCGTCAGATGGCGGCGGAGATGGTTCCAGATCAAACCCGGAACGGAGCCTTGCGGCATCTCTTAGCATTTGCTGTTGGCCCTTTGTCATTCCACTCCAGAGGAGTCTTCCGTTGTGGTCATAGACTGTTTTTGTTTTTCTCGCTTCTTTTTCAAGTCTATCTGCTTCCTTATCACGTCTCCGTTGCATCTCCAATCGTATCTCTTCTTGTTGATCGTTAATCGCTTTTAGCCTTCTCTCCTGGTTCGCCTGCCCCCTCTCTTCAAGTGCTCCCTGCTCCCTGTCCCTTTTCTTCTGATACTCGATAAGCGACTCTTCTTTTGAAAGCTCCTTCGCTTTTTCCACTCCTGTGACAACTTCCAAGGTGCGTTCTTTGGAGTTTTGCTTTCCTTGCGGTTTCAAGTCCTCGTTTGTGGGAGTCTCAGAAAAATGAACGGTTCCCTTTTCATCCACCCATTTGTAAATCTGTTGTCCGGTGGTGACTCCGGGCATTGCACAAAGGCCCCAGGACAGAAAGAGAATTAAGAACATTTTTGTCATTTCAATTCCCTCCTCCCTTTTGGGAAGGATACACATTCCCATTGTATTAAGAGCAAATATCATACCATCTGTTGAAAATCTTTAATGCCATGTATTTATGCAGGTTTATGAACCTCGTTTACAGTCGAGTATCTACAAGTTTGGACATTTTTTCCTTTTTGGTGACAATTCTTTGCACACCTATCCTCTCAAGTAAGGTCATTGAAAAAGGGCCTCCAAAGTCGCCGTTTTTGAACCTTGGAGGCCCTGGACACCTTTGGTTATCCGATGATCAGGGGTTAAGAGCAATGCAAAACTTAACCTCTCTTTTCAGCAATGATAAATAAAGCCCCTTCTCTGCCTCATCCACTTTGCCCTTGTTCGCCGTGTTCCAGCACTCAAGGCAATGATCCGACTCTTGAGAATTGATGATGGAGGGCAAACCATCTCTCCCACAACGGTCACACCTGTATAGACTCCTATTCCGGTTCATGTCGTGGTATCGCATGGGCTACCCCCTTTCCTCTCGCCGTTTTCTTTGGCGATCTCTTCAAGGGCTGTGTCACACATCCCGATTATGTTCTTGATACCGACCTCGATCAGGCTATTCTTGAAGCCTCTGGCTTTATAGTGCTCAAACACAAGTTCACCGCTTTTCTTGATGACCTCAAAGGTCTTGATGATCTCTTCATTTTTCATGGTAGTGACTCCCTTCTATGACTGTCAGCAAACCCTTATACATGGCCTCATTACGGGTTATGAGGAAAGATTTGAATGTGAGAATCTTCCCTTTTCGATGTTTCCAAATTGTTTCCATTTATCCCTTGGCAAGGCAAAAAAGCCCTTAATTTTCCATAGTAAAAATTATATTATGGAAACACCTATTCCGTTTTAGATTTGCTTTAGTTTCGGTTAGTTGGGTATTCTCTCTTGAGTGCCTTGGGCGCAGGAGGTCGGCCGTTCAAATCGGCTCGCCCCGACCAATTTACTCCCAAAAATTTCAGGCACTTGCAAGAGAGGGACTTTTAGACATTTTTTCATTTTTAGCCATTGTTTCCAAATTGTTTCCATAGACAGGGATAACCCCACATAATCCATTGAGAATCTCTGCTGTCCTCCGTGCGTATTCCTTTGAAAGGTGTGTGTATTGCTTCGTCATTTCCTCCGAAGCATGGGCCACATAGTTCTTGACGGCGGTCGTATCGGCTCCCCTTTCTGTCAAAAGGCTGATACAGGTATGTCGTAGAGTGTGGAACACGATCTTGTATCTCCGATCATCACTCTGTTCGACCTTCGCCTCTTTCAATGCTGTCTCAAACGATCTCTTGATGTCCTTAAAAGGTTTCCCATGCTTGTTAGGAAAAACATACTGGCACTTCTCTGGAAGGTTTTGGAGCAGGGTTATCATGTCGCTGTTCAAAACGATGTTTCTTGTCTTTCCTGTCTTGGCTTCATCCAGTCGAATAAGTCCCTTTTTAAGGTCGATATCTCTCCATTTCAGATTGAAAATGTCCGACTTACGAAGCCCTGTATAAATTGCCGTTATTACGATAGGCTTTAAGTATTTGGGGCAAGCATCAATGAGATGCTTTACCTCATCTTCTGTTAGGGCTCTCTCTCGATGATTGTTCTCCTTGAAAAAGAGGTCATCGGCGTTCTCAAAAGGGTTTTTCTCGACCATCCCCCATTTGACGCCTTTTCGGAACATCCGGCGGAGAACTGACATTTCGATGTTTACCGTTCTTCCGCTTCTCTCTGTTCCATGTTGAGTAGGTGTTTTTTTCCTCTCGTCTCTGAAATCCTCAAGGGTCTTGTAAGTAATCTCGGAAAGTAACTTGCCCTCGAAGTGTTTCTTTAAGACAGGAATGAAGTAACTGACGGAGGTCTGGTAAAATCTTTGATCCTTTACTTTCTCAACATAGGCGTCAAGGAGTTCCTTGAAAGTGGTCTTATTTTCCACCTTGACATCGAAGAATCGGCCTTCTCGGATGGCGGCTAAAACTTTGCCAAGATAGGCTTCGGCGTCTTTCTTGGGGCCAACGGCTTTGATGATCCTCTTGCCGTTCGGGTCACGGTAATCCACATACCATTTCTCCCCTTCTATTCCGTCCTTATTTTTTCTTTTGAATACTCCCATGGCTGTCCCTCTTTCTCCGCTTTGACCTTGGCGGTTTGGATTTCGGTTTCACCTCCTCTCTCTTGGGTTTCAGAACAAACTCACAATCCAGATAGTCAAGAACTTTCTTAATCCGATCCCATTTGGGATTAGCCTCATCCTGCAAAGACCTATGAAGGCTCTCCCATGTGATCCCCAAATCCTTGGCTATCCGATAAAGGGAAATTCCCTTCCTCTTTATGATTCGCCTGATTTGCTCTCCAATATACTCCATAGGCTTTCTATATCTGTTATTTGATGCAGGTAGTTTATTCATAGCAGGTATCCCTTTCTTTGTCAAGAAGAATCTTTTCACAAACTCAGTTATTGAGGCCATTATTCCTTAAAAGTTCGATTTTTTGTGGAAACAATTTGGAAACATCGAAAAATCAAAGCTGTAACCCTTCAACATCTCAATCGCTTTTTATGCCCTCTTGCTGTCCGACCAAGTGGACATCTTTCTTTTTCTTCTTAGGATTACGAGATTCCCCGTAACTTTTCGTTATGCCCCTCCTGTTGTTCAGGTAGGATAGGATTTCATTTGGATCAAACCGTATTGCTTCACCCACTCGATGGAAAGGGAGCAAACCTTTTTCGGCGGCCTTGTAAACCCAAACAAGGGACATATTCAACCAAGCGGCGACCTGTTGGGCTGTTAAAAAGGGTTCAAATCCTTTTGAAGTTTGCAATTCCTCCACTATCCCGTCTCCCCCTCTGTCTGACCGGATGTTTTCAAAATCTCTAAGAGGTCATCGACAATAACTTTCAGCCTTGAATCACATTTACTTTTTTCCAAAAGAGTCACCCCAAAACTTCTGGCGATGGCGAAGTATTTGACCCTGCACCTGGCTGAACAGAAAACCTGGGTTTTCCTTATAGGCAAAAACTCCACTTTACAGGCTATACCCCTGCATGGAGTTGGCCTCTTAAAAGCGTGCATACTTGTTTGAGAGGGGGTTTTTCTTGTCTTGGATGATTGATGTGTCCTCGTTGTCATTCGTTCGCTGATCCATTGTTTAAATAGGTCTGGGGCTTCTCTATTTGCCACCCCCTACCTGCTGTGCTTCTTTTCAAATCCCGAACAGGATTCTATAAAAATAGGATCGTAACAGTAAGGCCAATAGAACCATTGGTTTTTGTAGGCCGCCAGGTTGATTCTCGGATTAAGTTCTTTCCCCATTTGATTGAGTGCCTTGGCCGCAACCAGACCCGGTCTCCGTTCGGGATACTTTTCTTGTATCTCCATAACTTTGGGGTGGCAACATTGAACCCGGTCAAAAATTACATTTCCCACCCGAAGATTTCTCTTGTGGAGGCAAGAATCACAGCAACCCGCCTCCGCCGCCCTATGCCTTTTCTTTTGATGATGTTTTCCTTTTGACCCTGTCTCCTTTAATTCCATCACTTCTCCAATGTTCAGGTGATTGGATAGTGCCTACTGCCTACTGCTATGGTAGAGTCTCTATAGATGCCTATGAGTTTTCATCGTTGGTTCTTGCAGATTCTGGCGGCAAAAACTCCGCTTTTTGACTCGATTCTGAACACCCCAACGATGACATCTCATTGTTGACCAACGATGACTTCTCATCGTTGTTTTTGTTTCGTTTCGGCTTTCGATACCCAATGTAGCTTGACTTTGGAAATTCTTCGTGCTTGAAATTTGGCGTCCCGTAATCCCGCCACCTTTCGGATAACACAAACTGAGTGTAGCTCTTCATCATTCCAGCCCCGTGTTCAACGACGTCGATAAACCCAACGGCATGGAGTTCTTTTAGTGCCCATGAGTATTGTTGGTCGCTCAAGCCTCTGCATCGGGCGTCTTCATACGTGAATGAAAAAGGGTCGTTGACTACCTCCCAACTTCTTTTCCCCTTCCTCTTCTCATGGCGTATTACCCTCCTCTTTTCCAGAAACCAATCCAGCACCTTGTGGGATGGTGCGTATCTCAACGACAAGTAGGCTTCGCTGTGGATCAAATCAAATCCCTTTCGGATGGCCCTCTTTTTTGACTTTCTTTTGTAAGTTTCCCATGCCAATCTCGCCCTCCCAGATACTTTCAGAGATTTCAATCCCACCGGTTCTCACCCTGCTCAAAACAGTCCTCTGGCCGTAGCCTCAAAACCTTGGCGATACGGGTGACTCGTGGGTCTCCGGCCTTAACGTCATCAATACCATTCAAGATTCGGGACAACGTTGACGGGTGCAATCCTGCAAGGTGGGCTATCTCGTATCCCTTCAATTCGGAGAGCTTTACTGCTTCCTTTAACTTTCGGGAAATCATTCTCCTCCTCCTCTTTTTTCTTTTTGCATACCATGAGAAAGAATGATTTTTTTGGAAAATGAAAGGGCTCCCATCTTCCAAAATTGGGAGATGAAAAATGCTTGATAGTCAACGGGTTATGGATGGGGATATAGAGAGGAGAAAAAATCTGATAGGATTTCTCTCAAAAAAACACTTGACAGGATTATGGGGATTCAATCATATCGGGTTGCGGATGCATGAAATTGGTGTAATCCAGTCCGTGTTTCCATGACCTTGCATGATTCGGATACATTTGTCTTGCCGTGGTGAGATACTTTCGGAATGAAGGAACTTTTAACTTGTGGATGTAGGCCACCATTCTGACCGTCAACTCTCGTTTTGGTCTGATTATCAGTTCTCCTTTGGGGAGTCGGCGGTGTGTCCATTCTTTCAAGCGGTCATCAGGAGGAATTTTCTCCTTGTCAACCTTCTCATCAAAAAGCATCCATGAACGAATTTCGGAAATGTGTTCCTTGAGGAATTTCAGAGGATGGAGAGGGTTGTTGAATCTTCGGGGAAAATTTCTCAAGCCAAAAAGTGCAATTGAATAATCATGGAGTGCGAAGAAAGGAACATACCTTGTTTCAGGAAGTTTCTTCCCTGTCAATTTTTGAATGTGTCCAAGCCTTTCAAAAATGCTCACCCTTTGGAGGACTTCATCAGAGGGATTCTGTTCAAAGACTATTTGAGGATAAAAGAAGTTGTCATCAGCAAGACCAAACTGCTTTAACGCTTCGAGAAGCCCCAATGTTATTTTGGGATCATGCTTGTCAAGAGCATTCCAAACCCCAAAGAAAAGCCTCTCCCAGCGTAAATGACATCTCTCAAGAGGGTCTTCCGGGAAACTTTCGTCACCGATTGACATTTTCATTTCCAGAGGCGGAAGACCCTTGACCGTAATAACTTGTGGCGGAAGCTCTGTGGGAATAATTTGGATAGTTGGGAAAAGCCTTTTCTCTTGTTTCCCTTTCATTCTATCACCTCCTGCTGTGATCTCCTGCAAAAAGGGATTGGGGGAAACCGGGCAGGAGTTCCGGCTTTCGGGAGCGACCCTATCCCCCAAAGTTCATTGAAGCTATTCTAACTTGATTTGTGGCCCTCTTTCAAAGGGTTCTTCCCTACAATTCTCCATCTGTGTCGAGAGCGGACGGGAACTTAGCTCGGTGGTAGGTTTCCAGGTGGGTTCACTGGGTAGCCCTTCGGGAGCGGTTTCCCTCGATTCGGGAATTCTTCCGGGTGCTTTTGTTTGTAGCGTCTCACCAGTTCGTTTACCACCGCTTCGTTCACCTTCGGTGGGCGGTAATGCAGGTCGAAAAATCTTTGAAGGTCTTTCCAAAACTCCTCATCCGAATGATACCTCTTTTTCTTCCTGACCTTCATAGTGTCTCAAAAATTCCGGCTTTGGAAATTCCCTTTTAACGGTTATCCCTAAAAAGAACTACCGATACTTCTTGTTTTCGTTAAAAACAATGCCTTCGGTGATGACAGAGTTTTCTTTGACGATGTTCCTTGGGGCGATTACTGCCTTAGCCATTACTCGTGATCCTGTTTCAACGTCCGAATCCTTCCCGATAAAAGCTGCTTTCCCTAAGTAAACTCTATCATGGATGGTGGAGAAAATGCACAACTCGCACAGGTCTGAAATCTCACAATGTCTTCCGATTGAAACCCCCAGCCCTAAACTTACTTCCTCTCCAATCTTTGTCCCTTCGCCGATCTTTATGCCCATTTTGTAAGATTTCGTGAGCACATCCAATTTTTCTTGGAGATAAACATCATCTTCGGGGATACTCAGAAACTTCCCTATAATTAGTTCTGATTCTGGATCAAGTGGGGTTTTGGGTTTCTTCCATTCGTTATACAGACTGACAAGATTTTGAATGGTGCTTTTTCCTATGGAGACCCTTGCTTCTGTCTCCACGCCTATTCTTCTCAAGAGGTCTTGTCCCTTGATCGTTAAAAAACCGGACTGGTCTAAGGCTCCCTCCAAATCACGCTCAGGAATGCCTTTAAAGATATGGTGAATCTCTGTCATGTTAGCCTCCATGTATCGGCTTTGGTCTCGTTCCTTGTTCTAATTCTCCTTACCCGTGTCCGTAAAACCTCTCTTCGTCTATCCGGCACGTGTGATGACACGGGCAATTCCCGTGTTAGCGGCAGAAATCGCAAATTTCGCTTTAATACATCCATGACCTGGGGGAGGGAGAGCAGTCGTCATGACCCCCTTCCTTTATGCTGGCGAAGGGGGGTGTGGTGGAACTCTCTCACATAGAGCCTTCCCGGTTTCTCAAAATTTTTTTGCACAGGTTTTAAAAAGTTCCTCTTGTAGGCTTCTCCATTACCATTTCATCGTTGATAAAGTGTTTTGGGGTTATCTGCATACTTCTTTCTGCAATACTGCGAGAACTGAATTTGGGGGAATAGAAATCCATTCTGACGGGGTATCGGAATAACCTAAACACAACCCTTCCTTGGAATAGTGAAATACTCGAATACGGCAAGCCATACTACTTACACAATCAATCTGATTTGCCTCAAGTGAAGATGTTACTCGTTCATGGTCTTTACCGAATTGACCAATTTCCGGTGGGATTGCCTTGTCTCCGTAAACAGTTTTAGTCCATACACCTACCCCATTTTCCAGACGAACAATATATTTTGTATCGTAAGAAAACGTGGTGCCTTGGCTATCTTTAGCCATAAGTTTCCAAATCACGTCTTTAGGAACAACATTAAGTTCATGTCGCTCCTTTTTTCTTATGTATGCCAAAAAAGGGGATTCTTTTGAAGTTGATTCTTCGGAGGGAGTTGTTGACGAAGGATTAACAGAAGAAGATGTCCGGGGTTGCCCGTGCTTCGAGGAGGGAGAAGGTATGGAGGCGAATGTTAAGGAAAACAAAAGCCCTCCTGCCACGGCAGCCGCCCAAGCCAATCTAACTTTGTGCTTCCTTGGCTTTTCCATGCCATTTATAATTTTTACAATCCCGATCCCGATTAACCCACCTATGCCCCCCAAAAGTGCACATATGCCACCAACATAAAAGCCTGCTTCGTTAGATGTGGAAAAGTGTGTCTGTTTTGTAATAACGTATCCAATTCCGGCCCCAAACATCATAAAGAACCACATTAAAGGAGAATGAGAAATGGTTTGCTTCTCTTGCTTGGTCGGATTTACGTGAGGGGGTGGTTGACCAAAAGGCTGTCCGGGTGGCGGTTGAAAACCCCCATTGCCTTCAACACCTGCGGTGGTTTGCTCTTGATCTGGTTTCGGTGAGGGTTCACGGGGTGGAGACTGTGACTCGGCATGGTTTCTCCTCTCCCTTGATGCTGTGGACTGTTCACTCTTTCCGGCGATATAGGTTTTTAATACCTCGTAGGCTAAATTGATTTCTCTCAATTTCTCACTTGCTTTCTCTTTTAAGCGTGGATCGTTCGAGAATCGGTCTGGATGCCATACCTTTATTAAATCCTTGTAGGCTTCCTTAATCTCTTCTTCCGATGCCCCAGGATTCAATCCCAATAGCCGATAGTAATCATCCATCTCACTCATTGTGGCTCTCCCCATTCAATCCCCGGCTTCGCTTCCTCTGAAAGGCAAGGATATTCTACGGAATCATAGCCGAATAGTCAATGTAAATATTCCATTTTGGCATATTCCAATTCGGAATGTATCCTTGAACGGCAGAGAGTCCAGGGATTATGACCACAACGATCTATTCAAAAGAACACAGGATGTTGGTTGAAAGGCTAAAAAAGGCTCGGAAGGAAGCGGGGCTTGACCAAGAAGCCGTTGCAAAGCTCTTGAGAGTTACGCAATCCTACATTTCCAAAATGGAATCAGGGCAGAGACGGATTGACATTGTCCAGCTAAAACGGTTTGCAAAAGCGTATAAGAAGAAAATTGACTATTTCCTAAAATAGGGGCATGACGGGGAGCAGTCGCCAAGAGGGGTCTATCTTACCAGGCTACGGGGTGAACGAAGTCTCTCCACTCTCATAGACATTTCCCCTTTTCTAATTTTTCAAATTTTTTTTCGCAGGTTTTTGATATTACCCCTTTCCCTTCTCTGCATCTTGCCTCACAACTCAAATATTTGCCCACATGTAGGACATGTCACACGTAGGGGTCTTTTACTCCCATGGCAAGAGGCAGGGTAATTCCTGCCAAGATGGAGACTACTAATGAGAGCCTGAAAAAATGCCTTTGTCTCTTCATTTACTTTTTAAAGTTCCTTTCTATCGTCAAGCCACCATAAGAAACAATCTAATTCAGCCAAATCTATCTCAAGTTCCTTGCAAATCCTTTGCAGTTCAGAATTGAATCGGCTATAACTTTGACCAAAGTTTGAATAGGAGATATTTGGCAAACGATCCAATTTTCTTAAAACTGTTTGTGAACGGTTGTTCCAAACCCCATATTTTTGCCAATTAAAAACGTGAAGTAACCCTGTAGCCAAATTTTTTCCAAAGCCTTTGATATAAAAGTTCCCTCCTTGCAAAACTTCATTCAATCTATCTGCAATCTCATTTTCCTCATTCTGCAAATATTTTAAAACTTCTCTTAGCCTTTCCATTCTGTTGGTGACTCTCTTGCACCCTCGTTGTAGGGGCCAAGACATATTTCCGGTAGGAGTTAAGAAGTGATGAAAATCACTTTCTGATAAATTCTCAACTTGGGTAGAGGCAAACTTGTGCCGATATACATCATAGATTCCTTTCCTCTTCCTTATCAATTCTGCCCCTGTAACCTCGTCTCCTCCTGGAAGGCTGATGGTGTCATTTAAGAAACTTGCAAAACGTTTTTTTAACCTATTTATTTCCATTTTCGGTCTCCTTTTAACGTAAGATTAGCAAGTTGGATTACAATGTCTTTTCCAATTCTTTTACAAAAAGTATGAGGTTCTTATATGCAAATTTTGTGCATTCTTGATCTCTTTTTTTCTCGATATCCTTTGTTCCATGAATGAGATTGTTTCTAATCCGGTAGCATATTTGGAGGAATTCTAATAAGCTCAGGTCATCACAGGCATATTCTCCAGAACGTTTCGTTGCTGGCACAGGAGGATCGTTTCTTCTTCCACCCCCTACAGGTAACCTAAGCCTTATACTATCCTGTGATTTTATATCTAAGAATATTTTTTCAGTAAGTCCATTTTCCCTAATGCATTCATTCCATGCAGCCTCATCGTAAAATTTTTCCTTGTCTTTACGGTGGTGATTGAACCACCAGCTTGCGTAATAATGGTTAAATGCAATCCATGAAAATATAAAACAATCCAAATATTTACTCTCTGATCTTTCATTCGCTTCGATCAAAGTGGCTTTATTCTTCCAGGAATGGAATCTTTCTTTTGAAAAACCTTCAATGTATCCAACGCCAAGACTCTTCATTATTTGCCTTCCTTTCTCTCTTCATCTCCCTATCCACCACCTTCACCATCTCTAAAAACTCCTCTTTGGTGAAAATCCCCTTCTCAACAATCGATCTGGTGAGGGCTTCCTGTTGGACAACCTGGGACAAGAGGAGTTCTTAAAAGGATACAAGTTGTTTAGGATCAAGGACGATTGCCATGGAAGCCTCCGTTACATAATACATTCGATATTCAAGAAAACTGGTTTAAAACTTTGCTTTCATAATATGACCGCATTTTGTTCCACCATTTTTTGATTTCCTTCCTTGCCTCATCCATATCCGAAAAGTTTTTATCTCCCTTCATAAAGTTACACAAAGAACAGGAAGTAACCAGGTTATCAGGGTTATCATTTCCATCCTTTGATTTTGGAATGAAATGGTCAATGATAAGAAAAGCCCATTTTTCAAAGGTGTCTCCGACAAAACCACAGTATTGGCAGGTAAAATTATCCCTCTTGAAAACTTCCAACTCTACTTCTTCCGGTATCCTTCTCTTTCTCATTATTTTTCCCTCCACAACCCCCTCCTATTCTCCCTCGCCTCCCTCTGATATCTCCTAAAGTCCTCCAAATATTTGAACGGGAATCGAGTGTAAGCAAACCCATACCCCTGTTTGATGATCTCCACATGAATTAAAAACCGGATGAAGAACTCAAGGGGCTTCTGAGGAAACCAGGCCCGGTGCCCGTTGATGCCAAGAATCTGCAACACTTGAGATACTGCGAATCAAGTGGTTGTCACTGAAATACTATCTGTGCAACTTGATTATAGACTTCGTCCACCGATTGATTATAAAGGTACATGTCCCAGTGAACGGTATTTAACTTGTTAAGATAAGAGTCCAAGGTATCTCTATCTTGGATGTGACCAAAAGCGGGAGTCTTAAAATTTTCGCATTTAGATCTTTTAAGAATGTCAGACATCACCTTTCCCAAAGCCCACATCCGATAACGTGCTACCAGTGATTGTTTTTCCACGTCCTGACGGATTGCAGACGCAAGGATGTTATCATACACCCAGTTAGTCAAAAATAAAATGTTTTGATATTCGATATCCCGATTATCTTTTTCACCTGCTTCTAAGGCTGACAAGTTACACAGGTCGCCGAGAAAATATGAGAGGTTTTTTGCTGTAATGTAAATCTCTTTTTTCATTCCGCTTTCTTTTATAAAGTTCTTGATCTTTGAGTCTGGGTCATTTTTAAGCCTTTGGATAATCCAGCCAACAATGCTGTCTTGAATTTCAACCTTCCCATAATTCAGTTGAGCGAAGGCCGCTGACTCAGAGCGACCTTCCTTTTTAAGTTCTTCGTATTCCAAAAGAAAATTTGTGGCGTAGCTTTCTATCATAAGTCCATAGCTTGGTTTCAAAGGAGGATTGTTAGCAATCCTTTGACAAACATTGAGTTTAAAGGTTTCATCCAAGTTGCTATAAATTATTGCTGGAACGGTGTCCAAGTTTTTCTCTTTTATCTTTTCTTCCCCGTATCTATCCTTCAATATAAGAAGGGCTTTATGACGATGTTGGCCGTCAAGTATCTCAAGTCTACCGTCTTTTTCTTCGCTAACAGAGATTGGCTGGAGAATTGCTCCGGCCAACCAAATTTCTTGAGCCAATTTTTTGGCTCGCTCTTCGTTATAATATCCGAAGCGGATGTTTTGTTGTGAGACAACCAGGCGTTGATCGTTATAGGATATGTTTTCAAATTTTCTTTGAAGCATGACGTTTCTCCTTTCTTATTATCTCTTTTAACCTGGCCCAACTGACTTTGTAGTGAGCCTTCTTTAAGTTACAAGTTTGGCAAAGTAAACCAACATTTGATTTTAGACTCAACCCTCCACTATTGTGTGGATGTTGATGATCATAGTGAAAAGGGCCTTTTCGGGTTCCACAAATGATACATCTTCCTCGGTCTCTCAAATACACTTCTTTCTTCTCTTTACAATTTATTTGTCTTCTCACGGTTAATGTCTCATCCTATCGGTAAGATTTCCCTTAGCTGTTAGGGAAGCAGAACATGATAGCCCAACCCCAAAAAAAATAAAAAAATATGTCCGATGCCTTGATAGTTGCTCATTGTTCCATTTTAGGGTCTGTTTCCCCAGCGTGCCGAGCCTGGTCACCCTACAACTCTGGGTACATGATGAATTCAAAAAAAGACAGGGTGTTCTCCCTCTCACTCTTCTTTGCCGGGCTTTTCGCCACCATTCGGAGAGCCTTGAGGAACCCCTGACCCCCCTTCTGGAGGGTTAGAAACATCTATGTTGCCTTGTATTGACTGGTATCCAAGTTCACCAAGGTCATGGCCTTCCTTGAGCCTAAATCAATCTCCCATGCTACACCTGATACCCTGATGTGACCCCTTTGCTCTTCAACGACCCTCTCTTGGTAGGAAGCCGCCGGTTTCAGGGGTGCTCCGGGGGAAAGATGCCAAGGCAGGTTTTCTCTCCTGAAACCGAGACGGCTATGTTTTTTTGGGGCTGGGTGAGAGCAATTCACCTTTCTGCCCGGAGCGATTTCAATATTACACCGAGCGGAAATTTCTGTCAAATTCGTTTCTTACATTTTTTGTGTTCTCTTGCGTTGGAGCCTCTCGCCTGGGGATCGTGATCGCAAGGGGAAGACTCCTTGAAATGACCTCGTTACCGGCGGCTTCTGCCCCCTTGACAAACTCCCTCCCCAGGCTTCAAATCCTGGCCCTGCGGCCCACGAAAAGATTTTGGCAAGGGAAAACACCCCCTCCGCCGACACCATTCACCTGTGTTAATCTGCGTTCACCTACGTTAATGTGCGTCCGTGAAACGGGTGTAAGCGTCGGTCTATTTGATGACCTCTGACGCATCTGAGATGACCCGCCTTCCCTTAAACCATTCTTCCTGAATGACCACTCTCAATTTGCTCGCAAAGGAGGAGGGAAGAATCAAGAGAGGTCAAAAGAATGTTAAGGGGTGGGCCTCGGCCTCGACGGTCTGGAACTGGTTTCCTTACGGTTCCCTGGCCAAATTGTGCTTCCCATTTCGGGTGCAGGTTTGGGGCCTTCACGTCAAGAGGGAGGGGGGA
>Ga0315284_10009510_pt1 | contig 13856 bp, 14 predicted proteins | sample YL17G09_16_MG_FD_203696 | JGI IMG/M metagenome (GOLD analysis project Ga0315284, IMG submission 203696) | Sediment microbial communities from Yellowstone Lake, YNP, Wyoming, USA - YL17G09_16 | ecosystem: Environmental > Aquatic > Freshwater > Lake > Sediment | place: USA: Wyoming | collected... | reverse complement strand
TTACCAAAGGAGTTTCCGTGGCAAGTCACAAGTCCGCTCTTAAGCGTATCAAACAGAGTAGCAAGGCCAACACGCGCAATCGCGAGCACGTAACCAAGTTAAGGCACCAGATGCGACGGCTCAACGCGGTTCTCAAGACCAAGGATAAGGCTGCCGCGGAAGCTCTGCTGAAGCCAACCCTGGTGCTCATTGATCATTCCGTCCGCAAAGGAGTACTACACCGGAACGCTGCCGCTCGCCACAAGTCGCGACTCACCCTCAAGTTCAAAGCCCTGGCCTAACGAAGGCAAGGCTCTGAAGCGTAAAGGCCGGGGATCCCTCGGGTGGCTCCTGTCTGAGGCTGCCCGTTCCACCCCGGAGGAACTGCAGACCGACGGAACCCGAGTAGTCGTCTACAAGTGGGTGACTCTTCCAATCCTGACCCATCTCCCGTGGCATTTCCCACGCAGCTTCACCGCTGCGCCAAGGGCTCATCATTCTTCGGCGGAACTGACAGTCACTTCATCGGAGGAGATGAGCGTGCCTTCTGCTCCCTTGCCAACAATGATCTGCCACGTGAGGAGTTCCAGCAGAATGTTCGAGTCCTTCCACGACGACTTGATTCCGAGGTCCGTGTTGCGAACCAGCCGCAAGGCCCGCAGTAATTCCGCGCGGGTATAAGTGCGGGCGGCTTCCGCGGCAATCTCGAACGTCGAGAATGGATTTTGACTCTGGCTCCACCGGCCCCGCCCGTACTGTTCAGGCCGAGCGCCCCGCAAAGCCTGGCGGACCAGGTCGCCGACACACCACAGTACCAGCGTGGCGGCCACCCGGCTGGCCAGCAGGGCACGAAGCTGCTTAATTGCTTCGCCATAATTGTGTTCCGCCAGGGCACGGAGAAACCTTCCAATCTCGTGTTCTTCGCGGAAGGACACGATCAAATCCAGGTCAGAGGCTTCGAGGCGCTTGGCGCCGGGCTTCGCCGTCAGAAGCTTATCCAGTTCGGTGCGCATCCACAGTAAATTGACCCCCGCGCGTGCATTCTCTCCTCGCGCCTCAGGGGTGACCTCAAACTTGGCGGCCAGAGCTTCGGCCAGCCGCGGATCGATCTCGACGCCCGACCGCCGCAGGAAATCGCGGGCCCAGAGCGCCGCCTCGCGCCGAGGAAGCGGTAGCATCTCGACGACTTCAGCTTTCTTCTCGAGCAATTGGATGAACCGCCGTCGGCGGTCTGGTTCCATAGCGGCAAAGACGACGGTCGCAAAGGGAGAAGGCCTCTCCAGGTAGCCCCGAAGGGCCTCGTAATCCTCGTCGCTCGCCGACTTGAAATCCTCGGGGTCGGAGAAGAGAAAAAGGCTGCGCCCTCCCAGCATCGGCATCTGGTCGGCGGCCTCGAGTTCCGGCGCCAGTCGGCCGGGCTTGAATTCGATTTGCGCCAGGCACCACTCGCGGAAGTCGGCTGGTACCGAAGTCAGCAGGGCGGTTCGGCACTCTTCGTGCAGAAACCGGTCCGGCCCTCGAAGAAAATAGGCCGCCTCAAGCTTTCCCTGACGGAGCCGGGTGATGAATTCTGCTGGACCCATATCGTTTGAGAGGGATATTCCGGGATTGCAAAATAGTCTGGGGAACTCCCCTCCGAAGTTTACTTCGAATCGCGCAAAGGAGTGACCAATATTTTTTCCGGCGTTCCACCCAACCTGGTGCTTGTCGCGGCGCGGCGGGACCAAGTCACCTTTTGTCCCTGAGCTTACCGCGACAGGGTGGATTTCGATAAACGGTTTATTCTAAAGGATATAGTCCACGCCTGGGCGGGCGGCGCGCGAAACAAACTCACTTCGACGGATACTCCTTTTCCGGGCTGGGGTGGGGGGTTCCAGGTTCTCGCGGCAGGGGCGTTCTAATCTAGCTCCAGTTGGGCCGGGCGGAAGCCGATAAGTAGTTGAGGTTACACAACATGGAGCGCGGGGCGGGTCCTCAGCCTTTTGCGTTTGACATAACTTGGTGGCCCGCTTAACATAGTAGGTTCTTCTATTAACAGCAAACGCACTGGAGGGGGTAGCTTATGCCGGTTAAGGTCGGAATCAATGGCTTTGGGCGCGTCGGACGGATGGTACTGCGCGCCTCGTTGCAGGATTCTGGGATTGATTATGTCGCTGTCAATGACATCACGGATCCCAAAACCCTTGCGCACTTGCTCAAGTATGACTCGGTGATTGGTAACCTGGACGCCAAGATTGGCTTCGGTGATGACTACATCGAGGTGAACGGCAAGAAGATTCAGGTCTTCAAAGTGAGGGACCCGGCGGGAATCGACTGGTCGTCGTTAGGGGTTCAGGTGGTGGTCGAGTCCACGGGGTTGTGGACGAAGGCGGAGGATGCCAAGAAGCATCTGACGGGAACCGTAAAGAAAGTCATCATCAGCGCCCCCGCCAAGAATGAGGACGTCACCATTGTTCTCGGGGTCAACGACGCTGCGTACGACCCGGCCAAGCACCACGTCATTTCCAACGCTTCCTGCACCACGAACTGCCTGGCGCCGGTGGCCAAAGTGCTGCATGAGAACTTCAAGATCCTCAAGGGCTCGATGACCACTATCCACGCCTACACGAACGACCAGCGGATTCTGGACCAGCCCCACAAGGATCTGCGCCGGGCCCGCGCGGCGGCCGTGTCGATTATTCCCACGACGACAGGCGCCGCCAAAGCGGTCGGCTTGGTGTTGCCGGAATTAAAGGGAAAGCTGGACGGCTATGCCTTGCGCGTGCCGACGCCGAACGTGTCACTGGTTGACCTGGTGGTTCTTGTCGGGAAACCGACGACCGCGGAAGAGATCAATGCCGCACTGAAGAAGGCCGCCGAAGGGCCGCTCAAGGGCATTCTCCAGTTCTGTGAGGAGGAACTGGTTTCCATGGACTTCCGTGGCAACTCGAACTCCTCGATTGTGGATGCGGGCTTCACCAAGGTGATCGACGGCGACTTGGTGAAGGTCGTCGCCTGGTACGACAATGAGTGGGGTTACTCCTGCCGTGTCCGCGACCTGATCAATTTTGTGGCCAAGAGCTTCTAGGCCAGAGTAGCACCAAGCTTGAGGAGCGGAGACCGAGGGTCGTCCGCTCCTCCTTTTATCCTGAAAGGCACTGCTCACCACAAGGCCGTGGAGAGCCCCGGGAAACATCGGCAAGGGCTCGGGTGATCCGACCTCCTGGCGCGGAGGATGACGCGTTGAACTGTCGCGCCACCGATCCAGCCTTGCTCAAACTATGCGGGAGGTTGCGATGCCCAAATTGTCGATTCGTGATTTGGACCTGAAGGGTAAGCGCCTGTTCATGCGCGTCGATTTCAATGTGCCCTTGAATGATGCGGGAGAGATCACCGACGACACGCGCATCCAGGCTTCTCTGCCGACGATCAAGTACGCGTTGGAGCATGGGGCGCGGCTGATTCTTGCCTCGCACCTGGGGAGGCCGAAAGGCAAGGTAAACCCGAAGTACAGCCTGCGGCCCGCCGCCGCGCGCCTTTCGGAGTTGCTGGGTAAGCCGGTCGTGTTCGGGGTCGATTGTGTGGGCCCGGAAGTTGAGAAGCAGGCCGCCGGCCTCAAGGACGGCGACGTCATGCTGCTCGAGAATGTGCGCTTTCATGCGGAAGAAGAGAAGAATGACCCTGAATTCGCCCGCCAACTTGCCGCCCTCGCCCAGGTTTACGTGAATGACGCTTTCGGTTCCGCCCATCGTGCCCACGCGTCCACTGAAGGGATTACCCGTTATTTGAGCCCCTCGGCCGCGGGATTCTTGATGGACAAGGAACTCCAGTACCTGAGTAAGGCGGTGGAGAACCCGGCGCGCCCGTATGTGGCAATTGTGGGGGGCGCAAAGGTTTCTGACAAGATTGACCTGCTGCAGAACTTGCTGAAATTTGCCGACAGCATCTTGATCGGCGGGGCGATGGCCTACACTTTCTTGAAGGCGCAGGGCGTGGAGGTCGGCCTTTCCAGGGTCGAAGAGGACAAGCTGGACCTGGCGAAGGAACTGGTGAAGTCCGCTGAGACCCGGGGTGTGAAATTGCTGCTGCCCAGTGACCACGTGGTGGCGGAGAAACTGGACAAAGAGGCGGTCGCCGAAGCCGTCAACACCCGGAACATTCCCTCGAATCGGATGGGCCTGGATATCGGTCCGGTGACGCGCGCTGCCTACGCGCAGGAGATCGCGCAGGCCAAGACGATCGTCTGGAACGGCCCCATGGGCGTGTTTGAGATGGACCAGTTTGCTCAGGGAACGATGGCGGTCGCTCAGGCCGTGGCGGCTTCCTCGGCGGTTTCGATTGTCGGCGGGGGCGACTCCGTGGCCGCTGTACACAAGGCTGGTATCGCGGCGAAGATCAGCCACATCTCGACCGGCGGCGGAGCGTCGCTCGAGTTCCTCTCGGGGTTGAAGCTGCCCGGCGTGGAAGCGCTGACCGACAAGTAGGCAGAAGGCAGCAGAGGGTGCAGCGGGGAGAGGGGGCGACAAGACTGAAGACAGGGGCGGTGACCAGGACCTCTTTTCCGGTACTCTGCCTGCGGTGTGCCATCCGCCCTTACTTCCTGCCTGCCATTTCGGCTCGCCACATGGCGAGCGCTTTGGTAAGATGGGGACAGTTGAGGAGGACCAGCGTGAGCACGACAGAGGAAAAGCCGACCCCATACAGTGAGCGCATTGTCCGCGACCCGCAAGTTTGCGGCGGGGAGTCGGTGTTGAAGGGCACTCGCGTCACTCTGCGGACGGTGCTCGCCAGCCTGGCGCAAGGCGATTCTGTGGAGGAGATTCTGAAGGACTTCCCCAGCCTCAAGCCGGAGGACGTCCGTGCCGTGATTGCCTTTGCGGCAGCTTCGGCTGAAGAGGATCTTCCTTTGCCTGCCGTCCCCCAGATTCGATGAGGATCAAACTCGACGAGAATCTGCCATCGCGCCTGGCATCACGGCTCGCTGGGATGGGCCACGACACTCAGACGGTCGTAGAGGAAGGAATCGCGGGCCAAGCCGATCCAGTGATCTGGGAAGCTGCGCAGCGCGAAGCACGCTTCTTGATCACGCAGGATTTGGGTTTCTCCGTAGTTTTGCGCTTTTCATAGAGACGGAGCTGTGCCAGAAGGGCCCTTGCAAAATCCAGGAGGCGGTGCTAGCTTTAGAGTGTGACTTAAAAGTTACATAATGGTGCGCCGATGAAATGAGTGGAAGCACGCCCAAGGGAGATTCGCGTATACGAAACTGCAGATGGCAAGAGGCCATTCACGGACTGGATGGATCACCTGCGTGGGCTGCAAATACATGGCAAGATCCTGACGAGACTCGATCGAGTTCGAAAGGGGAATTTGGGAAGCTGCGGACCAGTAGGAGAGGGAGTGTCTGAGCTGAGGATCGATTTCGGGCCTGGGTACAGAGTTTATTTCGGACAAGACGGAGACCAACGCGTATTGGTTGGAGGCGGCACTAAGGGGACGCAAGCCGCCGACATCGCAAAGGCCAAAGAATACTGGAGAGACTACAATGCCTAAGCGAACCAGCGATTATCAATCCTGGCTGCTCGGAACCCTCACCGACTCTCTTGTGGCGGCGAATTACCTAAGAGCAGCAATGAGTGATTCGGAGGAGATGTTTCTGATTGCGTTGAGAAACATTGCGGAAGCTCACCGAATGGCCAGAGTTGCCAAGGGCGCGAAAGTAAGCAGAGAGAGCCTTTACAGAATGCTCTCAAAGAAAGGGAACCCAAGATATACAAGTCTTAACTCGGTTCTCAGAACGCTTGGGCTCAGACTGTCAGTTGAGCTCGAGACCGCCGCCGGTCCACTTGCGCCGACCGTGCAATATGAGCGCGGCAAGGTTTCTCAACCCACCGAAGGGACTGTGATAGGTGCACGATGGCAAGACCTCGGCCTCCTTGCGGCCCAAATCGTCCAGAGGGAGATTGACATGTCGGGAATGATTTCCGTTCAGCTTCCCGCAGGCGTCGGTTGCACCGCCAACGACCAACCCAGATGTGGCGGTGTTCCCTTCGAGAATCTAGTCCATGCCAACCACGCAGGTTCCCCCTGGAGTTCCATTCAAGAGGTGACTGTAAATGGCTAAGCGACAGAAACGATTATCCCGTCAGGCCCCACAAGTTTCGGTAACTCAACCTAAGCTTAGGATCGAGGAACCGGCCGGTGGAACGTTCTACTTTTACTCCAACCTTGTCCAACTAACATGGAGTGCGGTTGACGTGAAAATCCGTTTCGGCGAACTTACAAAGTTCGACGCATCCGAAACCATCGTTAAGGAACACGCGGCCGCGAGCATGGCTTGGGCGCAGGCGAAGACCTTAATGAGCCTTCTTCAGCAGGCTGTAGCTGGTTACGAGCGGCTTAACGGGGAAATCAAGATCGCTCCTGAGCTTAAATTGCCCCCCGGTGTGCCTCCTACCCCTGCAGGAAATTAGCGGATGCTACGGGCCGCAAATCCACTTCGAGTTCGGCGGCTACCCCAGGAGAACGGATGCTGAGCCAGGTCACATCAGGCTGGCCCCCCAGAATGAGGTCAGTGGGCCAGAACAGGTCCTTGGCGTCCAGCATCCGCCGGCACTGCCGACTGCCTACTTCTAACCAAGGACGGAAAACATGCGAACCCCGGTCATTGCCGGCAACTGGAAAATGTACAAGACCATCGCGGAAGCGGTGGACTTTATTGAAAAGATCAAGCCCGTCGTGGAAAAGGCGGACCACTGCGAGGTGGTCGTAGCCCCGCCGTTTACGGCCCTGCGGGCTGCGGCCGAGGCGGCGAAAGGAACCAATATCGGGGTGGCTGCCCAAGACCTGCATTGGGACAAGGAAGGGGCGCATACAGGCGACGTTTCTGCACCCATGTTGGTGGACGCCGGATGCACGCATGTAATTATCGGCCACTCGGAGCGGCGCCACGATCATGGTGAAACGGATGAGCAGGTGAACCGCAAGCTGAAGGCTGCCCTGGCTGCTGGTTTGACTCCGATTGTCTGCGTCGGGGAAACCTTGGCGGAGCGCGAAGCGGGCCAGACCCAGATGGTTCTGGAACGACAGTTCACCGCCGGCTTCATCGGATTGACCCCGCAGGACTTTTCCCGTATCATCATTGCATACGAGCCGGTTTGGGCTATCGGCACGGGACGGACGGCGACTCCGGAGATGGCGGAGGAAAGTCACCGCGCGCTGCGGGAACTGGCGCGCCGGCAATTTGGCGAGGGCTTGGCCAGTCAAGTGCGAGTCCTGTACGGTGGCAGCGTCAAGCCGGAGAACGTCGGCGGTTTGATGGCGAAGGAAGAAATCGATGGGGCGCTGGTCGGGGGCGCGAGTCTGCGCCCGGATTCCTTCCTGGCCCTTGTGAATTATCCCCGGTAGGTGGGCACCCCGGAGACAGAAGAGGTCGAATGGTCACAGCGATCGCAACACTTCATATTATGGTCTGCATCTTTCTGGTCCTGATTATTCTGATCCAGGGCGGTGAGAACGTGGACATTGCCGCGGCTTTTGGCGGAGTGAGCCAGGCGGCCTTTGGCCCGCGTGGGGCGATTTCGACGATGGCAAGAATCACGTGGGTCCTGGCCGGTATCTTCGTGGTTACGTCCATCACGCTGGCAGTTTGGGCCACGAAGCACACGGCTAGTTCGATTATGGAAAAAGCGCCGACCCAGCAGTCCGTGCCGAGTACTCCGGCGCCGGCGAAGAAGTAGAAAGGCAGTCCTCAGTTGTCAGTTCTCAGCCTACGTGGTTTGCGCGGTTTGGCCCCTGACAACTTACTACTGGCAGCTTTTCTTAACGCGGAAGTGGCGGAATTGGCAGACGCACCAGCTTGAGGGGCTGACGGTCGCAAGACCGTGGGGGTTCGAGTCCCCCCTTCCGCACCACCTGTCAAGAAATTTTCCATAAAATACGGCAAATCTATGCCCCGCAAGCAGTTGCCGGACTTTTTTGTTTTCGTCTCCTGTCTCACGTCTTTCTCTGGGGGATTTTCATGGAAATCCCTGCAAGCTAAAGCATAGCTATGGGTTACGGAGCTTTTCCCCAAAAACCCTCTTCGAAGCGGGACGGCCCCCGCATAGCTAAAGCCTAGCTAAATGTTTTCCTGAAAAGCGGGGATATTTGGGGTCAGTTCTGGAGAACCCCAATGCGCAAGACGCCCTGCATCTCCGCATCGTTCCCATCCGGCGAGTTACCTTCATTCGCAAGTTCCCGTTCTGCTATACTTCTCCCGTCTGTGGCCGCTGCTGCCTCTCCTGGCGCAAGGCGCTCGCCGCCACAAGTGGCCACGACTATAACAAACAGCGGAGACATCTAACAGGTTGCTGAAAAAGTGTTCCGCGGTGTCATTCTGAGCGAAGCGAAGAATCTCGCCATCAAGCGAATCAATGACTTGCGAGATCCTTCGTCGCCTTCGGCCCCTCAGGATGACACCCACTGGGCCTTTTTCAGCAACCTGCTAGGGCTAGTTTTACCTCTCCCGCGAATCCCAAAGCCCGGAACTGCCGCTTTTCCGACCAATTCCTCAGACACTCTTCCTTTTGCGCATCACAAGATCTTCTTGAGGTGCTCCAAGAAATAGCCATAGTTCTGATAGGGCGTATCCGGGGTGGCGCTATGGTCCAGCATCGGGATGTAGCCGCCGTCGTCGATGAGCGGCTTCACGCGCTCTAGTTCCTTATCGATTGCTTCCAGGCCCACGGTCAGAGGTCGTTTATCAACCCCGCCCCACATGCGCAGGTTGCGCCCGTATTTTTTCCGAACTGCCAGAACATCCATTCCTGCCTGAACTTCGAAGGGATACAAGATATCTATACCCGCGTCGATCCAGACAGGAATGAGTGGGTCAATATAGCCGTCGCTGTCGAGGGCGAAGAAACGCACGCCGTGGCTGCGACCGAAGTCCACCACTTTGCGGTACCGGGGAAGCATGAATTTGCGCGCCAGTTGCGGGGAAATGAGCGGTGCTGTGTGATAGGCCATATCTTCCCAAAACGCAAAAACATCGATGTCCGTTTCTTCCAGCATTTGGGAGAGCATGCCCATCAGAAAATCCGCATCGGCCTCCATCATCTCTTCCACAAAAGACGGGTCATCATAAAAGAGGGTGCATAGTCGCTCAACACCCACCAGATTCCTGAGCGCTCCGAAGAAACCACCCCAGCGGTCAGCGATGACGACGAATGGGTAGTCACGGTTGCGGTACTTGCGCAACTTCTCGCGCCAAGCGGGCCCGATGCGCAGGGTGAGGTCCGGCTGCATCCTTTCCCGCCAGTATTTGCGGAAGTCTTCGCGGGTTTCAATGGGGAAACGGATGAACTGCGGCATCGAACTAAGGGGATTATTCTTGAATTCCCTCATCACAATACCTTGCGGGTCCACATAGGTCACGTACTTTTCGTCTTCCGCGAGAATTTCCCGCTCGAAAGGTGGCTGAGGCCAGAACCAGGAGAATTCGACCAGCCATTTGTCACACCCGAAATCAGTCTTCCCTTCGACGTAGCCGGCCTCCTTGGCCCAGCGCTCAGCAGTTTCGGGCCAGGTGGGCCACATGAATTCGTAAAACGGGGCGCGGTCGACTTTTCCGCAGTTCATGGTCGCGCGGAAGCGTTCGAGATCATTCATTCGGTATATTCCTTCGGGTGGAAATCCGGCTCCTGCCTCGCAACGAGCAGTTTATGCTACCCGTGCTCAGGAACCACAGGACAGTTCGCCGTCCCTTCTCAATCAATAAACTCCATATTTGTGAAACGCATTGATCATGGCGATGAAATTCTCGTGAGGAATGTAGTTGACGATGCTGTGACTGCTCCCGGCAACCCAACGTCCGCCAGGTTTCAAAATGTCCATATGCTCCTTGACATCCCTCTCCACATCGGCCGGAGTCCCTTCGACCAGCGGCCGGGTGATGTCAATGTTGCCAAACAGAGTAATCCGGGAACCATAGCGCTTCTTATAGTCTCGGTAGTCGATTCCGGAAGGATCCATGGGAGTAATACCATGCACCCCCATTTCAAGAAGCATTTCGATGGCATCGTCAATCTTCCCGTCGGAGTGGAACATAATGGGAATCTTGGCTTCACGAGCGGGAGCCAGGATGCGGTCGTAGTGAGGACGCCACACCTTCTCGAAGGTCTCCGGCCGCACAAAGAGGCCCGTCTTAAAAGCAAAGTCATCGGCGGCAAAGAAGATATCCACCCCAGCCTGCACCACGCGCCGGGCCAATTGCGCAAAGTAATCAGCAGAGCGCGACATCAATTCTTCAAACAGATCCTGTTCCTCCATGACCATGATCATGCAGTCAGTGAGGCCCACGACGAATTCGTAGAGAGTCTGAAAAGCGGAGGCACAGAGGAAGACAACGCCCAGGCCCGTACCTTTTGCCGCGGCGACGTACTCGCGAACATACTGGAGGCGTTCTTCGATCTCGGCTTCGCCGGGCCAAATGATGCGGTCAAAATCCGCGCGGCCCTTAATGCTACGATCGGTGATCAGCCCCACGGTGCCGTCGGGCCGTACCTGTTTCAACGGCGTCCATATTGCTTCCAAGGCAATCGCGTCCTGCCCGATCAGCCGGCAAAGCTCGATGTAGTCCTTGGGGTACATCGGTCGCGCGCCCTCTGCCGTCGCCGCGCCTTTGGCCGGATCTCCCCCCACACCCAGGGTGTTGCCCGCTTTTCGTCCCAGGAAGCGCTCGACGTGCTGGTCTTCGATAAGAATCTCGAAGTGCGGCACGCGGTCGGTCTTCTCACCGCGCAGAGCGGCGATCAGCCGGTCAATGTTGGCCTTACCGGCGAAAGGTTCAAATGCCGTCATGTCCCCTCCTTGGATTAACCGACCATGGCCCGGCGAACGAGGTCCACAGCGTCACAGGCGTCGCCGCGGCGGATCACCTCGCTGAAGGCTTCCAAGCCCACGCGTTACACGGCGGCCACTTCAATCATGGCGCAGGACAAAGGAGCCAACGCCACCGTCCGATGTCCTTCTTCCCCGTGCAGCGGCGCCACTCTCAAGGCACGGTCCGCTGTATGAAGAACTACGGCATCGCCGGTCTTTGTCCCAGGCAGGCGGGTATCCTTGACGATCACCGTCTGCTTCTCTGTCGTCCAGTTCGCCAGCACAATGCCAAACCGCCCGTCCGGCGCTTGCCAAGCCGCGTGGAACACCGACGGCACGCGATGCTGCCGGCCCTCGTGTGTCCACTCCATCATCTGAATGCCGTTTACCGCCGCGGGCTTGAGCATTCGCCCGAACACCAGGAAATCCTTCCCCGGCCCGCGCCGCAACGCCGTCACCGTGCGGATCATCTCAAGAGCATCCTCGTTGCTTCCCACCTTGGGTTCCCACGGCGCAAAGTGCGGCGTGTCCCTGTTCAGAAATGTGCCATCCCCCGTCAAGACTCCTCCGGGTATTGCTCCCCAGACGCAGTTGGCAGCATTCTTGATCTGCATGTGATACGGTTCCGCCCCCCAGCCCATCATGCCCTGAATGAGGATACATTCATGGAACAGGAATTGGTAAAGCGGGATCTCTTCACCGCTGCCGTGGCCCGGTGGCCACATGCGGAACTCCGTCTCCTGGAACAATGGAAGGCAGTATTCGTTGACCCCCGATTCGGAGGAGTGAATCACCCCCTGCTCGCCGGCCTCCGACGCTGCTCGCCGGAACTCCGCCATGATTTCTTCCATCTTCTCTGTCATCCACTTGCCGGGGACGGGTGAGTGTTCGTGATGCGAAGCGTAGCAAGGAAACGTCGCAGCCCCGTTGTTCTGATCGAAGAATTGCAGCGACTCGAAACCCCAGCCGATCATGCGACTCACATAGTCCACGGCAATCCGCCGAGTCAGAGCCGACCCCAGGCAACACTCGTAGCTCTGACGAAATCCCGCCTCCCAGGATTCAAGGACAGGATCCCCTTTGGGTGTTCGACAGACGCTGTCCATACCCCCATGTTCCTTGAGGTAGCCGCTGCCCTCATATCCGCTCGACTTGTGACTGAAGACCCAGCGGCTGCCGTTGCAGAAGGTTCCGACGTGCCATCCGCGCTTGCGTGCCAAACCGACAAAGTTCTTCAGGGAATCCTCGCCGCCAATCCATGGTACGCTATCAGGATAGGACCATGAACCCGTCCTCTCCCACCCCATCAGGATGGCCGCCAGCGGCGCTTGGACCCGGTCCGCAATTCTCTCCAAAAGCGGAATACACTTTTCGTAAGGCAAGAACTCCTTGCGGATCACAATCGGCTTGCTCAGATCCACGTCCCATTCGGGATGAATCGTGACGTAAACTGGCGAATCGAGTAACCAAGCGGGCACGTCTTTTCGCCGATGAAGCGGCGTGGCCCACTTCTGCTGGAGCGACCACGTCCGGTAGATCTCGCCCGCGTCGTACCAGTCGCCATTGAAACTGCCTAGAACAACCTCGTACTCAAGGCGTCGACGTCCGTGTTTGGGCCAGTCACCGAAATGGGCCACCCCGAGACGAAGGCCTGGCGCCCGGTCAAGCACCTTAAACTGCTTGACGCGGCCATCAGTATCCTCGCAAGCAAGGTAGATTCCAGATCGATCGTTGTGGAAGGCCAGGAACTGAGCGAAGTGCATACCTGGGTAGTGATCATCGCCACGAATTAACTCCCATACGCCGGAATCGTCCGGCAGTCTCGACGGCACCGATGTCCCGCCTGCCGAATTTACCGAACCGGGATGGCGGATCAACCGCCCGCTGCCGTAACCGTGCGGCAGCACCACCGTTTCGCTCCCGGCCGCCCCACCCAGCTCGTAGGCGCATACGACAAATGGGAACTGCACATCCACCACCTCAATCCCTGCGTCGTTGGTGAGCGTAAGTGACCACCGGCTGAACTTCTCAGTGCGGCGTGCCTTGACTTGAAACGTGACGTGCAGGCCGAGGTCCGCGATCCGCCGGAACGTCGCCGTCAGTGTCTTGCCAGCCCCATCGCCGTCGCAGGTCACCTTGACCTCGCTAGCCTGGGCCGACGTGAGTTGCCTGCACTCCCGGTTCTCATCCAGCCAGTCAATGATGAAAACCGGGTGCTCCTTCGCCGCCGCGATGAACTCCTGGTCCTTCGCCGCGCGGGAACGGAAGGACACCAACTGGCCGGTGCCGGCGTCAAATCCCAGTGCCTCTCCCAGGGTCTCCAGGGTGTACATTCGACGCGACTCCCTCGTGCCACTGGAGTTCGTCAGGCTCGGGCTCGGTTCAGAGCGGTTGCCCAAGCCGTCCCCGGCGATGACCTGGAATTCCATCCCCATCCATGCACCGAGTGCAGAAAGGCTCTGAATGAAAGTGCGCCGTTTCAGGTTCCCTCCTTTTTGGATCTCTTATCCCAGGCTTTCCATTTTGATCTCCTGATCCGGAGACAGTGCACGCCGGACCGCCTCCCGTTGGATAGTTCTAAGCCGATTCTTTCGATTTTCACTCCAGACCGTTTCCGCAGGCTCCCGATACATCCCCTTGTGGCGATTTCGAGAACCCCACAACCCTGGGACTGGCACTCTTGCAGCCGATTTGTCAGACGCCTCTCCGTCCGTCACGCCCTTCTCGACCGATTTCTTAGCTACTCGATCTTCGGCAACCCCGTGGGCACCGACAGCGCCGCACTTGGCTCCCAGATCTTCTCCGAACCGCCCAGCCGGAAGGTCGGGTCCTGAGATAGACGCTCGGCGTCGTTCACGTCCTCGTAGCCCGCCAATCGGCTGTACACCGACTGCCGGAGCAGAGCGGCGATCAGCCGGTCAAGGTTGGCCGCACCGGCAAAAGGTTCAAGTGCCGTCATGTTCCCTCCCTGGATTAACCGATCATGGCGCGGCGGACGAGGCCCATGGCGTCACAGGCGTCGCCGCGGCGGATCACCT
>Ga0315284_10009506_pt1 | contig 13857 bp, 13 predicted proteins | sample YL17G09_16_MG_FD_203696 | JGI IMG/M metagenome (GOLD analysis project Ga0315284, IMG submission 203696) | Sediment microbial communities from Yellowstone Lake, YNP, Wyoming, USA - YL17G09_16 | ecosystem: Environmental > Aquatic > Freshwater > Lake > Sediment | place: USA: Wyoming | collected... | reverse complement strand
AGGTATGATTATGAATACGTTAGGAATGGCACAGCGAACATATTTATGGCGGTCGAGTTTAAGGCAGGGAAACGGCTGACACAGGTCACAAAGAGAAGGACCATGAAGGATTTCGCACTGTTTGTGAAAGATCTCGTTGATGAATACCCCAACGCCCAGGTCATCCGATTGGTCACTGACAATCTTAGCACCCACAAGGAGAAGTCGTTCTATGAGGCATTTGGCAAAGATGAGGCGGAAAGCATCATTAAAAAGGTCGAGTTTCACTACACGCCAAAGCATGCAAGCTGGCTGAACACCGCGGAGATCGAGATCAACGTGATGGATATAGAATGCACCGGCAGAAGGATTAGCGATAGGGAGACACTGGCCCTGGAAGTTGCGGCCTGGACCTTGCTGAGAAATAACCAGAAAAAGAAGATCGACTGGAAGTTCACCAAAGAGAAGGCTGACAAGAAACTATCCAAGCACTATGTCTAAGAATTACATTGTCATGACACTAGGTTGATGCTCTCATCGTATTCGGCGACGGCAACAATGTTTTGGACTTTGGGTTCAAACTGAACAGGATTTATCAACTTCTTGCTGACCAGGAAATCTTTGGCGAGTGAGAGTTCTTCCACTGCCTTTGTTTCACTCTTGGTTCCTACGCTTATCATCTTTCCCGAAGGGAAAATGGAGACTTTTCCTTCCATAGCCGGGATTTTGAAGTAGGCGACTCTGCCGCCGTAGATTTTTTCGTCGTGCAGGATTTCTTTGAATTGCTCAAGTTCGTGTAGGTCTAGTTTCTGCTGGAGATTGGCTGTAGAAACCACGTTGACAATGACTGTCTTAACCATAGACGCCGAGCGCCTGTCCTTGTTCCAGACTAGGTTTTCTCTTTTTCGCTTAGGCTCTCTTCTATGCTGCTGAACTGTTCCAATGCTGATTGAAGGTTTTCTGTGATCTCTCGCGCAATAATGTGTGGTGGTGGCAGGTTTGCGGTGTCTTCGAGGCTTTCGTCTTTAAGCCAGAAAATGTCTAGGTTTACCTTGTCTCGCTGCAAGAGCTGTTCGTACGTGAAAGGTTTGAAGCGTTCAGATTCCTTTCTGTCATGACGGTTCTGCGGGTTGTAACATTTTGTGAAATCTTGAAGGTCTTCATGTCGCAGCGGGTTGGTTTTGAGCGTGAAGTGTTTGTTTGTGCGCAGGTCGTATATCCAAAGTGTTTGGGTCCAGGGTCTCTCGCTGGCTTCTTTTCGGTCGAAGAACAGGACGTTGGCTTTGACGCCTTGGGCGTAGAACACTCCTGTTGGAAGCCTCAGAAGCGTGTGAACGTCACATTCGTGCAGCAGCTTTTTCCTTACGGTTTCTCCTGCTCCGCCTTCGAAGAGAACGTTGTCTGGGACGACTATGGCGGCTTTGCCGTTTATTTTCAACAGTGTTTTTACGTGTTGGAGGAAGTTTACTTGTTTGTTGCTGGTGGTTGCCCAGAAGTCTTGGCGTTCGTATGTTAAGGCTTCTTTGTCGGCTTTTCCCTGGCTGTTTGTGAGTGTTACGCTGCTTTTTCTTCCGAAAGGCGGATTAGTCATGACTATGTCGTATCGTGTGCCAGGGTCGGATATGAGGGAGTCCCCGACTTCTATGGGGCTTTGGTCTCCGCCGATGCCGCGGAGGTAAAGGTTCATTGCACAAAGGCGAGCTACTGAGTCAACGATGTCTTTTCCGCTGAAGGTTCCGCGTTTGAGGAAGCGTTTCTGTTCAACGTCTAGTTGATAGTTGCCAGATATGTAGTCATGAGCCGCTATTATGAAGCCGCCTGTGCCGCAGGCTGGGTCATTGATTGTCATTCCTGGTTCGGGTCGCACGACTTCTACCATGGCTTTGATTAACGGTCTAGGCGTGAAGTATTGTCCTGCTCCGCCTTTGATGTCTTCAGCGTTCTTCTGAAGCAAACCCTCGTAGATTTCGCCTTTGACGTCGATGTCTAAGCCTATCCATGTTTCTTGGTTGATTAGTTCGAGGAGGCGTTTGAGTTTAGCTGGGTCTTGGATTCTGTTTTGGGATTTTCTGAAGATTACGCCAAGCATGCCTTTTTCTTTGCCCAACATATCGAGAATGTAGCGGTAATGAGTTTCTAAAGCGGCTCCGTCTTTTTCAAGTAGGCTTTTCCAGTCTAAGCCTTGCGGTATGCTTGAGGGTTTGTTGAAGGGTGGCTTGGTTTGCTCGTCAGCCATCTTCAAGAAGAGAAGGTAGGTTAGTTGCTCGACGTAGTCGCCGTAGCTTACACCATCATCTCTTAAAACATTGCAGTAGTTCCAGACTTTCTGAACTAGCGACGCGGATTCATTTGACATAAGTGGACAACTCCAATTGAGACTTATTCCTTCTGTTTGTGTCTTTTTCGCCCTTAGACTTTGCCTTATCGGCTCTAACACGCCCCAGTAGTCTTTCTGCTGGCTCATCACTAGGGTCTTGAGGAACAAGCTTCCCTTCAAAAGCGCTCTTGAGAATACTTTGTCGCAGACGAACAGCTTGCCTGAAACCTGTTCCGACCATGCTATCCATTGTTTCTATGATTGAGATTACTTTCTCTATTTCTTCACCAATCTTTTCCTGCTCTGCCAAGGGAGCAACCAAGATACGGATGGGTTTAAGGTTTCGCGAAGAAACGCCAGTTACAGTAGTTCCTGTTCCTTTGCCTCTAAGTCTTCCTTGGAATTCTGGAGACATGATTTGATAAAGAAGAAATTTGGAATTCAAGACGGCTTTCTGTGGTCTCAATATCATCAGTCTCTGAGCAAGCGAAAAAGCAAATTCGGGGACTAGGGCAACCTCTCCGAGTGGCGCTTCTGTTGTGAAAAGCAAATCGTTCGTATGAGGAAGACCTCTTGTCATGTACTTGTCGAACGCTTCTTTTGATACGTATTTTAGTCCGCTCAACAGAATTCGCCCATCTCGGACATTTGATGAACGTATGTGTGGAATGCCTTGAGAACTGAACGGGGGAGTTCTGCCTCTATAGTCTATTATCTTTGTGACGTCACCAAATCTTGCACTCGCCCAATTCTCTGGCAGTTTGGGAACTGCCACATCCTCCGATTGGAATAAAATCTGGGGTTCTATCTGGTCTTTGTGGGTTTTGCGCCATTCTTCAGTCAGTTTGCCCTCAAAAGCGTATTTCAAGACTGCTTGGCGGTAACGCTTCAACTGCGCCTTAACCTTCTGCAGCTCTTCGACGCCAACATCCAAACGAGCAAAAAGCTCCTCCAGCCTGGCAACAATGCGAACCTGCTCGTTCAACGGAGGAAGAGGAACCTTCACTCCCCTCAACTGACCGCCGCCTATCGCCGAGAAAGTAGTTCCTGTACCTTTTCGGGCAATCTCGCTCTCAAGGACACGTAGGAGGTACAAGACAAAAAGAGTTCCAATCCCGCCTAGTCCTCGAATGGCAGCAAGTCCCCTTCCGATGCATGATTTTTCAGGACAAATGTTTGTGGGACCGACGGGCGCTCTAACTGAAATGAGCACGTCGCCTTTCTCAGCGATTTTTATCGGTGCCGCACACCATTTTCTTGGCGTCGGACACAGTTTTCCGAATTCTAGTTTTCCTTGATAGAAGGGTAGACCCTTTCCAGACTCATTGTAAGTTGATGAAGGGGGAGACTGCCCGAGTATGACTTCAGCGATGTCACCCAGTTGTGCGTGCGCCCAACCTGGGGGCAACTGCTCCAATCGACTCTGACTTTCTTTCACTCGACTAGCACCGCATTCAGTTCTCTTAATATCGTGTTTAGTTCTTGTCCGAAGAGTTTGTTTGCTTTTATGGCTCCGCCTTTCTGGTTGAAGGGCACGTTCTCGAAGTCCTCTATTCCAATCGTCAATGATGTTGCTATGTGGTCTTTTATCATGTTTAACCATTCTGACTGTTCAGATGTGAAACTTTTTCCTTGCTTTTCTTGTTGAGCCAGCCAATCGGTAAACCTGTGGTTCACGGTTTCAGAGAAAGGCTGTAAGACGTCAACGGCTCCAATGGCAAACCGTACAAGCGAAACAATATTCGTCAGAAGTTTCTGGGGTCCAGCGCCTCTAACCTTTGACTTCTCCAACTGCTTATAAGCGATCCACATAAGCTCAGGCGTAAGATTGTACGGTGGCTTCTTAATCGCTTCAGCAAGCTGCTTAATCGCAGCGTAAGTCAACTGCCGACTTGCGTAAGGTTTGCCGTAGATAACCTGTAATGCCGTAAGTTCATCCTTGTTGTCTTCAATGAACTTCTTGAAATTGGCAATGTAAGCCTTAGCCTTTTCAGTCTTGGTGAGTTCGTCGGCGCCTGCAAAGATTAGAACGTCCTTGCTGGTGACATCAATAATCTGTTCACTTCTTTTTTTGACATCAATTAACGTGTTTCTGAACAATGGGTCATCGAAAGGCGAACAGGCAACCTTGGCAAGGTCTGCGGAAGCTCTTTTTAACTGTTCACGAGTCGGACTGTCAGTCTTGAACACTTCCTTGGCTTTCTCCAGCTGTTTATCTGGGTCAACCGCGTCGAGTAAGCCATTGACCAATTGTCTAAGGGTCTTGCCAGCAGCAGCCTCAATCTCGCTCCTCTCCTTGTCGTCAATCTCCATGTTCAGTCTTGAAAGTCGACCAGCCACACTTGTAAGAGTATCAGCGTCCCTGACCCCCAAACCAAGCGACATGACCAGCTTATCGAATGGCACGCTTCTCTTACGTTCAAGAGGACGTGAGTCGGTCTTGTCACTTTCACAAACGCCCACCGCGTCCACAATCACAAACCCCGTTTTGTTAGCAGCGTCAGGCGTCACAGACCTCAAGTCGGTAGAAGACACTGTTCTGGTTCCACGACCCTTCATCTGCTCAAAGTAAACATTCGACTTCACGTCCCGCATAAACAACAAGCATTCCAAGGAACGGATGTCAGTGCCCGTGGAAATCATGTCAACCGTAACCGCAATCCTCGGATAATACGAGTTCCTAAAGCTGGAAATCAAATCCTCAGTCTTTTCACCCGTCGTCTTATACGTAATCTTCTTACAGAAATCGTTGCCCTTCCCAAACTCTTCACGCATAATCTGCACAATATCCTCTGCATGTGAATCGTCCTTGGAAAAAACAAGCGTCTTAGGAACCTCACTCCTGCCAGGAAAGATTTCCGTCAGCTTCTCCTTGAATGTTCTTACCACGGTTCTAATTTGGTCCCTGGCAACCACATCCCTGTCCAACTGCTGAGAGGAATACTCCAAATCCTCGTCAAGCATCTCCCATCGCGTCTTCCGCGTTAACCTGTCACGCTTGTCCACGTAGAAGCCTGTTGGAACCTTGCTTCCCTTCCCTGTGATTTCGGTCACAATACGATAAACCTCATAGCCCACATTAACGCCGTCAGCCACCGCCCTGTCATGACCGTACTCCATGACTAGGTTCTGGTTGAAGAAACCAAGCGTCTGCTTGGACGGCGTCGCCGTCAACCCAATGATGAAAGCATCAAAATACTCAAGCACCTGCCGCCACAGATGATAAATCGACCTGTGACATTCATCAGTGACAATGAAATCAAACATTTCAATCGGAATATCAGGATTATAAGAAACCTCAACAGGCTTCGCGAGTCTTGGTGCAACCTCAAACACCGAGTCCTCCTCAACCGTGGGGTCCGCCAGGTCCGCCTCGCCCCTCAGCATCGAATAGAACCGCTGAATCGTCGTGATGCAGACACGACTCACAGGGTCAATCTTGTTAGAAGTCAGCCTCTGAACGTTGTATAGCTCAGTGAACTTGCGACCATCATCAGGCGTTCTGTACTGTTGAAACTCCTGCAAAGTCTGACGCCCAAGAGTATTACGGTCAACTAAAAACAGGACACGCCTAGCTCCAGCGAATTTTATCAGTCTATAAACAAAGGTGACGGCTGCAAACGTTTTGCCGCTGCCGCTTGCCATCTGAACCAGAGACCTTGGTCTAGCCTCAGCAAAGGACCGCTCCAAATTCTCTATAGCCTCAACCTGACAGTCCCTCAATCCTTCCTTAACCAATGGAGGTATGGTCCTCAACCTTGCCCTCAGAGTATTGCTCTTCTCAACCCAATCATGCAAAGTTGTGGGAGTGTGAAAAGCGAAAACCCTGCGAGAACGCGAGTCAGGGTCTCGAAGGTCTCTGAAAAACGTTTCAGTGCCCGTGCTCTCGTAAGCGAATGGCAAAGGCTTGCATATCTGAGGAATATTGGCAGGTACGCCCCACAGATACTTCTCAGTCTGTTCTGACACGCCGCTCAGAGTCGTGCCTTGAGCCTTCGCTTCTATCGCTCCAGCAGCCTTTCTATCTATAAAGACCAAGTAGTCGGCAAACCCAGATTCCAGCGGAAAATCCCTGACAACAACGCCGAGAGCCGCTCCAAGATTCAGGTCCCTGTAATCTTGAACATTCCAACCTGCAGCTACAAGCAGTTTGTCGATGTCTTGCCTTGCCTTTTCTTCAGGTTTCATTCTACATCTCCAGGTTGGACTCAAGATAACAATATCATCTAGTCCTTACAAGAGTTTCTATCGAAGACGCGTTTGGTAAGGCAAGCGTCCCCATAGCCTTCCAGCCTCAATATCCCGAAAGATTACACGTGTTTATCCCGACATCTCCACCCAAATGAGGATAGGCGGTTAAGAAAGGCTATCTCGGAAAGTAGGCTTTTTCTCTTCACTTTTGCTCCGTCTCTACCATGGCTTACCCCTTCTGTTTCTTGTGATTTCTGGTTCCAGCAAGCTATGATTTCTCAAAAAAGCGAATATTACGAAAAGAAGGGGAATGCGCATGGGCTCGAAAGAGCATCCTTACAATCCATACACTAGGACTCACAAGGACCAGCTGGTCCAGAAGATATGCTCGAACTGTGGACTTGAACACATTTTCTTTCGTGAAACAAGTCATCAACACTGGCATACTTCAGGAAGACATCCAAGCGAGCTCGTCGAAATCAACGGAATTGTGTACATCAAATGTGAATGCGGCAATAGGACCTAGACACGATTGAAGCCTATGTCAGCATCAATGCCCAGAAGCGTCGCGGTTGAAAGTGGGCTCATTGTCGGCAAGGAACAAGAGAAGAAATGAATCGGAGGTTTGAGAATGGACAAACGGAAATGGTTCAAACATAGAATACAAGAATACCACAACCAGTAGTAGGACTGAGAAGCATATGAGACCAATTATAAACACATAGCTATCTTACATGTTTGTCTTATTGTATTCTACACGATAATGGCTAGGCGTTTCCTAAAGAGACTTTCTATGTGAGAGTCACGATAGCGCCCGTTGCCCCGAAGTCGCCTGCTGCGCAGCCATTACACAACCATCTCCCTGTCCTGCCTTGTTGGAGCTTTCGGAGAGGTCAGGTCGTTCATCAGTTCAGAGAAGGTCCTGGTTTGCTCCGTTGATTGCTTGATGATTTCGGCAAGCTGAAGCCTCTCCTTGCTATCCTGCTGCACTGCACCCAGAGCCAAGCCAAGGATCTGATTACTCTGCCGCTGCAGCAAACTCATTCGTTCAATCAGTTGAGGACAGACTTGACACTCTACACCATCAGGATGAGAGATGTCACCAATTACGATGTCACCAAAAAAGTGCCTGTAAGCAGTGATCTTCAGGTATGGCAGCTTCTCTCCATGAGGCGTTTTCCAAACATCATCGCTGCCGTAAAAATGAACAGAATCCAAAAACTCAGACGCTATCTTGTCGTCTTGAATCAATCCATTATTGTAGAAAGCTCTAGCGGCAAGGTTTTTAGCCCTAGCCAAACCGTGAGGCTTCCTGATTAGAAATTGAACCTGCCCTGTACTCCACCACCTGCCCCTGCCCAGACTATTCTTATCCTTCAGCCACAGCAGCTCCCTATTCCTGTTCCTGCTCTCCACCCACCCACAAGCCAAAGCTTGCCGAGTAACGTCAGGAAACTGCTTCCTATCCAGACAAGCGGGAACATAGCCGACAGCTCTCCACCTATGCTGCGAACTCGGAACAGTTGGACAACTTGAAGGTAGTCCATTTCTGGAGTGATGCTTCCACTCTGTTTTGTAGTTGGCTACGGTTCGCCCATGCTCTTTGTGTGAGATTTGAAGGTGTCTGCAGATAGCTAATGGTTCAAGTTCAGGATATTTCTGCAGGATGCTGAAGACAGAAGACTTCAGCGTGCGATTGTCATCTACTGTCAATTGACACCCACTCCTGCTATGATAGCCCATAGCAAGGAGCGCACGCTTTGACATAGTCTCCAATGAGCAACCTAATCTCGTGAGCCGTCACTCTGACCCTTGCCTCCCTTGAGGATGACGAGTGCATCGCGGATGATCTGCTTCAGTTCAGCAATGACGTCCTTGGTCTCGGTCATTTGGGAATCTCCTCTACCACTTCGCCGTTCAGTCGGAGGCCAAGACCTGGCAGCGTCGGTATGTAGGTTGACTTGATAAGCGGGTCCATACGGTGCCAATGCGTCAAAACGAAACTTCTAATCCGTGCCAATACAAGCAGTTCTTTCTCTTCAACAGTCATGTTTAATGGCACAATGTCAAGCGCTGGATCCCACAATCTCACTATTTCAGTGTCAAGTGGCGCCTCTGCTTTCCTTTCAAGAAACTGTATCTTGTTTTTCAACGCTTTTTTCAACTGCACCTGAATCTTCACTTCCATTTTCTAAACGTTCAACCCTGTCGCTCAAATCGTCAAGCTGCGCGGCTTCCAGAAGCTTCCCGTATGCTTCAATGCCAGAAATTACTAGTCTTCCCCAACGTTGGCGGTCACCGTTTGAGGCGCGTTCAGAATCAAATTTTGTTCTGGAAACCAGTATGACGTGAGCTAGATTACTGCAAAGCGCTTTTCTTTGGCCTCGGATCCAACTAACTTTCACCATACCTTCACCAATCCATTAAGGAAATGATTACTTGATTGTTCGGCGCCGTTTTGCTTCTTCAGTGATGGAGAGACTCTCCTGCAGAAGAGCGTAGTTTTTCTCGGAGAATCTGTCGAATGACGCCAGACCGATTTAGTCCTTGGTCTGAAGCGATTTGGTCAATCTGTATTATGACTTCCTTTTTCTCACGGAAGGCAACAAGATTTGTTTGCTTTTCCTTGTCCGTCATACCACATTTCACCCTCAGACTAAAACCTTATACATACATTCTTCCCGTATAGGTCAAATGGAACTGAATATGCTCTCTCCAAAGCTCAAGAAAAAGCGCTCTCCAAAGCTCAACCAGATACTTTTGCTTCTCATCCTCCACAAGGAAGGCCTTACATGGAGACAGATGGTTGGCAAAAAACAAGGATTCATTATAGAACCAATGAACAAAAGAACCGTTGGAGACCTATACAACAAAACAGCCAGCCAGATTCTAGAGGAGGATCGGCTCACCACACAACGAGTGGAAATACTCCGCACAGAAATGAATTTCCCTCGCCATACGCTCTATCGAACCCTTAAAACATTAGTTGAAGAAGGTTCCGTGGAAAAGACGCAAGAGCCAAGGAAGAGAGGGCGACGAGGAGAACTATCTACACGCTACAAAATAGGACGAGGGTATTGTCGACTTCCAGTCTCACGCCCAGCTTGGCCATACAATTCCAAATGGTTCCTCGGGAAGAAAATCGAGAGAGCGTGTAAAACGCAAGTGCGCATGTTGCCAGAAGAGAAAAAGAAGTTTGACCAAATCATCAAAGGGGACGAGGTTCGGAGAGCTGTCCATATCAAAGAAGTTGAATCCCTTAGGGACGTGTCCCTCTTTTTCGGTGAACCAAAGCCCCTTCCGAAGGAAGAACATGATTTTGAGGCTGCTGTTCTGAAGGCTAAGGCTGCTGTTCTGAAGGCCGAACGTTACAGAAGAAAGATCCAGATTCGGGCTTATTTGTCCTTTTCAAATAGGCTCTATTGAAGGGCGTGGGGATTCCCGCTCGCCAATATGCATATGAAAGGCAAGGCCAGCACTGAATTATCAGAGTATGTTATGACCCTGCGGATTCTCAAAAGGTTGACTAGAACGCGTCATGCACGCATCAGACGCTGTCAGTGTGGAAAGCTGATCAGAGCCTGGCCGCTAGGTCGTGCACACGAGGAAAGGCAAGCTTTACCACCGCAGCTGCTTCCGCAGAATGTTTCGCTAGGACGACGACTGCCGTCGTCAGCATACCAGAGGAGCCAAGACACTGACTCGCTGAAAACCCTAACCTTGATGAGCACTTCTTGCAGTCGCCAGTCATGCCTAACCGCTGAAACCTGCCAAAAAGAAGGGCTTGTCGAAGGTACTTCGGACGAATTAGAACAGAAGAAAGGTTAGGCATAGCACGCGCTGCGTCTCTAGACATTCCGTTTCTTTCGACCGACCGCGACTGCCAACAGCGTTGTCACCACAAAGGCTAACATGATGCTGATTGTCTGAAATTCGGGAGTCACAATGTAGCTATGAGTGTATCCCAGCTCGCTGGACGTCCTAGTATTGTTAGCGTAGTCTCCAGTAGCTATCACGTATGTAACGTTCGTGCCATAGGGCCTGTGGAGAATCGTAGCATTGAAAACGTTTCCTATGAGATGTGTCATGTTTATGGTGAATCTTGTGGTTTCATCCACTGTGAAGTCCAACAATACTTCTCCCACTCCACTTACCGAGTCTGTGATTGTAGCGTTGATTCTAACGTCATCTTCAGGTGATACGTTCCCCGCGACTGGGAGCTGAGATATTTCTGTAATTGATGGCGGAGTTGTGTCAGTTGTGAAGCATGCTTCTGCAGAGGCTCCCGTGTTACCAGCATCGTCACTAGCATAAACGATTACGTAGTGGGTTCCCTCAGGTATACTCGTCAAAGTTGTGTTTCCTGTAATTGTCACGTTGGAGTATCCATCGAGACTGTAGCCTATCCAAAATGTGGCTTCGGTAACGGTGAAGCCAAGATAGACAGAAGGTGTTGAGTATGTTCTGTTTTCGGGAGAATTAATAGCAACGTTCGGCTGAACGGTGTCTATTTGAAAACTGTGCTGGCCATAGTTTCCAGTATTTCCAGCGGTGTCTTTGGCCTTAACGTAGAAAGTGTGACTGCCCTCAGACTGTGCTGTGAGAGTCACAGATGTCCCAGTCATCCAATTGTCCGAGCCATCGTCAACCTTCCAATAGTAGCCCGCAACCCCGCTCATAGAATCGAATACGGCAGGCCAATTGAACGCAGGTGTGTTAATCCTACTCCAACCTGAAACACCATCATCAGGAACAGGCGTGGTTGGAGGCGTGTTGTCGAGGGTTATTGAACCCAGAACGGAAGTCTCCCCAGCGTTTCCGACTCCGTCAGTTGCACGGATTTTGATGTTATATGTTCCAGCACTTATCGACGATGTGAAAAATCCTGATTTTGCGTATGTTCCGTTTCCTCCTGAACCATCCAAAGTGAAGAGCATGACTTGGTGCAATGTTTGGTCTAGAAAGCTCGCTTGAGCTTGACTTATTCCTGAAGGATCATAGAGATTAACGCTAACGTCGAAGTATTCTTCAGTTTTCACGTAGTTCTTTGAAACATGGAAATTTGTATAGGTCGGTGGTTGTCCATCCTTGAATTCAAGAACCAGTTCTGGATGATTGCTGTATCCGTCTTTTGAGTAGAAGCTTGTAAGATAAGTGTCTCCAATGTCTTCTACGGTAAGCGCAATTGTCATTCTTGATCCTAAGGTATTGTTCACTAGGTTCGTGATGTCCCAAGAATACCACGTATCCTCAAATGGCACTGCCACGGTGTCTGAAGCAACGGGCGAAAACGGGGGGGCGTTTAGCCAGTTTATCTCAATTTCACTCCAGGCAGTATCAGGACAGTTGTGAACGCTTACGTGAGCCGTTGGTGACCAAGCTGACCATGCATACAGGCGCAGATGTGCTGAAGTCAAGTCATGCCGTGTTGCGAAAGCTGTAAGGTTAAACATGAGAAAGCTGTTATCTCGGACATCAGTTATGGATGTGAAGTCCCAAAACTGAGCATATAGGTAGCTAGAACCGCCATAGTTGGATGATGGATGGTCTGAATCTACATAGGCATCAGCAATTGGATAAAGCGTCTGAGTTCCCGCAGCCCGAACTGGGACTATGGAGCCTAAGAGCGGAATCTCCAAACCTGAAAAAAGCAAACATGCCAAAAGAATCGTCCTTGTACGGTTCATTCCATTGGCCTCCTTCTCCACATTGCAGCTCGCGCCCGAGGAATATATACTTGTGGAAGTCTAACCTAAAAGCAAGTTACTCACAGAGTTCTGGCACATGCTTCTCAAATAGCCTACCCTTTTCCAATGAAACATTGCCACTCATGCGGGTCATTCATTCGCCACCCTGTGAAGATTCTGCACAGGGTCGAGTTCTACTTTCAGCAAATGTGGCGGCAAGTTGTTTTCCTAAGTCTGTCTAGGTCGCTTCTGATGGTTGTGAAGAATCTGCACTACCATTGTTGTCTTGTTTTTGAATACCTTTGTCAGATTCTGACGAAGGTGAGCTTTTCAGGCTTAGTTTTGGGCTTTTCCTTCCTTGCTGGCCTTCTCCAGCTGTTCAATCAGTGGCAACGCACGCTGCAGCAACTTCTCTAGGTCCTCTCGGGAGCGTTCCAAGTCAGTGAGCTTCTTCTCTTGGTCGTTCAGCTTCATCATTGACTTGGTCAGCTGGTCCTTCAGCACAACGTTCTCTTGGCGCAGCTCCTCAATCTGCTTCTCTGTCTCGGAGGGAGTAGCGGTCTCAAGCCTCAAGAATGGCGCTGCCTTCTCAGCATATATTTTTCTGTAGAATTCGGGGTCTCGCGGCCTGTAACTAGAATCAACGCCTGGCCCAGTGTGGCCCATCCAATACTCAACGTTTTCGAAGCCTGCCTGGTTAGCCATTTTCCTGAAGAACTTTCTCAGATTATAAAGTCTTATCTCGGCGGGTCGGTCTGCCTTCTTCTGTTCATAGTCCATTACGCCCTTTTCTTTCAATATGCGTACGGCTTTGCGGAAGAGGCTGCTTACAGTGTTAAAGATCATACGGTTTTCAGAGCCGTAGTTGACGAACAAGAAGCTGTCCTTCGTCAGTTTTCTTCTAGTGTTCAAGTAAGCCTTCAAATACCTGACCGCGTCTTCCCCAATGAAAGTGATGTAACCGTGATACTGGCCTTTCGTTATTTCCTCGGGCACGTTGACGAGGCATGGAACTTTTCCGCTTGAAAAGTCTGGCTCGATATGTTTCAGTCGCAAGTTACATATCGTTGTAGGCCGTAAGCCGCTCTGCGCCATAAACGTGTAGAAAGCCTTTTCTCTCGGAGCGCTCACTTCGAGAATCTTCACAATTTCCGCCGCTTCTATGTCGCGGTTGTGGAAAATGGTTCGGTACCTGACCGGCGGAACAAACCCGATCGGCAAGTCAGAATGCTTGAAGAAGCTGAGAACGCCATACACGAAGTTGCTGATGCTGCCAGGAGCATAGCCCTGACGCATCAACGTGCCCAGATAGGCTTTGAGATGCTCCGCGTACTTCCGCTTGAAGTCCCGCTCGTTCATGCTCTTGTAATCAGCCATGATGTCTTCTGGCTTCGCGTCTATGTACTTGAGAAATGCTTCTATCTCGTTTCGGTATCTCGTCTGAGTTGCCTTTGCACCGCTATGCGAAATAGCCACGCTGTCAAGCCACATTTGGATAAGATCTGCTTGCATACTTGGCTATTTGAAGCTTCTAGGATATAAAGATAGCTATGTGGCTACTTTTGCGTCCAGTCGTAGAAACCTTTTCCTGTTTTTTTGCCCAGAAGCTGTGCTTTTGCCATCTGCTTCAGGCCAGTTGTCGGATGAAACTTCGGGTCAAGCTCCTTAGTCAACACCTCGGCG
>Ga0315284_10009505_pt1 | contig 13859 bp, 16 predicted proteins | sample YL17G09_16_MG_FD_203696 | JGI IMG/M metagenome (GOLD analysis project Ga0315284, IMG submission 203696) | Sediment microbial communities from Yellowstone Lake, YNP, Wyoming, USA - YL17G09_16 | ecosystem: Environmental > Aquatic > Freshwater > Lake > Sediment | place: USA: Wyoming | collected... | reverse complement strand
ATATTCTCAAATTCAAGCCAAATTATGCCAAAGTACTGGTTCGTTATAATCCAGTGAATAAAAAAGACAATTTAGTCCAATTGAAACGTTTAAAGAAAATAAATGACTTTTGTAAAAATAAGAAAATTGGATTTTTATTTGAATTACTTGTGCCGGCCTCGCTCACTCAAGTCAAAAGATATGGCAAAAGTTACGATATTAAACTTCGGCCGGCTTTGACTTTAGCGGCAATTAAAGAAATTCAGACCGCTGGCGTCAGACCCGACATTTGGAAACTGGAGGCCATGTATAAGGGCGCTGATTGGGAAAAGATAATTAAAGTAATTAAAAAAGACGCCAAAATAATTGTTTTGGGCCGGGCAGGAAGCAAAGCTCTTGTTAGTCAGTGGTTAAAAACTGCAGCGAAATTTAAGGAGGTGATTGGTTTTGCTGTAGGGAGGACGATATTCTTTCAGCCTTTGGAGCAGTGGCGGGACAAGAAGATTAGTAAGGAAAAGACGATTGAGATAATTGCTAGTAACCTCGAGTATTTTATAGATCTGTGGAAACAATATAAAAAATAAGTAGGCTATGAACCACGGATAAAATTCACGGATTTCACGGATGCCTTTTATATTGTTTAGTAATAAATTTATGGAAGAAGACTTATTGTATTATGAATTAACGCGTCAGATCATCGGAGTGTCCTATACGGTTCATAACATGCTTGGGTTTGGGCATAGAGAGAAGGTACTGCAAAGAGCTCATGAGATTGAGTATGAAAAAGCAGGCTTGAAGTTTAAAAAGGAATGTTGCGTGAATATCTTGTATGCTGGACGAATTATTGCGAAATATTACATGGATTTTGTTATTGATGGCAAAGTCGTGGTCGAATTGAAGCTCGCAAATGAATTTTACACAAAGGATGTTAAGCAAGTGCTCTGTTACCTGAAAGCAAACAACTTAAAGTTGGGATTGCTGATTATTTTTAACAAGGAAGGCGTTAAGGTCAAGAGAATAATCAACTAAAAATACGCACATCCGTGTTTATCCGTGATAATAATCCGTGATTCCTAGGCATCATATATAATCACTACTAACCAAACTAACCAAAACACCATATGTACGACATTATCTCCATCGGCGCCGCTACCAAAGACGTGTTCCTGATCAGCAAAGACTTCAAATTAATCAAGTCCAACAAATTCTCCACCGGGGTCGGGGAGTGCTTTGCCTATGGCGCCAAACTGGAACTGGGGGACATTTATTTTGACATTGGCGGGGGAGCGACTAATTCAGCTTTTACTTTTGCGAATTTAGGTTTAAAAGCCGACATTTGCAGTCGGGTTGGCAAGGATATTTATGGCTTGGAAATTTTACATACTTTGGCTGAAAGGGGAATTGGATTGGAAATTGCTACTGACCGGACTCATAAAACCGCGTATTCCACGATTTTAGTTATGCCCAATGGGGACAGGACAATTTTGGTTTACCGCGGGGCCAGCGCCAATTTTTCAGACAAAGATATAAACTGGTCAAAATTAAAGACCAAATGGATTTATTTGTCTTCTGTTGCCGGCAGTACCAGTTTGTTAAATCGTTTATTCAGTTATGTCAAAGCCAATAAAGTAAAAATATCCTGGAACCCGGGCAGTGATGAATTAAAGCTGGGAAAACAAACTTTAAGCCGCTATATGAAAGACGCCTATGTTTTTAATGTTAATAAGGAAGAAGCAGAAAAATTGACTGGCAAAAAGGAAATTAAGGATATTTTTAAGGAATTAAACCGCTTAAGTCCCGGTTACAACATTGTTACCGATGGAGCCAAGGGCGCGTATTTAAGCGATGGCATGTTAATTTATCATGCGCCTGCCTTAGATCATAAAGTTATAAATACAACCGGCGCTGGCGATGCTTTTGGTTCTGGCTTTACAACCGGAATGCTTTTAAAAAATGACTGGGATTATGCTTTACGGTTGGGTATTTTAAATTCCCATGGCGTGGTGCAGAAAATGGGCGCCAAGGCAGGGCTTTTGACTAGTTTGCCCAAATCAGCTCAATTAAACAGCATAAAAATTACTATTGTGAAATAATGGATAATTTAAAAACCATAAAATTAAAGAAATTATATTTGTTAAGCCTGGCTTTTGTGTCAGGCTTGACTATTATGGCTGTGGAAATTTCCGCTTCGCGCCTGATTGCTCCGTATTTTGGCACCTCCACTTATATCTGGGTCAATATCATTGGAGTGATCATGGTTGCCTTGGCTCTTGGCTACTATTTTGGCGGCAAATTGGCTGATAAGGTTCCTGATTTAAAACTGCTGTTGCGTTTAATTTTAGGGGCTTGCGTGTTTTTATTAATTACTCCCTTTGTTACCAGCTATGTAGCAGATTTGGTGACTGAAACATTGCTGATGGTTAATTCCGCGTCTTTAGTGATTTTTTTCGGTTCTCTGATTTTAGTAGGCATTCTGCTTTTTGTGCCGATTTTTATTTTGGGCATGGTTAGTCCGTTCATAATTAAATTGCTATCTGTAATTGATGCCAATATCGGCCAGAATGCTGGTTTAGTTTTCTCCATTTCAACTTTGGGCAGTATTTTGGGCACTTTTTTGCCGGTTTTAGTTTTTATTCCTTTGATCGGCACGCGCAGAACAATTATTATTTTTGCTTGTTTGCTGATTTTTATTGTCCTGATTGGTTTATATAATAAAAAATGGTCGCTTTTGAGCTTGGTAATTTTGCTTTTAGTTTTTGTAAAATTGCCTGCTTATAAAGAAGCCCAAGGCGCTGTTTTTGAAGATGAATCAGTTTATCAGTATTTTCAGGTCGCTGACGAGAATAATATGCGATATTTGAAAATAAATGAAGGCCTGGCAGTTTATTCCGTGATTAATAAGGATCCTAATAACGTGCTGACTGATTCGTATTTTGATTATTATAATTTACTGCCATATCTGGACGGCAATAATATAAAACAGGATATTTTGGTTATTGGTTTAGCTGGCGGAACCATCAGTACCCAGTTGAATCATTTTTTTAGTCAAAATTATGATTTAAAAATTGATGGTGTGGAGATTGATGCCAAACTAATTGAAACTGCGAAAAAATATTTTAATCTAGATAATAATTCCTTGTCTGTACATAATTTGGATGGTCGGATTTTTTTAGATTACACTGATAAGAAATATGACGCCATTGTGGTGGATGCTTATGCCAACCAGCTTTATATTCCGTTTCATCTGGCGTCGCAGGAATTTTTCCAATCAGTCAAAGGGCATTTGGCTGAAAAAGGTTTAGTAGTAATGAATGTAAATGCCACTAGCTCTGATTCCGCGCTTTTAAAAGCTATTACCAATACCATGAATAAAGTTTTTAGCCACGTCTATACTTTGCCTCTGCAAAATTGGAATTATTTGGTTATGGCCAGTGACCAACCGCTTGGCTTTGCGGACTTAAGTAAAATTAAGATCAGGCCGGAATTAAAGCCGCTTGCCAAGAATGCCCAAGCCAGTTATCAGGAAGTTTTTTATGATCCTAAATCTTTGGTTCTAACTGATGATAAAGCACCCATAGAATATCTGACAGACTGGATGATTTTGGATTATGTCATGAAAAATTCCCCGTAGGCGCCGGGATTTAGCAAAGTTATGCACAACCCGCTTGCATAATTTTTTTATTTGTTTTATTATACTTTTAATGTTTCAAAATAATAATAAAAATAAGTTCCTTTGCTTATGACTAATGACCCATGCCCCATCTGTGAAAACGACCCTTGCACTTGCGAACAAGATTATATTTACCATCCGCCCACAACCGGCGACACAGATGAAGATTACGATGTATAATTAAGAACCCTGCCCAAAGGCGGGGTTTTTTGATTAATGCGAATGGTGGGAATAAAGAATTTGTAAATTTCCCCTCCTTATGCGAATAACGTGACACGCAAGTTAAAACAATGCATAAGTTCAGATACATACTGGACTGGTGGATTAAACAACCACCATGCAAATCCGATGTAAATATCGAGGAATAAGGGGTATTCTCAAGGTATACAATTACGGTGTAAGGTTGGCGCATATGATCACCAAAGAAGCCCAACACCGCGCCAAAGTGCTGACTTTTTGGAAAACATACGGACTTAAAGCCACAAAAGAAGCCTTTAACGTAGGTCGCTCAACCTTGTTTGAATGGAAAAGAAGACTTGATAAGGCTAATGGAAAGTTAGAGGCTCTAAATCAGGGCAAAAGAACCCCCCAAAAGAAACGCAAACGAATCTGGCGGCCTGAGATAATTGCTCAGATAGAATTCATACGGACAGAACATCCGAATTTGGGCAAGGACAAAATTTATGATGAATTAGAACCTTGGTGCAAAGAACGAGGCTGGGAATGTCCCAGTGAATCAACAATCGGGCGGCTCATCAAAGACAAGGGAGGGCTAAGAATATATCCTCAAAGGGTAAGTCACTTTGGCAAAGTTAAAGCTAGAAAACCGCAGAGAAGAGTCAGAAAACCAAAGGATTTCATACCGCAATATCCCGGGCATTTAGTTTCACTTGATACGATTGTGCGCTTTGTCTTTGGCAGGAGGATCTATATCATCACTTTTGTGGATGTGTATAGCCGAATTGCCTTTGCCTGGGCTACTACAAGCCATGCCTCTAAAGCCGCAACTGAATTCTTTATCTTGATTAAGAGAGCCTTTCCTTACAAGATTAAATATCTCTTAACCGACAATGGCAGTGAATTTATGAAACATTTTTCAGAAGAATTAAAGCGTCAGCACATTATCCACTGGCATACATATCCGAAATGTCCTAAGATGAATGCACACTGCGAAAGATTCAACCGCACTATTCAGGAAGAGTTTGTCGATTTCCATACTTACGAGCTCTTGAACGTTGATTTGTTCAACAACAAACTTGCGCAGTATCTGATTTGGTACAATACAAAACGTACCCATCACAGCCTTAAAAGGCTTTCACCGATTCAATTTTTAAATAACTATCACCTCCAGTCCAGTTTAGGGTGGACTTATACAAACAATTGATTTTTAGGTGGGTTTTTGGTAAAATATACGTATAATTAGGTGCAAATACAAACTATAAAGCTGGAATATTAAGAGCGAAAACGCCCTTTGTCATCCCGAACGAAGTGAGGGATCTCGTTTGACATGGAGATTCTTCGCTTCGCTCTGAATGACAGATAACGAACAAAGGGCGTTTTCGCTAGTTCAAATATGATACTATATATTGTCGGGACACCCATAGGGAATTTGGAGGACATAAGTTTGCGAGCCTTGCGAATACTAAAAGAGGCTGATTTTGTGTTATGCGAGGACACGCGGGTGACGCGGGTGCTTTTGGATAAATATGAAATCAAGACCCCGACCATTTCTTATTTTCAGCATTCTGGATTGGCTAAGGTTAATCAGATCATTGAGCTACTTAAGCAAGGTAAAAACTTAGCTTTAGTTTCAGATGCAGGCACACCGGGTATTTCTGATCCGGGGAATAAACTGATTGAATTGATACTAAAGGAATTGCCAGAAGTTAAAATTGAACCCATTCCGGGCTCCTGCGCCGCAATTAGCGCTCTATCCGTTTCCGGTCTCCCAACTGATAAATTTGTTTTTTACGGATTTTTACCCCATAAAAAAGGCAAGGAAACGATTTTAAAGGAAATTATCAATAATAAGTTCACTTCGGTTTTCTACGAATCAACGCACCGGATTTTAAAGACCCTGGGTAAATTGAAAGATTTGGGTCTAGGGGACAAGCAGGTTGTGGTGTGTCGGGAAGTGACTAAGAAGTTTGAGACAACTTATCGGGGGAATATTGCGGATGTTTTGGCACGATTGGAAAAGGATGTGACCAAGGGGGAGTTTGTGGTGGTGATTGGGTAAGGCCGAAGGATGAAGTACGAAGTTGAATTGGGCGAAAACGTCCAAAAGTAATTATAGGTTCATGAAAAAGACAATAGAAAAATTCAATAAAGGCGAAATCATCATTTACCAGCCCAAAACCGGCGGGCCCAGGTTTGAGGTTGCCTTGGAAAAGGAGACTGTTTGGCTTGATGCCCATCAGATATCTTTTATTTTTGGTGTAAATCGTCCAGCCATTGTTAAACATATAAATAATATTTATGAAACAGGAGAATTGGATAAAAAAGCAACCTGTTCCATTTTGGAACAGGTTGCCGCTGATGGCAAAATTCGCAAAATGAATTTGTACAATTTGGATATGATTATTTCTGTTGGTTATCGGGTGAATTCTAAGATGGCAACGCAGTTCCGCATCTGGGCTACGAATGTTTTAAAAAATTATATATTGAAAGGCTACACCCTTAACCAAAAACGTCTGCAGGAAAAAGGCTTGGCTGAATTTGAACAGGCCGTGGCTTTGGTTAAAAATGCTCTGGAGACCAAAAAGTTAAAAGGCGCAGAAGCCAAGGGGCTTTTAGAAGTTATTACCAGATACGCGCAAGCCTGGTTATTATTGCAAAAATACGATGAAGAACAGTTAGTTTTGCCGGTTAAACAGGTTAAACCAAAATATCAGTTGGATTACAATCAGGCGATTGAGGCAATTTTTAGTTTAAAAGCTAATTTGCTCGCAAAAAAACAGGCAGCCGACCTTTTTGGCAGAGAAAGGGAGGAAACTTTAGCTGGGATTATCGGCAATCTTTACCAATCCTTTGGCGGCAAAGCCTTATATCCCTCAATTGAAGCCCAGGCCGCTCATTTGCTTTACTTCATAATCAAGGATCACCCTTTTACTGATGGCAATAAGCGCATTGGCTCGTTTTTATTTATTGTATTTTTAAGTAAAAATAATTATTTACTGGATAAAAAGGGTGAGCGCAAGTTCAATGACAATGCTTTGGTGGCTTTGGCATTGTTGATTGCTGAAAGCGATCCCAAACACAAGGAAGTTTTGATCAAATTAGTAATGAATTTTTTAACAAACTAGAGTAAAGGAGGGGCGTTTTCGCCCGAAACTAATAAATAAATTTATGTCAAAAGAATTTCAAAGATTCGTAATCAGTCAGGTTGCAATTTTAATCAGAGACGGCAAATGTTTGATTTTGGAGGATGCGGCTCATCCGGGGCGTTGGATTTTGCCGGGAGGCAGAATTGATGAAGGTGAAGAGAGTGAAATAGCCTTTGCTCGAGAACTCAAAGAAGAAATTAATTTTGGCCATTTTGTAAATTTAGGTTTGGTAGAATATGATATCTGGTATGTGAAAAATGACATGAAAGCAGTGTGCGCTTTAGCCTTTTTAATCAAAAATAATGATACTGAAATAAAATTAAGTTCCGAACATTCAGGTTTCCAATGGATAACTGAGAATCAAGTTAAGGACACGAATTTCCTCTGGCCAAAAGCTGATAAAATGGTCATTTCTGGATTTGAACGCTATAAATTAATTAATAAGGAATAAATATTCCTAAACTTTAAATTTTAAATTGTAACTTTGCATTTTTAACTTTGAACTTTAAACTAATTTTTTATGCTCAAATTAACCAAACCCAAGAAATTTTACGTTACTACGCCTATTTATTACGTCAATGACATTCCTCACATCGGCCATGCCTATACCACGGTTGCGGCTGATGTTTTGGCGCGGTATTATCGCATGATGCTGGGAGCTGATAACGTTTACTTTTTGACCGGTACAGACGAACATGGCGCGAAAATAGCCCAGGCAGCGGAAAAAAATAAAATGACGCCGCAGGAATTTGTGGACCAGAAATCCGCGGCTTTCCAGATGGCTTGGGATCGGCTTGATATTTCCAATAATGATTTTATCCGCACTACGGAAAAGCGGCATGAGAAAATCGTGGTTGATTTTTGGAAACAATTAAAAACCGCCAAAACTCCTAAAAAAACCAGTGCTATTTACGAAGCTGAATATGAAGGCCTGTATTGCGTGGGGTGCGAGTCTTTTAAAATTGAGGATGAGCTGATTGAAGGCAAATGCCCTGACCATAAAACCAAGTGTGAAACAGTTAAGGAAAAAAACTGGTTTTTGCGGCTGTCGGATTTTGGCCCTGCCTTGAAAAAGTTGATTGATGTGGGAGAATTACAGATTTTACCGATTGAAAGAAAAAATGAAATTTTAGGGCTTATAAATACCGGACTTAAAGACGTGTCTATTTCTCGCCAGAATGTGAAATGGGGGATTCCGGTGCCTTTTGATAAAACCCAAACTACGTACGTCTGGTTAGATGCTTTGAGCAATTATGTTACAGCCTTGGGCGGACCTAAAGGGAAGTTGTATAAAAAATTCTGGCCAGCAAATATTCATATTATGGCCAAAGATATTTTGAAATTCCATGCCCTGATTTGGCCGGCCATGCTTTTGGCCTTGAAATTGCCTTTGCCGAAAATGATCTTTGCTCATGGCTTTTTTACGATTGATGGCCAGAAAATGAGCAAAACTATCGGCAATGTGATTGACCCTGAAGAATTGGTAACAAAATACGGTTCTGATGCCATTCGTTATCTTTTATTGTCCCAATTTGGCTTTGGCACTGACGGCGACTTTGCCAAAGAACGTTTGGACAATTTGTACAATGCGGCCTTGGCCAATGAATTTGGTAATCTGGTGTCTCGTGTTTTGGCTATGACTGAAAAATACTTTGAGGCTAAAGTGCCGAAAGTAATAAAAGATGATAAATATTTTGTTTTTGACCTGAAAACCGATTGGGAACGGTATGATTTTTTCATGAAAAATTTAAAGTTTGAAGATGCTTTAAATGTCATCTGGCAAAATATCAGGGCGGCTAATGCTTATATTGATAAAGCCAAACCTTGGGAAATGGCGGTCGGCGCCGGTAAAGAAGATTTGCCCAAAGTAATTTATAATCTTTTGGAGATATTGCGCCAATGCGCAATCATGGTTTTGCCATTCATGCCGCAAACCTGCGATAAGATTTTGGTTCAATTAGGATTTGATGCGGCTAAGGAAAAGGAAAAGGGGATTGAGGCTTTAAGAAAATGGGGCGGGCTTAAAGCAGGACAGAAAGTAAATAAAGATGACAATTTATTCCCGAGGTTAAGTTAATTTCTAAATTGAAAATGCGAAAACGCTCTTTGTTGGTGTATTGTCATTCAGAGCGTAGCGAAGAATCTCGATGTCAAACGAGATCCCTCACTTCGTTCGGGATGACAAAGAGCGTTTTTTATGAATTTCTTATGCAAACCCGGCAAATAAAATTCAACCATCATACCTTTAAAGTAAATCTCCGCGATCAGGCTGATGCCAGCGTCTTGGCGGAGATTTTTCAGATTCGGGAATATCGGGCTGCGGAAAATATCATTAAATCCGCCAGTTTTCCCATAATTGATGCCGGAGCCCAGGCTGGGTTTTTTACTTTGTATTGCCGGGCTTTAAATGCTAAAATTAGGATATATGCGATTGAACCGGAACCGACTAATGCGCTATTTTTAGCCAAGCATCTGAAGCTTAATCACATTCAAAACGTAAAAATATTTCAGCAGGCTTTGGCCGGGAAAAGCGGAAAATGCGAATTTTTTGTGTCTGAAGATACCCATAATCATTCCTTGCTTAAACCTGAAGAGTTTAAAACGAAAATTTTAGTGCCGATTTTAAGTTTGAGTGATTTCCTGAAAGAGCATAAATTAAAAAAAGTCAGTTTGCTCAAAATGGATATTGAAGGCGCTGAATATGAAGTTCTGGCCAATTTAGCCAAAGACGATTGGCGCAAGTTTGAAAATATTTTGCTGGAGTACCATGATTTACCGGAGAAGAATCATCAGCAACTGGCGGAACTAATCCGCAGTAACGGCTTTAGTCTGGAAATTTTTCCGTCACATTATGACAAGAAACTAGGGTACATGCTGGCAAGGAATAAAATCGTTTAACTAAGTTTAGCAAAATGCCCTTTGTCATGCCGACCCAAGCGGAGGCATCCCTTAGTAGTTTAGGGATTTCTCCGCTCGCTCGGCCTGGCTTCGGCTGTGCTTCGCCCAAGCGAGCCAAGGCGAGCTCGGTCGAAATGACAATAGACAAAGGACATTTTCGTTTGTTCATAATTCTTAATCCTTAATACCAATCGTATGACTATCTTTGACGTTATTTTACTAATCAGCCTCGGCGGGTTTGTGATGTTTGGCCTGTGGTTTGGCCTGATCCATACTTTGGGTTCAGTGGTCGGCACTTTTGGCGGCGCGTTTTTTGCCGGCCTGGGATATGGTTTTATAGCTGACTGGCTGACCCAGGTTTTTGGCAATCCCAATTTAATGAAAATTTTTGCCTTTATTTTTATTTTTATTATTTTTAACCGGCTGATCGGGTTTGGGTTTTATGTGCTGGATAAAATGTTTAATTTTTTGACTTTTGTGCCCTTTTTAAAATCAATTAATCGCTTTTTGGGCGGAATTTTGGGATTTTTTGAAGGGGTTTTGGTCATTGGCTTGTCTTTATTTATAATTTCCCGATTTCCGGTTTCTGACTGGTTTACCCAGGTTTTGCAGGTCTCTACTTTGGCGGGATGGTTTATCGCGGTGTCGGTCATATTGCAGCTGATGCTGCCGGAACTGCTGCGGCAATTGAAGTCCGTAATATAATTAAAAGTTCAAAGTGCCCGCCTTGGCTTGCTTATGTCTTAATTTATTCTTTATTAAGTAATTTGGCCAAGCGAGACAGGCAAAATTTAAAGTTACAATTGATAATTAAAAATTTAGGAATATTTAAAAAAATTCAATAATTTTTAACTTTACATTGTAACTTTGCACTTTAAACTTTGCATTTTAAACTTATGTTAATAGACAGCCACGCCCACATAACTTTCAAAGAATACGAAAATGATTTAGAGGACGTTATTGCCCGCTCTTTTGCTTCTGGTACGCAAATTATAAATGTCAGCAATAATTATGAAACCAGTGTCAAGGCAGTTGAGCTGGCGGAGAAACACGACGGCATGTGGGCAGTGATTGGCTGTCATCCCGATGACTTAAAACAAGAAGAATTTAATCTTGATAAATATAGGCAATTGGCACAATCAAGTAAAAAAATTATTGGCATTGGGGAAGTGGGATTGGATTTTTTCCGGTTGGCTGAAGATGCGAATAAAATTAAAGCTGAACAAGTAAAATATTTTAAGGAATTTATTACATTGGCGCAGGAATTGGATTTACCATTGGTATTGCATTGCCGGGGAACTAAAGATGACCCTTATGGCGAATATGATGAGATGCTGGAAATTCTTGGCTTAGAGCTTAGAGCTACGAGCTTAGGGCAAAAAAGCTCTAAGCCCACAGCCCCAAGCCCAAAGCTTCGTGGAGTTATTCATTGTTATGGCGGAAATTTGGAACAGGCAAAGAAGTTTTTGGATTTGGGATTTCATATCGGCTTTACCGGCATTGTGACTTTTAAAAATGCCAAGGATATTCAGCAGATTGCCGAGGAAATTCCTTTAGACAGAATTCTGATTGAAACTGATGCGCCTTCTTTAGCGCCGGAACCTTTTCGCGGCCAGCGCAATGAGCCGAGTTATGTAAAATATGTGGCTCAAAAGATTGCAGAACTGAAGGGATTGAGTTTTGAGGAGGTGGCTAGGGCAACGTATGAGAATACAGGTAAATTGTTTAAACTTTAAATAATGCTAAAGTTAGCAAAAAATTAAGTTTAGTTAATTAAATTTTGAAGACGCTTGATTATTTTGAGTTTTTAAGATAAAATAAACAATGAAACCTTGAAAAGGCTGTGGATAACTTTATTTCAAAAACTCGTAGGAGTCTTTTTTGTTTTCTGATTAGATTATAGAGTTTTAGTATTTTAGAGTTTTAGTTTCATCTATGGAAGATTTAAATAAAAAAGAGCCGCAGACAAATAAGCCGTGGTGGCAGGATTCAGTCATACTGTCTATGCAACTTTCTGGTTGGATCGGCATTCCGGTTATTTTGGGAGTTTTTCTGGGCAAATGGCTGGATCAAAAATATGGAACAGAACCCTGGTTATTTTTGATTACTGTTGGCGCGGCTTTTGTCATTTCAATGATAGGTATAGTCAAAGAAGCTACTAGCGCTATGTCCCGCATAGCGGGATCCGCCTCTGACGGAAAAAAGATTGACGAAGATTCTAAGAAAAAGAAAAATGATATTAGAAACTGAAAACAATTTAAATCCGACGGCTTTGTCAATTGCGACCCAGGCTGAAACCGAACATACGCTTTATGCCGAGCCGATTTGGCAAAATAAGTATTTTACGATTACCAATTCCATGATCAATGCCTGGATAGTTGTTTTGATCGTGCTGGCAATTTCTTTGGCTTTGAGAAGAAAAATAAAATTGATTCCGACCGGACTTCAGAATTATTTTGAAACCGTGGTTGAAGCGGCTTTGAATTTGGCTGATTCAGTGACCGGCAACAGAGCCAAAACTTTGAAATTTTTTCCCATTTGTTTCGCCCTATTTATTTTTGTGCTAATAAATAATTGGCTGGGAATTTTGCCCGGTGTCGGTTCTGTCGGCTTTAATATGGTTGAGGAAGGACACACGGTTTTTGTGCCTCTGTTTCGCGGCGGCACAGCTGATTTAAATACCACTTTGGCTCTGGCTTTGTTCGCAGTTATCGGTTCCAATGTTGCCGGTGCAATATTTGTCGGTACCTGGAATTATTTAAATAAATTTATTAATATCAAAGCATTTTTAGCAATTCCCGGTAAGTTTTTAAAAGATCCGACTATTATTCTGGTTAATCCGATCAAAGCTTTTGTCGGTGTGGTAGAAATTATCGGCGAAATTGCCAAAGTCGCCTCACTGTCTTTTCGTCTATTTGGCAATATCTTTGCCGGTGAAGTGCTTTTGGCGTCAATGGCTGCTTTGTTTGCTTTTGTGGTGCCGATCCCTTTCATGTTTTTGGAAATAATCGTGGGGCTGGTTCAGGCTTTGATTTTTAGCGTTTTGACCTTGGTGTATTTGACAATAGCGACAACAAAGGAGGAACACTAGTTCCAGCGAATTACGAATCAAATACGAATATACGAATGTAAAATAATTAATATATTAATTCGCTGCAAGGGCCGACTTTAAATAATAATAATTCCAGTCGAGCCCAAACAGTATAAAGGAAAATTTTTATGGATTTAACAATGCTTGCCAAAGCCCTGGCTATTGGTATCGGTTCTATCGGACCGGCTTTAGCCATTGGTAAAATTGGCGCCAAAGCCATGGAATCAATCGGCAGAAATCCGGAAGCAGCCGGTAAAATTTTAGTCCCCATGCTTTTAGCAGCTGCCTTTGCTGAAGCTGTGGCTATTTACGCGCTGGTTATTGCTTTCTCTATTTCATAATTTTTGACGAAAAGGGGATGAACATTCGTCCCCTTAGGCTAAAAATTATTAAAAGGCACAAAATGCTCTTTGTCATACCGACCGAAGCGGAGGTATCCCTTAGTAATTTAGGGATTTCTCGGCTACGCTCGAAATGACAATAGACAAAGAGCATTTTCGCTCATATAATTTTATGAATTCATTAATTTCAACCTTTCATTTAGACCTTAAATTAATTATTGCCCAATTGGTCAATTTTGGCATTGTGGCCGTGGTTTTGTGGTATTTTGCCTTAAAGCCGCTGATGAAGATAATGACAGAACGCACCAATACCATTGAAAAAAGCCTGGCTGACGCCAAGAAAATTGAAGAACGTTTGGCCAAAACCGAAGCGGAAAAAAGGCAGATAATTGACGCCACTAAAAAAGAAGCAGCCAATATTCTGGAAGAAACCAGAAAAAAAGCGGAAATAAATAAAAAGGAAACAGTTGATAAGGCCAAAGAGGAAATTGAAAGTTTAGTGGCTAAAGGCAAACAGCAAATCGCGGCTGATAAGGAAAAAATGCTTTCCGAAG
>Ga0315284_10009504_pt1 | contig 13859 bp, 11 predicted proteins | sample YL17G09_16_MG_FD_203696 | JGI IMG/M metagenome (GOLD analysis project Ga0315284, IMG submission 203696) | Sediment microbial communities from Yellowstone Lake, YNP, Wyoming, USA - YL17G09_16 | ecosystem: Environmental > Aquatic > Freshwater > Lake > Sediment | place: USA: Wyoming | collected... | reverse complement strand
AATTAATTACCATCGACAAAACAAATTCAATCAAAAGCCCGCTGAGTAAAAAACCAACCGCTTTACCGATTCCTTGAGGAATTTGGAAATTGGTCACTAATATTTGTCCTACAAATGCATAAGTCTTCAGGGCAAAAGCAAAAGAGGTAACAAAACCCACCAGATCGACCAATCCCAAAAGAAATCCTCTTCTCCAGCCCCCCACAAGATAAAGAATAATCATGAGGATAACTATCAAGTCGACCCAATTACTGTGAAGTGCGGAAATTTCCATACGAACCTTTAACGTTATTGTATAATATAATACTTCTGTATGGAAAATAAATCCCGAAATCATTTCAAAATGAGTAAGAAATTATTCTTTTTATTTATTATTGCCTGTTTTTTTCTGTCTGCTATCTATTTGCTACTGGCTATTTTTATTAATCTTCCCAGTCCTTCGAAACTGATTTCCTATGAAATTCCCCAAACCACTAAAATTTTTGATCGCAGCGGCACTCTTCTTTATGAGGTTTACACGGAGCAAAACCGGACTTTGGTTAAACTCTCGGACATCCCGCTTTATCTTCGTCAGGCAACGATTGCCATCGAGGATAAAGATTTTTACCGCCATAAAGGCGTCAGTCTTGTCGGCGGAATATTGCGGGCGGTCAAGGAAACTCTCTTTCACCAAAAACTGCAGGGCGGCTCAACCATCACCCAGCAGCTGGTTAAAACCGCTCTTTTGACTCCGGAACGGACTTTAAGCCGGAAAATCAGGGAAATCATTTTGGCATTCTGGACGGAACGGCTATATAACAAAGACCAGATTCTGGAAATGTATTTCAACCAGGTGCCGTACGGCGGAACCGCCTGGGGAATTGAAGCGGCCGCGGAAAAATACTTCGGTAAAAACGTCAAGCAGTTGTCTTTGGCACAAGCGGCTGTTTTAGCCGGACTGCCGGCAGCTCCAACTGTTTATTCTCCCTATGGAGCTCATCCTGAATATGCAATCGACCGTCAGAAAGAAGTCCTTGAACGGATGGTCGAAGACAAATACATTTCCGAGGAAGAAAAAAATCGTGCTTTGGCCGAAGAATTGAACTTTAAACTCCAGCGGACGGATATCCAAGCCCCGCACTTCGTGATGTACGTCAAAGAAAAACTGGTCGGAAAATACGGTGAGAAAATGGTGGAAACCGGCGGGTTGAAAGTGACCACCAGCTTGGATCTGCCTTTGCAGGATTTTACCCAAAACGCAGTCGCCACCGAAATTGCTAAACTAAAAAATTACCGGGTTGGCAATGGAGCGGCCTTGGTTACCCGTCCTGCCACCGGAGAAATTTTGGCCATGGTCGGCTCAAAAGATTATTTTGCCACCGACAGCGGCAATTTCAATGTCACTACTTCCTTTCGTCAACCTGGTTCGGCTATCAAACCGATCAACTACGCCGTCGGGCTGGAAACTAAAAAGGTCAATCCGGCAAGTCTTTTTATCGATACGCCAACTTGTTTTCAGGTAGTTGGTCAAAAGCCTTATTGTCCGGTCAATTACGACGGTAAATTCCACGGTCCGGTGCAACTGCGCTTTGCTTTAGGTAACTCCTTCAACATCCCGGCGGTCAAGATGATGGCTCTAAACGGAGTGGGACCGGTAATTGCTTCTGCTTCAGCAATGGGCATCTCCACTTTTTCCGATCCCTCGAAATACGGCCTGTCTCTGACTTTAGGCGGGGGCGAAGTAACTATGCTTGACATGGCCAAGGCTTTTGGCGTTTTTGCCAACTCCGGCATCAGACGCGACCTTGTTTCCGTTTTAAAAGTGGAGGACCAAAACGGCAAAATCCTGGAAGAATTTAAGGACTCGAATTTTATCAAGGAAATCAACAAACCATTATCTTTCCCTTCCACGCTTCTCATCCAGGGACCAAGAGTCCTTTCCAATGAAACCACCTTTCTCATGTCCCATATTTTGCTTGACAACAATGCCCGTTCGCAAATGTTCGGCACTTCCTCGTTTTTAATCGTCCCCAATCACGCGGTGGCGGTGAAAACCGGTACGACTGACGATAAGAAAGATAACTGGACGATCGGCTATACCCCCAATTTTGTGGTGACGGTTTGGGTCGGCAACAACGATAATAAACCGATGGATCCTTATCTGTCTTCAGGTGTCACCGGCGCGGCACCGATTTGGAATAAAATCTTTACCGAAATCTTGAAAAACCAACCTGACCTTTGGCCGAAACAACCGCCGGATATCGTCGGAAGCCAAATCTGCAGCCTTTCAGGGAAACTGCCTCCCAATCCGGATAAAAATGCCGCTGACCGCGGTTGTCCGACCAGATACGAATATTTTATTAAAGGGACTGTCCCGACTGAGACGGAAAACCTGAAACAGAATGTGACGATTGATAAAAACACCCGCAAACTGGCTCCCCTCGACCAAAAAGACAACACTGAAGTCAAAGAACAGCAAATCGTCTCCGACATGTTCGCCAACTACTGTCTGGACTGTCCGCATGACGGCAGCGAACCGGTAACGAACATTAAACTCTAAAAATTCCTCTTTACTGAACCTATAACCTGTGCTATATTCTTTTCCCCATGCCAAGAGGAAGAAAAAATATCAAAACTGCCCCATATATCAACCTGATTTCTCAGGTTTTATTTCTGCCGCTTTTTTTCTTCAAAGGTTGCGGCGATATCATCATCAACCTGATAAATATCATTATCTCTTTTTTTCTCCAGACCTATAAGTTATTTAAGTCACTTAAGTTAACTAGATCACCTAAAATCATTAAGAAAAAGAGGGGCGTCATTTACCGGCGGAAACCATCGCTACTTGAAAAAATCAATAAAAAAATCCTTATTATAAAAAAGAAAATCTTTTCCTTCAAAATCATCCTGCCGAAATTTACTGTCCCTAAACTGAAATTTAAATTTCCGAAAAGAAAAAGAATAAGGATTAAAATTCCCAGGGCTTTGAAAATTGTTTTCATGAAAATTAAATATTTCTTTTTAGGCGCTTTGGTAGTTTTGATCATCACCGTTTTCTACCAATTGAAGATTTTTATCCAGACAATCCCCAATCCTAAATATTTGTCTGTTAAAGACCCGCCGACAACCACCAAAATCTACGACCGCAATGACAAACTGCTCTACGAAATTTATGCCGAACAAAACCGGACTCCCATCAAATTGACCGATGTGCCGGAAACAGTGATCCAAGCCACTATCGCCACTGAAGACAAGGATTTCTATTTCCATAAAGGTTTCTCTGTTTCTGCTATTATCCGGGCTTTAATCCATAATCTGACGACCGATACCGTTGAAGGAGGATCAACGATCACCCAGCAACTGATAAGAAGCGCTCTCCTGACTCCTGACCGGACAATTAAACGGAAAGTCCAGGAAATCATCCTCTCCGTCTGGGCGGAAGGAATTTACAACAAAGACCAGATACTCGAAATGTACCTCAATCAGGTGCCTTATGGCGGCACCGCCTGGGGAATCGAAGCGGCCGCGCAAACCTATTTCGGAAAAAGCATCAAAGAATTGACGCTGGCCGAAACCGCGCTTTTAGCTGGACTGCCGGCGGCACCAAGCCGTTTCTCTCCATACGGAACTCATCCAGAGCTGGCTAAGAAGCGCCAGAAAGAAGTCCTGAAACGGATGACTGATGAAGGTTATATCAATAAGGAAACCGCTGATACGGCAGCTTTGGAAACGTTAGATTATAAAAATACCAAGATAGCGATATTGGCGCCTCATTTCGTCATGTATGTCAAAGAAGAACTGGAAAGACTGTATGGCCTGCGGCTGGTGGAAACCGGTGGGCTGCGAGTGAAAACCACTCTTGATCTTAACTTGCAGGAAATGGCGCAAAAAATTGTCACGGAAAATATCAATGGCCTGAAAAACTTAAATGTCGGCAACGGCGCCGTCCTGATCACCGACCTTCAAACCGGTGAAATTCTCTCCATGGTCGGCTCAACCGACTATTTTGACCTTCAAAATCAGGGTAACGTCAACGTCACCACTTCCCTTCGTCAACCCGGTTCTTCAATCAAAGTCATCAATTACGCCGCGGCCCTTTCCAAAGGGATGACGGCCGCTACCATGATTGATGATACCCCGATCACCTATAAGGTTGCCGGTCAAGCCGCTTACGCCCCGGTCAACTATGACGGCCGTTATCACGGCCGGGTGACGCTGCGGACGGCTTTGGGTTCTTCCTATAACATCCCGGCGGTCAAAATCCTGGCCCGGATCGGTCTCAAAGCGATGATCGAACAGGGAAAACTGATGGGGATCACTACCTGGAATGACGACAGCCGCTTCGGACTCTCTCTGACCTTAGGCGGTGGCGAGGTGACCATGCTTGATATGGCCAAAGTTTACGGCAGCTTGGCCAACCAGGGCGAACGAGAGGATTTGACGCCTTTTTTGAAAATCACTGATTACAAAGGCGAGGTTTTACCCCTGCCAGAGGAAAAAACACCGGTTAAGGCTACCTCACCTGAGATCGCCTATATTATCTCCAGCATCCTTTCGGATAATCTGGCCCGCACCCCGGCTTTCGGCCCTTCTTCCTCTTTAGTCATTCCCGGCCATAGCGTTGCCGTTAAAACCGGTACCAGCGACAATAAAAGGGACAACTGGACCATCGGCTATACGCCTGACTATGTGGTCACCGTCTGGGTGGGCAATAACGACGGCTCGCCGATGAACCCCAGGCTGACTTCAGGCGTCACCGGCGCGGCGCCGATTTGGCAGACGGTGATGAAGGAAATTTTGAAAGACAAAGAAGATAAACTTTTTGTGATGCCAAAAGGCATTATTGCTTTCCCCTGCTACGGACGGACCGAATATTTTGTTTCCGGGACCCAACCGGTCGGCGGCTGCCCGACTCTCATTCCATCCTCTCCTTCCCCATCGGGCATTAGGAATTAAGTATGACGGTCAGCCACTTTTGAGGCGCCGTAGCTTTCCGGTTTGGTTTTAACCCGAAAACCTGATCCTCTGATCATGCCGACAATTTCGGAAATCATCTCTCTCGTCTCACCGTTTTGACCGATGTCGACGTGAATTTCCAGTGTTTTACAGACAGGGTCTTTTTTAAAGACTTTCAGAACTTCCTGGGCGCAAGTCAAAGATAAAGTGGCTTCCGTATAGATCCGGTCACGCAGTACCAAACTTTTGCTTTCGACTATTCTTTTCCAAAAATATACCCCACCCATGCCGATACGGTGAATGACAATGGCGATGACGAAATCCACTCCCGATCCGTTTTTCGGCTGGGAATCGGTTCCGATAATCAGCTGGTAAGGAAAATCGGGAAACTTATTGATAAACTCAAGCGCTTTTTCCCTGACTCCGCGAAGATCAAGATTGCCGTAAGTCTGACTTTGGAACATTTGATCATCCATAAAAAGTCAATTTTACCATAAAGGTTGACATATTGCCTTAAATCGTCTATTATAGGCCAACTTAATTTACTTATGTCATCAAGCAGAATAATTTTAGTCTTTTTGGGTTTTATCTTTGTCATCATCGTCATCCTTTCAAGCGGACGGATTGCGGCGGCTTTACGTGCCCGTCTTGGCCAATTTTTCCCTTTCATGAAGTCTACGTCTTTGACGACTTCACCCAAAGTTTCACCTACTTTGACTCCGTCTGCTGTTTATAAAATCTCACCCACTTCCATACCTTCTCCTACTCTTTCAGCTTTTTATGGCGGACAAAATACAACCAAAGGCGGAATAACAACCACTGAAATCCCGGCTACCGGACCAAATGATCTTGCTTGGGTAATTTTGGGGGGAAGTACCGCAATCGGCTATTCGCTTAAAAAACTCTCGAGCTTCATCTACCGGAGGTAGATCCGATTTTACTGTCCAGTGCAGACAAACTGTCTTCTATAAACGTCAAATCCGTTCCTTGAGTATCAGTTTCTATATTTGCCACTTCGTCAGAAGAATCTAATTGGTTTAACTTCAAAATCGCCGGATCAACCGGAGGCACACTTGGAGTGGGACTCAATTCTTTAGTCGGGGTGGCAGTTATTTCCGTTTGTGACGATGGTTTCTGTTCAGTAGGTTTGCCGCCTGACTGCTTGTTATTTAAGGTAATAACCAAAATTGCCGTTACGGCGATAAAAGCCATCAGTACAAGGAGGAAAATAAAATAGAACCACTTAGGCGGTCCTCTTCTCAAAGGCGAAACGACAACGGTCGTTTCCGCTACCGGCGGAGATGCTGGGGTGTCTTGACCTAAATTAACCTGCTCGTCGCTTAAAGAAACGTTACTGGTGTAACCGTTTGGGTTTGTTTGTTCGTTCATATTTTTGGCGTCACCGTCGGCTTTTTGGTCGGTGTTGGAATTTTTGTCGGTGTCGGTTTACGCGTTGGAGTCGGCTTTTTGGTCGGAACTGCTGACGGCGGACTATATAATTTGAGATTACCGACTAATTTTTTCTGCTGGGTATCAATTGACTTCAATAAATTAATAATGACAATGATTTGTTTGCGAAAGGCCGGATAATTTTTTTTCGTATCTGAGTTTTGTTGGAAATTTTCCCAGGCAATAATAAATTTTGGGATTTCTTCCTTTAACTTTGCCGAATCCTTTTTTAAAATGTTTAAAAGCAGGATGTCCCGGTTGGCAACCCTATAATTTTGCTGTTTCATTATTTCCATCCGGGCGGAAATCCTATTAGTGATATTTTCCAGCCTTGCTGAAGCGGCCTTAATCCTGGAAATCAAAGTCTTAAGAGAAGCTTGGGCTTCAAAATTTATGGCTGACTGCGAAGATGGGGTTGACTCGTTCAGTAGTTGCAATTGATTTACCTGATTATTGATCACTCCTCCTTGAGCAAAAGTTTGTCGGGGAAATACGAATAAGATACCAAAAAATAACAATAAAATTCCTTTTAATTTCGGGCAGCCGGTTTTCATTAATATCATTTTCCGCTAAATTTTGTTTTCCGTCAATAGGAAAATCAGCTATTGCTGGAAAGATTTTGTATCAATATAATGAAATTCAGAGGTCATCCCGAGCGAAGCCAAGTCAGACTTGGCGAAGTCGAGGGATCTTCCAACTAGAGAAGATTCCTCCACTCATCCACTATCGTGGAATCGGTCGGAATGACTACATACAATATGAAGCTTGTTAAATTCCCGCATTTTAACCGCAGAATTGCCGCAACAACTCTCTGGTCTTTAATTTTGATCATCGCCGCCGCCAATCTCTTCTATCCCGTCTTCATCAAACCGGATAAATTAGGTTGGTTAAGAGATAAAATCTTGGCTCAACCGTTCACCAGCCGTTTCCATGAAGAATTGGGGCAAAATTACTTAACGGTAAACGAAAAGGCGGCTGAAAAAGAATATCAACTGGCCCAATTATTTTATAAAGTCCCCTCTCTTTCCGACTCGAAAACGCTTGGCCAACAATCAGCTCCGGCCCAAACTTGGAATAATCTTGTTTCCAAAAGAGAAAAAATCAAAAAAGAAGCGGAAAATTGGGAAAAACTCGAAGGAGCTTTTGGGGATTATACTTACGCCAAAATGAAATTGGCGGTTTTATATTACCTTCTCAATGACCGGGAAAAAAGTACCGCTTATCTGAAAACCGTCACCAAAGAAAATCCTTCAGCAAATATCGGGAATAACTTCTTGGAAGAATAATCTAAAAAGGACGCTTACTTTGTTTTGGCTTCGGGAGCGGCGGCTTTCTTTTCCGAAGATGAAGGAGCGGCTTCTTCTTTCTTTACCCCTTCGGAAAGGACGTTTTCTGCCGTGGCGGCAGTCGCGGCGGCAGCGGCGGCGGCTTTCTCCGCTTCTTCTTTTACCATCTTTTCTGCTTCTTTAGAAACAAGGGAGCCGATCTTAACTATATCCAAATTGACGTCGACAAGAATTTTAATCCCGGTCGGAATTTTCAAATCTCCAACCTTGATTGCCTTATCAATGGCTGCCAGCTTGGCAATATCCACTTCGATCTTGTCAGGTAAATCTGCCGGTAAAGCTTCCACTTCAATTTCAGTCAAAAGCGTCAATAGCGCACCTATTCTATCTTTAACCGCCGGTGATTCGCCAATCTGGACCAGAGGCACTTTAGCAGTCACTTTCTGTTTCAAATTGACTTTGTATAAATCGACATGGAGCGGCAGTCCCGTGACAGGATGATATTGAAGAGTATGAATAAGAACCGGCAGACCTTTCCCTTCCAGTTGAAGGTCAACCAGACCCGTCTCGCCGGCTTTGGTAAAGACGGATTGAAATTCCTTCAAATTCAAAACGACCGCTTGCGACTGGAAATCTTTTCCGTAGATACTGGCCGGAATCAATCCTTCCCTTCGGAGTGTTTTGACCTTACGGCCAACAATTTTTCGGGAATCAGCTTTTAAGGCAATTTTTTCCATAAACAGTTAGTGTATTGTACCGGGCTTCCCTTTTGAAGTCAATAAGATTATATTTGTTTCATAATTGCTTTATGAAAAAGAAATTCGGACTGATAATCGCCATCACCGCTATCATGTTTATTGTCTCCCTAACCGTAATCAAATGGCTTTATTTTTCTCCGGCCAGACAAACTGCAACCAATATTCCCTCAATCTCAACTTCTCCTTCCATACCTTCTTTATCCCCTACGGTTACCTTGAAACCTGTACTTACTAAACCGGTCAATATTTTACTGCTCGGCCTTGACGGCAGACGCGGCGATAAAAATCCCCGCTGTGACGCCATCCATATTTTCTCAATCATCCCAAGTCAAAAAAAGTTAAGGATTACCAGTATCCCCCGAGGTACGTCCATTGATTTGCCGCAGGTTGGCAGTGAGAGTGCGTATCTTAGTAACTCCTGTCATCTGATGGGCATAAAATATGCCGTTTCCCAAATCGAAAAGATCACTAAACTGAAAATTGATTATTTGGTCAAAATTAATTTCTCCCAAACCTTAGGGGTTTTGCGGATCTTGGGCATCCCGGAGTCCCCTTCCCTTCAGTTTTTGCGAAACCGGCACTATCTCATTGGTGATAACCAACGGAGCCGCAACCAGGCTCTATATCTTAAAGACATGATCATCAGCCATTTAAGCCAGATTGCTTCCCTACCCAAAGCTTTAACCAATCTTCTGTATACGTTTATAGACACGGATCTGGATTTTGAGACAGCCAGCTTGACAATGGATACGCTCATTACTTTTGACTTGCCGAATGAGCCGGGACGGATTGAATTAGTTACTAAACCGACTCCCAACTATAAAACTTCGGAAATCCATTTTTTCGAGGATGAGTATAAAACCGGAGAAAACTGGCAAAGCGATAAGGAGTATCTTGACTACCAAAATGATATGGAGGGGTATTTGACAAATTTGACTAACCGGTTGGAAAAATATCTAACCAATAAACAAAACAGCTCCGTTTGCCAAATCGTTAAAACGCCTTTCACTCAACAACTTTGGCTGCAAATCGGAAACGAGGGGAAAAGAAACCAATTTCACTTTGAAATACTGCGCTACTTTGTCCTCGGCTGTGGGGATAAAAACGGAAAAAAACTGGTCTCTGATTTTGTCAGCGAAATGGAAATTTTTAAACAAGAGGAATTTGTTAAAAAAGGGAAAGGATTACTGGGTAACCTCTAAGGAAAAAATCCGATCAACCGAAGTGTCTGTGGTGTAGTAAATCTCCTGATCACGGCCGGCTGTTGATTTGAAGTTAAGCGGTTTCATGAGTATCTCCGTCGGATAAACGATGGAGATAATGAGCGGCGAATTTTTATCCCCTCCCTGTTTTTGGAAAAATAACTGGTAGGCGCTCCCCTCTTTGGTCATCTGTTTTGGTGAAAGATACGAAACTTTCACGATCGCCTGACTGTCAGGCAGGATATCAACCAGAAAACCGAATGAGGTTTTGTCGCTGGCGTAAAGTACAGTTTCAATATTATCCGGAGCAATAAATTTCCCGTTAAAGGTCGCTCCCATCAAACGGCTGCCGTTTGGCACAAAAAAACGCAAATAATTCAGGTAATGGCTGGCGGTCAGCAGGTTGGGAAGGCTTTTGTTTTCATAAGAAATTGTCACCGTGCTGACGATGTCGCCGTTGACGCTGAACCTTTTTTCAACGGCCGTTGATTTGGCGATAAAATAGTTGGCTTTATTGACGCCGAAATTGGCTTCGTTAACTGACAGATAATCTGGAAAACATTTTGAGAAATTATCAAGACAGGAGACGACCGAGATCCTTCCCGCCCAGCCCGCTTTTTCGATTTCCTTTTGAATGTTTTCGTCTGTTGAGTACAGGAGAATGTTTTTTTCTTCCAGGGAGTTTTTAAGGGAAATCAGAATATCAAGGTAGCGTATACCCTCCCTGGCTGTCAGTTTCATTTCCATCGCCTTGGTAAGACTGCTTAAAAAATCTTTTTTTGCGCTGGAGCCGGGAAAAAAGTCTTTTTGGGCATAAGATTGAGTTTTAAAATAAAAATTATCGCTGGTAATGATCTCATTATTAAAATCCGGTAAAGTAATCGGGCCGATGACCCGGAGAAGCTGGAGGAGCAAATTTAAGTTTATGCCGATCACCCCGTCTGCTTTTTGGCCGGTCTCTTTTTCCAAAAACCAAATGGCCTGATTTGCCGAAAGGGCAAAATCCGGGTCAAAGTTGCTGTCTCTTAAAAACCAGTTCGGCTGGTTCAGGTATTTCCTGATGGGAAGAGGCGGTTCGACGTGACCTTTTAACTGGCCGTCGGCGGCATAAACGTCATATATTTGGAAATCGGCTATTTTCCCGTTTTCAAAAGTGAGAAGCCCGTATGAGCCGATGAAACCGCCGGTCGGACGAAGTTCCATATTGTTTTGGAATAAGACCAGATAAGTGGTTTTCTTGTCGGTGATGATGATTTTTTGGGCGATGGGTAAAAGTTGACGCAGAGTTATTAATTTATCCAAAGAAGTCGTCAGGAAATTATTAAAAGTGCTTTTGGGAAAATAGGGGAGACTAACAAGGTCTAGCCGGCTTTTAGTTTGGGAAAGTGAAAGGATGAGGTTGTCAACTTTTTTGACAGTGATTTCGAAATCCGTCAAAGAACCGGCGCTGACAGGGTTAAATTTTTGGAAATAACCAACTACCTCTTCACCGGAGGTGATCAGTTCGCTTGAAGAGCTGAAAACTATCCCGATGTCTTTAACGGCTTTTAATTCCTGGAAAGGAATCAGGATGTTGTAAGCGAAATTGTAAACTGACTTACCTAACTGGATTTTCTTTTTTGCTTGAGAGAAATCATTACCGATTGCTTCGATGTCTGAAGTGGCCAGATGGGTTTGGAAATTACTGAAAATTCTTGACAAATCCTTAATATAAAAATATGTAAATCCTGCTAAAGCGATGGAAGAGAATATAATTACCATTACCAGCGTCAGGAATATTGGCATAAAATTTATTCTGGCGGTCGCTTTTAATTTCGATTGGGAAGAGGGAAGTGGAGTTCGTTTAAAAAGATGATGTTTTAGATTTTCTTCCGGAAGCGTTTTGATAACGGGAATTTCTGCTTGGATTTTTTGGGCTTTTTTTCGGACATTAATTATTTTGCGGCTGCTAGAGGAAAATATTGTCTTAAAAATTTTTTCTGCCAGTTCATCGGCCGGCCAAGCAACCAGATCGCCGATTTTTAAAATATTGACGTTTTGCTTAAGATAAAGATCATCGATTTCTTCACCGTCTTGGGTAACCAATAACAATTTCCCTTCCGGCTTGAGAAATTTATGCAAGATTTCAGGAAGGGAATCAAAATCCGTAAACAGGAAAAGATAATCAAACTTGTAAGATAGGAAGCTTTGCTTTTTATGGGTCGGATAACTGTCAATTGCATCAGCCGAACAACCGTTTTCCTGCAGTTTGTCTGACAAAAACAGAGCAAAATCACCCCCGCCGATAATTAAAGCCCGGGGCAAAACTGTTTCTTCCGTCATCTCCATTGTTCTTTTTTTGGTCATAAATTAATTATATTTTAACTGTCGAGTGCTTCGTTAACTAACACGTCCGCTTCCATGTTTTTTTCCCGGGGGATTGCGGAGTAATATATTTTTCCGCCGACTTCCTGTTCCAGCATCCGGACTTGTAAAAGCAGTTCCCTTAACTTGGCATCCTTCACTTTAAACAAACCGTTCAACTGATTAACAACTAACGTCGAGTCTAAATAAAATTGGAAAACTTGCCCCGTAGACGCGATACCATGAGGCGAGTACGTAGTATTATTTTTCATCCACTCCAGCGCTTTTACCACTGCCGTGTACTCGGCAACGTTATTGGTCGTTTCTCCAATTCTTTGAGAAATTTTTTGAAGTATTTCTTTTGTTTCGGTTTTTATCACTACACCGATCCCGGCCGGACCCGGGTTGCCTCTGGCTCCGCCGTCGGTAAAAATAATTAATTTATTCATATAATAATAATAACATTTTTCATAACAATTTCCGAAAGGAGCAGTTTGTTGATTTTTTTGCATCAATTTTTAGGCACGGTATTTTAATTCCGAAGTATTAGCCGAAAACTATGTTCCATGAAATTAATGGGGGAGAGTGTCTGTTGATTTGTCTTGAGTAAGCGGTTGAGTTTTATATTTTTCCAGTTCTTTTTTTACCTCTTCAATAGACTCCTGATTTTCCGCCGCTTCCAGTTTTTGGGCAAATTCATGAAGAAGTTTTGCCTCTATCTCTTCCATGTCATTAACATTAATTTTCCGGTCTTTATAAATCACTTCATCCATTATTTTGTTTTGTTCTGCCTTCAGTTGAGCAAAATAGATTTGCGCCAAAGTTTTCCAGGCAACACTGGTCAACCGGTATTTCTGGTCTTCCGTCATTTTACCAATATTCTCAATCAAAGCTTTTTTCCGATCTTCCGGAAAAGGGGCAACCAGTATCAGTTGTTTAAAAGTTATAGCCATAAATTTCCTCCTACTATTAGAAATATCTTAATTAAGATGTTCTGGTTCTCAAGGCCTCCATAATATTTATACCAACTGCTCGTAATACGCGATTAAAGAGAGTATTATTAAAACCTGGAATTCTTGCTACTCTAGCGGCTTCATCTGTCATTTGGATAACTTCCTTTAAAGGTATTGTGTGGCTGGTTGTGCCAACTTGATAAAATAATCTTAACTCTCCATTATCATTGCCTACTTCGAACCCTAAAGAAGATACTGGAGCAAACCGATTTACGGTTGCATTGCCTAAAAGAATTTGATTAATATTAACCGGATTCTCGCAGATGGTTCTGGCTAAAGACGTGAAAGATTTATAGACTTCTCGTCCGCCCAAATGATAGTCTGAGGCATAGCTTAACCATCTTTCTAACTCAACTGTATTTGTCGTTTTATTTTGCAACTGCAGTGTCACAGTTTTAATTTGTTTGTCAATTATGTTCTTAGCAACCTTACGAACTTCTGTTACATTAAGCATATCGCCGGGATTGGTCCCTGAATACAACGTCTCTATAGCAGATGCATCTAAACCATGAGCTTGTAAAAAATTAGTTAATAAAATAGTATTCGGATCAGCCGGGATATTCATATTTGGTCTGGTTGCGGGAAGACGTACATTAGACCAATCATCCAAAATATCGTTAACTGCTCTTTTTGCACCTGTTGCATAATATAAGTGAGGCGTTAATCCCAAAGCATTTAGTTGCTGTTCCACTTGTGATCCGGCAACCACACCTGTATTAATATCGGGTAAGACAGCCAGTATCCCAGGCAAGTCTTGGGTTTTAATCTCAACAAACGCATCAACATTCCCAGTATTTGTAAGTGAAGTGTTAACGCGAAGATCTACTTTTTCGCCGCCTACTTTATAATCACCGGGGCTTACCCAACTGGTAC